>Ga0209643_1000370_pt1 | contig 90074 bp, 80 predicted proteins | sample AutmiccBRH37_all_FD_187383 | JGI IMG/M metagenome (GOLD analysis project Ga0209643, IMG submission 187383) | Deep subsurface microbial communities from Mt. Terri, Switzerland - Autotrophic microbial communities BRH/37_all (SPAdes) (version 2) | ecosystem: Environmental > Aquatic > Deep... | reverse complement strand
GAGCTGGCAGACATCCACAGGGCAATGGCCTTTCTGCTCACCCATTCGCCAGAGAACCTGCACTTTGTGATTATCACCCGGGCTGACCCGCCTCTGCCCGTCAGCCGCCTGCGGGGCCTCGGCCTGGTTACCGAGGTACGGGTGGCGGACCTTCGTTTCACCCCCGAAGAGACCAGTGATTTCCTTGATGAAACCATGGGTCTGGGACTCAATGACGAAGACGACCTTCTCCTTCACACCCGCACGGAGGGATGGGCAGTGGGACTGCAGTTGGCGGGACTGTCTCTCAGGAGGGCCGCCGGTGAAAGGCAGCAAGCCTTCATAAGGGGGTTCGCGGGAGACGACCGGTATGTGGCCGACTACCTCCTTGATGAGGTGCTGCGGCCTGAGTCCCTGGAGGTGCAGGAGTTTCTCCTGAAGACATCGATACTGCGCAGGATGTCGGCTCCCCTCTGCAACGCTCTTACGGGGCGGAGCGACGGTCAGACCTACCTTGATCGCCTTGAGGCCGCGAACCTGTTTGTGGCCCCTCTGGACAGTCAGCGCCGGTGGTTCCGGTATCACCGCCTCTTTGCAGATCTGCTCCGGGGACGGCTACGGGGAATGGACCCCGAGGTGGTGTCTCAGCTGCATCGCCGGGCCTGCTCCTGGCTGGAGGAAAACGATCTCTTCGAAGAGGCACTGTACCACGCTTTTGAGGGGGAAGACTTCGAGAGGGCGATGACCCTCGTCGAGATCACCGGACCGCGCCTCCTGGGCGAGGGGGCTCTAACCACTGTCAAGGGCTGGGTTCGGGACCTGCCCCGAGAGCTGGTGCTTGGTCGCTCCTATCTCTGTGTCATCATGGCTTGGGCCCTGGAGCTTACCGGAAGATGGGACGAGACCGAGGCCTGGCTCACCAGAGCCGAGGAAGCCCTGAAGGCTGGCGACGAACCCCGCTGCGGGCTGTCTGATCTGCGTGGGCAAATTGCCGCACTCAGGGGCTATCTGGCGCGGCGCCTAAACGACTTCTCCAAATCCATTGAACACCTGATGATGGCCGACAAAACCCTGGCTCCCGACAACCAATCGATTCGGACCGCCGTCAACCTGAATCTGGCCCGGGCCCAGCTGGTCCAGGGGCAGCTATCGGCGGCCAGTAGCTCCCTCCAGCATGCCCGCAACCTGGGACTGTGGTCTGGTAACGACCTGGCGGGGATAGCCGCCACCGGGGCCTTGGGCGCCGTCATGGTCGCCCAGGGCAAGCTGAATGAGGCCGCCCATCTGGGCGCGCGGACCATTGAGGACTATCTCGATAGCCACGAGCACCCGTCGCCGGCCCTCTGTCACGTCTACGGCCTGCTTGGGCGGGTTGACTATGAGTGGAACAGGGTCGACGCCGCCATTGAGAAGCTCAGCAGGGCGGTGACCATGACTAAAGAGATCGGCTACGGGCCCCATGAAGCGGCTGTATCGCTGATTACGGCTTCTCTGGAATGGGCCTGCTACGCCCGGGCGGCCCAGGGCGCCCCGGTTGAGTTGGAAGACAGCGTTGCGGCGGTCCTCAACAGCGTGCCTTCCGGTGTTGGCGCCGTGGACCTCCATGCCCGGCGAGTCCGGCTGTGGCTTGCCCAGGGCAACCTGGCGGCGGCAGAAAGATGGGCTGAGTTCTCTTCCGCTGAAGGGGAGGATGCAGGTCCCATTGAGGTCTGGCCGGGGTATCGCGACATCGCCATGGCCAGGGTGCTAGGCGCCCAGGGCAAATACCAAGCTGCCCTTGATCTCCTGCAAAGGGCCCGCGAGCAGGCAGAAGCAGAAGGCGCAGTAGGCTGGATGATTGAGATGGACATTCTGGCGGCGGTTATCCAGCAGTCGTTGGGCAATGATGCGGCGGCGACAGAGGCCATCATAGGGGCCCTGTCTCTGGCCGAACCTGAGGGTTATATTCGCACCTTTATTGACGAGGGTCTGTCGGTAATCGAACTTCTCAAGGGGGCTACAGTCCGTGAGGCTGCGCCCCAGTATGTTGACAGGTTGTTGGAGGCCTGGTCCGCCTGGAAGGGGACGGGTCTGGACACAGAGGAACGGACTCAGGTCTCGGCGCCCATCCAGTCTCATGAAGAGAAGGTTCTGATTGAACCCCTTACCGAACGCGAAGAGGAAGTGCTGAGCCTCTTGGCGGCGGGTCTTACCTATCACGAGATTGCCGAAAAGCTCTTCGTCAGCATTAACACCATACGGCACCACACCAAGGGCCTCTACCGCAAGCTTGATGTCAATAGCCGTGCGCAAGCGGTAGCCGAGGCTTCCCGTCTGGGGCTGCTCTAGCCCTACATCGAAACCACATCACCCCTTTTTGCCAGACTACATCAATATGTGAGGACACCTCCCACCGGCGGGGGATACACTACCCCTGGTGAGTCTGAACAACGTGGAAGAGAAAGGGGAAATAGAGTGAGTATGGAGACTATCAAGGAAGTGGGGAAATCCAGGACCCTCCTGAGTTTGAAGTCGGTCATTGCAGTTAGTGTGGTACTGGCGCTCCTGACGGGGTTAGCCTATTCTCTGGCGGCATTGGGGGTACTCTCGGCGGGACTGAACCCCGAGGAGGCGCCAGCGGGCATTGCCTGGTTCGCGGGGGGCTGTTACGTTGTGGGCGGGCTGCTGATCCTGACCCGGAGGCGGGGCCTTCTGATCTTCGGGGCTGTCATCAACACCCTGGTGGTGACCCTCTTTGTGCTGGCCTACATTGGGCGTCCAGAGGTTATGCTGAGCCCGGCGGGGATCGCCACCAAGTTGCCCCAGATAGTGCTAGAGGTCGGGCTGTTTTACCTTATCGTTGTAACAGGCCGCGGCGACGGGAGGAAGGGCTCATGAAGATACTGGTTACTTATTCAAGTTTCGTAGGGTCAACGGCCGAAGTGGCCGAGGCTGTAAGCCAGGGGCTGGGCAGTATTAGCGAGACTGCAGGGACTGCCGCCGAAGACGGGAACCTGTCCATCGACGTATTGCCGATGAAGCAGGTTGAGGATCTGAGCCAGTACGGGGCCGTGGTTCTGGGCAGCGCCGTCCGTTACGGAAAGCTCCATCCCGGTACTGTGAGCTTCATTGAGAAGCACCGGGACTGGCTGAGGGCAGTTCCCGTGGCCCTCTTTGTGGTGTGCCTCACCATGAAGGACCCAACAAGTGAAAACCGCGCCACCGTTAAGTCTTACCTTGACCCGGTGCGCGAGAGGTTCCCTGAGATCAGCCCTGTCAGTGTCGGGCTCTTTGCCGGCCTGATGGACTACAAGAAGCTCCCCTTGGCCGCCAGGCTCATCGCCAAGGGCGTCAAGGCTCCCGAGGGTGATTTCCGCCAATGGGAGGCCATCACAGAATGGGCGCAAGCCCTGGGGATGGTTAGGCGGATCTATGCCGGTTGATTAAAAAGAGGCATAGTAAAGCCAGGACCGACAACACCGCCAACGCCGTCAATGACCATCGATCATCTGCAGGACTGAGCTCATCATCAGTGGGATCAGAACTCGTGTCGGTTGTTGTCTCTGTTTCCTTAACCTCTGGGGCGAGGGCTATGTTAATTCCCGTTGTCTCACTGGCTGCCTCCACTGCTATGGGCCGTGATTTGTCGCCGCTGGGCACGTTCCCATGCCACGCTGGTACATAGCCTTCTGTGTTAAACCAGATGTAGTAATCACCGCTGGGCAGGTCACTGAACCGGTAGAAGCCGCTGCTGTTAGTCTTTTCGTGTGCGATTGTTCTACCGGGAACCTGGGTCTGCAGGCCAACGACAACCCCAGTGAGAGGATTACCACCCAAGTCTGTGACATAACCAGATATCGCCCCAAGGCCAGCCTTGGGGTGAAGCACAACGGTGCTCGGGTCCATCCGGTAGATCATGCCCGACCAGGTTTCCACCTCAACCCGCCAACCAAGCAGCACTGGGGCTAGCAGGTTCCTTAGTCTGTCCTTGGGGACCTGGACTTCGAAGGTTCCATGGCCGCTTTCTCGCAGGGTCGCCGTTTCCCCGGTAGGGTAATCACTGGCTGTCCATGTGGTCACCGAACCATCAGCGTCGCTAACCTGATACCACAGCCTGACCCACCTGTAGGGCCAGCTGGACTTGACATAGAAGGGAAGCAGGACAGTATAGGATGCATCATCCTCACTATAGGTTGGTAAGTCGTCACTTCCGACCTCAATGAGGGAGCTAACGTCGGGGTGCTGGTCTTCCGGTACAACGCCGCTGGCCCAGGCAGCAGCGATGCTACGGCTACCTCCCACATCATAAGTCTTTTTAAATAAACTGCCGTATTCAGCGTGTACGTAGCTGGAAGTATCCATGAGATAATTGAACCCTTCTCCTACCGCCCCCCAATCTTCCCAATCTATTCCCAGCTCAACCAGGTTGACTGCTCTCTCCACGGCCAACAGGCCCTCCATTTCCGTCGCGTCTCTGTAGATGGCAAGGGCCTCAGCCTTCTGCCCAGTTTCAACCAGGCGCCGGGCTTCCTCCAGGTTTGTAAGGGACTGAGGAGATTCCTCACCCAACCACTGTGCTTCAGCCCTCAGAAGGCAGGCATCGTAGTAGTTGATGTGGATGTCGTATTCGGGCTCAAAATCCCAGAAAAGCCAGGTAATATGGTTATCTGAGACGGTAAAGTTGTCAGGGGACGCGCCCCGCAGTTGGGCGAGGTCTAATCCAGCGAGGTCGACCACGACCTCAGCGCGGCCGATGGTGCCCGCCCAGTTGGCGCCGGTGCGTAGGACGTAGGTGAACTCCACGGACCAGGGGGATTGAAACCAGTGAGGCGGGGTCCTGTAGGTGTGACGGACGGTACGCCGCTGCCCGGCTTCGAAGTGAAGGTCAAAGACCTGCCACTCAGGATAGAACATGTCCTCCTGCCAATCAGGACCATTCCTAAGCGGGGTCTCACCGGACTGCTCAGGTTCCCCGCCGCTGTCGGATTCTAGCGACGGATCAGGCTCAATGCCTTCCTCGCGCCAACTCTCGACCTCTTCTCCGTCCACCCAAACTGTAAAGTCTTCATAACCCAGTTGGGACTCCGCATCTTCATCGGCATCCCAGCGCGTGTACGGCATATTTTCTACCGACGGTAGCAGCGGAAAACCCACCAGCAGGTCAGTGGCGGGGCCCTGGTTCTCGAAGACAAAGGTTACGTCTACGATGCCTTCGGCCAGTTTAATCAGGACGGTCTCTTCGACCATCCGTACCTGGGCCTCGTATACCGGCCTGACCCCCTCGGCAGATCGATGTAGGGATGTGTCGTCGGCGCCAGCAGGCTGAGGAAGGCTTGAAGCCACCAGGAGCAATATGCCAAGGGCTATGAGTAGTCTCAGGAACCGCGTGCAGTACACCATGGACCATTCCTCCCTTAACTACTTCCAAGTCAGTGTAGAGGAGATGGACTACGAACAAGCGCCCACCATCCAGAGTTATTTCCCAAGGTTGGGATTTCCTTCTGCCCACTGACCCTAAAACCCTCTTTAGGGGAGGGGGGAGGGGTTACGTGATTGACCAGCCTCAAGATGATATACTTAATCTTATGGGGGTAATTCTCTAGCTCCCAACTCTGTAACCGAAGACCGAAAGGGACATGAGATTGCGTTTCATAAACGATATCCCCAAAGCGATATTGGAGCGAGGGAAGGACTACTACAAGCGGGGGCGGGTTACTGCCTACCAGGAGACGATGAGGCCCCCGGCTTCGTGGCTTGTCTTTGCCGAGGTCCGGGGAACCTCTTTGTATAGGGTTACCCTGCGCGTTGATGAGGTTAACAGCACCAACAAGCGGCGCCTGCGCCTTGAGGGCTCTTGCGACTGCCCCTATGATTGGGGTGACACCTGCAAACACCAGGTGGCCGTGGCGGAGCGGTTCCTGGCTGAGCGAGGCAGGGAGCCCAGGGCGAGGAGTTCAGGGGCATCGGACGGGTTCCGCGTCTTCGAGGCTCTGGTCAGGGAGATTAGCGACCCTGAGCCCCTGCGCTTGCAGTACTGGGTCAGGGGCCTGCTCAGCCCCGAGCTCAAGGAGTTCCGGGTTAAACTGGCCTCCCCCAGGCTGACATCTGAGGAGCTCACCGAGTTGACGGCTGGAGTTCGCCGCACTAGCTACCATTTCGGGTCCTCTTCGTCTAGCTCCTGGGGCTTTCAGAGCAGGCAGGCGCCTTCTCCCTGGGACCGACTTCACCCCCTGGACGCCACCAACCTGGACTACCTGCACCGGCTCTACCCTGGGAACGGCCAGGCCGGCATCATGGCCAGGAAGGATCAGCGGGGCCTGCGCTTTATCCAGGCCCTGATTGAGAACGGTGAGACCTTCCTGGAGGAGACCGGTGAACGGGCCGGGACGGGACCTGTGGTCCGCCCCAGGGTTGAGGTAGCGGGCACCGAGGAATCGGTGAGGTTCAGGGCCCTGGACCAGGATTTTGTTCTCTATCAAGGTGACGGGGTGGCCTGGACGGTACTGGATTCCACCGTCCACCGGGTTGACGTTGACCTGCTTCAGCGCCTGCCAAGGCAGATGCAGATCCCAGAAGACCGGCGAGGGGCTTTTCTCTTTGAGACCCTGCCCGCGCTGGCCAGGGGCCTGGACCTACGGATTGACCCGGCTCTGACAGATCACGAACTGGTGGCCCAAGTGATAAGGATTGATATCCAGTTTCACTATGGCAACGATGCGGTGCTGTGCAGCGCCTTTGCTGACATCAATGGGGCCATTTACCGGAACCAGGCTATCCTCAAGCTAGATACCGACTCGCGCCGCTACCGTCGCGACGCCGACAACCCTCGCCGCTGGCTCTACTGGGACCTTGTGGAATTGGAACCCCTTGTGAACTTCCTGGAGGACAGCGGGTTCAGGGTTAACCCCTCTGGGTTCTCGCTCCGGGAGATTGAGGGCATCTATGCCTTTCTCGAGGAGGGCCTGACGGGGCTGCCGGATCACTGGACAGTCTCAACTACGCCTGCCTTTGACGAGCTTCAGGCCGGTTCCGTCGAGCTCAAGCCCCTGGTTGAGTTCCTGGACGACGGCGAGGGGCGGGTAGAGGACTTCGGATTTGAAGGAGAGGGTCAGGGGAAGCCTGTGGGCGCGGGACCTGAGATTGATCATGGAGACCACATCGACTGGTTCGAGTTTCAGGTCAGCTATGACTTGGGGGGAGAGACCTACAGCCCGGAACAGCTGGAACTCCTGCTTAAGCAGGCCGGCTACAAGAAGGGCGATGGCTATATACGGCTGGGCAATCGGTTCTTGCGTCTGGAGGCCAGCGAAGCTGAAGCCGAGATCAGCCAACTCATGGACCTGGCCGATGAGACAGGGGATGGGCGCTATCGAACCAGGCATCACAACATCCTCTACTACCGGAAGGTCCTGAAGGACTCCGGCATCACCGTCAAGGCCAACAGGGTTTACGATGACCTGGATCGCGACATCACCGGCGAAAACCTGGTCGGGCCCGTTGATCCGCCGGAGCAGGTAGAGGGTGTCTTACGGGGCTATCAGCACCGGGGCTACCACTGGCTCCGGTTCCTGGAGCGCTACCACTTCGGCGGCATCCTTGCCGATGACATGGGCCTTGGTAAGACGGTGCAGACCCTGACCCTCCTCAAGAGTCTTGAACTCCAGGGGCCAGCCCTGGTGGTCTGCCCCCGGACCCTTATTCACAACTGGGCCCAGGAGATTCAGAAGTTCTTCCCGGGAACCCGTTACCTGGTCTATCACGGAACCCCCGACGACCGGGTCGGGCTGCGGGACCAGTTTCAGGGGCAGGAGATCGTCATTACCTCCTACTCCATCGTTGCCCGGGATTTTGACGAGCTCAAGGGCCTGGCCTTCTCCTACTGCGTCCTGGACGAGGCCCAAAAGATCAAGAACCCGGCGGCCAAGCGCACAAAAGCGGTCAAGGGTCTCAAGGCCCGGCGCCGGCTGGTCCTGACGGGAACCCCCCTTGAGAACTCCCTTGAGGAACTGTGGTCAATAATGGATTTCCTGATGCCGGGGTATTTCGGCAGCAATCAGTCCTTCCAGCGTCGCTACCTGCATCCCATTATGAAGGAGGGCAGTCAGGGGCGGCTGCTGGAGCTCAAGGCCCGGGTTGCTCCCTTCATCCTACGCCGTCGCAAACAAGAGGTCTTGACGGAACTGCCTGACAAAATCGAGCATATCTATCCCGTTGAGATGACCAGGCTGCAACGCGACACCTACCGCCTCGTGTTGGAGCAGGTGCGCGGCAGCGTCATGGACTCCGTCGAGAGGCAGGGGTTCAACCGTTCCCGCATTAACATCCTGGCGGCCCTGATGCGCCTTCGGCAGATCTGTAATCACCCTGCCCTGGTCCTTGACGGCGCCAGCCCTGGCGCCGGTTCCGGTAAACTTGAGGCCCTGGTGGAGATCATCGAAGAGGCCCTTGGGGGCGGCCACAAGGTGCTGGTCTTCAGCCAGTTCGTCAGGATGCTTAAGATCATCAGCTCCGAGCTGGACAGACTGGGCATCGGCTACGAGTACATCGATGGCTCCACCCGGAACCGGATGGAAAGGGTAGGCCGCTTCAATGGCCCCGACGGGCATGGCGTGTTTTTGTTGAGCCTGAAGGCGGCGGGCGTTGGCCTCAACCTGACGGCGGCAGACATCGTCATCCACGTTGATCCCTGGTGGAACCCCATGGTTGAGCGGCAGGCCTCAGACCGGGCTCACCGCATCGGCCAGGAGAACCAGGTTATGGTCTACAAGCTCATCACAACCGGCACCGTTGAGGAGAAGATCCTCAAGCTCCAAGAGCGAAAGCAGGGGCTCTTCGATAGCGTCGTGGAGAAGAACGCCAATCCCCTCACAGGGATCACCTGGGAGGACATCAAGGGCCTGCTTGAGTGGGATGGTCCCTAGTCGGGAGAGCCCCTGACCTGCAACTACCGTCCACATCCCTCTGATAGGTTCGTCCAGACCAGGGCAGAATAGCCCCTGGAGGGGTGAGCGTTGTGAGGGTCCTTTTCCTGGTTGTTCTGGCCTTGAGCCTGGCGGTCTTCACCGTCCTGGCCTTCATCACTATTCAGCCTATCGCAGTGATGCCGATGCCAGAATCCGTTGTCCGTGGGAAACGGGTCTGGCAGGAGCACGGTTGCGTTGGATGCCATGCCATCTTCGGCAATGGGGCCTATGTGGCCCCTGACCTGACCAATGTCTCCGAGGTCCGTGACCGGGCCTGGCTGCGAAGGTTCCTTACTGACGGGCCCATCATGCGGCCCAGCACAACTAAGCCGCACCCCACTGTCTCACCGGCCCAGGTTGGCGATGTCCTCAATTTTCTGGAGCACCTCTCGTCAATAGATACCGCCGCCTGGCCCCCCAGACCCATTATCAGGCCTGATGAGGATGTTGTCTCTGAGGAGAACGTCCCCGGGGTAGAGGCCATGCCGGAGGGTGGGGGAGGGGATTGAGCGACCAGGACCGAGGCCTGAGCAGAGGCCAACGCCAAGGTCAGAGTCGGAAGGAGGACGGGGCTCAAAAGCAGGGCCAGACCAGTAGCCAGAGCCTCCTGGGTAAGGCGCTGACCAGCCCCATGCGGGTGGTGGCCCTGCCCTTCCGGCTTTTTTTCAAACCCGCAAATGACGACGAACACCAGGACAGCCCGAGGGACCGGGAGCGGCCTCTCTACAGATCCCAGAGGGTGGCCTACCCCTTCTGCGCCGGGGCGCTTTCCTTTCTTGCAATCCAGGTTATCCTGGCATCAGGGGCATCACTGGAGTTCATGTTTCCTGACCTGAGACTACCCATACCCTTTAACCTGGGCCGTTCCATGCATGTCAACCTGGCCATCTTCTGGCCGGTGTTGGGGGTAATGGGAGGGGTCTACTATGTCCTTCCTGAGGAGGCCGATGCGGAGATCCACAGCCCCTTCCTTGCCTACGCTCACTTCTGGTTGATGGTTGCCGCCATTGTCTTGGCCCAGGTCGGACTGGCCCTAGGTTTTACCGTGGGTCGGGAATACCTTGAGGCCCCCACCGTCTTCAAGGCCTTGTTCGCCCTGGCGATCATCATGTTCCTCTACAATGTGATCCGGACCTTCAAGAACACTAGGTTCCAAGAGCTTTCGGGTACCGCCATCGCCTTCATGCTGGGGATTGGGATCTCTGTTGCCTTCTACATCCCCACCTTTCTCTTCTACCGGAACGTGATCGTTGACGAGCTTGTGAAGTTCTGGACGGTTCACATCTGGGTTGAGGGCAGTTTTGAACTGGTTATTGCTGGGTTACTGGTGCCGTTTCTCATCGCCCTTACCGGGGTTCAGAGGGAGAAGCTCGAGAAGTGGTTCTTCCTGGAGGTCTGCCTTGTTGTCGCCACCGCCTTCCTGGCCGTGGGCCACCACTACTTCTGGATTGGAACCCCCCTGTTCTGGCAGGGGGTGGGGGCTACCTTCGGCGCTCTCCAGGCGGTTCCCATCCTGTTCCTGGTCTGGACAGCCTACTCCGCCACCCAGCGGGCACAGCTCGAGGACAAACTGGCCCTGCCCTTCCTCTTTCTTATATCGGCAGTCTTCTGGAACCTGGTGGGCGCCGGGCTCTATGGGTTAGCCCTGACCTTTCCCATCATCAATCTCTACACCCACGGCACCGTCCTGACCTCGGCCCACGCCCACCTGGCGCTGTTTGGGACCTACGGCTTCATCGTCCTGGCCTTCGCCTATTACATCCTGCCGGGCTGGCATCTGACGCGGAACCTGAACCAGAGGTGGGGCCTAGTGGCCTTAGTCCTCCTCAATGTAGGGCTCTTTATAATGGGGGGAGCCTTGACGATTGCCGGCATCCTTCAGGTGTACCTGTGGCGCTTACTCGGCATGGACTTCATCACCGTCCGCCAACTGGTCTCTCCAGTGATGGCCGTGAGAACCCTGGGGGCAGCGGTCTTTGCGGCGGGGGGGCTGATACCATGGACAAACGTGCTCCTCTGCGCGGCAGCCTTCCTGCGGCGGAAGCCCTCCAAGCAGTCGAGCTGAAACCTGCTATGGGCCGCCATGGCCGATGTGTAGCCATGGGCTGGGAGGCAGGGAGCGGGCAGGTTAGTAGATAGAGAGGACACGGGAGGTAGGTTCACACGGGAGGTAGGTTCCATGAGAGACCATTTGCTGAGAACGGGTTCATCCAGGCGGCTGCTGCGAGGCTTCCTGGAAGACGCTCTACGCTAAGAACTATTCTGGAGGAACCTGCCATCTAAGAGAGAAGACACTATTAAAGACATCTATACACGAGGCAACGGTCTCCTGGAGATGGTGGTCCGAGAGGGGGATGTTATTTATGGAGTTGAGCGATGTGTTGAAACAGATCGTCGACCGGATTGTGGAGGTTTCTAATCCAGACCGCATTGTTCTGTTCGGGTCAGCGGCTCGAGGAGAGATGGGCAATGGCAGTGACCTGGATATCCTCGTCCTCAAAGAACAGGTTGTAGAACCTCGTAAGGAGAGCGTTCGGATCCGTACAGCACTGTTTGACATGCCGTTCAACATGGACATTCTTGTTTATACAACTGAACAATATGAGCAGCACAAGCACGCGTTGGGCACGATATTATATCCCGTGGCACGTGAGGGGAGGACTCTGTATGAGAGGCAAACCTGAATGTATCATTGCTGATTGGTTGGGCTACGCCAAGAACGACCTGGATACTGCCCAGAAGCTTCTTCAGGTTGGGGGATGGCCTGCTGCTACTGCCTTTCATGCCCAACAGTCTGCCGAAAAGGGGATTAAAGCGTTACTTATAAGGTACGGAGTACAGCCAAGTAAAACGCATGATATTGCTTCTCTCCTGAGATACTGCGAAACAGAAGTGGGCATCGCAATTGAGGAGCTTAAGGGCGCCATCACTCTGACCCCATATGCAGTTGAGATACGCTATCCAGGCCGGTGGCCAGAGGTTTCTCAAGAGGAAGCCACCACAGCAGTTGCAATTGCCGAGGAAGTCCTGGACAAGATCACTAAGATGCTGACAGGCTAGGTCCCATGCACCTATTGAACCAGAGCAATTTCTACCGCGGCCCGGGCGTGGATGGCAGTGGTGTCCAGGAGCGGTACACCGGCGTCTGACTCCTTGATAAGGAGCGGCAGCTCAGTGCAGCCCAGGATGACTCCTTCGGCGCCCCTGTAAACTAGCCCTTGGATGATTTTCTGGACTGCCTTCCGCGAGGTGTCATGAATAATCCCCTGGCAGAGCTCGTCGTAGATAATTCTGTGAACCAGTTGGCGCTCCTCTCTCTCTGGGATAACAACCTCAAGGCCGTGGTTGTCGGTCAGGCGGTTCCGGTAGAAATCCCCCTCCATGGTGAAGCGCGTGCCCAGAAGACCCAACTTTTCAAGACCCATCGCCTTGCAATCTTCCGCGGTTGCATCGGCAATATGGACCAGAGGCACAGTAACGGCGGCCTGCACCTCATCGGCCACCCTGTGCATGGTGTTGGCGCCAATAAGGATCAGGTCGGCCCCAGCGCCCTCAAGCCGCTTTGCGGTGGCGCTGAGGGTCCGGGCCGCCTCATCCCAGCGAGCCCGCGCCTGCAGCTCCTCAATCTCCGCGAAGTCGTAGGAGTGCATGATAATCTTCGCTGAGTGAAGCCCGCCGAGTCTCTCCTGCACCAGTTCATTTATGATGCGGTAGTATTCAATGGAAGATTCCCAGCTCATACCTCCCAGGATGCCTATGGTTTTCAGCGGTCTCGATGTAGATACATTTGACACTGCCAACGCCGCCATCTCCCTTCGACCGCCGTTGAGTCGCCAATTAAGTCTTGGATATCTACACAATAGATGTTATAATAGTCTGTAAATTATCGCAATGGGCTTGCTCTCCTATTACAAAAAGGTTTGCCCACCCTATCCAACAGGTATACTTCCAGTATAACAAAAGCCACCACCGGTGTCCTCGGCCAAGGTCTAACCGGTAGTGGCTCGGCGGAAAGAGAAAGAGATCCTTCAGGAAGAAGGTCGCTTTCTCTTTACCCAATTATCTATTCTACCCGTTGGGAGGCGAAACTGCAAGTTGGGCAGTGCAAAACGCCAGGAGATCATCGCGGTGAGAGGCCAACAACCATGAAAGGGAGTGAAAGGATGACAAAGGTAAGGAAAAACAGGATCTCCTTCAACTACCTCCTGGTGGGGCTTTTGGTGCTTGGGCTCACTCTGTCCGGGTGCACTTCACCAGCAGGGGAGGCGCCGTCGGAAGACGGTGAGGATGGACCTACCGGTCCGATCAAGATCGGCATCCTGCTGCCAGCCACCGGTGATTTAGCGCAGGTAGGACAACCTATGATCGCCGCCGGCCAGGTAGCGGCCCAAGCGATCAAAGATGCTGGTGGAGTATTGGGCCGCGAAGTTGATGCCGTTGTGATGGACACCGCCACCGAAGAGAACACCGCCCGCGAGGGAATGGATCAGCTGGCAAACTTGGAACAGGTAGCGGTAGTTGTCGGCGCCGCCGGGTCCGGTAATTCCTTCGCCGCCCTCAGTGTCGCCCAACCGGCCCAGGTTGTGATGATCTCCCCCTCGTCAACTTCTCCCGACTTTACCAACTACAATGACAATGGATACTTCTTCCGCACCGCCCCCTCTGACGCCTTGCAGGGCAAGGTCATGGCCCAGCTGGCTCTGGCTAAAGGCTATACCAAGGCTGCAACCCTGGCCCTTAATAATCAGTATGGTGAGGCTTTTAAGAATGTCTTCGTTGAGGCCTTCGAGGCCGCGGGCGGGGAGATAGTGGCGGATGTGCTCTATGACCCTCAGGGTGTTACCTTTGACGGTGATGTTGCCAAGATTGCCCAGGCGGCCCCAGAATGTGTGATTCTGGTCAGTTACCCGGAGACGGGTTCCATCATTCTGCGCACCGCCTACCAGCAGGGGCTGCTCGACACAGCCGAGTTCATCCTCAGTGAGGGTGTTCAGTCCGATGAACTGGCAGAGACCGTGGGCAAGGACGCTCAGGGCAACTACATCATAGCTGGTATCCAGGGAACCAGGCCAAAGGCCACCGGGCCGGCCTATGACCTCTTCGTGGAAAGATCCCAGGCGATGCACGGAGAAGGGCCGTCAGGACCCTTTGATGCTCACACCTATGATGCGGTAATACTGGCCTTCCTGGCAATAGAGAAGGCAGGGGAGTCCTCTGGTCCAGCCATCAAAGAGGCGCTCCTTGCGGTAGCCAGCCCGCCAGGGGTCAAGGTTTCCGATCCGGCGGAAGCCCTCAAGCTGATACGCGAGGGCAAAGACATTGACTATGAAGGCGCTTCAGGAAATGTGAACATGGATGAAGTCGGCGATGTGCTCAGCGCCTACGAGGTATGGGAGATCCAGCCCGACGGAAGTGTAGAGGCAGTTGGGGATGTAGTGCCTGAGTAGCTGGAGTAGCTGGAGTAGCGGAGTAGCTGGAGTAGCTGGAGTAGCTGGAGTAGCCGCTAGTTGATAGGACAGACGCCTTCAGGAGAACAACCCTGACTAAAGGGAAGAGTGAAGGAGGGACGGGTAACAGCCATGGAACCAGTACTTCAGGCACTAGCGAACGGGGTTATAATAGGAGCAATTGTCGCCCTCACCGCCGTGGGGCTGTCGCTGATCTACAGCATTCTGGATCTGACCAACTTCGCCCACGGTGACACAGTGACGGTGGGCGCCTATGCCGCCCTGGCGGTTAACATCGCCTGGGGGGTGTCCCCCTGGGTGGGGGTGCTGGTTGGGATGCTGGTGGGGGCAGCGATCAGTGTGGTCCTGGAAGTTGTCCTCTGGAGCAAGCTCCGGCGCTCTGGGGCTGACAGGGTGACCCTGATTGTCGTGTCCATCGGCTTAGCCCTCTTCCTCAGGAATCTGATAATATTCATCTACGGCACAAGCAGTGTCAGTTACCAGGTCCCTGTTGAGCAGGCCCTCCTCCTTGGACCCGTTATGCTCACACCCCAGCAGATTCAGGTGACGGCCGCGGCTGGGCTGGCAGCCCTGGCCGTACACCTGATTCTGCAGTATACAACAATTGGCAAGGCCATGAGGGCCTTGGCGGACAACATGGACCTGGCCTGGGTCTCCGGTGTGAATGTAGACAATGTGATCCTTTGGACCTGGGTTTTGGGAGGGCTTCTGGCGGCTGGGGGAGGGGCCCTGTATGCCTTTACCCGGCCCATTAACCCCAACCTGGGTTGGTTTCTGCTACTGCCCATGTTTGCCGCCATTGTCCTGGGTGGGATCGGCAACGCCTATGGAGCGATGTTGGGAGGCCTGCTCATCGGGGTTACCCAGGAGTTATCAGCCCTGGTCATCCCCAACCACTACAAGCTGGCGGTGGGGTATGCCGTGATGATTGCAATCCTCTTCCTACTGCCCCGGGGCCTCTTGGGTAAGGAGGATCTGACATGAGTCTCCTCAGCTACCTGCTGGGCTTTCTGACAAACCTGGTTATCTTCGCCCTCTTCTCCCTGGGACTGAACCTGCAGTTTGGGCATACGGGACTGATTAACTTTGGCCATGTGGCCTTCATGGGCGTGGGGGCCTACACAATGGTGATAATTGCTCTTTCAGGGGCGCCGCTGTGGTTGGCGATGCTGGTAGCCGTGATTACCGCCGGGGCTTTTGGCCTCCTGATCGGCCTGCCGGTGATACGGCTTCGCGACGATTACCTGGCCATAGTCACCATCGGGTTTGCTGAGATCATCCGGATGGTGTTGAACAACGAGAGCTGGCTGACCCGGGGCCCCCAGGGGATGTTTGGTTTTCCAGTGCCCTTCGAGAACCTGGGATTAAGCCCCCTGGGCCACCGCGCCCTGTTCCTGGCCTGGATTCTTTTGACGGCGGGGCTTGTGTTCTGGTTAGTGAACAGGCTCACCGGTTCGCCCTGGGGCCGGGTCCTCAAGGCCATCAGAGAGGACGAAACCGTGGCCTCATCCCTGGGTAAGAACACCGTTACCTACAAGCTGCAGGCCCTGGTAATAGGGGCCATGATCGCGGGCCTGGCCGGGGTACAGCTGGCGCTCTTCCTGAGGTACATAAACCCGCGGAACTTCATGCCCCTCACCACCTTTGTGGCGTGGCTCATCATGATCATGGGTGGCGTCGGCCGCAACTGGGGTGTTGTTATTGGTAGCATGATCTACTTCGGCCTGAACGCTGCCACCCAGCAGTTTATGGCGCGGGGGTTAGGCCCCCTCACCGGGGGGCAGATGGGGGCCCTGCGCATGATGCTGGTGGGTCTCATCCTGGTTCTGCTGATGCTCTATAGACCCCAGGGCATCCTCGGTCGAAAGGAGGAGATGACCCTTGAGTCTTAGCGATGGAGATACGCAACTACTACAGGCCGACGGCCTCAGTAAGGAATTTGACGGGTTCTACGCCGTGCGGGATGTATCCTTTGAGATCTGCCCTGGCGAGATTGTGGGCCTGATTGGTCCCAACGGGGCCGGCAAGACGACGGTGTTCAATCTCCTTAGCGGTCTCCTACGGCCCTCGGCGGGAAGGGCCTGGTTCTCCGGCAGGCGCATCGACGGGCTCAGGCCTTATCAGGTGGCGCGATTGGGGATGATCAGGACCTTCCAGCTAAGCCGCGTTTTGTCGCGCCTGTCAGTGGCGGACAACCTTCACCTGGCGGCGGCGGGCCAGGGGCGAGATGGATTGTTGGACAATCTCCTGACGCCTGGACAGGTTCGCAGGCATGAGGCCAGGGCAAGGGAGAGGGCAACTCAGCTCCTCGCCTACTTTGGTCTTGACAAAATGGCTGATGAGTACGCAGGTTCTCTGTCTGGCGGCCAGCGAAAGCTCCTGGAGATGGCCAGGGCGCTGATGCCCGGGGCGCGGATGCTTCTATTGGATGAGCCTATGGCGGGGGTCAACCCAGCGCTGAAGGAAACCCTCCTTGAGTACATCGCTGACCTCAGGAAGCAGCAGGGGCTGACCTTCTTCATTATTGAGCACGACCTGGATATGATAACCGCTCTCTGCGATCGGGTCCTGGTGATGGCCGGTGGAACGGTGATCGCCGCTGGCGACCCCCAAGAAGTGAAACGGCATCCCGATGTTGTCGACTCCTACCTGGGGGTGGTGTCATGAGGGGTAGTCAGGTGGCTTTTGACGGAGCCGATACCTATCCTACTGACGCTGGAGGCAAGTTGCTGCAGGTTAGCCAGCTGCGGGCAGGATATGGAGATGCCGATGTTTTGCACGGGTTGGACCTTTCGGTTACCCGTGGGGAGATGGTAGTAATCGTGGGGCCGAACGGGGCCGGGAAGTCAACCCTGGCTAAGGCCATTTTCGGCCTCATCAACGTCAGGTCCGGGGTGATTTCCTTTGCCGGCCACAGGATAGTGGGATTGAAGCCGTCGGCTATCGTCCAGATTGGGTTGTGCTATGTCCCCCAGACCCGAAACGTCTTCGCAAATCTGTCTGTGCACCAGAACCTTGAGGTCGGTGGCTACCTGCTCAAGCGCGGTGACCAACTGGCGCAGGCCCTGAGCCGAGTCTATGACCTCTTTCCAGACCTGTGGGAGAAGCGACGCAGTCGGGCAGGGACCCTGTCCGGTGGGCAGCGGCAGATGCTGGCCATGGGGCGGGCCCTGATGCTTCGGCCGCGCCTGTTGGTTCTGGACGAACCGTCAGCGGGTCTATCCCCCAGGCTGGTTGATGTGGTCTTTGAGAAGATACTGGAGATCAATGGCAGTGGCTGCTCAATTCTCATGGTGGAGCAGAATGCCCGGAAGGCGCTGGCCATGTCTGACAGGGGTTATGTCCTTGACATGGGCAAGAACGCGGTAACCGGTTCTGGGTCAGAGCTACTAGCGGATCCTAAGGTCATTGACCTCTACCTGGGGGGCCGCAGTACTGAACAACCCTCACCCGGCGGTTCCGTGGCAGAAAAACCTTGACTGAGGGTCGGCCTTCCACTAGAATGGGTTCAGTGCTGATAACAATCACGGATCTGTTCCAGACTGAAGGAGGAATGTGAGATATGAGGGCATTTGCGCAAGTCTCAACCCAACCGCACAGCCTTTACGCGGCATTCCTGGCTTCAGGTTTTCAGATTCCATAGCCATCGAGAAGATGGTCTCCTGCAGTCCTCGAAACAACTAGAAAACCTGCTCTAACAGGCCGCGCTGAACCGCGGCCCCTTTATTCTCTTCAGGCGTGCCCCGCGTCAAGGCAGTGATGGTCTTTGCGTAGAACAGAATTGTTTTAACGCTAGATTGGAGGGCACGACATTGCCAGAGAACAAGAACCCCAATAATGTGATAATTCGCCACGGGACCAGGGATGACATCCCCGAGATCCTTGATGTCATTGACGCCTCATTCAAAAAACCCTACTACGGGGGGGACAGGGCGAACCCCAACGAAAAGGCTTGTTTTGATTACCTGTATCACCGGAAGGACTTCTGCCCAGAGTGGAATCTGGTAGCTGAGGATGCGTCCACCGGCCGCATCGTCAGTATTGTTGGCGCCCATTACCGGCCATCCTACATTGAGGGCGTGCCGACTGAAAGCTGGATGTTGAACCCGGCAGCTACTCTCCACGAATACCGGGGTCGGGGTATCATGGTCAGGCTCATCAGGATGCTGAACCAGTATGTCTGGGACCAGGGCGGATCCCTGGTGTTCTTCCACGGAGTCCCCGAGTACTACTCCCGGGCGGGATATACCAAGTGCCTGGCCACCTACCGGCTGGTGCTGCCTGTTTCCCAGGTTGTCAAGTCGGTTGAAGGGAATTCAGGCAAAACTGGACCAGGAGAGAATCGGCCAGGAGAGAACCGAATAGGGGAGAAGGAGTATTGCCTGACCACCGCTACCCCCGAGGACGCCCAGGCGCTAGCTAGGGTGTGGGACGGTGAAGCCCGCGGAGGTTTCCTGGCCCTCAGGCGCACCGTCGACTGGTGGCAGCGGGAGCTGTCACTGGGTGACCCTGAACTGGCAGGGCACATCGAACACCCCTTCCCTGACCTTGAAAGGCTCCATGTCCTCAGGGGCCCTGCTGGGGATGGCCCCGGGAGCGCTATGGCTTATGCCAGTATCTCTGAAGACCCTGAGGCCAAGGTCTTGAACATAATAGAGGGAGCGGCAGTTGACGATGGGGCTGCTAGCCAACTCTGGACGGGCCTGGCCCGGCTGGCCCAGAACCGGGGCCTCAAGGAGTTTGGCTTCAACGCCTCCCCCAGAAATAGCCTTGTCAGGACTGGCATGGGCAACTTCATGGCGGTACTCCGATACCGGAGGCCCTCGGCCGGCTTCGCGCTGCTGGTCAACCCTGGAGGCCTATTGAAGTCGTTAGAACCAGCCCTGTCTGCCCGCTGGAAGGAGCGGGGCTGGCCAGCCCAGTCGGTCCAGGGGACGGTGGCCCTCCGAGTCTGGGGGGGCGCCGACGCCGGGCTACAAGGCCAGAGGGTTTTGCTGCGCTATGGCCGGGATGGGATTGTCGTGGACTATAGCGAGGGCCTTGCCGCTGGCGCCTCAACAGACGCTGCGACAGATGTACCAACGGGCGCTGCCGAGAAGGACTGGATAGACCTGTCCTACCAGGACCTGACCAGGCTTACTCTGGGGAGCGCCCTGCCTGGTGAAAACCTGATGGCTTCCCTTGGGATCGCTTCCGGCGAAGCGCGACGGGTCCTGACCGCCCTCTTCCCACCTGAGCACCCCGACCCCGGCCAGAATTACCTCTATTAGCCTCAGAACCTTGAACTGTCTCCGGGCCCCCTCATGAGAGGGGGCCTTCATTATAGCCACCGCATAGCTAGAAACCGTGAGACTTGTCGGAAAACTCTTGCACCCCGGCAGGGAGATGCGCCATGGCTGTGGAAAGCAAAACTATATTTATTTCCTGTGGTTGCGTGAATAGGCTTGTAATTGGAGAGGTAGGTGCCGGGATGGGTGAGGAAGAGAAAAACAAAACTCCAGTCTTTCAGAGTGAAGCCGCTTATACCTGGTTAGAACAGGTGGTGGGCGGCCCCCGAAAAGGTAAGGCCCACCTGATCATGGATGAGGAGTGCCTTACGATGGCGGCGGAAAGCGGCACCTCTCACACCATCCCCTATCGGGAGATCATTGAGGTGGAAACAGGGGACTACCGGGTGGTGCTCCACTTGAGTTCCCAGGATCAGCTCCTTCTGCACCGCTTTGGCTACGCCTACGAGGGTTTTCTGAACCTGTTGTTCAAGCTGCGAGGCGAGATGCTGCTAGAAGATATGCTAATGCAGGAGAAGGTGTTGCGTCGTGGTTTTGAGGCCGCATACACCTACTACAACGCCTCCGGGGAGACTGTGGCCGAGGGTCGCTGCGAACCAAGGATCTACGAGACGGCCCTGGTGCTGATACCGGAACAGGCGGATCCCCTCCGCCTCCCCTACAGTGAGTTGCAGGATCTGGAGGTTGAGGGCCATACCCTTACGCTTACCAGTGAATATGGGGAACGGGTTGTATTCTCCCGGATGGGATACGACCTAGACGGTTTCCGACAGCACCTGGCCGAAGCCATGAACCGACTGGACGAGAGAACCCAACGGTTGGTTCAACAGCTGGTACCTGCGGCTGATCCCGCCCAGGTATGGAAGCTGGCGCGGGTGATGCGTGAAGGTAGGGCGGCGTCGCGTCAGGAGGTTAATGCTGTTTCGCGGAAGTTCTGGCCAATGCTGGAGAAGAAGGTGGACGAATCCCCAATCAAAGAGGAGTATGCCTATTTGAAGTCCCTGGCTCAGACGGAACAGATGGCAATGGGCGTCAAAAGGGGCCTCATGGGGGACCTGACCGGAGATTACGTCTGGTTTCTGTTCCCAGTCTATAGCTCCGATCCCACCCAGCCCGGGAATGCCCTGATTATGGAGTCCTTCTCCGACAAAGAGACGGCCCAGGCTACTTACCTGTTTCGCATCACCGGTAAAGAGGAGTATGCCAGCGGAAAGGTTGACCTGCAGGCTGAAACAGAACAGATGTTGCGACGGGTCAACCGCTGTATGCAGGCGATAAACTTCCGCCGCGAACCAATATACCTGCCTAAAAAACGGCTGCGCGAGCCCAGTTATATCAAATACCTCTATGCGCTGCGGCGTCTGCCCGCCCTGGAAGAACTCCGGGAACGCTATCTGGGTCGCGTCCCTCATACATCCTTTGAACAGTGGCAGCGAGGCGTGGAAAAACTAATGGACTCTAAATAGGTGAACGAAAGGAGGGTTTCATTTGCCGGGGTATATGAAGCCATGCCGGTACTGTGAAGGACTGGTGCCAGCTGATGCCAATGTTTGCCCAACCTGTGGGAAGGTCAATCCCTTGCAGGCGCGCTGTCCCAGGTGCGCGCATCCTACTCGTAGGAGTTGGACTGCTTGTTCATCCTGCGGACTCTCACTGCAGCTGATCTGTCCATTCTGTGCCGAGACTACCTTCTTCTCCGATTACTGCGACCACTGTGACCAGCACCTTGTGGTCACCTGTCCCCACCGGAGGTGCCGCGAAGAACAGCCGCCGTTGGGGGATACCTGTCGAAAATGTGGTAAACCGATGAGGTCCAAAAGGTCCTAAAAGGTCCTCAGTATCTTTTTTTACGAAGGAGCGTGTGAAAGATGCCTTTACAACCTTTTACCGATAACTATGAGGACAATAGCACCGATGCGGGGTTCCAGTTCACCTTCTACTGCGACCTCTGCCAAGAAGGCTATAAGACCAGGTTCATTGAGTCAAAGACATACAAGAAGGGCCGCTTCCTGCGGGGGCTTGGTGGCGCCATTGGGGCTGTATCAAGTTTGACCGGTGCCTACAGGGTCGGCTCTAGCGCCGAAAGGGGCGTCGATATCCTCAGCGAGCGTTTTGAGGGGATGACCCCTGCCTGGCACAAAGAGCATGAAGCCGCTTTCAGCAAGGCCCAGAATGAGGCCAAGGGTAACTTCCAGCGCTGTCCCAAGTGCCGTCAGTGGCTCTGCGCCAACGACTGGAACGAACAGGAAGGCCTCTGTGTGGAGTGCGCTCCCCGAGCAAACGTTGAGGTTGCCCATGCCAGGGCCCGCAAGATGGTTGAAGACATCTCAGAAGAGGCCTCCAATACCAAGGTCTTTCACGGCAAGATTGAAAGTAAGCAGACCCTCTGTCCTCAGTGCGGTAAGCCCGCCGGTGAGGGCAAATTCTGCAACAACTGCGGCAGTTCACTAGAGATGATCGAGTGCGAGAAGTGCGGCGCCATGAACAACCACTCTTCTCGCTTCTGTGGCGAGTGCGGCGACGGCTTGAACTAGCCGGGACTCAAAAAGGCGATAGTCCTAATTGACAACCGTACATAACCTACTGTTTAACTGTGACGCCCTCGGCCTCTGTGTAGACGGTTTCTTCAGGCCGCACGAAGTAGAGCAGGAGAAGCCCTACAAGGGCCGAGGCGGCCAGTAGGTAGAAGAAGGGGCCGTAGCCGCTGTTTGCCGCGATTATGCCACCCACAAAGGGCGCAAAGGCCCCGATCCCGTACTTGGCTGAGAAGACAATGCCAAAGGAGGCACCGCGCACATCAGAGGGCGTAACATCGGCAACAAGGGCGTTTATCGGCGGCTGCAGCATGAAGAGGGCAAATCCCATGGCAGCAATTGTGATCATCAGAAGGATCCCATTAGAAACAACCGGGAGAAGAGCAAAGGTAATGACGCAGGCCACACTTCCCCAGGCTAGGGTGGCCTTGCGGCCGATGGCGTCAGAGAGGTAGCCCCCTGCTAACTGGCCGAGGATCCCGGCGCCAAAGTTCAGGCCTGCCACCAAACCTGACACAGCCACCGATAGGCTCTTCTCGCTCTGAAGGAAGGCCGGCAGGTAGGCGAAGACCCCGTCGTTGAAAAAGCCCTGCACTGCCAGGATTGCCAGCACTGCGATGGCAGTGACCGTTAGCAGGCTCGCCAGGGAGGTTCTTGGGCTCCCAGCCTTTTGACTGCTTTGCGCCCCCGCACCGCGTGAGATGACCTCTGGGACAGTTCGGGAGATGAGGAGAGCTACCAGTAAGCCGATGATGCCCCAAAGGAGGAAGGCGTAGCGCCAGCTGCCAAAGTGCACAACTCCAGCGGTCAAGATCGGTGCCAGGGCCATTCCTACGTTTCCGCCCACCCCGTGGATACCCAGTGCCTTGCCGCGCATCTCACCAGTGGCGAAATTGGTGACCAGGGCGTTGGCAACTGGGTGGTAGATGCTTGTCCCGGCGCCCAGTAACACAAAGGACACGGCCATCATGGAGTAGGAGTGAGCAAAGAACCCAACCAGACACCCGATGGCAGGTATCACCAGCGAGATTACGGCCGAGCGCTTGTGGCCCACATAGTCAGAGATGAAGCCAGCGGGAAGCGAGCCCACTCCGTAGGCAATAAAGGCAAAGCTTACTAAGGCCCCCAGGGCCACATAGTCGACGTCCAAGGCCTTCTGAATCGATGTGATGAAAGGAGCAAAGAATAGTAGATAGGCATGGGTCATCCCGTGACCAGCGCTCATAATAGTTGTGTAACGGTAGACCTTGGCACTTTCAAACACGGTAGGTTCTCCTCCCTTGATGTTGGCAAGTATGGGGCTTCTAATCAGTCGGCTTCTCAGTAGATCATCTAATGCATCTCCTAATGCGTCTCCTGGTGCGATTCTACAGGGTTTATTTCGATTCTAGTACCGTTAAAACCTTCTGGAAGGTCTATACTAATGCCGAGCTGGTCCGGTCACAGGGCTCAGAAGGGCAGCCGGCGCGCTAGATCCGATGCCATCCGGGCAGCCACTAAGGCCTTAAGGAGGTCCCCTGGAAGGAAGACAGCCATGCCCGCCCAGAGGGTGCGGGTCAGGGAGAACTCCACGCCGATTACATGATTAAGGACTACATGAAGATAGGGTAGGCCTATAAGGTAGATGACCCCCAGCCCCAGTAGATTCGCCAGTAAATAGGTCTTGACGTTTCTCTCGTCGGCCCTCTCTATCACAAGGCCGATGATGTAGGCGGCGGCCGTAAAGCCGAGAAGATAACCGAAACTGGGGTGAAGCACATACGAGGGCCCACCCCCATGGGCAAAGATTGGGAGGCCCATCAGGCCCAGGGCGAGGTAGGCCACCTGGCTGAGAAGACCGAGGCGGCTGCCCAGCAAACTGCCGGCGAAGAGCACAAAAAAGGTCTGCAGGGTAAAGGGGACATAGGGCAATGGGATGCGAACGAAGGCCCCTACTGCCGTAAGGGCTGCGAACACCGCGACCCTGGTCAGGGCGCGGATGCCTATCGCCCGGCGCATGGGATTGTCTGTCTCCTGCTGGGTCTGGTGGTGGGTCTGACCATGGTTACACGAAGTCATCTTGGCGGTCTCCTCCTGCGTATGATGTGTTAGTTAGCCCTTCGACGCGCCGGAGGAGAGCCCTGCCAGGGGTTTCGTATGTTCTTGCTCGTTACTTAACTGGAGCCCGTAGCGCGCAGGATGCCCATGATGAAGAGGATGATGCCTGGGGCAAGGCGTGATGCCAGCTTCATCTGAGGCAACTCGCTGATGACTCCGCCCAGCCGAAATCCGGCGTAGAACATCAGGCCGTTCATGATGCCGACGGCCAGCGCAAGCAGGATGACACTGCCTCCCATCAGGGCACTGGCCATACCCGCGGCCACGGCGTCCATGGCCAACGCCGTCCCAAGTACCACCGCTTCGCCAATCTCAATTGTCCCTGATCTATCCTGGTCCGCAAGGGTTGGTTCCCTGAGGACCATTAGTACCAGGCCAGCAATGTGGGCCTTGACCAGGATTTGCTGCCTGTCGGCTCCTGGTTTCTCAACGGGGTCAATCGCGTCAGCGGCGGGGTCAGCATTCACGGGGGGATTAGTGGAAACGGGTGTGTTATCAAGTTCCTGGGCTGACAGGAAAGCCTGGATGACAAGGAAGAGACCTAAAAGGGCGAGAAGAACGGATCCCACTTGCCGGGCGGTGCCCGGCGAAATCCAGGACGAGGCCTGCAGGGCCAGGAATCCTCCGGTCAAGACTGTAAGGATGGACACAACCGACAGCAAGGCTATGGTGTAGCCGCGAAGTCGGACCCGGCTGGTCCCGAAGGCAGTGCCTGCCGTTAGACTATCCAGGCTTACGGCCAGTGCAATGATCCCTAGTCTAAACATGATGTGTGGTGGCGCGGTTCATGAGGGGCTCCACTCGGTCTCCTTTCAGAAGGCTGCCCAGGGGGCGCTGCAGGTAGGTTAGCAGCGTATGGAGGTGCTGCCTGCAGCTGCCGATCTCGTTTCGTTCTCTAGTAGGCTATGTGGATAATGTCTGGTTGGTGACGATAGGCCTCTGCAGGTGCCTAAGGTCTTGGCTCTGGCTCCTGGCCCTGGGCGTTAACTAGGGAAGGATTGTTGATAGGTCAAGCCCTGGAAAGACCCTGTAGCGCGGGACCTCAAAGGGATTGGTTGTTGAGTAGACCCGGCCTGGGTAGACGGCAAAACCTATCTTGAGGCCCACATCTCGAAGGGCGGCGATGGTCTCCTGGTCATAGCTGCCGTAGGGATAGGCAATGGCAATAGGCTGAGCCAGGCCTTGCTGCCCCTCAAAGTCCTTCAATTGAGCCCGCAGGTCATCAGCGATTTGCTCCTGTCGCCACTCCAGTAGGGCGGCCTGGCCGTTTTCCCAGCGGTGGCCGTGGTAGGTATGGGCCTGAAGCTCAATGGCGTCGGGAAGGGGGTTAACGGCGGACCAGCTGAAGTACTGGATAGTGTCAGGCCTAAAGTCCTTCGGTTCGGAAATGGAGCCAGCGCGGACCAGGAGACTCCCAATCACAAATATAGCGCCATGGAACCCGTAATCCTGAAGGATTGGAGCCACCAGGAAAACGTTACTGGCATAGCCGTCATCGAAGGTGAGCAGGAGCGACTTTGGCGGAACCGAAGCGCCCTCGTAGAGAAAGGCGCGCAGTTGTTCGACAGTAATGGTGGTATATCCCCGGTCTTTAAGATACTGCATTTGGGCCCTGAAGTCTTCAATGGAGACGGTAAGGTCGGTTCCATCTCTGCACAGGTCGGAGTTAGCAGGAGCAATATTGTGGTACATCAATACGGTGACCGATGGGTCGGAAACCCGTGGCTCTAATGGAGTGGGAGCGGGGGTGGGATTGGGCGTGGCAACAGGAGCTTTCCCGGTCTCAGGTCTGGTCTGAGCTTGAGGTGCCTGTTTCTTCTCAATCAGGGCTCGTCTGGCCTCACTGACCAGGAGATTGCCGTTAATGATCTTGACGGGGCCGACGACAGGGACATTATAGGTCTTCGTAACCGCTTTGGGCAGAGCCGCTTCTGCCCCAAGTGGCAAAGCGGAGGGCGCCGCTAGAACCAGGAGAACCAGCAGCACAACCTGGTATCTGGCGGGGCCACCGTGACCCGTGTGTGCTCTGTTCCCGTTCCTGAACATCCACTCTCGCCACCCTTTCTATCTTTTATGCTAGATTTACCTAAATTCGAAACTGCCCTCTTGGATTCCTCCAAAGGTGAGTCCTTCAAGTTCCAGTTGACAGATGGCAGTAGCCTGAGATATATTGGTAGTACAATAATACAAAACTACAAAACAAACAAGGGAGTGATAGAATGACAGGTGACAGCTACAGAGAGGAACTGAATGAAGTGCGGCGGATCCTGGCTGAACTGGCCGGGGAGATCAAGGCCTTAAAGGAACAGCAGGAGAGGTTCGCCGGAACACCCAGGGGAGGATCCCCTCAACGTCCCACCCCGCAAGAGCCTCCATCACCGCCGCGGGCTCCTCGGCCGCCGCGCCGGGAGCGGGGACAGAGAGGCGAGATTCCTGATGAAGTGCCGGTGGTTCTCGAAGGGGTGAAGGCCATGGACAACGGCCGCTTTGTCTCCCTGGTCTGCTACTGGCGTGAGGGCAGCGGCCAGATGCTATCCCACTCTGAAGAGACTTGGGAAGGCCTCAGGGATGTCAGTGAGGTTCAGGTTGCCCAGTTCATGTCTCCCTTCAGCAGCGAGCAGCGGATCGGGCTGTTGAAAGCGTTGGCTGAGGGTAGTCGGTCCGCAGGAGAACTGGCAGAGGAGACAGGGCTTTCATCGGGTCAGCTTTATCACCACCTGCGGGAACTGGCCAGCGCCCGCTACCTGCTGAGTCCAGAGCGGAACTCCTATGAGTTAACCCTCCGAGGCAAGCGCGCCCTCCTCACCATCCTTGGGCTTGCTAAGAGCCTTGGTTCAGGCCCAGTTGAACCCAACGACGAGGGAGTGGTCATTGAGGAACTGAGCATTACAGGGGATGAGAGTAGAGATGATGTCTGAGAAGGCTTCCCTGGAGGGGTTACCCCCCGGGGCTGGTGGAGATGGGCGAATGGGGATGTTTGTGGAGAATGTCCTTGACAGGCACATGGGCGTTGGTGCCGGAAACAGGGTCGCCATCGTCCATGACTCCTCCAAGGAGCAGTTGGCACAGGTCCTCGCCTCAGGTGCCCTGCACAGAGGGGTCGTAACGAGGTTGCTACCTATTTCCGACTTTGAACAGGGGTTGCCCACCGAGGTCACCAGTGTATTGAGAGACTCATCCACGGGTTTAGCTGTCCTGTCATCGCCTCGCCTTTGGGATGAAGCTGGCCTTAAAAGGTTCTTAGGGTTCCGCGATGGAGACCCAACCCTGTTGGTTGCCTGTGAGCCGGTGTGGTTTGATCAGGTGACACCAGCCGATAGCCTGCTTCGTCTCTGGGGACATGACCTCACTTCCGATGAAGAATACGGTACTGAACTATTAGCAACCTTGGCCGCCAACGCGCCGTTGAGGCTAACCTCTCCCGGCGGCACTGACCTTACCTTTGTCAGTCGCCATTGGAGGGTTGACCACTGGCGGGAGGTCCACACAAGCCCCGTTGAGGAGTCCATCAACGGCAAAATCGTCGCCGACCTTGGTGTCTACTTTGGGCGGGTTTCCTGTCCCATCCAGCTCGATATAGAGAAGGGCAGGATTACAAGGATCTCCTGCGGCGATGAGGACGACCCCGTATTCCAGCAGTATCGGGATTGGATGCGACGAGACCTGGCAGCCAGCCCCGCCAACTATCAACTGGCGGAGATTGCCTTCGGGATTAACGGGGGAGCGGAGGTGGTCGGATGCATCATGGAGGATGAGACAGTCCGCGATACCTGCCACTGCTGCTTTGGTGATAATAGCCGCTACGGGGGGCAGAGCGTCAGCCAGTGGCACGGTGGAACAGTTCTCTTTCAATCACCTTCATGTCAGTTACCGTGTGGTGGTACAAGCTAATAGTCAGAGAGAATGTCTTTGACTGTCTTCGGAGAGAGGTCAGAGAGGAGACGGGCCTGAAGGTAACTAAGATATACGGAGAGGCAGAGAGTGAGGCGGTCCGAGGGATGATGTTGACGACGAATGATAGATGAGCGTCGACCAGGAGGCATCCACCATGCGTTTAGTCGATGGCAAGATGTATACACAGGAGAGCTTCGATGGCAGGGCTCTAGATGGTAGGGAGATTAAGGGCTGTCAGTTAATCGGGTGCAGTTTTCGACACACCGACTTCAGTGAGACAGAAACCGCTGGCTGTTCCTTCTCTGAATGCGACTTCACTGGCGCGCGGTTAAACGCGTCTTCCCACGATAGATCCGCCTTCACTAACTGCAGGTTTGACGGGACGAATCTGTTTAGCGCCAAGTTTCTGGAGTGCAAGATGACGGGTTCGACCTTTGACAACGTGAAGACAACGGGACTCGTTATTTCAGGTGGAGATTGGTCCTTCACAAGCCTGCGAAAGGCGATGTTAAAAGGGTTAGACCTCCGGGGGGTAAGGCTCACCGAAGCTGACCTGTATCGCTGCAACTTGGAGGACGCCGACCTCAGGGAGGCAGACCTGACCAGTGCCCTCCTGGATGAGGCCAGCCTGGAGGGAGCGGACCTGAGGGGGGCGCGAATTGACGGTGTGGATGTTAGGCGTTTCAGCCTCTTCAAGGTGAGGCTCGATGTGCCCCAGGCAATCTATGTGGCCCAGGCCTATGGGGCCCAGGTTGAGTGAGAGGAATGATGTATGTGAAGACAACTGATAACGAGAGGACAAAACTGGTGGCGGACTTCGTCCGCCGGCACCTGGAGACCACGGCCCCCAGGGAGGGAGCCTACCGGTACCGTTGGGAGCATACCCTGCGGGTGGCTAACTACGGCAGACAGATTGGGTTGGCTGAAGGGGCTAATCCAGAGCTGGCGATTGTTGGCTGTCTACTCCATGACGTCGGCAAGTTCGGGACCGACGTCAACAGGGACCATGGGCGGCTCTCCGCCAGGATCAGCCGGCCAGTGCTGCGTGAGATTGGGTTCAGCCCTGAGGAGACAGAGATCGTCTGCCACGCCGTTGCTGTCCACGTTGATGGTGTGGCGGACTTCGACCATCCAGAGACCGTTGAGTCTAAGGTTGTCACCGATGCCGACAATATCGACCGGTCTGGCGTCCTCCGCATCGCTCAGTTGTGCGCCCCGGCCATTCATGACTACCCGCTGCTCCTGGAGACGGTCACAAAGAGACTGGCCACCCTGGAGGAGTATCGTCAGCGGGGGGATGTTCTGGAGACTAAGACTGGCAACATGCTGTTCATGAGGCAGCTGGACCGGCAAATAAGCTTCTTCACGGATCTCCTGGAAGAGGGTGAGCTGACCAGGTTGCCCAGTCTGTAACTACCAGTCTAGATCCGGATTCAGGTGGAGTATATTCTCAGGAGGGTACCCAGCCTACTTCAGCTATGAATGGCGGGGGGGAGAGTCTTATGTTAGGTGAGAGTGTACGCAACAGGGTGGTATACAACTGCCCCGTGGAGACCTCTGAGGGATAGGTGAGCGGATGAGACCTTTTGAAGGTGCACCGGGATATCCCGGTGCACCTCTCTATTCTTAGGCGCTTCAGATGATAGATGACTCTTCAGTTGAGGACTGAAGCCGTAGACTCCCGCTTGAAAAGTAGTAGAGTAGGGAGACGACGGTAATAATCCCCAGAAGTCTGAAGCCAGCGAAGATTGACCATGCTGTAGAAACCCATCCGAAGAGCAGCCCAACGAATATGGTGACCAGCCGGTTGGCAGCTGACAGGACGGATTCAAGGGTTGCGCGGTTGAAGGAGCCGGCCCGGCGATGTAGATACCCAATAACAAGGGGTTCTGTCAGCGCCGATGCACCATACAAGGGGATCAGTAGGAGTACCCCACCAGGTGAGGCGGTCCACGACATCATCAAAGCGCCGGTGGCTACCAGTGCTAGAGATAGGCCCATGATCTGCTGCAGCGGGAGCCATGACTGGGCTCTATAGGCCAGGGCACTGGCTACGCTGGCCACAAGCAACCCCCCAGAACTGATCAAGCCGAAGTAGGCAACAGGTATCGCAACGGCATCGGCGTAGAGCTGCCAGAACTCGTCAAAGTGGGTGAAGGTGGCAGCTACAACCATCCCGGCCATGATGATGTAACGAACATCAGTTCCCTGCCGGAAGAAGTGAAACGCTTCCCGGATATAATCAGGGAAACCCAGGTCTTGACCGGCGGCCGTCTCCGTGCTGTGTTCCCTCGGGGCTTCGGCCAGGGAGAACGACACCACCAAGGAGATTAACAGGCTTCCCAGGGACATCCAGTAGGTGGTCTCAAGCCCTGCCCTGGCGGCAACCAGGGCTCCCAGCAGAGCCGCCAGTACTGACGCTCCGTAATCAAAGACCCGGATTCTGCCCAGGGCGCGCTCAAAGGAGTCCACCTCATTGACCACTGAAAGAGAGTCGTAGAGGAGGGCGTTGCTGCTTCCGCTACACAGGGCTTTTTGTACCGCGCCAAGGCTACGGCCAGGGCAAAGTGCCAGAAGGACCGGGCGAAGATCAGGATGGCGAACTCGGCACACGACAAGGCTGCCCCGACGACTAGTAGGTTCTTGCGGGACCACCTGTCTGCCAGCACACCGGTGGGGATCTCCAGCAGGATTACAATGACGGCGTAGATGGTCCCCGCATATACCATCATCTGAACCGTCATGCCCCGGTCCTGCCAGTAAAGGACTTCAATTACGTAAGCCAGTATCAAGTTGTGGAAGAACCAGTAACTGTAGAGCTTCCAGACGTTAGATTTGAGTTTTGCTTCCAGTGACAGTCTTATCACTCCTCACGCCTTTACTCGTCTCGACTGCCTATACGGCAACTGGAGTCGAAGGCGGAGGAGGTCGGGCCAGACTATGATTTTAAGGGTGTCCTCGGGCCATTGCCGTTACCTCCCATCAAAGAAGCAGCCCGTTAAAGGAAGCAGGTAATTATGGTAACATGATACCATAATTGGAGCCCCAGAGACAGGGCCAAAAAGGTCGCAGGAGGTCAGAGATAGCCCCACGAAGAAGGAAGGGCTGAGCCTGTGGAGAATAATGTTAACAGTGCATTAAACAGGCAGTCCCTATTAGGAGGTCTTTATGGGTCTTGACGGGGTCTGGGGTGCGAGACGGGTAGCTCAGGCACTGCTAGTACTAGTTATCCTCTTCTGCTTGCTCGATGCCTACGGGTGGGCCGCTGACGGCCGCCGGCTTGATAGCGCTATTCAGGGCATTGAGACACCCCTTGCCAGGGCTCATGCGGAGGCGTCCTACCTTGATGAGCAGTTGCAGCTTCTCAACGGTTTTGAGAGGGCCTTTCAGTCCACCTTCGAAGGTCTCTCCGCCCGTCTCGCTCAATCAGCTTTACCCCTCGAAGATGCCACCCTGAAGCTCAATGCCCGCCTCGGGATCTATGTCAAAGAGCTCCGGTCTGGACTTGAGTTCGGCCACAATCACCGGCTTGTCCGTGACGATGGATACGGCGACTTCTTTCCTGCCAGCGTCTCCAAGCTCTTTTTGGCGGCGGTTACATACAGTCTTGCAAGTCGGGGCGAGATAGACCTGGCTGAGGTAGTTTACACCCCCCAGCAGAGTGATGAGGGGCAGGATAAGGATGAAGTGGCTGACCAAGAGGGGCTGACGGTGGAGGATCTGGCCACAGAGATGATCATCCTGTCGGAGAACGATTTCTTTAATATGCTCTACAACCATCTGGGAAGGCCAACGGTATATCGTGAGACTGCGGCTCTGGGCTTTTCTGATACTGTCATTGGGTCAAACCTTCTTCCCACGGCGGTCGAGGTCGAGTACCAGGGGGCCCTGAGAACCACTCCCTATGACGCTGGTAAGGTCTTGGAGATGGTCTATCAAAACCGTTTCGGGGAGTACTACACGGAGCTGTTCTTGGACTCCCTCCTGACAACGATATTCACCTCCCGGATCCCCCGGGTTGTTGGCGGTGGGGTTCCTGTGGCCCACAAGACTGGCACCACCTACGGCTCAGTCAACGACTGCGGGCTGGTGTTCCGAAAAGGTAACCCCTATATCCTCTCGGTAATGATCAACAGGGTGATGGCTCCACCAGAGACGGAAGGCGAGCCCGATGAAGAGTCAAGCGGCGGCGATGTTGTGGATCCCAACGCCGTCGATGCGGAACCAGACCCCGACTTCATCCGCGATGCATCCGATCTTGAGCGGGCCGTTATCGGAGCAGTGGACCGGATTATGCACGAGCGCGCCGCCGTCTTTAGGCGCCACGAGCAGGTGGTGATGGAGACCAAGTGGGTCACAGCCAGGGCGGCTATGGCCTGGCGGAGTGTGAATATCCTCGAGGAAAGGCTTCGCCAGCTAACCACGGAACAGGCGGCAACGCGAGAGGTTGTTGGCCGGCGGTTGGTCCTGGGCTTGATGGCAGCAGTAGTCTTCCTTCTGCTTACCGCCCCTGTAAAGGCTGGTGGGCATAGATCACTTCGGAGCTCGGGGACCAACCAATGGCAACGCCCCTAACCCGAAGGACGGTCTCATCCTCAAAGAAGAAGACGATGCTAGTGGTTAGCCCTAGCCCTGTCCTAACCTTGGGGCTGAAGACCACAGCGGACCCATCGGGCGCAGGGATGACGCGCCACTCTTCTCCAGCGGGGAGAATCAAGGGGTCAATCACCTCGTTCCCGTCAGGACCCAGAAACAGCGCTCGCCCCTCAGCCCATCCTTCAGTCATGTCCTCAGTCATGTCTACAGTTATCGCGATTAGCAGCGGGTAATTCCCGTGGCCCTTGCCCTGACTCAAAGGGGCCGGCACAGCCACGAGACCTAGTTGCCTTCGCAGGCCTGTGATCTGATGGAAAAGGCGCTTGTCTCCGGTTGCGGGGTTGACAGCTGCAAGTACCGTCTCTCCATCGCCAAGCCGGTCGACAAAGTAGATCTGGTCACCCTGCCAGGCGAGGGCGAGGGAACCGGTGTAAAAGTCGAGGCTGTCGTGGAGGCTGCCGACGACGATGGGACCTGAGGTGATCTCGCCTGGTGTGGTTGCCACACGGAGATAGACGGGAACTCCGGTGTCAGGCAGGGGAGGTTGGTGTGTCCCGTTGGTCAAGGCGCCCGGCGCTGTCGTCAGGAATGCCACTTGCGACCAGTCAGGCGCGGGTGCAATCCCCAGGAACCTCTCCCCCGGAACAAGTCCCCTTACGATATTCAGAAGACGCCCCGGGCTATCTGGGGCGACGGTCGCCCAACCATCTGGTAGGATCAGGAAGAGGGTTCCATCGTCAGTGAAATGGGTGGCCAGCGCCCACCCGGTCTCATCTGAGAGGTCTAGAGAGCCAATCTGCTTCTGGCGCAAGTCAACGGGCCGGTTGTCGGTGGGTAGCGGGAAGAGCCAGGGAAGCCCGAGGGCGCCTCCGTTGTCCTCAACGAGGGTTCCATCTGGGCCTCGGACAGGTTCCATGGCCGACAGCACTGTGCCGCCAACCCCAAGGCCTGTGGGGATGACACCGGCAGGCAAGACGGCAAGGGGCTTTGGCTCTGTGACCTCGCGGCCGTTGACAAGGTCTAATACCTGATATGCGATGAGGGCGCGCTGGTCAGCGATGTGAAGGGTCAAGGCATCGTTGAACCAGATGGGCGTGGGGGAGGGGGCGTCGCCATGGCCCCGAAAGCTAGCAGTGGGCGGATACCGGTCTGGCCAACACTGAGGGTCCAAGACCAGGACATCGCCAGGGCTGAGGCCTGATGCATCAGCGGTGACATCAACTATCTGGTCGCCCTGCCACTGAAAGTCAAGGGGTATTGAGGGCGCCGATAGGGTGAAGGCGACTTCAACGAAGTCACGATCTACGGGCTGGCTAAAGTGGAACCGGACGGCGACGGGTCCGGCTACAGCATAGTAGGCATTTCTGGGCTGTTGATAGGGGGTGCGGCGGAAGGGGTTACCCCTATCCTCCGCCGTAAAGGTCACTTGCTCTGCTCGCCGCAGGGAGACTGTAAACCCGTCGGGGAATAGTTGTCCAACCAAGTCATTCACGGTGGGGTCCACGCCGATGACAAGCTCTTCGTTGTCCTCGCTGGCGTTATCTGCTGGCCACCTCAACGAGACGACAACCTCACGGTCTAGTTGAACCCAGGAGGTCTCGATCCAGTTTGGTAGGGAATTAAAGGCAGCAACGAACTGGGGGACACTACTGGCGTGAGGCAGATGAAAGTGGATCAGGACGTCTCCCATGCCTACCGACAGCCCCTGGCCTGACTCCAGCATCTTGGGAGGGCCGGCTACCCCCATGTAAGATGATCCGTCGGCAAAGCGGCGCTCCCTTGTCTCCAACAGCTCCACATAGGGGGCATGATGGCGACGGGGGCGGGCCGAGAAGTCAAACCGGAACTCCTCCATCTTGCCCAGGGGATCAGTGACGCTGACGGTGTAGTTCCCATCCAGGGGTTGCGCCTGCTCTGTTAGGATGAGGGAGCTTCCGACCCACTGAATGAGGGGAAGGTTGAAGGCGGGGTTTATAGAAACCTGAAATCTCTTCATATAGTTGCTTGAGCTGAATCTGAGGACAATCGAGTCCTCTCGGTAGGTTACGGTAGACCCATCACAAGGGTATGTCCAGGCGATGGTATCAGCAATCCGCTGGACTGTGCCGGGTGTCGCGCCTACCAGGTCATCGTCGACAGCACCATTGCCAGCACCATCGCCATGGAAGAAGTCGCCGAGATGGTTGCCGTAATAGAGGCAGGTCAGCCCCGATGCAACAATCGCAAGGCAGGCGCAGGCCAGCAGTACTGGGGTTAGCAAACCCCGCGGTGTGGGCGTCCAGTTGCCGTTTTGTTCCATATCGTCACCCCATACCAACATCCCTTAGGGGCAGGTCAGTGTCCGCTGTTAAACCTTTATGCAGGAAGGGCTTGGTCAAGCACCGTCTCGATTGCTACCGCTCAGCGGTTGGGGTAAAATTGTTGTGAAGTAGATGGCGCATGAACGGGAATGGATGCTAGGAGATGACTCGTCATGGCTGACAGAGGGAGCAGGGAGTATGAGGGCGCTGGAGCCCAACGGGTTGAGGTTATCCGCAGCAAGGGAGACCAGTCCCAGGAAGTAATGGACTCCGTTGCTGCGGAGGAGCCCCTGACCCTGTTCTATAACGGCGACGAACTTGTTTCTCTTCTCTGCACGCCTCAGCACAAGCGGGAGTTGGCTGTAGGATTCATGTATGGCGAGGGTCTCTTGGGGACAAAGGAAGACATCCTGACGGTTGCGGTTGATGACCAGCGCCGGGCGGTCTTTGTCGAGACCGTTGAAGACAGGCCCCTGGAGCGAGAACTCCTCGGCAAAGGGACCATTACCTCGGGCTGCGGGCGCGGTTCAACCTTCAGCTTGAGCCTGGGATCTGTCGGTCTCGCGCCCATACCTGTGCCGAGCCCCGATGCTGGCCCCAAACCCCTTTGCGCCGCCGCCGATATCACCAGTCTGATGCGGAGTTTTCAGCGCTCAGGGGAGCTCTTTCTCGCCACTGGTGGAACCCACTGCGTTGCCCTGGCAGAACCGGGTCAGGGCCTCATTATTGTCAGGGAGGACGTGGGGCGCCACAACGCCCTCGACAAGATTGTTGGCCACTGCCTCCTGGCGGGGGTTGAACCCTCAAACATGGTGCTGCTGACAACAGGTCGGGTTTCCTCGGAGATCCTTCTCAAGACCGCGCGGGCCAGGGTACCAATCCTGGTATCACGCTCAGCGCCAACCTCCCTGGCCCTGGAATACGCCCTGGAGTTGGGTGTCACCGTTGTGGGCTTTGCCCGCGGGGAGCGGATGAACATCTATACCTATCCGCGCCGCATTGCCCGTCCCTGGAGGTCGTCCTGACCTCCGGGCCGTCTTTCCTAATCGAGACCGAATTAGACCTGGATTGTGCTGGCCTGTCCTCTGCGAAACAGGAGTTTCCCCAATTTGACGGAATAGTGAATACATAGGAAAGTCTTACAGGCGGCTGGTGTTATTGAAGGGGCCGCTGTCATATGTAGTTATAGGACAAACAAGGGGGTCTGAGAGATGAGCAGGAGAGAGACGGTTGTGGTCAGCGCGGTTCGAACACCCTTCGGACGTATGGGAGGAACCCTGAGCTCCATCCCCGCCGTTGACCTGGGGGCGATGGCCATCCGTGAAGTGGTAGATAGGGCAGGGCTGCAGGGCCGGGAGGATGAAATAGACTATGTTTACATGGGCATGGTGGTGCAGGCAGGGGCCGGGCAGATCCCGTCGCGACAGGCAACGATCAAGGCTGGCCTGCCGCCAGAGGTGCCGTCAGACACACTGAACAAGGTCTGCGCCTCAAGCCTCAGGGCAGCGAACATCGGCGACATGATGATCCGCCTGGGGGAGGCCGACACCGTTATCGCGGGCGGAATGGAGAATATGAGCCTGGGCCCCTACTTCCTTGAGAGGGCCCGTTACGGATATCGTCTCGGCAACGGTAAGCTGGTGGACGCCACTGTTCACGACGGCCTCTGGTGCGGCATCAAGGATGTTCACATGGGGGTTCACGGCAGTGACGTTGCCATGGAGCTTGGAGTAAGTCGAGAGCAGCAGGATCAGTGGGCCTACCGCAGCCAGATGCGGGTTAAGGAGGCCTACGAGAATGGGAAGTTTGCCGACGAGTTGATGCCCGTCAGGATCCCGCAACGAAAGGGCAATGCCTTAGTGTTCGACGGCGATGAGCATCCCCGTTCTGACACAACCCCGGAGGGGCTGGCGGCCTTGAGGCCTGTCTTTGGCGCCGACGGCACTGTGACCGCGGGCAACGCCCCTGGTATTAATGACGGAGCCGCCGCCCTTGTTCTCATGTCCCGCGATAAGGCCACGGAGCTTGGGGCTACTCCGCTGGCGACCATTATCAGCCACGGCACCGCTTCTCTTGATGCCCCCTACCTGGCCAAGGTACCGGCGCTGGCCGGCAAGGTAGCCCTGGAGAAGGCAGGTATGACCGTTTCCGACCTGGATCTCATTGAGATCAACGAGGCCTTTGCGTCTGTGGCCATCACAAGTATGGACATGTTGGGGGCTGACCCTGAGATCGTCAATGTCAACGGTGGGGCCATCGCCATTGGCCACCCGATTGGGGCCAGCGGCGCCCGGATCTTGATGACGCTGATCTACGAACTCCGGCGGCGCGGCGGTGGGCTGGGCCTGACTACAATCTGCAGCGGGGCCGCCCAGGGCGAGGCTACCCTTGTCAGAGTATAGACTCCAGACCCTTCAGGAGGTGCTATAATATGAAGATTGAGAAGATAATGGTGATTGGCGCCGGGCAAATGGGCGCAGGTATAGCCCAGGTGGCTGCCCAGTCGGGATTCGAGGTCTGGATGAGGGATATCTCCCAGGATTATCTGGATCGCGGTATGGCAACCATTGAGAAGTTCCTGGGCCGCAGTGTTGACAAGGGCTACCTGGCAACTGATGAGAGGGACGCTGCCCTGGCTCGCATCCACCCCACCCTGGACCTGGCACCCGCTGCCGGGGTCGACATCGCCATTGAGGCAGCCACCGAGAACCTGGACATCAAGAAGCGGATCTTTGAGGAACTGGATGGGGTCTGCCCTGAGGGAGCCATCCTGGCGACAAACACCTCATCTCTGCCGGTGACCAGGATCGCCTCTTGTACCAAGAGGCCGGAGAGCGTAATTGGGATGCATTTCATGAATCCCGTTCCCCTGATGAAACTGGTGGAGATAATAAAGGGTATCGGGACCAGCGAGGAGACCTTCTCGGCCGTGGAGGCTCTGGCCAAGGATATGGGTAAAGTCCCGGTATGTGTGGAAGACGCGCCGGGATTTGTATCGAATAGGGTGCTTATGCCCATGATAAACGAGGCAATCTTCTGCCTCTATGAGGGCCTTGCAAGTCCCAAGGACATTGATACCGTGATGAAGCTGGGTATGAACCATCCCATGGGCCCTCTGGCCCTGGCGGACCTGATTGGCCTTGACACGGTCCTCTACATCATGGAGGTTCTCTATGACGGCTTCAATGACTCCAAGTACAGGCCCTGCCCACTGTTGAAGAGGATGGTTGATGGCGGGCACTTGGGCCGGAAGACGGGTAAGGGTTTCTACGATTACAACTGAGAGGTAGACTAATGACTAGTCGATTGATTGACTAATGGACCAAGTATTCCTGCGGGCGAGGTGATATTGGTGTTGAAAGACGAGAAGAAAGAGGAGAACAAAGAGGAGAACAAAGAGGAGAACAAAGAGGAGAACAAAGAGGAGAAGGCAACCGGTGAGCAGGGTAGCGATGCCAAGAAGATAGAGCTTCCCCCGGAACTGCGTCGGGCAAGGGAGCTTGAGCGCAAAGAACGCGTCGAGAGCAGTGTCAAGCTGCCGGTTGAGCCCCGGGTTATTGGGCTCTTCATTGCCCTTTCTGGCGCGGCCCTCGCCTTCTTTGGCCAGGTCTTCTGGGGCGTTGTTGTGGGCACTCTTGGCATTGTCTATATGCGTTTTTCTGAATAAGGCGGGAGGGATACTAGTGGCGGGAGTTGCCAACCTGGAGTTTATGGAGTACAAACTCCATGACAGCGTTGCGGTTCTGACCATCAACAGGCCAAAGGTAAACGCCCTGAACTCTGAGGTGTTGCGCCAGCTCAAGACGGCGGTCAAGGGCGCCATCAGGACAGAGGCTGTCAGCGTCATTGTAATTACTGGTGCTGGGCGCGCCTTTGTGGCGGGGGCCGATATCTCTGAAATGAAGGATATGAGTCCCCTTAAGGCCCGGGAGTTTGCTGCCCTTGGCCAGGGGGTCTTCAACTATATTGAGCAGGCCCCGAAGCCGATAATTGCCGCTGTTAACGGCTATGCCCTGGGTGGAGGGTGCGAGCTGGCCATGGCCTGCGACCTGCGGATTGCCGCCAAGGAGGCTGTCTTTGGGCAGCCTGAGGTAAAACTGGGTGTCCTGCCGGGGTTCGGCGGAACCCAGCGCCTGGCTCGCCTTGTGGGCGCCGCCAGGGCCAAGGAACTGATCTTCACGGGGAAAAACCTGGCGGCTGGTGACGCTGAGGCCATAGGCCTCGTGAACCGGGTTGTCGAGGCAGACTCGTTGATGGAAGGCGCTCTTGAACTGGCCAGGGTCATCGCCGCCCAGGGGCCTGTGGCGATCAAGGGGGCCAAGGAGGCCATAAACCGGGGCCTCCAGGTGGACATGGCCACAGGGTCAGCCCTGGAGGCAGAACTGTTTGCCAGGTGTTTTAGCACCGAGGACCAGAAAGAGGGGATGGCCGCCTTCCTTGCGAAGCGCGCGCCGGAGTTTAAGGGTCACTAGGCGGCGAGAACAGGTAGGTGAGGGCATTGGAAGGACTTACGTGGCAGATATGGGTTGCGGTTGGGTTGATATTGAGTCTCTTGGAGATCATCACCAGCGGGTTCTTTATTCTCTTGTTTGGCATCGCCTCTTTGGCGCCGGCGGCGGTTAGTTTCTTGGGGGGTGGCCTCATCGCCCAGCTGCTGGCCTTTGCCATCGCCAGCTTCCTGCTGGTGGCCTTTGTCAGGCCGCTGTTGGAACCGGCCTTCGCCAAGGAGGCCTTGAAGACTAATGTCGACGCCCTTGTAGGCCGGTCAGCCGTTGTGATTGACGAGGTCAAACCGCAGCGCGAGTTTGGTTTGGTCAGGGTAGACGGGGAGAGATGGTCCGCGTGGACTGAGGGCCGGGAGGCCATCACCGAGGGCACCAAGGTGCGGATCCTGGCTGTTGAGGGTGTGCGCCTGCAGGTCGAACCCTTTGACGACGCGATTGGTGAAACAAAGGAGGACTAGCCCGTGTTTGAGTTGCTTCTTCCAGGTTTGATTGTAGTCTTCGTGCTCATCTTGGCAGTGAGCGCCATTAAGATCATCAGGCAGTCGACGGTGGGGATGGTGGAGCGTCTCGGACGCTTCCAGACAAGGGCGGAAACAGGGATTAACTTCGTGATGCCCTTCATTGACCAAATAGTAGATATCATTGACATGCGCGAGCAGGTGATCGACTTCCCTCCGCAGCCTGTCATTACCAAGGACAACGTCACGATGCAGATTGACACTGTTGTCTACTTTCAGGTTACAGACCCTGTCCGCTACCGCTACGAGATCTCCAACCCTGTGTCGGCCATTGAGAACCTGACGGCAACAACCCTGAGGAACATTGTTGGTGAGATGGAACTCGACGAGACCCTGGTCTCCAGGGACGTGGTCAACTCTAAGCTTCGTTCGGTCCTTGATGAGGCTACCGACAGATGGGGCATAAGGGTCAACAGGGTTGAGCTGAAGAACATTAACCCACCCCGGGATATTCAGGAGGCCATGGAGAAGCAGATGCGGGCCGAGCGCGAGCGGCGCGAGGTCATCCTGCGGGCCGAGGGCGAAAAGCGCTCCGCTATTCTCAGGGCCGAAGGCCAGCGTGAAGCCGTGGTCCTTGAGGCGGAAGCGGCGAAGGAATCTGCTATCAGGCGGGCCGAGGGCGAAGCCGAGGCTATCCTTGCGGTCCAGCAGGCCAGGGCCGAGGGGCTGAAGAAGGTCTTCACCGCCATCAAGGACACAAATCCCACCAAGGAGGTTATGGCCATCCGGTCAATGGAGGCCTTGGAGCGGCTGTCTGAGGGTCAGGCCACCAAGATTGTAATCCCAACGGAGGCCGCCGGCATTCTAGGGGCGCTGGTGTCTGCCAAGGAGATCTTGAAGGGGGAGTAGAGGCCCAGACCTTGCGGTAAGGAGCCGGGAGTGATATCCTAAACGGTGAGGACTCCGAGCCGTGACCCCTACGGCGCCCCTGGCGCTATGGGAGGCGGCCAGGGCTGCGGGTAACGCGGCCAAGGGCATGAGAAACCGCCTGTCGGTTTCAGGGGAAACCTTCATGCCTCCCGTGTTTGGAAAGGAGCTTCCGGCTGTTAGCTCTGTACTGCTGAGGCGGTTTATTGCTATATGCTGCTAGTACATGGCGACAACCGGCACCCAGACGCGGTGCCGGTTTTTTTCTTGTACCCTGAAGGGACAAGCTGTCAAGGAGGATCTCTAATGCCGACTTATGAGAAGAACGCAGGTGAGAAGAGGGCGGGCCATGGCGCTGACAGAGAGAGCGGTATCAACGAAGGCATTATCAACGCGGTGGGCGAGGCGGCTCGTGCTGGTAAGCTGCCCTGCGCCAGGGCATTTCAGCTGGCGAATCGCTTCGGTGTAGCCCCCATCGTTATCGGGCGAGCCGCCGAGGATCTCGGTATCAAGATATCCCATTGCCAGCTGGGCTGTTTCGGTCCGCTGAAGAGAGGCGGAGGTGAGTAGATGGAGTTTCTGGATGTGGTTACCCTTGATGAGGGCCTCACCAGGTTGTTTGCGTTGATTCCAGGTAGGGGAGGGCTCAAGACAGAGAGGGTTGGCCTGGAGTCGGCCCTTCACCGGGTTCTCGCCTCCCAGATTACTGCCCCTGAGGATCTGCCCGCCTTTGACCGGGCCACAAAGGATGGCTACGCTGTCACCGCTGCTGATACCTTCGGCGCCTCAGAGGAAACCCCGGTCAGACTCCGGATCCAGGGGACGGTGGCCATGGGCGAGGCGGCCCAGGTTACCGTCGGTCCCGGTCAGGCCGCCAGGATCTCCACTGGTGGGATGCTGCCCAAGGGGGCTGACGCCGTCCTGATGCTTGAGTATACCCAGGAAGAGCCCGGCGATGAGCCGGTCAATGGGCTAGGCAATGGGCCAGGCAATGGGCTGGGCGATGAGACCGGCGGCCTGGTAACCCTGTTCCGCTCTGTGGCCCCCGGTGAGAACCTGGTGCTAAAGGGGGACGACATGGTTGAAGGGGCGAGGGTGCTGCAAGCGGGGCACCGGTTGCGGGTCCAGGACGTTGGCGCTCTGGCTGCCCTGGGGCTAACGGAGGTAGAGGTGACCCGGACCCCGGTTGTTGCCGTCATCTCCACCGGCGACGAGATCATTCCGCCTCACAAGGTGCCCGGGCCTGGCGAGATTCGCGACATAAACACCTACACGCTGGCGACGGCCTTGACTCAGGTCGGGGCAGAACCGCTCCTTGTCGGTATTGTTGGGGACAGCTATAGAGATTTGGCCCAGGCCACCGCCAGGGCTCTTGAGCGGGCAGATGTGGTTTTGATCTCCGGTGGTAGCTCCGTCGGGACCAGGGACGTAACCCCTGATGTCATCAACGATCTGGGCAGCCCTGGGGTGATCCAGCACGGCCTGGCGGTAAAGCCCGGCAAGCCGACGATCCTTGGTGTTGTCAAGGGGAAGCCCGTCTTTGGGCTACCAGGTCACCCCGTGTCCTCAATGGTGGTCTTTGACCTTGTGGTTGCGCCCACCGTCCGGAGACTTATGGGCCATGTTGAGGATCCCATGAGCCGTCCGGTGGTGAAGGCAAGGATGGCGCGGAACGTCGCCAAGGCCCCTGGCCGGCGGGAGTATATCCGGGTTGCCCTGGAGGTTTGTGATGATGATGAAGGTAGTGACCTGCCCCTGGCCCACCCGGTGTTGGGGGAGTCAGGCTTAATCAGAACGATGGTTGGCGCTCACGGCCTGGTAGCCATAGCCCTTGAGAAGGAGGGCCTTGAGGCAGGCCAGAGGGTAGATGTGTTGCTCTTTTGAGGGAGGATTCTTAATTGAACCGCAGGGTTTACCTTGACAATCAGCCCGTTGACAGGGCGCTGGACACCCTCCTGTCTGCTCTGCCAGAGGGGTGGGGGCAGGGAACGTGTATTGCTACCGTTGCCACTGGCGCTGCCATCAACAGGGTGCTGGCGCGGCCGGTTGTGGCGGCGATCTCTGCCCCCCACTATCACGGTTCCGCCATGGACGGTATCGCCCTCAGGGCCGCCGACACTTTTGGCGCCTCCCCCGCGAGGCCCCTCCGCCTCAAGGAGCCGGCCTTCAGGCCGGTGGATACGGGAGACCCGATCCCTGATGGCTGTGACGCCGTGGTGATGATTGAGGACGTTGTTGTCACTGGTGAGGGGGAGGTCGAGATTGCCGCCCCTGCTCGCCCCTGGCAGCACGTGCGGTCTGTTGGCGAGGACGTGGTAGAGGGAACCCTTCTCTTCAGCGAAGGGCACAGGTTAGCCCCGCAGGACATCGGGCATCTTTTGACCGCTGGCGTCTTTCAGGTTGATGTGATGAAGAGGCCGAGGGTAGCGTTAATACCAACGGGAACCGAAATTGTGACGCCGGAGGCGGTGGCCGATCTTGGTCAGCAAGGGGGGCTGAAGCCTGGGGCTATCATTGAGTCCAATACCGCGGTCCAGGCCGGGCTGGTTCTGGGCTGGGGCGGTGAACCCATTCGCAGGGATCCCGTGCCTGACGATAGAGAACAGCTGCTGGCTGCCCTGAAGGCTGGGGTGGAAGAGGCAGATATCATCGTAATGAATGCCGGGTCTTCCGCTGGAACTGAGGATTACACCGCCTGGTGCATAGAGCAGATGGGAGCGGTGTTGGTTCACGGTGTGGCCATGAAGCCCGGTAAGCCCGTGATCCTGGGGGTGGTTGATGGCAAGCCGGTAATCGGTTGCCCTGGGTATCCAGTCTCCGCCTATCTGGGCTTTCATCTCTTCGTCAGGTCCCTGGTCTATCGACTTCAAGGGCTGGAGCCCCCCGAGCCAGAGCAGCTAACAGCCAGGGTGGCCAGGGCTCTCCCCTCGCGCCTGGGGCAGGATGAGTTCATCAGGGTAGTGGTGGTCCGGGTCGGCAATGACTACATTGCCCACTCCTTGAATCGCGGAGCGGGGGTAACAAGGTCTCTGGCCCTGGCCGACGGCTTTGTCCGGATCGGTCCCCTGAGCCAGGGCCTTGGTGCGGGCTCAAGGGCCCCGGTTGAGCTTATTCGCGGTATCGATGGCCGGGCCAAGCTTGAGAGGGGCTTCCTCATCCTTGGCGCTCATGACCCTGCCCTTGAGCGCCTGGCAGAATCCGTGAAGGCGCCTGGGGTCGGCGCAGTTCTTCGTTACCTGGGAACAGGTAGCGGCGCGGGCCTGCAGTCTCTGGCCAAGGGTCTGTGCCACGGGGCAGCCACCAGCCTTATCGACGCGGACAGCGGAGAGTACCTACACCCGGCAGCGCTACCGCTCCTAGCAGGGACGGGAGAGGCTGATGGCCGGGAACAAGAGCGGCATTGGGCGGTGGTGGAGGTCGCCCGGCGCCAGCAGGGGTTGATAGTCCCTTTGGGGAATCCTCAGGGGGTGAATGGCCTTGCCGACCTGGCCCGGGATGACCTGCGCTTTGCCAACAGGCCCCTGGGTTCAGGCACCAGGGCCCTACTTGACTACCTCCTTGGCAGAGAGGGGATTGACCACCAGGATGTAAGCGGCTACCGGCGGGAAAAGGCCAGCCATCTGGCGGTGGCGGCAGCGGTAAAGAGTGGTTCGGCCACGGTGGGCCTGGGGTGCAGAAGCGCTGCCAAAGCCTTGGGCCTTGACTTTGTGCCCCTGTGGGAAGAGCCTCTTAAGCTCGTACTCTCCCAGGAGGACCTGGTATCAAGCGCCGGGAAGGCCCTCCTGGCGGCCCTCAGGTCGGAGCGGTGGCGGAAGGCCGCAGCCGGGCTTGGCGGCTATGACCTTTCAGCAGCAGGCCAGGTAGAAGAGGGGAGCCTCTAGAAGACGATGAAAGACAGATTTTTACGACCCATAGACTACCTGCGAGTCTCCATAACAGACCGCTGCAACATGCGCTGCACCTACTGTATGCCTCCCCAGGGGGTGTCGCCCAAATCTCACGATGATATGCTCCGCTATGAGGAGATACTCCGGCTGGTGAGGATCTCAGCCCAGCTGGGAATATCCAAGGTTCGCGTCACCGGTGGAGAACCCCTGGTGCGGAAGGGTGTTGTCGCTTTCATTGGTGGACTTAATGCCACTACTGGGATTGATGAGGTGACGATGACCACCAACGGGGCCCTGTTGGGACCGTTGGCTCCTGACCTGGCGGCAGCGGGACTGGCCCGGGTGAATATTAGCCTTGACACCCTCAAACCTGCCCGGTTTCAGGCCATCACAAGGACAGACCTGTTTGACAGCGTTTGGCAGGGCATTGAGTCCGCCCTCAGAGAGGGCCTTGACCCCGTGAAGATCAATGTTGTCCTGGTGCGGGGGCAGAATGACGACGAGGTAGCCGATTTTGCCAGGCTCACCCTGGAGCGGCCGCTGCACGTCAGGTTTATTGAGGTTATGCCCCTGGGTGAAGGGGCCGAAATGGCAATGGACAGGTTTGTGCCTGCCAGTGAGATCATGGATATCATCAAAGGGGAGCTGGGACTGCCCCTGGTCCCCCTTGATAATCCGTCCTTTAGCCAGGTGGCGGCCTCAGCATCCACGGCGCGGGCCGATGGTGATGATGGCGTTGATGCCACCGACGCGGTGGAAGACCGATTCCCAGTACCAATCGGGCAGGGCCCCGCCCGCTACTGGCGCCTGGCCGGGGCTCCCGGGACCATTGGGCTGATTACCGCCATCTCGGAACACTTCTGCGCCACCTGTAACCGGTTGCGTCTGACTGCAGAAGGGGTGCTGAACCCCTGTTTGGCCAGGGATATCGGGGTCAATTTGCGCGAGCCCTTAAGGCGCGGCGCCAGTGATGAGGATCTGCTGGCTCTGGTGGAGGAGGCGGTAGTGCTGAAGCCCGTGGGACACCACATGCGCCAGGAGGGGCCCGATGATGAGGCGAGACGGCGAAGGATGTCACGACTGGGCGGTTAGGGGAGTGTGAGAGTTTTGGCTGACAATGACAGGCAGGACCAGTTTCATCGGGGGCCATCCAAAGAGGGGCAACTTGACGAGGGCCAACTCAAGGAGGGGCAGCTGACCCACTTTGATAACAGGGGACGGGCCCAGATGGTTGAGGTGTCGGACAAGGGTGTAACCCGCAGGACGGCGCGGGCCAGGGGCAGGGTGAGCATGCTCCCTGAAACCCTTGAGCTGATCCTGGGGGAGGGGGCTAAGAAGGGTGACGTGCTGGCCGTTGCTGAGATTGCCGGCATCATGGCGGCGAAGCGCGCCGGCGACCTGATCCCGCTCTGCCATCCCTTGACCCTCACCGGTGTCAGGGTGCGGTTTCTCCCCGACAGAGACTCAAGCTCCGTTCACATCGAGGCCGAGGTCAAAACTGACGGAAAGACCGGGGTGGAGATGGAGGCCCTGACGGCTGTATCTGTAGCCGCCCTCACCATCTATGACATGTGCAAGGCTGTTGACAGGTTTATGGAGATACATGACGTACGCCTTGTCTACAAGAGCGGTGGACAGAGCGGAGAGATCAACCGGGAGGGTGAGTTCCAATGGCCGCAAGACTAGTGGCGGTATGCACCAGCGAGAAGAAGGGACAGCGCAAGAAGAATGTCGGCAAGGTGGAGTTCCAACCGGAGCACGGGATTGTCGGCGATGCCCACGCTGGCCCCTGGCACCGCCAGGTCAGCCTGCTGGCGCTGGAATCCATTAAGAAGATGCAGGACAAGGGCCTTGATGTCGGCCCTGGCGATTTCGCGGAGAACCTGACAACAGAGGGGATTGATCTGGTTTCCCTGCCTATAGGGACGCGCCTGCGCATTGGTGAGGCGGGCCAGGTTCTGGTTGAGGTGACTCAGATCGGCAAGGAGTGTCACGACCGCTGCGCCATCTACGCCATGGCAGGGGACTGTGTCATGCCCAGGGAAGGCATATTTGTCAAGGTGATTGAGGGGGGAGAGGTTAAGGTCGGCGACGCCATCGGCCCGGCTCAAGACCACAGCGATTAATGCCCATGACGGTGACTGCGTGACTGCTGCTGACAGCGACAGAGGAGCTTAGAGGAGTGATTGCCCTGAAGATTGGGATCATTACCGCCAGTGACAAGGGGTCTCGGGGAGAGCGGGAGGACCTGAGCGCCAAGGTTATAGAGGAGATGATGGAAGCCATCGGGGGGAGGGTTGCCGATTACGCCCTGGTCCCCGATGAACTGCCGATCCTGAAGCGCTGTCTCTCTGAGATGGCCGACGCCGGGCTGGACATCATTCTTACCACCGGGGGCACCGGCCTTGGCCCCAGGGATGTAACTCCTGATGCCACCCTGCAGGTGATAGAGCGTCAGGTCCCCGGCATCGCCGAGGCAATGAGGATGGTAAGCCTTGAGAAGACCTCGCGGGCCGTCCTCTCCAGGGCGGTTGCCGGTACCAGGGGCAGGACCCTCATCATTAACCTGCCGGGTAGCCCCAAGGCGGTCCGGGAGTGCCTGGGGGTTGTCCTTGATGCCCTGCCCCATGCCATTGAGGTCCTCAAGGGTGACTCTGAGGACTGCGCCAGGCCTGACGGCCAGGACTAGTTGTCCGGGGTCAGATTCTGCAGACTCACTACCGGCGTGTTCCCGATACTATCCAGCACTGTCTTTTGTGTCGTTTGCTGATACCTTCTCCAGTGCAGCCAATCGTTGCTCAATCTGTTGCAGTTGAGACTTGAGGGGGTCAGGCAGGCGGCCGTGTTCGAGGTCCACCCCTGCCACCTTACAGCCGTTGAGCCGAACCACCCGGCCTGGAACACCAACAACCGTTGCGTTGGGCGGGACATCCTCAATCACAACGGCTCCCGCGCCCACCTTAGCCCTGTCGCCAATCTTGATGTTTCCCAGGACTGTGGCCCCAGCCGAGATGGTGACCCTGTCTCCGATGGTTGGGTGGCGCTTGCCCTTCTCCTTACCGGTTCCACCAAGGACAACCCCCTGATAGAGGGTGACGTCCTCGCCAATCTCAGTGGTCTCGCCGATGACCACGCCCATGCCGTGGTCGATGAAGAGCCCCGGTCCGATTGACGCCCCGGGATGGATTTCAATCCCCGAGACAAAGCGGGTGAAGTGGGAGATCACCCGGGCCACCAGGAAGATGCGCCGCCGGTAGAGCCAGTGGGAGATGCGGTGCATCCATAGGGCATGTAGGCCCGGATAACAGATAACAGCCTCCCAGGCCGATCTGACGGCCGGATCCCTCTCAAGAACGGTTCTTATGTCTCTGAACAGTGCGACCATGCTAACATCCCTCCAACAACAATAAGACCTGCCTCATGCAGAGGCAGGTCCTGACCCGCGGTTCCACTCTGTTTGCCCACTTTGTGGGCATCTCACCGGGTACGCGCTGATACCCTGACGCTGTAACGGGCGTTCCCGCTGACGCCTATTCCCGCCTGACGGCCCTTAATTGGGTCCTGGTTTCGGGTCAGGGGCTCCGGGGCGCACTTCGCAAGGGATCTCTGGGGAGTGCTTTCAGCCGTGGAACTCCCTCTCTACGCAGAACTTGCCCAGCTACTCTACCCCATCAAAGCCGGATCGCTCTTATAGTTAATCCTGTCTTTACAGTGTTTGTATCTGATCTGTCCTTGTATGCGTGATTATACCCCAAGGTGTATTAGAAAGGCAAGGGCAGATTAACACAAAGTGTGGCCAGGCCCAACCGTTGTTGCTCCTACTCTGCCCCCTGCGCCATTTCAGACAGTGCCTTCTTGATGGTCTGGATCTGCTGTTCGAGCTCGCTGATGTCTTCGTCGTACTCAAGGACCTTGCGACGGGGTAGATGAATCTTCGTCTTCACCAAAACGAACTCGCGCTCTTCGCGAACCTCGTCAAGCTCTTGCTGCAGTCGGTGAAGTTGCTCCTGCAAGTCGGCCTTGGTCTCCAACTTGGTATGGCGCTGGGACTCCAACCAAATCTCACCCGCCCTCCATACGCCTGTTTGCCAACGGTTAAGCTAAGCCAATTATAACACGGACCTCTATTTGACAATAGGAGGGCGGCTGGATAGTATAGAAGCAAAGAGTTTAGTTGCTAAACTATTTAGGGGGTAAATTTTGTTCAGCAAACCTATTGATGGCTGTATATCCACTCCTTGAGGACACCGTGACAGGCAGGAGGTCGTTTAGTTGAGAGGATCATTCTGGAAGGTATTGATGGTGGTCGTAGTCCTGGTAGTGATAGTGGCTGGGGTCAGGTTTACCCGAACGGCCCTGCGGGATTCGAGGGATCCCGGAGCCGATGCCAACAGGTACTCCACGGCGGAGGTCACCACCGGCAGGGTTCACGTCACTGTTTCTGGTACAGGCTCAGTTGAGGCCAGCAGTAGAGACAGCGCTGTGGCCACCGTTGGCGGAACCGTTACCGGCGTGTACTTTGCCAGGGGGGAAGGGGTGAAGGAAGGCCAGCTCCTGCTGGAACTGGATGACTCTGATCTCAGGTCTCAATTGGAGCAGAGCCGGATTGATCTTGAGATGGCGGAAATGGAGTTAAGCGGGATGCAAAACCCCGATTTCGACCTCCCCTCCGACGCTGAGATAAGGGCCGCTGAGCTTGAGGTAGACCAGGCCAGGATGAACCTGGAGGACCTTCGCCAACAGGCTGCCGACCTGACGGTAGTGGCCCCCTCCGACGGAATCGTTGAACAGTGGCAGGTTGACCCTGGCGACTCGGTGGCGCCAGGACAACCCCTGGTGACGATGATGAGCCCAGAACTAGACATTACCATCTCAGTTGCTCAGAATCAGCTTGATGACGTTGACATCGGCTTCTCAGCGGAGATCCGGGGCGACGCCTTCAGCGGACACCTGGATGGAACGGTGATAGACATCGGTTCAGTGGGGACCCCGGCCAACCGCAGCGCAACCTTCCCCGTAACCGTTGAGCTTGATCCCGGGCAGTCCCTTGGCCAACTGCGAGAAGGCATGGTGGTCTCCGTGTACATTAAAGGGAGCGGGATCAGCGCCAACGGTACCGTAGCCCGGGTCTGGCGGGAGGTGGTCAGCGCCCCATTGGCAGGAAACGCCGGTAACCTTAGGGTGAGGGAGAATGGGGCAGCGCGGCAGGGTCAGGTACTGATCGAGCTCCTTGACGAGAACCTGCCCCACTGGATTAGGCAGGCCGAAAACCAGGTTACCCTTGCTCAGGAGCGCCTGGCTAATCTACAGGCGGTCCCAGAGGTATACACTGCAGACCAGATTCGAAGGCAGGAACTCACCGTTGCGAAGCTCCGTCTCAACACTGCTTCCCTTGAGGGCCGGCTTGACGACTACCGGATTTACGCCCCTGTGAACGGTATCTGCGCGGTTCAGGCGCCGCGACCCGGGTCCTTCATCAATGCTGGCATGAGTGTTGCCACCATCCTGGACCCTACCGGACTTGAGATCTCCATTGACATTGATGAGCTTGATATCGGCAGGCTTGGCCTCGGTCAGGAGGCCCTGGTGAGCCTTGATGCCATTCCGGGGGCCACCTTTAGCGCCACCGTGACGGAGATGCCCCTGGAGGGGCTGGTGAACCAGGGGATCACTGTCTACCCTGTGGGCCTGACACTGCATCTCGAGGGCGACGACCTTGAACAACAGGGCGTGTTGGTTGGAATGAGCGCCACTGTCACCATCGCGGTGGCCAGCAGCGACGACGAAGCCCTGGTGGTACCGGTAGAGGCCCTGCACCAGGTCGGCGGTGACTACAGGGTCAGGGTCCTGACGGCCACTGGACCTGAAGAGCGCGGCGTTGAGATAGGCCTGATTAGCGAGACCAGCGCTGAGGTCCTCTCAGGGCTAACCCTGGGCGACAGGGTAGTGACGGGGATTGTGGAAGATGATACCCAGTCCAATGGCCCCTTTGGGAGGCGGTAGGATGGAGCGCCCCCTCATTGATACCCGGGAGATTGTGAAGGAATATGCTACTGGCGCCATCAGGGTTCGTGCCCTGAAGGGGATAACCCTTGGGATTACCCGCGGCGAGTTTGTGACAATCATGGGACCATCAGGGTCGGGGAAATCGACGCTGATGAACATCCTGGGGTGCCTTGACCGTCCCAGCGGAGGCCAGTACTGGCTCGGGTCTCGGCTTGTGGCCGACAAGGTCGACAATGAATTGGCGGAGATCCGCAATCGCATGATTGGCTTTGTATTTCAGGGCTACAACCTGCTGCCAAAGCTCACTGCCCTGCACAATGTAGAACTGCCGCTGATCTACAGCGGCGCCAGTGCCAGGGAGAGGCGGCGGAAGGCGGCAGAGGCCCTGGATCTAGTGGGCCTTGCCGACCGGATGCGTCACCGCCCCTCTGAGCTATCCGGGGGGCAGCAGCAGCGAGTTGCCATTGCCAGGGCCCTGGCCACAGAGCCCGCCCTGATCTTAGCGGATGAGCCAACCGGTAACCTTGACACCGTAAGCAGCCGGGACATAATGGCCCTTTTCCAGCGCCTCAATAGGGAGCTGCAAGTAACTATTGTTCAGGTGACCCACGATCCGGCCATGGCCAGCTACACCCAGCGCCTGATTCAACTCCTGGACGGTGAGGTTGTGAAGGATGGTGAGCCAGTTGAAACTGGTTGAAGCGGTCCGCGTCGCCCTGCAGGCGCTGGTTAGCAACAAACTCAGGAGTATCCTGACGATGCTTGGAGTGATCATCGGTGTCGGCGCCGTCATTATCCTAGTCTCTATGGGGAACGGAGCCACAACGGAAGTTACCGCCGAGGTTGAGGGCCTTGGGTCCAATCTGATTGTACTGACTCCGCGGCCACCGGCCCGCTTCACTTCAGCCGATGCGGAGCTCCTTGGGGAACGGGTGCCAACAATAGTGAGCATAATGCCATCTGTGAGCGGCAGCGCCACCGTCCGATGGGGTACGGACAACATTGATCTGCGGATTGAGGGCGTTGATGCCAGCTACCCGTCGGTTCGCAGTCATGGAGTCAGCTGGGGCCGGTTCCTGACAGAGACAGACCTCCAGCGCTATTCACGGGTGGCGGTGGTGGGATGGGATCTGGTGGAGAAGCTGTTCTCCGGCGTCGACCCCGTGGGCCAGGTAATCAAGATCGCGGGGCAGCCCTTTACGGTGGTAGGGGTGATGGGCGAGAAGGGGAGCGGTGGGATCTTCCAGTCCAACGATGATGAAAAGGTGCTGGTGCCGCTGACAACAGGGCAGCGCCTCCTGGGAACCCGCTGGGTTAGCGCCCTGTATGTAAAGGCTGAGACCGGCAGTGAGCCCCTGGCCGTTGCCCATCTCAGGCGCATTTTTGAGGTGCAGTACGGAGACGAAGAGGCGGTGTCCATCTTGAGCCAGGAGCAGATCCTGGAGGTCCTGGGCCAGGTCACGGGCATCCTCACCGCGATGCTAGGGGGCATCGGCGGGATATCCCTGATTGTGGGGGGAATCGGCATCATGAACATCATGCTCGTATCGGTGACAGAGAGGACCCGGGAGATCGGGATCCGTAAGGCAATCGGGGCTAAACGCCGTGACATAATGCTCCAGTTCCTGGTAGAGTCGGTGGCCATCAGCGTGCTGGGCGGCCTGATCGGTATGGCCTTGGGATACTTCGGTTCCCAGGCTATCAGCAGGCTTACCGCCGTTCCTACGGTGATCTCCGCCCCCTGGGTGGGGATAGCGATCGGGTTCTCTGCCTTGATCGGCATCTTCTTTGGCCTTTATCCCGCCTATAAGGCATCGCGCCTCGACCCTATTGAGGCCTTGCGCCACGACTAAGGGTTTCTCGCCACGGTTAAGGGGTTCTGCGTCAGGATTAAGGGGTGCAACTCCACAGTTAAGGACCGGGGTTTGGTAGGACTGAGAGCCATCAGCGTGGAAACTACCTGTACGACGGAAACCAGGTTAATCAATGGGAGGGGAGCCCTTTGGTAGAGGAGCGCGCTGGAAATGAAGTCGGGCCCAAGGCCGGGTCAGGCCACTGGCTGAAGGAAATGGGTATTCAAGAACTGCAGGGGATGATGGCGGCAGGTGACCTTACCGCCAGCGACCTCGTCCTTGCCTATTATGAACGGATCGCCCTGTATGACAAGGCCGGTCCGGGGCTCAACACCATCCTTGAACTGAATCCAGATGCCCTGCACATTGCCGGGGCCCTTGACCTGGAGCGCCGACGCCAGGGGCCCAGGGGCCTTCTTCACGGCGTCCCGGTACTTGTAAAGGACAACATTGATACCGCTGACAAGATGCACACCAGTGCTGGTTCCCAGGCCCTGGCCAATTCCCATGCAGGGGAGGATTCCTACCTGGCGGCAAAGCTCAGGGAGGCCGGAGCCATTATCCTGGGCAAGGCCAACATGACCGAGTGGGCCAACTTCATGACTCAGAATATGCCCAATGGCTACAGCTCCCGGGGTGGACAGGTGCTAAACCCCTACGGGCCTGGGGTCCACGATGTTGGTGGCTCAAGCTCGGGCTCGGGGGCCGCCGTTGCCGCCAACCTGGTGATGGTGGCCATTGGAACCGAGACTTCGGGGTCGATCCTGAGTCCGGCAGGCTCCAATTCCATCGTTGGTATCAAGCCTACGGTGGGGCTGATCAGCAGGCGGGGAGTAATACCGATTTCGCAAAATCAGGATACAGCGGGGCCCATGGCCCGCACCGTCACTGATGCCACCATCCTCCTGGGCGCTCTGACGGGGATAGACCCCAGGGATCCAGCGACCTTCAGCAGCCGCCAGCGCCACCACCATGACTACACTGGATTCCTTGATCCTGCAGGACTGAAGGGGGCAAGGCTGGGTGTACCCCGTTTCGTTGTGGAAAGGGCGCCAGATGGGGTCAAGGAGATCTTCACCCGGGCAGTGGAGGCCCTGGAGGCAGAAGGGGCTACCCTCATCCACATTGAGGGGGAGGCCCCAGACCTGAAGACCAGGAGCCTGGTGTATGAGTTTAAACCCTGTATTAATGCCTATCTTGGGGGACTGGCGCCAGAGGTTCCGGTACACTCCCTTGCTGAGGTCATTGAGTTCAACAGCCGTGACCCCAAGAACAGACTGAAGCACGGTCAGACCATTCTCATCGCCTCTGAAAACACCAGTGGTACCCTTACCGAACCCGAGTACCTTGAGGGGAAGATCCGGGAGCTGCGCCTGTCTCAGAGGGAAGGCATTGACAGGTGGATGGCCCAGGACAACCTTGATGCCCTGGTCTTCCCGCATAACTACGGGGCTGCCATTGCCGCCAAGGCGGGCTATCCTTCCATAACAGTTCCTGGCGGGTATACCGCCGAAGGGAAGCCTGTTGGCATTACCTTCACTGCCGGCGCTTATGCAGAGCCAGCCCTTGTCAGTCTGGCCTACGGCTTTGAACAGGCCACCGCTTTTCGCTGTCCGCCCAGACTGGGCTGAGGCCGCGGAGCGAGGGCCTGCCGCGACGATGATAATGTTATGTCCTTGTTATGTTATTGAGATATCTTCATCATAGCAGGTTAACCTTCCTCTGCTACAATGAACCTGATGGTGCCAACGGCAGTTCAATGTTGTGGCGGAGTTATGCCTGTAATGATTATGGAGCTTCTGGTAAGAGAGGTGAAGTACTCATGACCAAGAGGACAGTTTTAGTTGTTGACGATGAGCCTCAGATCAGGACTATCGTTGAACACAAACTTCAGAATGATGGATATACCGTACTTCAGGCCGCCGACGGCTATGAGGCCCTGGAGGTGTTCCGGCAGGAACAGCCCGAACTGGTTATCATCGACCTGATGCTGCCCAAGTTGGACGGGTTTGAGCTGACGCGGATTGTCCGGGAGGAATCGCCTGTACCCATCATCATTCTTTCGGCCAAGGGTGATGACCTCGATAAGGCCGTGGGTTTTCGTATGGGAGCTGATGACTACATAACAAAGCCCTTCAGCCCATCAGAGCTTGCCCTGCGGGTTGATGCCATCTTGAAGCGGCTGTCACGAGGCGGTGTCCAGTCAGCGCGCCTGGACAATGGGTCAGAGACTCTCCACTTCGATGATCTGGTGATTGACAGGAGTCGCTATGTGGTTACACTGAAGGGCAAGAAGGTTGATTTGACAGCCAAGGAGTTTGATCTCCTCTGGTTTATGGCCTCAAATCCAGAGTACGTTTTTGGTAGAGAGCAGTTGGTGGAGCAGGTCTGGAAGGGCAAGGACCATAGCGGCGACCCGAACCGCGTTACCGTACTGGTTAGCCGTCTCAGGGAGAAGATAGAGGTGGACCCCGCAAAGCCGACGCGTATCAAGACTGTCTGGGGCGTAGGTTACAAGTTTGAACCTGAAACGGCAGATGTCGACTCCCTTGAGGCCCGCTAACCCCAGGCCTGCATAATCTTACCTCTAGTGGCAACAATACCTCCGTAAGTTGAGTGGAAGAAGAGGACCGATGTCCCCTCCATTCCAACAGATGGAGGTTTTCCCTTGACTATCTAAGTCAGATTGAATAAGATAGTTACGGTGGTTTTAGCACTCAACGCAATAGAGTGCTAACAACGCCCAGAGGCGGCCGTTGGGTTGTCACAGCAGTTAAGCAGTTAATCAGAGAGAATCTATGTTACCGTCACAGATCTGCATCAGGAGGGATTGGAGTCATGAATCTGAAGCCAATTGGTGACAGGGTAATTCTGAAGGTTTCGGAGACCGAAGAGAAGACCGAGGGAGGCATTGTCATACCTGATACCGCCAAAGAGCGCCCCCAGCGGGCTGAAGTGGTGGCGGTGGGATCAGGCAGTGTAGATGACAAGGGTGAAAGAATTGCCCTTGAGGTTCAAGTGGGTGATAAGGTCATTTTCGGTAAGTTCTCTGGGTCCGAAGTCAAACTTGAAGGCGAGAAGTACCTGCTGGTCAGGGAGAGCGACATCCTCGCCATCGTTGAGTAGAGTTGCCGAGAGCGAACTGCCGGGTGGGATTACGGAGTAGAGATCAGTTGCTGTTGGTTGGATTGGACTATCAGAGTTGACACTGCTAGGAGGTTGAGAATGGCTAAGCAATTAAGGTTTGACGAAAAGGCGCGCCGGTCATTGGAGACAGGTGTAAACAAGCTTGCCGATACGGTCAAGGTTACCCTGGGGCCGAAGGGACGAAATGTCGTCCTTGAGAAGCAGTTTGGCTCCCCTACCATCACTAACGATGGTGTGACCATTGCACGTGAAATAGAGTTAGAGGACCCCTATGAGAACATGGGGGCCCAGCTGGTCAAGGTGGCGGCCACCAAGACTCAGGATGACGCTGGAGACGGCACAACCACCGCAACAATCCTCGCCAGCGCCATGGTAAACCACGGCATGAAGAATGTTGCGGCTGGCGCCAACCCCATGCTACTGAAGCGGGGCATTGAGAAGGCTGTTGCTAAGTGTGTTGCCGAAATCGGCTCCATCGCGAAGCCTATTGATAGCCGCGAAGCCATCGCCCAGGTGGCAGGCATCTCTGCTGCAGATCCCGAGATTGGCGAACTGATTGCCGAGGCCATGGATCGGGTTGGCAAGGATGGGGTCATTACCGTCGAGGAAGCAAAGACCACCGGCACAAGCCTGGAGGTTGTCGAGGGCATGCAGTTTGACCGGGGTTACCTTTCACCCTACATGGTCACTGATAACGACAAGATGGAAGCAGTCCTTAACGAACCCCTCATCCTTCTAACCGACAAAAAGATTAGCGCCGTCAAGGATCTAATCCCTGTCCTGGAGCTTGCATCTCAGCAAGGCAAGCCCCTGATGATTATCGCCCAGGACGTCAGTGGCGAGGCCCTTGCCACCCTTGTCGTCAACAAGATCCGCGGCGTCCTGAATGTTGTTGCTGTGAAGGCGCCAGGCTTTGGTGACAGGCGTAAGGAAATGCTAGAAGACATGGCTATCCTCACCGCCGGCACCGTTGTCGCTGAGGACCTGGGGATTGACTTTGAGAACATATCCCCAGATATGCTTGGTAGCGCCCGCCAGGTTGTCGTTACCAAGGAAGAGACCACCGTTGTTGAGGGTGCCGGCAGCACCGATAAGATTGAGGCCAGGGTCGGTCAGATTCGCCGTCAGGCTGAAGATACTGAATCTGATTATGACCGCGAGAAGCTGCAGGAGCGCCTGGCGAAGCTGGCAGGCGGCGTTGCCGTAATTAAGTCCGGCGCAGCAACAGAAGTGGAACTGAAGGAGCGCAAGCACCGGATTGAGGACGCTCTCTCAGCTACAAGGGCCGCCGTTGAGGAAGGCCTTGTCGCTGGTGGCGGCACAGCCTTCATAAACATCGGCAGGGGGCTTGACAGCGTGGAAGCCGAAGCCGTTGGCGACGAGGCCGTTGGTGTAGCCCTTGTGCGCAACGCCCTTACTGAGCCAATCAGGCAGATTGTCCGCAACGCTGGCCTTGAGGGTTCTGTCATCGTCGACAAGGTTAAAGACCTTGACCCCGACAGCGGCTTTGATGTTATCAGTGGAAAGCTGGTCAACATGTTTGAGGCCGGAATTGTGGATCCCGCCAAGGTGGCGCGGACTGCCCTTCAGAACGCCGCCAGTGTGGCGGCGATGATACTGACCACCGAGTGCCTCATTACGGACATCCCTGAGGAAGAGCCTGAGATGCCCGCCGGTATGCCCGGTGGGGGCATGGGTGGAATGCCCGGTGGGGGCATGGGCGGAATGCCACCAATGATGTAACGGCCGATTGGCCATCCCCTAGAGTATAGGCTCAGGTTACGAGTACCAATGGGCCCCACCGGCAGAGCGGGTGGGGCCCTTCCTGTTGTTGCCCTGGCACAGTACTTGTAGCCTGGCTTTGGCGAGATACTAGGACCAGGGACCGGGGAATAAGCTTGTAAGGACTCAAGGGCTTGCATAGAGTCTTGGGTTACACAGAGGGGGTGAGGCAATCAGGTCTCTGAGCTCTGCTATCAGGACCGTAAAGGGCGGCATAGTGGTCTTTGCCGGCGTGCTGGCGCTATTCCTCGTAGTAAGCGCCACCGGTATCTGGGCTTTGATGCTTAACCTTGTGGCCAATGATGCCTATCAAGCCCCTGCAAGAGATATCTTTGCGTCGCCAGTATCGCGGCCGACCTACGACTGCAGGGTCGGGTTTGACCCTGATGCCCTTACCTTTAACGGCCGATTGATCGTGACACTGCCTCCGGAGATGATCCAAGATCATGACCGCTTGGCCTTCAACCTTTGGCTGAATGCCTACCGCGATGACGCCGATGTGAAGCCCGTTCCCGCCAGGCTGGAGGCGGTGGTCTTTCCCTATGGTCGTGATGATGGGTGGCTGGACATCGAGGCCATTCAGATCGGTGAGGATCTGGTTGATTTCACTGTTGATGGAACGGTGCTCTGGGTGATGGTTCCAACCCAACCACCCCAAGCCAACGGGGCCTCATTAACGCTGCTGCTGACCTTCAAGGGGAAGGTCCCTGCCATTAATCACCGGGTGGGGGTGACGCGGAGCAATGACGGCGCCCTTACCTCTCTGTGGCTTGTTCACTGGCTGCCCGCCTTTGCCCACTTCGGGCCGGTGGGACCCTTTCCAGGTGACCCAGGGGAGAGTGGATGGCACCTTCACCCCTATCACCCTATTGGAGAACCCTTTACCCAGGACATCTCAGATTACAGGGTGGATGTGATAACCCCTCCCCAATGGGAGGTGGTGGCCTCTGGAACTGAGTCTGAAGAGTTTTTTAATAACATGCGGGTTACACGGATCTGGGCCCCCCAGGTCAGGGACTTTGCCCTTGCCACAAGCCCCTTTTACCAGAGGGAGACCGGAAGGAGTGACAGCGGCGTGGAGGTAAACTTCTACTTCCTGAACGTGGTTCACCCCAGCCTGGTGCAGACAGCGGCGGAATCCCTTGACCTCTTCGCCGAGTTGTCAGGGGAGTATCCCTATCCAGAGCTTGACGCCGTTGAGAACCAGATGTTTGTTGGTGGAATGGAATACTCCAACCTGATTATGCTTGACGACGATGACATGGCCAACAGCTTCGAGGGTCATAAGACGGTGGCCCATGAGGTTGCCCACCAGTGGTTCTACATGATGCTGGGGAATGACCAGGCCCGTGAGGCCTGGATTGATGAGGGCTTTGGCACCTACGGCGGCTTCATGATGGTATCAGGCGTTGATGGAGTTGTTGACCATTTCAACTGGGTCAAGGGCCGTCTCCCGGGCTGGCTTGCCATCTACGACGAGAGGCGGCTTGTCTCACCCGTGTGGGCCTTTGCCGACTGGACCAACTACTACCGGGTTCACTACCTCAAGGGCGCGGTGATGCTTAACGACCTGCGGCAGATCATGGGAGATGAGGCCTTCTTTGATTTCTGGCAGGAATACTATGACCGCTTCCTCTTCAAGATTGTTACAGCTGATGACATCATTGCCCTGGCTAGCGAGGTGGCGGGTGAGGATATGTCGGGCTTCTTTGAGGACTGGCTCACAAGCAACCAGGCTGTTCCTGGTCCCTGAGTTTTTCTCCACGAGACCAGGGTTGGCTCTGGGCGGCTTTGTTGACCTGCTGCCATTGAAAGTAGCTGGGATGCATGCTACGATGGGTGTAGTCTGCATCTAATTAAGAGGGGGGAGGGCCAGCTATGTTTCGCTTCTCCAGGGACATAAGGCTGCTGTTTGCATCAATGTTCACCTTTGCGGTAGCCTTTGGCTTCTATCTCTTCACCTTTCCCATCTACGCGCGGGACCTGGGGGCCTCCGCCGTGGATCTGGGCCTGCTCTTCTCAATATCCTTTTTCGCCAATACGGCGGTGGCCATACCCGGTGGGGTTCTTGCCGACCGGTTTGATCGAAAGTGGCTAATGGTTGCTGGTTGGGCTATGTGCATTCCCGTTCCCTTGATGTACATCTATGCCACCACCTGGCAGCATCTGATCCCAGGCCTTGTGGTTTTTAACTTCAGCATGTTCTGTATGGCGGCCTACCAGGCCTATTTGGCGGAGCGGTCTGATCCTGGCCGTCTCAATGCCACCTTTACCTTTGTCTATGCTGGGTTCCCTCTTGGCCTGAGCTTCTCGCCGGTCCTTGGGGGATACATCGGGGAGACCTGGGGGATGGAGCCGGTCTTCATTCTGAGTCTGATTGGCTACGCCGTTTCAACGATGTTCCTGCTGTTCCTCACCCCGCTTCCAGGAAAGACGGAGGACCAATACCAGCAATCTCATGACCAGCATCATCATGGTCAGACCTTTCAAGGGCAGCAAAGGCGGAGAGGAAGTCGGCTGTGGTTACCTTATGGCTCCCTTCTCCAGTATGGCATTGTCTTTGCCACTGCCTGGTTTGTCATCAACACTGCCTTGCCCTTTTCCTCACCCTTCTTGGAGGATGTCGCGGGGATGGGTATTGGCACCATTGGGCTCCTGGGTTCGATTGGCGCCGTGGCTGGTGGCCTGGCGGCTCCCCTTGTGGGGTACTTTGCTGATCGCTCAAACGGCTTGCTGCTGCTTGCTACAACCCTCCTGCTTACGGGGATCAGTTTTAGCATCCTGGTGATAGCTGACGGGTTTGCCCTGATAGCCCTGGCCTTCGTCGTCAGGGGAGCGCTGGAGAGCGGACGCTCCCTGATGGGCTCTGTCATTGGCACAGCTGTGGACCGGGCCGAGGCTGGCAAGGGCTACGCCTTCTATAACCTGGCGGTGGGCCTCGGGATGGCTGGCGGGCCGTACCTTGGCGGTTGGCTCTACCGTATATCCCCGCAGGTTCCCTTCACCCTGGCGGCGGGCCTACTGGTTCCCATCATCGCGCTACTGTTCACCATGGGGCGCAGCCAACTCCGGAAAGAACCCTCTGAAGCCGGTGTTACCGAGCCCCTTCCGAGATAGCCCCCTCCATCCTCTGGGTGAAGTACCGGTCTATGACCTGAGAGAAGAGCCTAATCCCATTCTGGGCCGCTGCCCTGCTGTTGGTGTGAGCCCCCAACTCGAGCAGGATCATCCTGGGGCCAATGTCCTGGTTGTAGTTGCCGTGAGCGTGAAAGATATCCTTAATCAGTCCCGGGAACATCTGGTCTGCCAAGGCCTTGAGCTCCATGGCAAACCGGATATTGCCGGAACGCCCTGGGTTCTGGCGCCCGACAACAAGACGGACCTGGGTGATAAACATGTCCTCAATCCGGGTGCCATAGAAGCCAGGGGGCGCAGCGTCACGGTGGACATCAAACATGGCAATGATCGGCCCTGGCTCACGGAGGATCTGGGCCGCCGTTCGCCTGGACCGCCTGTAGGCTCCCCGATCATGGGGGAGGTGGAGGTTGTTGCTGTGAACAACGGTAAACCCGTCCTTACGCAATTCTTCGGCCAGGGTCCCACCGACGGAATGGACGCCGCCCTGGCCGTAGACGCTGTGGGTTCCCGAGGTGCGCACATAGGACTCGTCATTGTGGGTGTGGTAGATCCCGATGATGCCCTTGTCCTGGGTTTCGTCATCATCGTCGTTCTCATCGCCAGGGACATCGGGACGCTGGTCAGGGGCTTGAAAGAGGCGAAAAAAATCGATGATCTGGGTCTTAACAATGTCTGGGTCTGACTCTTCTGTTTCCAATGGGGGCCCCAGTCCCTGGCGTCCCATGGTAAAGAGGGAGTCATCGAGAAGGTCAACTGCCCCCAGGCGTTGGGCAGTGGCGCGAAGGCCCTCCACAGCGACTATCCGATAATGGACGTTGTCCTGGGAGATATACTCATCGCCAACGGTCATGACGCGTCCGGTCTGCATTACAATGGTTCCTGTCGTCTCATCGATCATTGTGAAGTAGCGGCCATCGATTGGGCGCTCATCGATGCCCACCCCAAGGACATTGGCATAATAACTGGATCCGACGATAACCGCGCCGCTCAAGAGTAGAACCATGCCGATGGATAGGGTTGAGATGCCGTCCCGGCCTTGCTGCTGCACAGAGTACTTGCTACCTCCACTTCGACGGCGATGTTGAGAGCCATCGCTACCGTCACCGCCTTTATTACCCCGGGCCCTGGCAAAGAACTCCCGGGTTTCGCCAACCACCTCTGCCAGGACAACGGCGAGAACCCCGGCTATGATCACGGCGTCAAAGGCTCCGGCCCCACCTATGCCCACAACTGCGCCCCGAACCCCGCGCACCAGGTTGTTGAGGCCCGCGAAGACATCACTGATGATCACCGAGCCAATTCCGGCGATAAAGGCTGACCGCCGCGACCGTCCCGCCAGGTAGCCGGCGATCCCCCCTACTATGCCTGGGATGTAGAGGGGATCGATGTCAAAGAAGAAAAGGTAGCCAGGGTCGTCGTGAAGGAAGATGTCAGAGGCGTAGACGAGGGCTCCGGCCGCCACCGTGGCCAGGATGGCGCGGCTCTTCTCGACCTTCGAGTCGGCTGTCACAATCAGGTACAGGGCAACCCCCAGGGGCACCAAGGCGCCACCAAGGTCTACCCCTACCGATGGAAAGATTGTAACCTCGGGTAAGAAAAACCCGGCAATCATGATTAGCAGCAGGATGATGGCCACGGGGTTGCTGAGACGCATTCGCCTCAGTACCCGTTCCGTTAGACCCAGGAATGTCAGGGCGATGATTGCCAGGAGAACCAGAAGGCCAAAGGGTACAGCTGTCAAGTCAGGGTCACTCCTTCACTTATTTTCCAGTAAACAGGCGGCGAAGGATGTCAATGAAGATCTGGATTGGGGTCCTCTGCTCAGTGTTACCCGAGTCGCCTTCACTATCATCGGCACCATCAGCGCTTGGGGGTTCAACATCTCCCAGGGCCTCATCCAGTGGTACAATCTCATAGCCCGCCTGACGGATACCGTCGATAATCTCTGGGAGCTTGTTGACAACGTCGATTGAGGTACCATGGAGAAGGATTACGGCGCCCTGGTGAAGATGGTTAACCACCTTTGTGACAGCCTGACCTGGATCGGGCATCGGTTTCCAGTCCACAAGGGCAATACTCCAGAAGATCGTACGGTAGCCCGTGTCCTGCGTTAGCTTGAGGACCCGCTCAGAGTACTCACCCTTGGGCGGTCGGAAGTAGCTGCCGTGGTGGCTCGCGATTTCGAAGGCTAAATCATCCCACTTGGATATCTCATCGATAACCCCCGCGTCACTCAGAGTGATGAGGTTCTTGTGACCCCAGCTATGGTTCTCGAGGAGGTGTCCCTGTTCCAGGATGGCCCTGGACACCTCAGGCTGGCTACTGAGATAGTGCCCGGTTACAAAGAAGGCCGCGCTTACCTCCTTCTCAGCTAATATCTCAAGGATCCGCGGGGTGTGGCCCTCTTCCTCATAGCCCATGTCAAAGGTTAGGACCACCTGAGGCTGGTCTGTATTGACGGTGAATACGGCATTATAGCGCTCAATGAGTTTCTGCTCGGTCTGGGTGATCCCAGGGATCCGGTGGTCGTGGTTCTTTCGAAACCCCCAGCTCATCCGCTCATTGCTGAGGGCCACCTCATTGCTGGCCTGAATCCAGTTATAGGTGAGGAGAAGCCCACCCAGGGCAATAATGACGGCAGTCAGAGGACCCAGAAAGCGGTATCTCGACAAGAACTTCAATTTGACAACACCTACCTTCGGCTATACTATTTACCTGTGGTTGAAGACGCGACGCAAGATTCGACTTAGGAATAATGATGTTTTTTGGCTCCACCATCTAGTATTTTCTCCACAGGATCAGGGTCAATGCTGGTAAATGCTAGCGTCAAGGAGGTCTCAATGCAAACATGAATGAGATTAGGGTGTTTGGTGGTGGGGCCGGGCAGCACCTTGCCCCTGCCATTGCTGGGAGGCTTGGCACTGAGTTGGGCAGGGCTGAGCTGTTCAAGTTCGCCAACGATAACACCTTCGTCAAGATTGAGGAGAATGTGAGGGAAAGGGACGTATTTGTTGTCCAGTCCTCTGTTCCCCCGGTAGACCAGCACTTTATGGAGCTGCTTATTATGATCGACGCCCTGAGGCGTGCCTCCGCCCGCCGGATAACTGCGGTCCTCCCTCACTACCCCTACTCTCGGTCAGATCGAAAGGATCAGCCGCGGATCCCGATTACAGCCCGTCTCGTAGCCGACCTGATTACCACCGCAGGGGCCGATAGGGTCATGACCGTCGATCTTCACTCCGATCAGATCCAGGGCTTTTTCACAATTCCGCTGGACCACCTGACCGCAAGGCCGATTATTGTCGAGTATCTGAGGAGCAGAGACCTCTCAAATGCCGTTGTCGTCGCCCCAGATGCGGGCGGGGCCACCCGGGCCACAGAGTATGCCAAGGCCCTTGACAGGCCCATGGCGGTCATGAACAAGCACCGACTGGGGAACAAGGATATGGTTGAGGTCACAAGTGTCATTGGGGATGTAGAGGGTAGGCATGCCTTCCTGGTTGAGGATGAGATTGACACCGCTGGCACCGCCACTCAGGCAGCAGAGGTTCTCCTGGAGCGAGGCGCAATGGCCGTATCCATCGCGGCGACTCACGCCGTCCTTTCGGGACCCGCAATTGAGCGCTTGAGGACCTCAGCCATGGCGGAGGTCATTGTGACAGATACGGTACCCGTGCCTGAGGAAAAGCGTTTTCAGAAGCTAACGGTCTTGTCCACAGCGGATTTACTGGCAGAGGCGATCAAGAGGACCCATGGGGGAGAGTCAATCAGCTCCCTGTTCTAGAGGATAGGTGAAGGATAGGGGGGTTTAGAAGCAGCGGCGGTTCAAAGGGCCGGCCAATTGAAGGGCAGAATCAGTAAGGGGCTCGCGCCAATGCGAGCCCCTCTTATATTCATCTACGAACTTGGTGGTGGTCTCAGGCCCTGTCGGTGGCCTGCTTCCTTCCCTCGTGCTACTGCTTCAGCCTTGGATCAAGTGAGTCGCGCAGACCGTCGCCAACGAGGTTGATGCTGATGACAGCAAGGAAGACCATGATTCCTGGCGGGATCCACATCCAGAGCATCTTGGACATGACCTTCCAACGCATGGCGGCATTGAGCATGTTCCCCCAACTCGGAATGGGCTGAGGAACGCCAAGGCCAAGGAAACTAAGGCCGGCCTCTGCCAGGATGGCGCCGGCGACACCAAGGGTGGCGGCAACTACCACAGGGGCAAAGGCATTGGGCAGGAGATGCCTGACAATGAGGCGCCCCGGCTTGATGCCCAGGGAATGTGCTGCCTCGACAAACTCCCTCTGCTTGAGGGACAGGATCTCACCACGCACAAGCCTAGCGGTGCCCGGCCAGCTGACGGCCCCCAGGGCGATCATGGTGTTGTAGATGCTGGGTTTCAGGATTGAGGCAATAACAATCATCAGCACCAGGTACGGGAAGCTGATAACGATGTCGGTAAACCTCATTAAAAGGGTGTCCACTATCCCCCCGAAGAACCCAGACAAAGCGCCAACCAGCATCCCCAGGGTAATTGAAATGCTGACAGCCACAAGGCCCACAGTGAGACTGACACGTCCACCCCAGATCAAGCGACTGAGAATGTCACGCCCAAGATCATCAGTACCGAGAAGATGTTCTTGAGATGGTTCAGCGTAGCGGTTATAGATATCTGTCTTGTCCCTGTCATAGGGAGCAACCCAGGGCGCGGCTACAGAAATGACGGCTAGAATGGCTATTACGATGAGACCGACTATGGCCAGCCTGTTTTTCTTGAATCTCTGCCAAAAAATCTTCCCCCAGCTCTGAACATCAGTTTGGAGGCCGCTTTCACTAAGGTTGCTTTCATCTACTATGTTTGGGTTTACAGCCAACTTGGGCTCCCTCCTTCCGTATCTCGGTTACCCTTTCAATGTGTGATAACTTCACGGAATCCTCCATGGATCAGTCGTACCGGATCCTGGGGTCAACGAAGCCATAGGCGATGTCCGCCGCCAGGTTACCAATAACGGTGAAGACTGCAAAGAGCAGTGTGAAACCCATAACAACAGGGTAATCACGAGCCGAAATGGATTGAAAGTAGGCTGTGCCCATACCGGGAATTGAGAAGATCTGCTCTGAGATAATGGCACCGCTAATCAGGCCAGGGAGTGACAGACCCAGAATGGTTACAACGGGGATCAGGGCATTGCGCAGGGCGTGCTTATATATAACAACGCCCTCAGCGAGACCCTTGGCTCGGGCAGTCTGGATGTAGTCCTGCCTGATAACCTCCAGCATACTGGAACGAACATACCTCATTGTACCCGCTACTGAGAAAAAGCCCAGTACCAGGGCGGGTAGTGTGAGATGGTAAATCATGTCTAGATAGTTGTAGGGGAAGGCGTATTTTGCCCCAATGGTTATCAGTCCCCCAGTGGGGAAGAGGTCCCAGCCGATGGCAAGGAACCGTATGGCTAGAAGACCAGTGAAGAAAGATGGAACCGAGATGCCGATGAAGGCAATTAGCGTCCCGATGTTATCAGTTAGCGAGTACTGCCTCGTAGCAACGATGACACCGATGGGGATCGCCAGGCCAAAGCCGATAAACAGTGAAATGAGGTTCAGGGTGAGCGTTACTCCAATTCGTTCACCAATCAGGTCAACAACAGGCTTGTTGTGACTGAAGGAAATGCCGAAGTTGCCCTGGAGCATCTGTTTGAGCCAGTTGAAGTACTGAACATGCAGGGGCTCTGTAAGGCCTGTCTGTTCTCGCATCCTTAGCAAGTCGGCTGCAGTAATATTGGGGTTCAATATGGAGCTAAACGGATCACCCGGCATGGCCTTGGCAAGGGAGAATGTGATAATCGTAATGCCAATAATGATTGGTATGGCCTGTAAAAGGCGCCGTATGATATACCGGTGCATGGTGTTATCCCTCCGTCTCATGCCAGTATTCTTTCTAGCTATCTATTCAAGAGCTGTTGAGGCCCTGGAAACAGCCTCAAAAACTAGCAACGAACATATTAGGCACATTAGTAGAAAATACGTTCAGAGCATAGCCAGTTGCATACAAGGGGTCTTAGCCAAAAAACACCCGGCCCAGCCAAACTGGGCCGGGTGTTGGCTTCATCTATCCCTGGCTACCTGATGCTTGGTGCCTTAGATAGCCATTAGTACAGTAGTCTACTGTCCTTCTGCAACCTTCCACTCGTGGATGTTCTGCAAAGCGCCGCGAATGTCAGTGTTGTAGCCCTCAACCCTGTTACTCATAACAGTGATCATGTTCTGAGTGTACAGGAATGTATATGGCAACCACTCGTTGAAGAGGGCGCCAAGGTCACTGTAGTACTCTGCGCGCTCGTCCTGATCAAGGGTCTGGAGAGCAGCGTTCTGCAGCCTCAGGAACTCGTCATAGACGTCCTGACCGATGGTCTCAGGGCTCCAGCGCGCGAAGTTGTATGGGCTGTCAGTCTCGAAGAGACCGCTTGGATCTGGGTCAACGGACAGTGACCAGCCGAGGAAACCCATGTCGAAGTTAGGCTCGTTACCCATGTTGAAGATCTTGGCGATGATGGTGTTAAAGTCGGCGGGCTCAAGGTTAACCTTGACGCCGATATCAGCCAAGTTGTCCTGAACCAACGGGGCGCTGGCCTGGCGGACTGGGTTAGAGGTACCGCCTGGGTACAGGAGGGTTATCTCGAAGATCTTACCATCCTTGTCCAACCAACCGTCGCCGTCAGAGTCGGTGAAACCGGCGGCAGCCAGCATCTCCGTGGCCTTTTCAGGATTGTATGGGTAGAGGTTCATCTTGGAATCGTCATAGGCCCACATGATGTCCAGGAAGATGGTGTGCATTACAGTACCGTGTCCCTGCAGTAACTGGTCCACAATACCCTGCCTGTTAATGGCATGGGTCAGGGCCTGGCGGACTTCCTTGATGCCCAGGAATTCGTGCTTCAGGTTGTAGTACATGTGCTGGTAACCCCAGTCGGGGTTCTCAAAGATGGTAACGGCATCGCCAAGCTCTTCAAAGAGCTCAATGTCATCAGGCGTAACGCTGGCAGCGCCAACGCCAACAACATCAAGTTCGCCCTTCTCCATCATACCAACGGCAACTTCCTGGTTGATGACACGGAAGATGACGGTGTCTATGTTGGGCTCGCCCAGGTAGTAATCGGGGTTTGCCTTCAGGACGACATACTGGTCGGTTTCGAACTCGTCGAACATGTAGGGGCCGAGACCGATGGGGTTGGAGTTCTCATCGGTAGTCTTGGCCTCAGCCATGTTAATGTCAGACCATACGTGCTCTGGGAGGATGGAGACCCAACCAACAGTCTGAATGTTTGTTGCGTCGACAGCGTCGAACTTGATGGTGAAGTCGTAGTCGCTATGGGCTACGAACCAGTCACCATTAGTGGCCCACTCTTCGTACTCAGTAACGAGTCCAGGAACAGCGTTGGCCCAGCGCTCGTCGTAGAGAGGAGTGTACTTGTCATCATAGGCCTCTGTCCAGGCGGCTGTTTCTTCTTCGGTGGCGTCTTCGCCAGGTTCGGTCATGCCCTCGTTCTCGAGAGCAGCGATGACCTCGGCCTCAACCTCTGCGGCGATGGTGCTCTTGATGTTAGCCTGGTTGGCTACAAGGTCGCCAGAGCCAAGGGTCTTGGCGTAGTTGGTCTTGTAGGCGCCGGGGTAGTTGGGGTGAAGGAAGAAGGCAAGGGTAAACCTGACATCCTCAGCTGTGAACTCCTCGCCATCATGCCACTTTACGCCTTCGCGGATCTGAAAGCGGACAGACAGATTATCGTCAGCAATGTCGTAGTTGGTTGCGATGGCGTCCTCAAGGGACAGACCAAGATCCTCACTCATTTCCAAGAGCGCGCCATAGATGAGACCGGTAACGGTCGTATCATAGGCGCTCTCAGTTACCGCCGGGTTAAAGGTACCGGACGGTGAGTTCCACATCGCAATTGTGATTTCGGTCGGCTCATCGGTTGGATCTGTGCCTGTGTCGGCTGGACCGCAGGCTGCCAGGCTAAATACCATAGCAAAGGCCAGAGCCAGCACCATAAGGCGCTTTAGATTTCTCAATGTGTCAACCCCCTTCTAGTATTGTCTTGCAGATGGCCGTGGAAGAGAAATGTCCAGCGACCATTGGCCCCTTGTGGGCCGGTGTAACGCTTTCTTGCTTCTGCTTGTTTCTCCTACACCTTGAACTTGGATAAACCTACGCCCTTACTGTCTTAGCCCTCTTTCACCCCCTCGTTCTTCCTAAGGTGACAAGAAACGAAGTGTTCGTTGCCGACATCGATAAACTCGGGTGCCTCCTGCCTGCAGATATCCATGACATAGGGGCACCGGGTATGGAAGTGACAACCGCTAGGTGGCATCGAAGGTGATGGTACATCGCCCTCAAGCACAATCCGCTTGCGCTGTTGCTGTACCTCAGGATCTGCGATGGGAATGGCAGACAGCAGCGCTTCAGTGTAAGGATGCAGTGGGTTGTCAAATAGCTCTTTAACTGTAGCCATTTCGACAATGCGACCAAGGTACATGACACCAATCCGGTCGCTAATGTGCTTTACAACGCTCAGGTCATGAGCAATGAACAGATAGGTGAGATCGAACTCGCCCTGCAGGTCTTCCAAGAGGTTCAGTACCTGCGACTGGATGGAGACATCCAGGGCCGAGACGGGCTCATCAGCCACAATAAGTTTGGGGTTAAGGGCTAGTGCCCTGGCGACCCCGATGCGCTGGCGCTGCCCACCGGAGAATTCATGCGGGTAGCGAACCATGTGATGTTTGCTGAGGCCAACAAGGCTGAGGAGATCCTCTACCTTTGCTCGCTTGGCCTTGCCCCTGGCGATCCTGTGGATCTCAAGGGCCTCACCTACGATGTCCTCAACTGTCATTCTGGGGTTCAGTGATGCGTAGGGATCCTGGAAGATAATCTGCATCTCCCTGCGCAGCCGGCGCAGGTCGTCGCGGTTCATCTTCATGACATTCTGACCCTCAAACCATACGTCACCCTCGGTGGCTTCTGTAAGGCGTAGGACGCAGCGGCCGGCGGTAGTCTTACCACAGCCACTCTCGCCAACCACGCCCAGGGTTTCGCCGCGCTTGATATAGAAGTTAACCCCGTCAACAGCCCTTACGTTCCCGATTACCCTGGAGAAGAGACCGCCAGTGATGGGGAAGTACTTCTTGAGTCCCGTAACTCGGACGAGGACGTCATTTTCAATGTCCCACTGGTGAAACTCGTGGGGTTGGGTCTCTGGTGTAATGATCTCAGGATTTGCAGCCATTAGGACACCTCCCTTGCCCGCTTGCCGTTGAGCCAGCAAGCCGAGTAGCGGCCGTCCCCAACGTCAACCAGGGGCGGCTCTTCTTCACGGCACTTGTCCATGGCGTGGGGGCACCGGGGATTGAAGCGACAGCCCTGGGGCATATTCAATGGATTGGGAACAACACCCTCAATGACATGAAGTCTGCCCTTAGGCGCGTCCAGCTTTGGAATGGATGAGAGGAGGCCCTCTGTGTAGGGGTGGAGCGGGTTCTTAAACAGTGAGAACACATCGGCTTCCTCAACAATCTTACCGGCATACATTACGATGACGCGCTCAGCCATTTCAGCGATAACACCCAAGTCATGGGTAATCAGCATGATGGCAGCGCCCAGGTCTTGCTTCAAGCCCTTCATCAGCTCAAGGATCTGGGCCTGAATGGTTACATCAAGGGCCGTTGTTGGCTCATCGGCAATCAGGAGCTTCGGGTTGCAAGACAGGGCCATTCCAATCATAACCCTCTGTCGCATGCCGCCAGACAGTTGGTGAGGGTATTCGTGCACCCTCTGTTCAGGACTGGGAATGCCCACCAGTTTCAACATGTCAACGGCCTTCTCGATGGCTTCCTGATGGCTCAATCCCTGGTGCAGTTCAACAGCCTCAGCAATCTGATCTCCCACCGTATAGACCGGGTTGAGAGAGGTCATGGGCTCCTGAAAGATCATGGAGATGTCATTTCCACGAATCTTTCTCATCTCTGGGTCAGACTTCTCGAGGAGGCTTTCACCCTCGAAGTACATCTCACCACCAACAATCTTTCCAGGAGGGTTAGGGATCAGCCGCATGATGGACAGTGAGGTGACGCTCTTGCCACAACCACTCTCCCCGACGACGCCGAGAGTCTCTCCACGATTGATGTGGAAAGATACATCGTCAACTGCGGGTACTGTTCCGTCTTCTGTGAAGAAGTATGTCTTCAGGTTCCGTACGTCTACAAGTTTCTCAGCCAAATGATCACCCCGTTCGCCCATAGTTTCGTGCATCGGAAAATCCCAACGTTGAAAAAAATGACAAATTCATTCTAGTTACACTTCGCCAACAATGGAGGTCTTCCTGCTAAAGGTGGCCAAAACCAGAAAATTCCTACGGCCTCCATCCGCCCCCAGCGAAAATTAAAGCGACAGTCAGGATCAATCTAGTCACTTTATCCGGTCTTAACAGCGAGTATTCTAAGTCAAATGGCAGAACTCCTCCAAGGAAGTGTTACTTATAGAGGCTGTTTTGGGAAAGGGCTGTAGGAATTACTAGAATTGGGTCAGAAGAAGGCATTAGATAAGGTATAAGGCAGAAAAGGGTAAAGGGGTTGAATACGCTGACCGCGAACACCGCCGTCACCAAAGTCACCACGCTTTATCTGATACGCCATGGGTCCACCGAATGGAACCAGGCCGGTCGGATCCAGGGACACCTCGATATCCCTCTCAGCAAGGCGGGTCGGCAGGAGGCCGCAGTTCTCGCTGATGCCCTTGCCGGGGTACCGGTCAAGTCTGTTCTCAGCAGCGACCTGAGGCGGGCCGTCGAAACTGCTCGGATTATTGCCGCGCCTCACGGCCTTGATCCCATATGCGACTCTCGGCTCAGGGAGAGGGACTACGGTAGGCTTCAGGGCCTTTCCCGCAGTGAGGTTGAGGAGCAGTTTCCAGTGGCTGACCGCCGCTGGGGGAGCGAGGCTGAGCGCGAAAGGGCATTGGGTATTGAGGCCCCGGAGAAGGTTGCCAGCCGAGGTGTCGAGGTACTGACAGATATTGTTACGGGTTCCCAGGGTAGGGTAGTGGCTGTCGTCAGCCACGGAGGGCTGCTACGGGCGGCCCTGTCTGTGATCAGCGGCTTGAAGGCAACCGACAGGTTAGCCCAGGGCCTGGGGAACTGCTCTGTTTCGGTTGTGAGAGACGTTGATGGCAGGTGGGATGTGGTCTTGATAGGGGGCACAGAATGTGACATCCGCAAGTGGCACCAGGAGGGCAAAGGTACTCATAGTTGAGGATGACCCGAACATCTCAGACATCGTCCGCCTCTATCTTGAGAAGGAGGGCTACCTGGTGGAGCAGGCTGCAGATGGAGTCAGCGGCCTGAGCCTGTTCGATAAGGAGCCCCCAGATCTGGTAGTGCTTGATGTGATGCTCCCGGGGATGGACGGCTGGGAGGTCTGTCGGAGCGTGCGGCAGCGGGGCCGGATCCCGGTGATAATGCTAACCGCAAAGGGCGAGACCTTTGATAAGGTCCTGGGCCTTGAACTGGGGGCTGATGACTATATCGTGAAGCCCTTTGACCCTCGGGAACTCATGGCCAGGGTCAAGGCGGTACTGAGGAGAAGTGCCTCTGGGTCCGGTGAGCGAGGGGCCCCCAGGGGGATGAATGCGAATATCTCCTACCCGGGGCTTGCCATTAACACAACTGACTACTGCGTCAAGGTCTTGGGAAACGAAATCAAGATGCCCCCCAAGGAGGTTGAGCTCCTTGCTCACCTGGCCAGGAACCCTCAACGGGTCTTCAGGAGGGAGGAACTCCTTGAGGCTGTTTGGGGCTACGACTATTATGGAGACACCCGCACCATCGATGTTCACATCAAACGCATTAGAGAGAAGCTGGAGCCCGCAGAAGGGCCCTGGAGAATTGTGACCGTCTGGGGTGTAGGTTACAAGTTCGCGGTGGATTGAGGGGGCGATTGGAGATGGGTAAGGGTATCTTTGGGCGCTTGATGCTAACCCACTTCGTTGTGGGTACAATCATTATCTTAGTGGTGGGCCTACTCTTGACCCAGGTCGTCGGCCTGTTTATCTTCAGGCAGAAGTCTTCTCTCCTGACCAGAATCGGTACCACTGTTGCCCGGGCGGTGGCGCTGGAGGGTATTGATCGCCGCGCCCCCGGGGATCTGGTCAGGTTGGCCGCTACTACCGGTGATGCCCTTGGCGCCAGTATCGTTATCGTCAGACGCCAGGGTGGCATCTACCTGGCCTCCGGTGGGATGACACTGCGGCGCCCGGGAGAACTCCTTCGGCAGGAGGAGATCCAACGGAGGGTGATTGAGGGAGGGCAGGTGGTTGTCCTCCGCGGTACCCTTGGTGGCCAGCTGGCGACCCACGTTATCACGGTGGGTGTTCCTATTAGGGACAATGGTCAGGTTGTAGGAGGGGTCTTTTTATTCTCACCCCTGTCAGAACTGCGAAAAAGTCTCGCTGAGGTCTATCAGAAACTAATCTGGATTGCCCTGGGCGCCCTGGCTCTGGCTGCGGTCTTGAGCTATTGGAACGCCAGGCGCCTGAGCCGGCCCCTCCGAGAATTAGGCACCGCCACGGCGGCCATCGCCTCCGGTGATCTCTCGCAGCGGGTGTCTGTGGCCACCGGTGATGAACTGGAACAGCTAGGGGAGACCTTTAACAGGATGGCTGGCCAACTTCAACGCCTTGAGGAGATGCGCCGGGAATTTGTTGCCAATGTTTCACACGAACTGCGGTCACCCCTTACGACAATCCGCGGTTTTGTCATCGGGATACTTGACGGTACTATTCCCGAAGGAGACCGGCAGCGGTATCTATCGCTGGTTGATGGGGAGATTGAGAGGATGTCTGCCCTCATCAGTGACCTCCTTGAGTTGGCCGAACTGCAGGGGGGCGACCCAGACCTGATATTAAAGCCGATTCGCCTGGACGACATTGTGGACGAGGCGGTCAGCCGCTTCGAGTCATCGGCCCAAGACAAGGGAATAGAGTTGGGGCTGGAAGTAACGGTGCCCAGCGCCATCACCGACGGCACTCTGGGTCAAGACTCTCTAGTGATGGCGGACCGGGGCAGGGCTGCCCAGGTCATGAATAACCTGTTGGAGAACGCCCTTAGGTTTACTCCAGAGGGTGGGCACGTCCTTGTAGGTGCTTCGTTGTCCGAGAGGGCACCCGGTGAGGCGCGTCCGGCAGGCCTCACCTGGGGCGCTTGCGAGGCGCCGGACCACAGAATGGCTAGCATCTGGGTATCGGACTCAGGCCCTGGGATCCCGGTATCGGAGCGGCATCATATCTGGGAGCGGTTCTATAGATCTGATAGGGCACGGACCAGAAGCGGCCAAAGAGGGGGCACAGGACTGGGTCTATCCATTGTCAAGGGCATTGTTGAGGCCCATGGAGGATCAATCTGGGTTACCGACTCGGAGCTGGGTGGGGCGAAGTTCGCGTTTACGTTGCCCCTGGCAGCGCCAGCAAGGGCTGGTATTCACAAGCCATAGGACTGCTCCTGCCACCGGTCCTGATTCGTTCACAGTCTGTTCATATCCAGTCCATAAGGAGTGGATACGATACTCCTGAACCAAATAAACGGTTAGGGGGTATGAAGAGATGAAAAGGAAGATGTTGGTTGGGTTTCTGGTACTGACGCTGGCCGTAACGGGACTGGTCCCGGTGGTGGCGGCAGCTGAGGACGGCGCGCCTGAGGGTCGACCTCCCGCAACTACTGATCCCGAAGCCAGTCAACTGAGGGCACGGGCCACAATTGCTGGTGTCCTCGCCAGGCTCAGTGGCGAGAGTGTCGAGTCCATTCTCAGAATGAGGGCGGCAGGGGCCAACTGGGCCCGGATTCTAGAGGAACTGGGCTTGACGGCAGAGGAGGTGCGGCAGGCCCTGGGACATCCGGAGAAGTTACCTGAAGCCGTTGCCAGGTTGGCAGAGATTGTCGGTGGACCTGAGAGGCTAAGAGAACTGCGGGCAGAGGGGTACTCCTTAAGGGACATCGCCTTTGCCGAGGCAGTGGCAAACCTGACGGGCCAGAGCCTTGGCGCGGTACTGCAGCTCAAGTCCTCAAGCGGCCTTGATTGGAAGGCTCTGAGTCAGTCCCTGGACCTTGAGGTGAGGGAGGTTTTGGAGACCCTGAGCAGCCTGCTGCCGGGGCACCCTGGCCTCCGGAACCGGATCAGGGATCGAGTAAATGACAGGGCAGGCGATGCCCAACGGAAGAGGTTTGCCGCGGCGGTGGCGGATCTTGTCGGGGGAGAGGACACCCTTCGCTCGCTGATGGATGCGGGATACGGCCTCCGCGAAATCATTCCCGCGGCCCTGATGGCGAAGGTATCCGGTGAGAACCTGCTGGCCATCTTAGGAAGGCATGATGAGGGCATGAGCTGGGCTGAGATTGGCCAGGAATTGGGGGTCAGCGCCGAAGACATGAGACGGGCGGCCCAGGAGTATCTTCCCAAGCCACCTCGCACCCGAGAGGGCCCGCCTCAGCCAGAGGCGGAGCCAGATCCAGTCTAGCAAAGGCTAGCCAGTGGCTTAGTCCGGGACTAGTCTTGGCTGAGTAGCGATGAAAGTCAGAAAGTCAGGGACATAGGAAATGGGCCCGGCCGTCAATGGCCGGGCCCATCAGTTAATCAGTAATGTCGCCTTCTCCCTCCTCAACCTGAGTTCCCACGAAGAAGGTGATCCGTTCCGACACCACAACAGAGTTCACGGTAAAGGTGTAGGTACTGCCATTGAGCCTTGTGATGTAGCCGTGGAGCAAGGTATAAACTGACCAGGCGTCCAGGTCGCGAACCTTTCGTCCCACCAGGGGATCCACCTGTTCCTTGAGTTTCTTCTCAAGGGCTACCTTTGTTGGGCTCTCAGGCATGGACAGCAGCACACCGACTTCCTTGACAACCAGGGCGGAGCGGCGTTCCAGGTCGCTATTGACCCGGTCCAATTGGGCTTCAAGATTGGTTATCCTGAACTGTAGTTCCTCACACCTTGTGTGGAGCTGCTCTTTGTCCAGGCGCAGGCCATCAACCCTCGGACCCAGCACCGGCATCATTGCCGCAGCCCCGCAGATCGCCCCCAGGAGGAAGGCAGTGAGAAGGGGAGATGCTAGTCTCCGGAATACGCCCCTATTGTTCACCGTTGCCACCTCAGGAGCCGGGCCCGGCGATGAGGGTAATCAGGGTTTCTCCCACTTTGGCTCCGCCCAAGGCTGCAAGGACAATCAGGACCTGCTTGAGAAAGCCCAGGGTGTGTCCCTCCACCAGGCCGCTCTCGAGGTTACGAATGATGGCAGTAGTACCACCTACGGCGGCGACCATACCCCAGATGCTGAGCCGCTGCGCCAGTTGACGCATGGTGTCCAGGATATAGCGGTTACTGAAAATAGCCCCCAAAGACCCCACAAGAGAACCGCCGATTACAACCCCCAGGGAGATGAGGAAGATGTATACCAGTTCCAGCGCAAAAGTCAGCATATCGCATCGCCTCGCAGTTGGTTGTCATCGCCGTTAATGGATGCCAGCAGTCTAACACAATATTTATATGAAGGAAGGAATATACTTAGGTATGTAAAAGCAGTGAAGTTAGACGCACACACGCATCGGAGGGCCTCTACAAGGGTTACATTCTCTAGGAGAAGGGAATGAGTCATTCAATGAAGACCTACAGTGACTATCAGGAACTGGAGACAAGTGAAAGGAAAGGGGCACGCAAGGTGCACGCCGCCCTGTCAAAGTGGAGAGATGGGCGCTGGACGGTGGACATTCACCTCCGCGACGATCAGGGCCAGTATGTGCAGAGCCTGGAGACCGCCTGGTTCGAGAGCGAGGGAGAGGCTCGGGACGCCCTGGAGAGATTCTGGCAGTAGCCCCTGGCAGTTGCCCCTGGCGGTTGCCTGCGGCCCCAGTGGCCCTCCCCCTATTTCAGGCTGAAGAGACCAGCAACCACCAGCCTTGACCAGTCCTCCAGCTGTCGCTGAAGGAGGTCTGGGGGAGACACAAACTCTAGCTCGGCCAGGGTTTCCTCCCTGAATATGCCTTCCTCAACCCCTGGCTTTAGGGTCAGAAGATACACAATCCCAAGATGAACCCGGCTGACGGCGGTCTGGTTTGACGCGATAAAGCCTGCCAGCTCTAGAGAGACAACATCCTTGTCAAGATCCAGGGCAAGCTCCTCAAGGAGCTCCCTTTTCATGCCGCGACGCAGAATGCTGCCGAAACCGGGTCTGTTGCCTTCATCGACGGCAGCATCCTCAGGATTGATATGACCCCCTATTCCAACGGCATGGAGGTTATGCAGACGGTCTTCACCACCTGCCTCGGTTCGCCGATAGGTAAGAACACGCTCCGTATGATCCTTAACGATGAGATAGGGAATGAGTTGGTGGAGTTCCTCGTTGTACTCGGCTCTATCCCTATCTACGAAAAAGACATCGAGATCCTCAATGGTAATTGAACCTGGGGGGAGAAAACCCTCAGCCTCTACCCGACGGCAGCAAAGAACACGCTCAACTGCAGGTTCTCCCAAGCCGGCTTGACTATGGTCTGGGGTATTTGGCATGGCTAAAACCTCTCTTTGCCGTATTATTAGAGCCCAGTGGGCATAAACAGTATCGGTCGGCTCTTTGGGTTCTTTCTTTTCACTCTAGATAGACACTGAACATCATTAAGCCAATCGTTCGTTGCCGCGCAGAAAAGGAGGTGCGTCCCTGGAATGAGGATCCAGCCAAGGTCTCTACCCTCTCTGAACAGGCTGCTCTATACTGTTTCTGTAACCCTCATCATTTTCCTTGCAATCCTTCTTGCAGAGGGGCTGATGATTCTCAACGGCATCTCCGGCCAGAGAATACACGCCCTGGATGACGCCGGTAACCTGACGCCAGGCTTCTGTGAGTTGGTTCCCCTGCACAACCTGGACATTGTGGTGGTGCTTGCTGTCGGCATTGACTACCGCTCCCGCGAACACAACCCCAAGCCCTTTGCTAGCGTGAGGGCGGAGGACATCCGGAGCAGATCAGATACCATTATCCTGACCTTTATCAACAGGGTAGACAAAACGGTGGCAGCCCTCTCCGTGCCCAGGGACTCGCTTATGGTGATACCGGGGAAGGGTGAGGACAAGGTAAATCACGCCTTTGCCCAGGGCGGTATCTGCTTGCTGGCCAAGACCCTTGAAAACAAGCTTGATATCCCCATACACCGTTTTGCAATCGTGGACTTCCCCGGGTTCTCCGGGCTAATCGACGCTATCGGCGGTGTCACTGTCCACGTTGATGAGGACCTTAAGCAGCCGGGGGGCGGAGCCTGGTTGCCCGCAGGCGAGCACAGGCTAGACGGTGAAACCGCCCTTCGATTTGCCCGCCACCGCTATGGTGACCACCGGGCTGACATCGGTCGGATTGAGCGACAGCAGCACCTTTTGATGTGCATTGCTCGCGAACTCCGGGCCGGGGGTTACCAGAGTATATACAGGGTGGTGCGCCAGGGGTCTGACCTCTTCAAGACGAACCTGACGGTGCCTGAGATGTTCCAACTCTATAACGAGTTCAGGGGGGTCGACTTGGATGGCATCGACTTCTACAGTGCTCCCGGGAGGCCTGTCAGCCACTATTACCGGCTGAAAATGGATGAACTGCGACCGATCCTTAACAAGCTTTACCCCCCAGGGGGTTAATCCTTGTGGACAGGGTCCCCTTGCGCGTGTTCAGGACATCTCCTAGCCCTGGCTGTTGCAGGGTCGTCAGGGGAGGGTTGGAGGTGCTGGCATGATTGGGCCGATAGCGTTTCTGAAGAATCGAAAGGTAATTGCCGTTCTGCTGCTGGCCCTCCTGAACCTCCTTACGGCGCAACTGAGCCTGTTGGGGTGGGTGCCATTCATTGATAGGTATGGCGGCAAACCGCTGGTGCTGGTTTTTCATACCCACGGCACTGAATCCTTCATGCCTGACCTGTTTCCTGACCCAGAGGACCGGGCAAGGGTCGATAAGAACCTCCGGGCCTTCACCTACGACCTGGACATGACAACGGTTCGCCTTGGTGCGGAACTGGCTCAGAGGTTGGAGGGAGAGGGGATCGGGGTAATCCATATGAAGTCCCTCTTTGACTTCCTAGGCCGGCCCGGCGCCTACCAGCGCGCCCTTCCTGCCCTGCGAAGGGCCCTGGAGCGGTACCCCTCCATAGTAGCGCTGGTGGACCTTCACCGCGATGCCTCAGGCACTGTAACCATGGTCGACGGCCAGCCGGTGGCCCGTATCCTGATCGTCATTGGTACCGACCGACGCCTGGAGAATCCAAACTGGCAGGAAAACCTGGAGTTTGCCAGGGATCTTCTGACCCGGATGGAGAGCCTTTACCCAGGGATTAGTAGAGGGGTCTACCTGAAGGAGTACCGCTATAACCAGCACCTTATCCAGCCCTCAATCATCCTCGAGGTGGGAGGGGCGGACAACAGCCTTACCGAGTGCCTTCGGACCGTCAGTCTGCTGGCCCCAGTTCTGGCCGACCTGATAAGCGAGGGGGTCGGTGAGTAAGCGTTAGTGTATTTAGCCTCTTATATTATGAAGGAATGCCGCCCAAGACTAAAGAACCATTGATACTCAGGGCATAATGAGGATGCTGGCACCGGCTGCCGACGACGTGTTGTCGGCGGTGGGCTGGGTGGGCTAATGGAAGGGTTGGTGTGAAGTGCGTATCTTTAGTTTCCTTGTGCTCCTGTTTACACTGGTTCCCCTAATCGAGCTTTTCCTGCTTATTAAGGTTGGCGAGATTGTTGGAGCGGGAAACACCATTCTTATTGTAGTTGTCACGGGAATTCTTGGGGCTTGGCTCGCCAAGAACCAGGGGCTGGCTGTGGCGGCACAGCTCCAGGCCAGGGTCAACAGGGGGGAGGTTCCAGGAAGGCAACTGCTTGATGGTGTCTTCGTGCTGATGGGCGGACTACTGCTTTTGACCCCAGGCATCATCACTGACCTACTGGGACTGAGTCTACTGCTGCCACCGACCAGGGCCATCTATCGTGCCCTTGCCTTACGCCTTATCAGGCAGCGGTTTAGTCACATGGTGGGGCGGGGCTTCAGCGACTTCCAGGGACAGTGGCAGGGGCAGCGCCGAGGGCGTCCTGGTAATGACATCTTCGACGACGAAGACGATGAGGAGAGTGATGACGGGGATTATCCGCGCCTTCACTGAGAAGAGGGATTGAAAAGAGGGGTGGTGAAGGCCAATGGATCAGGATAAGAGAGAGCAGGTACATCTGACTGCCCTGTGCTCCAAGGCAGGCTGAGCAGCAAAGGTAGGGCCCGAGGCCCTGGCGCAGGTTCTGCGCCACCTGAATACGACAAACACATACGATCCCAACCTGTTGGTTGGACTCAACAGCCTTGACGATGCCGGCGTCTACAAAATATCCGAAGAGATAGCCCTGGTTCAAACCGTCGACTTCTTTACTGCTGTTGTTGACGACCCCTATCAGTTCGGGGCCATTGCCGCCGCCAACGCTATCAGCGACGTGTATGCCATGGGCGGGGAACCCCTGCTAGCCCTGAACCTGGTGGGCTTCCCTTTAAACTCCCTACCCGCCACGGTGCTTGCCGAGATCCTGCAGGGGGGGGGCGACAAGGCCAGGGAGGCAGGGGTACTTATTATCGGCGGCCATACGATAGAGGACAAGGAGCCGAAATACGGCATGGCTGTAACTGGCACTGTCCACCCCGAGAGACTGGTAACCAATGGTGGAGCCCAGCCCGGGGATGTCCTTGTCCTGACAAAGCCCATCGGCACAGGTATTCTGACAACGGCGGCAAAGGCAGGGATGGCTCCAGCAGGTAGTATGGAGGTAGCCATCGCGGCTATGGCTACCCTTAATCGAGATGCCGCCGCCGCCATGAATGAAGTGGGGGCTAATGCCTGTACTGACGTGACCGGGTTTGGCCTGTTAGGGCACGCCAGAGAGGTAGCGGTGGCAAGCAAGGTTGACCTGGAGTTCCGCGCTGATACGGTGCCGCTTCTCCCAGGGGCAAGAGAAGCCGCCCTTGACGGCCGCGTTCCGGGTGGTACCCGTGAGAACCTGAGGTACTTGATGCCTCACCTTAGCTTTGAGAATAGGGCTGTTGACGAGACTGCCCTGCTGCTGCTGGCTGATGCTCAGACCTCAGGCGGGCTCTTGATCTCAGTGCCGGAGAGCCGTGCCGATGCTCTCCTGGCTGAACTGGCAGGTCGGGGGGTTAATGGCGCTGCAGTGGTTGGAAGGGTAACCGAAAAATCTGAAGAGGCCCGCATTGCGATAGTATGAGATTTGTCTGGCTGCTCCTTAGCTGCTGTCTAGCTACCTTGCGCCGCGCGGCGCTTTGAAGAGTACATGATCTTGTCGGCTACTCGCACCAGATCACTGGGCTTATCGGCATCGTCGGGAAAGGCAGCGATGCCGTAGGATATTGAGGGTATCGGGAACTCACAATCATCCATTGTGATAACGGTACCCTCAACCCGTTTCATGAGCCGCCTCAAAGCCTTGAGGGCCTGGGGTTTGGGGGTCTCTGGCACAATCATGGCAAACTCGTCACCGCCGTAACGGGCGACAACATCACAGGCCCGAACGTTTTCCTTAAGAAAAGACGCGAACTGCTTCAGGGCTTTATCTCCGGCGAGGTGGCCGTAGGTATCATTGATGTCCTTGAGGTTGTTGACGTCAAAGATGACCAGGCTAACGGGGTGGCCGTACCTCTTGGCCCTGAGAAGCTCCTCCTCAAGGCGCTGGTAGAAGTAGGAGTGGTTGAAGGCGCCGGTGGCCCCATCGGTAACAGCCGCCCATGCCACCTTCTTGTGATACTGGGAGATATCGATGGCGCTGGCAATCTGGCCAGCAATGGTGGTGAGGATGTAAAGGTCCTCCCGGGTGAAGGCGTTGGCATAATCCGATTGAATGTCCAGGACGCCAATGATGCTGCCCTCTGCTACCAGGGGGATCACCAGCTCGCTCTTGGTCTTCTTGATGGGTCCCGGGACAAAACGCGGTTCTTTGGCGGTGTCATTGACGACCTGGGCCTTGCCTTCCTGGGCGACCCAGCCCGTGAGCCCCGAACCAAGCTTAATCCTGAAGTCCAGGTTCTTGTCGTCTTCGGCAGGGGCCTTGGCGGCTCTGACCACCAGTTCATCGGTTTCTTCCTCCAGCAAGAGGATGTAAAAGCGGTGACTGCCAATGGTTTGGGAGAGGATTGAGAGTATCCTGTCCAGGAGCTGATCAAGGTTGAGGATAGAACGGGTCTCAAGGGATATTTCGTAGAGAATCCTGAGCTCACGGCCGTGAACAGGCAGTATGCCCCCGCCAGGCAGTTGTCGTTCTGCCCCTTCCTGGAACTGGGATGTATCCTGCTCACAGGAAAGACCGCTCTTGAAGATACCGTTTCTTTTCTGCTCCTCTATGTGGGCGATAAGGTCTTTATAGAAGGTTGTGCCCCTGCTCTTCTCCCTCCTGATACGTTCAACAAAGGTGTCGACCAGATTGGGATCAAACTGGGTTCCGCTACCCTCGGCCAGCTCCGAGAGGGCATTCTCCAAGACCATTGCCGGCCGGTAGACCCGGGATGAGGTCATGGCCTCAAAGGCATCGGCTATGGCAATGATCCGGCTGAAAAGGGGTATCTCATCACCAATCTGTCCGTCGGGATAGCCGCCGCCACCGTACCATTCGTGGTGGTGAAGCACAGCAGGCACAATGTGGGATAGCATGTCTGAAGCATTGAGGATTGCCGCCCCGCGGGATGGATGGCTCATGATGACGGCTCGTTCCATGGCCGTCAGAGGACCGCGTTTGTGCAGGATAGAGTCGTCAATCCCAATCTTACCGATGTCATGCAGGATGCCCGAGTATCTAAGCGAGGTCAGATCGTCTCTTTCAAAGCCCATCTGCTTGCCCAGAAGCACGGCGTATTCAGCCACTCGCTTGGAATGGCCGCGACTATACCTATCCCTGGCGTCAATGGCTGCGCTCAGGGTTTCAATGGTGGAGATGTGCAGAGAATTGATGCGCTTGAACAGTTGCGCGTTATGGACGGTCACCGACAGTTGATGGGCCAGGGTCTTGATGGTCATCTGGTTATCTTCGTTGAAGCTGTTGAGCTTTGCGGACTGAACATCAAGGACTCCCAGGATCTCGCCTCTATACTTCAAGCAGGCGCACATCTCCGACTTGATGGGGAGAGTATCCCGGTAGCGAGGGTCTTTGCTAACGTCATTGGCGACAATGGTGGTTCCCTCCTGGCCGCTTGTGCCAATAAGACCACTCCCCAACCGCACCTGAATGTGTGGTGGAATGAGGGTGGCAAGCTCACCGCCCTGACTCTCCAGCAGAAGGGTGTTGGTATTCCCCTTAAGCAGGTAGATACCGGCATATTCAAAGCCAAAGGTCTCTGTTAGCGAACCAATAACCGTTGCCAGCAGTTCATCAATGTCCAGGATTGACGTCATGACGCTGCTGATCCTGTTGACCATTGTTAAAAGGTCAATGCGGGTGCGGTGGCTGGCCAATACCTGGTAGGCGCTGACGGCCATTGAGAGTTGGGCTGCAAGGTTGGCCAGGAATTCCCTGGTATCGGGGGTGGGTGGTTGGTTCAGGCCGGCGCCGTCAGGGACAACCAGTAAGAGGCCCTGATCGGTGTCACTGTCTCGCAGTGGTACCGTGAGAACAGTACAACTATCAGAAAGCTCTTTAAGGAAAACCAGACCTCGTTGAACCAGGGCGTCGACCCGATGGGTGATGCTGGACTGGGCTGTCTCAAGGAGTTCCTGGGGAGCTACCTCCAGGGCGCTGCCCTGGGGAAATTCGAAGCTACCACCAACATAGAGTAACTCCTTTGAGCCCTCTGCCAGCAGAAGGATGGCATAGCCTCCTTGCGAGAAGACTTCTCTGACACTTTCCCCGGTACTTTCTGCTATTCTCTCCAGGCTATCGCAGTACTCCAGGCCCCTGCAAATCGCCTCTGGGAACATGCTGAGCTGTCTTGGGCTGCTCATCAGCGGGTTTGCCCCCTCCCAACGCCGATTTGTTCAACATAAAGCATAAAGCAGTACCAAACAAGGTATTTCTCGGTATGGGAACGATTTCCTTCTAATTCGACAAAACAGAGACTCCCAGCGGGCTAAAGGTAAAGGGTAGGTGCTGGGCCCCTGCTTCCACCAGGCTGCTGAGGATCAATTGGCGGACCTCGGGTTCCGGTGGGGCCACAGTCAAGAGGCATCCTCCCCCTCCGGCGCCACAGATCTTGCTAGCGAGGGCGCCTGCCTTCTCTGCCCTTGCGATTAACTCCTCGGTAAAGGGTGTTGTCACACCATCAGCCAGCCCCTTGCGGTTTTGCCATTCCCTACTAATTAATCGGGCGAACTGGCCCAGGTCTTCACTCTCGAGAGCCGCTCCCATGGCCAGGGCCGTTTCTTTGATATCCTGCATCCTCCTCCGGGTGCTGCCAGAGTCCTCAATGTAGGCCTTAACCATCCCCCAGTTGGTGACGGCTGAGTAATGGGGAGCGCCGGTGAAAGTCAGGATCAGAGAGTCCTGGAGGGTCCGGGAGAAGCTGGGACTGAGACTGATGTGCCGGTGGATACGGGTGGCTACACCGTAATCGATGCGGCTTACTCCCCCGTAAAGGGCGGCGTAGTAATCCTGGGTGCCGACGGGTATCCCTATGAGCTGAGCCTCGAGGTCGGCGCTTATGCTGAGAACCTCCTCCAGGCCACGGGCGCCCCTACCTTCGTTGAGGGCTGTTGAGTCAAGATAATGCTTGAGGGCGAAAATCAGGGCGATCAATAGGGATGATGACGCCCCTAATCCAGACCCCTTGGGGGCTTCGTTGGATGTGATAATCTCCAGGCCGGTGTTGAGGCGTGATAGCGGGAGGGAAAAATGCCTCACAGCGCGCCCGAGCAAGGCCAGGGATCCGTCCTCCGGCGCCTCAGTGGGCTCTGCAACAGCCATCTCTTCACCAAGGTCAAGGCTCCTCAAGAGCAGGCCCTTGGCGCCACCAGTCCTGACCTTGACCGTGCTGAAGATGTCGATAGCGATATTAAGGGTGGCGCCGCCGCCGGCAAAGAGGTAGAGGGGATATATGTCCAGGGTGCCGCCGGCAAGGTCAATCCTGGTGGGCGCCCGTACCGTCAGCTCGTCAACTCCCAAAACCAAAACGTAGCACCTCCTCTGTTATTCCTGTTAACCTACATGATTATAGGTTAACCGTGAGGAGGCCATCACCTGCTTGACGCCGCCGTTCCTAGGGCCTTCCCCCGAAGTGTTTGATGATGGCAACGGCCCGGTCAATCTCTTCAGGGTCACAGACTACGGTGAGTTGGACGTTGTTCTGACCAATGAGTTCATCGGCGGCAGTGCCGCTAATGGAGGTATCTGCCCCCCCAAGAACCCGCAGGTCCCTGTCGCCCTGCCCTGTAAGGGATGTGGGAAAGGGATGGGTGTAGGCGATGGATGCCTGCTGTGGATACTTGTGGATGCGGTCAATTTGCGCCACCTTAAAGCCGTTTTCATGAAGCTCATCCCGGGCTCGCTTGGCATGGTCTATATCTGGAAAACGGGCTAGAATCGCGCTTTCCATGAAAACCTCCTTTGGAAACTCCTCGCAGTGGTCGAAAGCCGTCGCATTCTCTCAGATAGTTAGTATGCCAATCCGGTTTTCACCCAATTCACGACAACTCGCAACAAATTGCAATATGTGGTAACCGCCAGTTAAGGTAGGGGCGATGTCAATGGCTGTCGGTAAATGCGCACGATAGCCGTTTACTGGCAAGGGATAGGTAATATACTGTGCAATTGATGGTACGGACAACGAAGTGTATGGAGTAGCTATTGGTATTGGGGAGGATTTGATGCCTACTCTTAGCGGCGGCCGGCAGGAACAACCTCAGGAAGTGGGTAGTAGAGGCCAGGATGGCCGCTTGCCGCATGTTCGAATAGATCTGGATGGTGCCGGGAGGGTTATCACTGTTCAGGGCCCCCGAGCGGCCAAACCACAGGGCAAGGCGAAGGAGATTAGAGCCTCTGCCATTGCCAGCCTGCTGGACATGAGGGCTGTCGATTCTGTTGTCTCCCAAACAACTGGTCAGCAGCAGGCCAGGGTTTCATTGAGCTGGGACAATGACCTGGCCCGGTGGTTGCGCCGGCACACCGACTACACTGGTGAAGGGTGCCTTGTCATTCACGGTGATTACTCAGGGGCAGATGGAGAGACCAGTGGTGGGCTAAGTGGTGGATTAGTTAGTATTAAAGGGCCGCCTTCCAGGCAGGCCGAGGCGAGGGTGCGCATTACTATTAGTTCCATCGGCCATGGTGTGGACTCCGCTCCCATTAGGAACAGGTTCATCCGTAGCCCCTGGGAGATCAGCGTCATTGAACAGATTGCCCATTCTGTAGCCCACGAGATCCGTAATCCCCTGGCAGCGATTCGCGGTCTGACTCAATTGACAATTCTGTGTAAGCCCGAGAAGAAGGACGAGTACTCCCAGGCCATCCTGCGGGAGATCGACAGGCTGGACAGCATCGTAGAGGAGTTTCTGGCCTTGTCAAATCGTCCCACCACCAGGTGGCAGCGGATCAGAGCCAACGACATCATTGATGAGGTCGTGTTCCTGTTGAACGGCCGCCTGCTCCTTCAGAAGGTCTCAGTCCAGGTCCGGGAGGAGGAGGAGGGGGTTCCCGTCCCCTGGGTCAAGCCTGAGCTGATTAGGCAGGCCCTGCTCCACCTGTTTAGCACCATCTTGTCCGCCTGTCGCGATGACGCTGTGGTTGTTGTGAATATCTCTTACGAAGAGGATGCGGATGCTGTTTGTATTAAGATCACTGAGGACGTGCGAGCCCGGGATCGGTGTCCTGAGACAGGGGACCGTGGCCACAGATGGCAAGATGACTTCTGGTTTACCTTTACAGGAGAGGATGACAGGTCTGCCCTGGGCCTATCGGTAGCCCACAGGGCCGTTCAACACCATGGCGGCAGCATTGAAGCCGTCTATAAAGAATCCGACGGGACAGCCGTATTAATTACGATACCGGTAAACCCTACGCAGCAACTGCAGGAGGAGGAAGGGGCAGCCAATGATACGCCTGATGATCGTGGATGACTACGAACTAATCCGGCACACCCTGTGTGAGTTCTTTGATGGCTTCTGCAACGACATGATTGAGGTTGTGGCTGTTGCAGGCGACGGCGGTGAGGCCCTGGAGAGGATAGAGCGAGAAAGACCCGATGTGGTGCTTATGGATGTCTCCATGCCCGGCATGGACGGCTTTACCGCAACGGAGCTCATTAAGGGTCGCTTTTCAAATATACATATCATAACCTACTCTGGCTTTGAGGATATATCCTTTGTGTCAAAGGCCCGGTCTGTAGGGGCTTGCCGGCATGTGCAGAAACCCTTCGACTTCTTTGACCTCAAGGACCTGATTGTTGAGGTTGCCACCTGACCCCTCTCCCTTGACCTGTCTGTTGTCAGGAGCAATAAGTCGAATTTTGCCAGCTAGATACCCTACCCGCCTTAGAAAAACCTCTGCTTCTTGAGCAGGGGTTTACTGTATTAAGTTTAATTATCTAACTGTGGACATTCTTAAGCTCAAAGAGTAAAAGTGGCAGAGGGGGTACATCATGGAAGTGCGGCGTCTGGGGCAGATGCTAGTCGAGCAGGGCCTCATTACCCAGGACCAACTTCAGACCGCTTTGAGGGTTAAGAGCCAGACCGGGGATCTGCTTGGTGAAACCCTGGCCAAGATGGGTGTCATCGACGAGGAGGAACTGGCCAGAACCCTTGCAAACCAGCTTGGGATTGCATTTCTAGCCACAGAAGAGGTGCGCCTGCAACGAGACGCCTTCACCCTCATCAGTGAGAGCCAGGCCAAGCATTACGGGGCAATGCCCATTGAGAGGCGTGGAGAAAAACTGGTGGTAGCGATGATCGACCCCCTGAACGTGATTGCCATTGACGAAATAAGTCTATTGACGGGCTATCCTGTTGAGACCGTTGTAGTCACCCGCGAGACCTTTGAGGAAATGCTGTCGGTTGCCCACGGCACCGCTGATGAGCGCGAGTTCTTGGAGGACCTGGATGAGCAGGACCTGCGCATGGGCGAACTCGAAGACCTTGCCGCCGACTCTCCTGTGGTCCGCATTGTTGACCGGCTCCTGGAGCGAGCCGCTAACCAGCGGGCCAATGACCTTCACATTGAGCCCCTTGAGGAGGTAGTCCGGGTTCGCTTCCGCGTTGACGGGGTTTTGCGTACCGTGGACAGGCTTCCCATGGAGATGCATGAGGCCCTGATCGCCAGGGTGAAGATTCTGGCCAGCCTTGACATCTCCGAGCGCAGAGCGCCCCAGGAGGGCAGGATTGACCGGGAGATTTCAGGCCGGCCCGTTGACCTTCGGGTTACAACGTCGCCGACGGTTATGGGGGAGAAGGTAGCCATCAGGCTGCTTGATAGAGCCCAGGCCATCACGTCCCTCACTAACCTTGGGATGGATGAGAAGGCGCTGGAGAGGTACCGCAACCTGATCCGCCGCCCCCACGGGATGATCCTTGTTACAGGTCCAACGGGTAGTGGAAAGACAACAACCCTGATTGCCACTCTCCACGCCCTCAACACCCCTGAGGTGAATATCATTACAGTTGAGGACCCGGTGGAGTACTTCGTTGAGGGTGTGAACCAGATTCAGGTAAACCCCAAGGCGGGAGTTACCTTTGCTAATGGCCTGAAATCAGTGCTGAGGCAGGATCCGGATATCGTCATGATTGGCGAGATCCGTGACGGTGAGACGGCCAATATCGGTGTGCGTTCTGCCCTTACGGGCCACCTGATGCTGAGTACCATCCACACCAACGACTCCGCCGGAGTGTTGACGCGCCTCATCGACCTGGGTGTAAAGCCCTTCCTGGTGGCATCGGCTGTCAACGGCGCCCTTTCACAGCGGCTGGGCCGGCGCCTCTGCGCCGCCTGTAGGGAACCCTACACCCTAGCCCCTGATGCGCCAGAGCGTCTGGTGCTGCCCATCCCCCGGGGAGAGCAGGTATTCCTCCGGGAGCGGGGGTGCAGCAAGTGCGATGGCACAGGCTTCAAGGGGCGAGTGGCCTTCCATGAGTTGCTGGTCATGACCACTGATCTCAGAGAGATGATCCTGTCTGAGGCGTCTACTGACCAGATTAAATTGGCCGCAGTGAAACAGGGCATGAAGACACTAGCCCAAGACGGGGTAGACAAGGCCATACAGGGGCTGACCAGTCTCAGTGAGGTTCGTCGCGTCGCCTATGAGGAGGAGTGATAGTGTGTTAGACAAGTCCGCCAGGGAGCTGTTCCAGGAGGCCTTTTACTGTGAGGCTTCAGACCTGCACCTTACCGTCAAGTCGCCCCCTGTTGTGAGGGTTCACGGCAAGCTCAAGGTGATGAAGGACTATCCCCATCTTGAGCCCGACGATACCATGCGGGTCTTTGAGGAGATAGCCAATGACGAGCTTCAGCGAGAGCTGGAAGAGTACCGCGAGGTCGACTTCGCCTACAGCCTGCAGAATGTAGCTCGTTTTCGTGTCAACGCCTTTTACCAGCGTGGGTCAATCGCCCTTGTTGCCAGGAGTATCCCCACGAAGGTGCTAAGCCTGGATGAACTCCGGATGCCCAAGGCCGTGGCGGACCTGGCCAGAAAGCAGAAGGGCCTGGTCCTTGTTACCGGCCCTACCGGGAGCGGCAAATCCACGACGCTGGCGGCCATGATTGACCTTATGAACAAGGAGCAGTCCCTCCACATAGTGACATTGGAGAACCCCATTGAGTACCTCCATGCCCATGGGACCTGCCTGATAAACCAGAGGGAGATAGGTCCCGATGTGACCTCCTTTGCGCGGGGCCTCAGGGCGGCCCTTCGTGAAGACCCCGACGTGATCCTGGTTGGTGAGATGCGGGACCATGAGACAATCTCCACGGCCATTACCGCTGCTGAGACCGGTCACCTGGTGCTGGCGACCCTGCATACCCAGGGCGCGGCGGAGACCATCGACAGGATAATCGACGTCTTCCCCCCCCATCAGCAGGCCCAGATCCGGACGCAGCTGGCCGGGACAATCCAGGGGGTTCTCTCGCAACAGCTACTCCCGGTGGCGCAGGGAACAGGCCGGGTGGCAGCCCTGGAGATACTCGTTGCCACGCCCGCCGTGCGCAACCTGGTCAGGGAGGGTAAGACCTATCAGCTGACCTCTGTAATGGAGACGGG
>Ga0209643_1000368_pt1 | contig 90634 bp, 94 predicted proteins | sample AutmiccBRH37_all_FD_187383 | JGI IMG/M metagenome (GOLD analysis project Ga0209643, IMG submission 187383) | Deep subsurface microbial communities from Mt. Terri, Switzerland - Autotrophic microbial communities BRH/37_all (SPAdes) (version 2) | ecosystem: Environmental > Aquatic > Deep... | reverse complement strand
AGTTCCGTTCATGTACCAAGCTGGATCTGACAATAAACCTAAAATAATAGGACAATTTAAAAACGTTGAAACGTCCGTATTACAAGCGTTTCAACGTTTTTTTGCTTTGTTTCTCATAAAGTCAGGAAGAGATTGTAAAAAAAGATGGGGGATCAATATCTGTCGAAAGTAACATAGGTGAAGGTACAACCTTTAGCTTTTCTTTGCTAGTTTTAAATGTTTGTTTAATGAATAAAAAGTAGGATGCTGACTCACGCATCCTATTTTTACTCTTCCAATATATCTAATGGATTAACTAAGTCTCCATTTACAAATATTCTAAAATCCTGTACTTCTCCCTGTACTGCCTATCCTAGCAATTCGTTTAACCTTTTGTCCTACTTTAACAGTTAATGCGGAGTTATGGCCATACTTATAGCCATAACCATGATCAACCGCAACCATGCGTCTATATACAGAATCCCAGCCTGCGAAAGTAACTACACCATCACCAGCTGCTCTAACATAAGTTCCATATGGGGCTGCAATATCTAAACCTCTGGATCTGTGGTTGAAATTACATTTTGACTGCTTTCTTTTAGGTTTAAAAAATCCATTTTATGCAGCATTCCCCCACTACGAAAGCAGAAAGGTTGATAAAGCAGGCGGTATCAACTTTATGAGCACAGGGCTCATATTGACTACTAATTCATTAATTAACTCATCAGACGATCCATTTACAATTGGCCACATATGACTTGTAAGACACACGCCCCTCATGGTGGCGTTCCCTTATGGTTAGGTTTTATCAAAACTTGCTTTCCGTTGGCTAGCCATGTTAATTTTCCCTTAAGCTACAAAGCTTGTTTTTCGTAAGTAGTAGCCTATAAAAAAACTAACATATCAAAACTTCTCAGAAAAACTACAGCACATTCTTAAAAATCCATTACTCTATTATGCCTTTATTATTGCCCCCTATTTTTCACAACAATCATAGGGGGTCACTTCAAACGACCTCATGTCTCTCTAAAAACTATGTTCTTTGGCATACTCACTTTAACAGTGGAAAGAGGGTTTACTACCTGGCTTATCTTTGCATCTCCGCAGATACTGACCAGCATCAAAGCCTCATTACGGGAAAGTCCCCTACTATCCTGCAGTACTTCAATCATATCCTTGACTGCGTCCCGTAAAGCCTGTTCGATGGACTCTGCCGAAGCGATCATTAACAAATCTGTGTCTGTTTCCAGTCTTGGGTTTCTAATAGTTCGTCCCTGAAGGATTTCGAATTGTAAAGTCACTGTTCCCTGGGTTTCTATTGCAGTTAGACACACCTCCCCATCACCCATAACTGAATGGAGATCTCCCACACTAACTAATCCGCCCGGAGAAAAGACCGGTAAAAAGAGAGTATTTCCTGTTGTAACCTCTAAACTATCTAGGTTCCCCCCATGAGTGCCGGGAAATACACATGGAATTCCTGATACAGCTGGAGTCGTCCCAATAATTCCCACCATGGGCCTTAAGGGAATTTTGATATCTTCGGTAAACTGAACATAATCATTAAAGACTGGGGTAATTTTATATTCTGGTTTTTGTACTTCTGAGCCTAAAAGACCCAGTCCAGGCTTAATAACCACTATTCCTCGGTCTGCCAATTTTATTTCCTCGATATGAATCGCTAATGTATCCCCAGGTAACGCCCCCTCAACAAAGACCGGCCCAATACATTCAAGAAGTGTATCCCCTATCTCTTCTTTGCTTTTTGTAAGGAGTGATAATTCCCGTTCCACCACATCGCCTGTTCTAAAGGTTACCCTATCACCTGATTTTATCCTAAGGGCAGGAGGTATTTCTTTATCAAAGGAATACACAGCATTTTTTGAGGTAAGATAGTTCAACCCAATTCCTCCTTAAGTAGCTAATGTAAGATCGCTTTCGTTTTTTCGTTTATTATTAACTAAAGGCTGTAGCCAGAAGATTTCAACAGCACTGGTGGACCATTTTACTATTAAGTTTGCAATTACAATATTTATCAACACGCTGTTAGGTAAAGTTCCCGCAAATGCTAAGGTAACGAAAAACACACTATCTATCAATTGCGCTGCAGCCGTTGAGGTCACAGACCTTAGCCAAAGATAAAAACCCGTCTTGCCTTGAGTCGCTTTTTTCATGCGGTCGAAAACCCAAATATTGGTCCAACTGCAAAGCAAGTAGGATACAAAGGCTGCCATATTAATTCTAGCAACGGATCCTAGAACACTTTTTGCCTGTTCGGTCAAATTTAACATATCAGGGGGAGTGGGAACATAATTCAAAAGCCAAACCATCATGATTGTGCCGGCTAACCACCCAAGAAATCCAGCATATACTGAACTCCGTGCAGTCTTAGGTCCGTAGATTTCATTCAAGTAATCCTGTCCTAAACTGATAGTTGCCCAAAACATAGAGCCACCAGCTACCACGAATGTGACTCCACCCAAAGCAAGCATGTTAAATTTGGCACTGGACATAACGCTTGCAATAGATACTACACCGCTTAAAGTACCTGCTATTAGGATAGTGGCATGTTCCTTACTAATTCTTTCTGAAAAGTAGATAACTGCGGCAACAACGGTCATACCTAAAACAATTGTTCCAATTAAATACCATAAACCTTCCCAACCTGCCATTTTTTCTTCCTCCTTTTAAATAGCTATAATATTCTAATTATTTATATTCGCTTTTTTGAATTTTCTTCCTCTTTTTATTTGATATATATGGAATATTTATCAACTTATTCAAATAACTAAAATTCTATTCAAACTTTGTGAGGTCAATCAACACGGCTTATGTGGGTTAGTCTCCTTGGTGTTATTTTTTCCTTTTTAGTCCCTTTAGTTGCTTCAACAACTATTTTGATTAAAGGCTTTTTTTATGGATATATAACAGTTTTTGTAATATAATCAATCCCAGTCATTTTCGAGACAAATATCTTTTTCGTTCTACATCTACGAGGACCGTTATAACACAATCAGTTGGAGGACTAATTTGGGGTTTATCTTTAGGAAAGTTATTAAAATACTCGATAAAAAAGTAAATCATATAGAATAAGTACACTTCTCTATATTTACATGATTTTAATAGTCTAAATCCTAACTAAAAAGTTGTGTATTCCACTCAACCTCAATATTAAGCACATTTTTTAATTTACTCATACTCCAACTTCCTTTTACTTAATTTCTAAGCATATCCCACTTTAGTTCATTATGGTAAACAGGTTCATAGCTTTCTTGCTGCTTTGAATAGTCTCTGCCTCGTCTAGAAAAAATTTTATATTCTTGAGGACATTTTAATGATCTTAATTTAAGATCAATCATTTTACCACTTATTTCTCCAACAATTACTCCTCTGGATACTAGTTCTCTCTGATAACGATTAATTGGCTCACCGGAATATGCTGCTAATATTTTATCTGTTTGGTATAAAGTTCTAGGATTATGAATATGCCCCAAAAGAACTAAATCTGCCCCAATATTTATAATGTCATTTGTACTAAATTCAAGAGCAGGTCTTTTATCTTTTTCTTTAGTTTGTAATTCTTTAACAATTCCATGAATTACAACTATATTTGTTTTCTGAGTATTAAATTTAGTCCTATCCAATTGTAGCAATGCATCAATATCTGGAGCCTTTTCTAAATAACCATAACCATGGATAATACAATCACTAACTTCTATGCTTTCCCACCCCTTGAAAACATGTACATTTTCAGGCCATTCATAGTTTTGATAAGGAGAATCAGAGGTATATGGATCGTGATTTCCAGGTGCTATGAATATCTTTACTTTTCTTATTTTGTTTATAAAATTGACTAGAATTTGGAATAATCGGGAATCTACCTCATTATCATCAAAAATATCACCTGTAAATATAAGTGCATCAATATCTTCAACACATACTAAAGTATATATATCTTCAAAAATACCTGAGAAATATTTTATGGTTTTCTCGGGGTCAAGTTTTCTGCGGAAACCAATATGTAAATCGCCTGTACATAAAAACTTCATTATAAATCATCCTTTAAAATTGACTTGTTTAAGATTTAACACATAACTATTCATACAGTGCTAAAGTATCATTTAAACTTTTCTTAAATAAGTCTACTAAACTCTGTGGTTCGAGAACTATCGCAGACGTTCTCCATTGTAATAGCCAGCCTATAAACTCTTTCATTCCAGTGATTTTATAACTGACTATAATTGATCCATCCTCCAGTTCCTCAATTATTTCTTGGCTAGGATGGTACTTTATTTTCTTAAGTCTATATGCTACAGAATTAGAGAATTTGACCTTAACATCAACTGCCGTCTCATCTTGAAATACTCCCCAGCAATTTTCAAAATGATTTTGCAAATTAAAATTGGAAGGGAAAGTGAATTTAGTTTGTGTTTCAATACTTACTCTTTCTATTTGATCAATCCGGAAAGTCCTTAGGTCTTCTTTCTCTAGACAATTAGCAATCAAATACCAGTTGTGATGCTTGCAGACTAAACCATAAGGCTCAATTCTTCTTTTTGATATTTCCTGGCTATAAGATTTAAAGTATGTAATTTCAATTGAATTGGATTGTTCAATTGCCCTTATAATTTTCAAGAAGTTTTCACTTACTTTTTCCGGTTCCGTTAACGTTTGGTCAACTATATAGATGCGCTTTTCGAGTTTCTCTAATGGTATATCTTTAATATTATATTTATTTTTAGTAAGGGTACCTATTAAAGCCTGTTTAATCTCCTGGATACCTACTGTTAGTGCAGTGTCCTTTTGCTGTAAGATGCTTAAAAAGATAAATAATGCTTTATCAGGACTGATAGAAGGCAAATATGTGTTCTCCAATTTATATTTACCTTTTGTTCCCCCAACTTCTTTATCAGGTCTAACAATAATTATTCCTAGCTTTTGCTCTAAATCATCTAAATCCCTATAAACTGTTCGATCACTTACGTCTAATTTGTTTACTAGGTCTTCTAAGGTCATTCCTCCATGGGGCGTTGTATTGTTTAATAAGTTTATCAATTTTGCTAAGCGTGCAGATTTATTTACCTCTTTAGAAGCTTTAACCTTATTTTTTTTGTTGTATTCCTGTACTCCTTCTAATGTGAGAGGCTTCCCTTGCCATAATATATTACTAAAATCAATATATTGAGCAGCTGCTTCAAGATAATTCAATAAACTCTTTTCCGTAATGCTTAAGTCAGAGCAGATCTCACCAATTTCTTTGTTACTACAACTACTAACCTCACCAACTATAGCTTGATAAATCTCAATGTCTTTTTGTAGCTTACTCAAAATATCACCTACTTTAAATAAATATATCTATCTAAACCTTTAACCCAACCGGACCAAGCTTCATTTTCACCGGTACTATTCTTAACCTGATTAAACTTATCTACTTGAGCATCAATCATATCTGCATAATGTAATAGCATTGCTTCGATGAATTTAGGCCTTTTAGGGGATTGCCACTCATATTCTCCATGATGACTTACAATCATATGGATAAGCTTGATCTTTAGATTTGCCGGGAATGCCGGAATCCTATCAATATTTCGCTGCATTAAATTCACTCCGAGTACTATATGACCAATTAATCTTCCTCCATCGGAATACCCAATCTGCTCGTCATAGACTAATTCTTCTATCTTCCCTATATCATGTACTAGTGCACCAGTTATCAATAAATCCCTGTCAATATCGGGATAAACACCAGCTAAGCTATCTGCAACTTTTACTACTCCTAAAGTGTGCTCTAGGAGTCCTCCTATATAAGCTTGATGGTGAAACTTAGCCGCCGGGGCCCTGGTAAAGTTTTTATACAACTCCTCATCAGTAAAGATTCGGTCTAATAACTCTTTTAGATTCTTATTTTCTATAGAACTAATTACTTCATGAAGCTCATTTTGCATTTCATTAATATTTCTATTTGACACCGGTAAAAGATCTTCAATAACATAGCTCTCACTAGGGGCAATAGATGTAATATTTATTTGAAAAATATCCTTGTAGCGGCTTACTTCACCTTCAACATGGACAACATTCTTATCATTGAGCCTGGTGAAAATATCCTCTGCCATTTCCCATAGTCTACCTTCTATCTCCCCGGTCCTATCCCCTAGGATAACATGCAAAAACTTACCGTTTTTATTTTTAAAGGGTAACAATTGTTTTTGTTTTACAAGGAAGGCAGCAGATATTTTGCTACCTTCCTCTAACTCACGTATATATATTCTGTCCATAATAATCAGCCTTTCTCTAACGTTTTCTTCGGGTTTGATGGCTCGTATATTTCATTTCCTTACGAGCTGCAGCTGTGTAATTCTGGCTTTCCATAATTTGATAATTCGCCTCTAGCTTATTAATTTCCTCTAATACTTCCGAATCTTGCATTGATGCATATAAATTATGCAGCTTATCCTTTTGAGTGTTTAAGAGGGTGCTAGCCATTGGAAAATTACCTGCATCCGCTTGCTTCATTGCTTCTTCCTTAATTCTAGCCGTTTCAAAAATCTCAACTTCTTTGACTACCTTTAAGTCTACTCCTGTATTAAGCATATCCGGATCATTAGTTGCTTCCACACTGACATCGATATTAAAGTTAACAGTACTAAGGCTTTCTAAAACATCATCATATTTAAACTTAACCATACCTAAAGAACACTTACCGATCAATTGAGGGGAAACAGTAAGTTCTATTAAGATCGTCTTGGTATCACCACTATATATGTCAGGCAAGTTGATTTTTGTCTCAGGACCCCATTTGGGTTCATAGCCAAGTATCCCCGTTACTTTTACCTGTTCAGAGGGTAGAATAGCTAATTCTAGATTTTGACCTGTGACATTTAATAATCCTTGAAGCTCTTCGTTAAAAATCTCCGGAAGGGTATCAGGACTAGAAATGTAATAAAAATTACCTCCGCCTGCTTCAGCCATATCAACTAGTAAGTCTTCCTGAAAATGGTCTCCTACGCCAAAAGTTGATATAGAGATGTTTCGACTATATATTTCTTTAACCTTTTCAAGTAGTTTTGCTGGATCAGTAATGCCGGCATTAGCTAATCCATCAGTTAAAAGAAGTACTCTATTGATATTCTCTTTTTCAAACTTTTCCTTAACTAAACTAACACCTTTAAACAAGCCACCACTTAAGTTGGTACATCCGCCAGATCTTATACTGTGCAGTACTTGTATAAGCTGATCTTTATGAACTGCCTTTTGTGCTGGTATCAAAACGTCTACCTGGTCATCAAAGGTAACAATGGAAACATCATCTCTACTATCAAGATGTTCCAGGGCAAAGGCTACTGCCTTTTTGGTATAGGCCAATTTTTCACCAGCCATTGATCCTGACCGATCCAACACAAAGCTAACATTAATAGGACTTCTTTCATGGGCTACTTCGATTTTGGGCTGCTTCAACTGCAACATTAGGTATACTTGTTGCAACTCAAATGGTTTTAGAAACTTATGACTTACCGAGAGGTCTAACTGCATTTTCTCACTCAAAAAAATCACCTCCGTAATCTTCTAATACTAGATTACCAGAGGTTAGTGACAGCAGTCTGTCAGTTGTATTATTTAACTTTTTTAATATCTGATGGGATCGATTAAACACTACCAATATTTTGATAAAGTTATTATTTTACTGTTGATAAACAATAATCCCTTCATTTCTTACATTTTTATAAAATGGCACAACATCTACCCAATGGTTGAATTTTTCATAACTAATATCAATTAACGATAATACTTTCATATGACGGTATCCTATATCACTTATTATATTATTGAGTTTTTTATCATAATATTTAAGTTCGGACTCATCGATGTCGATAAGAATGAGTAAGTCAATGTCCGATTCATCATCATTTTGACCTCGAGAATAAGATCCATATAATACTATTTCTTTTAGCTTTTCTCCATACAAATTTTTTACATCTTTTACAACTTCACTTAAGATATTTTTCAGTTTTTTGTCCGCCATAGCTGTATAAATGCTACCAGCTCCTTAATTATAACTGTACAAATTATTATACCATATTTTGTATTATATAAAACCATTCTCCAAAAGCAACCCCATAAAGAACACCTAGGTTTCCTCCCCCTCTTATTGCATTTTGTTCATCCAATTTAAATGGTAGCTTATTTTTTAAAAGAAGGGTCGGCACAAGAATCCACCGACCCTAATAGGGGGCAAAATTAAATTTCGGGATAATCCTCTTCTACTACAATTTTTTTATACCCTGTAAGAAAAACATGTCTCTGCCCCTTTTGTTTAATATATTTCTTTAAGTGTAGGCAGGGTTGGACCTCCTCTAAATCTAATTCTAATTCCTCATTAAAAAGTTGTTTATCAAAATGGGCAACCACTACATCGGCAATAATTAAAGTGTGATCGCCAATCAATTCCATTTTTTGCACCTTACACTCTAAGTTAACTCTACATTCCTGAATTAATCCTGCTTCGATCAAAACTGGTTTCTCAAGATTAAGTTTTAAAACCTCAAATTTACTTACTTCTTGCGGATAATTAAATGAGGCTTTAATTAACATTTGAGCCATATCGGCATCGGCTACATTTACCCCAAATTGCCATGTCCTTTCAATATTAAGCAAGGTATCCTGTTTTTTAGGCATTGTAAGTAAAGATAAGGCAATTATAGGCGGATCGGACGATACAGGAAATAGCCAACTAAAAGGTGCAACATTCAGTGTTGCGTTAGCGTTTAAAGTTGTAACAAGATGGGGATGTGAAGGCTGCAGGAGCTGATAGTAATTCTTAAGGGAATCTTTCTCCAGAATTTTTTTCATCTTTTTCCTCCTATTCAGCTAAATAAGCTTTTCTCACTTCCTCATTGTTAACAATTTCCTCCCCACTTCCTTCTAAAACAATTTCACCAGTCTGAATAACATAAGCTTTATCGGCAATATTTAAGGCCATATGGGCATTTTGCTCCACTAACAAAATAGTAGTCCCTTGTTCTCTTATTTCTTCTATAATATCGAAAACTTCTCCAACCAAGATAGGTGCCAGACCCATTGAGGGTTCATCCAACAATAAAAGCTCCGGCTCAGAAATCAATGCTCTGCCAATAGCCAACATTTGCTGTTCCCCTCCGCTTAAGGTCCCGGCCTGTTGTTTCTTTCTTTCTTTTAAGCGGGGAAAGCGACGAAACATAGTGTCGATTTGATTTCTAACCCTATCTTTATCCTTAACTGAATAACCTCCTAAAAGTAAATTATCAAGTACAGAAAGTTCAGGGAAAACCTGCCTCCCTTCAGGAACCTGGGCAATTCTCTTGGCCACTGTTTTATAAGGAGTAAGATTAGTTATGTTTTCTCCTTTGAATAAAATACTACCCTTGGCAACTGGCATCAGCCCAGAAATGGCCTTTAGTGTCGTTGTTTTACCTGCTCCGTTTGCACCAATTAGAGCTACAATCTGCCCCTGCATTATCTCAAAGCTAATGCCTTTTAGAACCTCTATATTTCCATAAGAGCAGTAAATGTTTTCTACTAGCAGCATTTGATCAGCCCCTTCATAATCCTAACATATTGGCTGTTGTAATTGATTAAACGAGCCATACAACTTCTGAGCAGCTTTATAATGTTGATTGTCGTAAAAAAGATCTAAGCCTCGCGCCATTTCTTTTGCCACTTCTAGACAGAAGCGAACAGCCTCAGCCAGGTCAATTTCATGAGATGCACCAGTAGCACAGCCTGCTACAGATATTTGTGCCGTTATGGCTAATCCGACAACAGGACATTTTGCAGCTACTGCTGGCTGGACAATACTATTGATATGAGGGAGACTATTACCGTAAGGCGTTATATCATAAGTAGAAAGTGCAAGTACTTCAGGAAGTCTGCCTGTCACATTACTAAGAATATCTAATAGAGAATTGCTCACGGGAAGGATATAGCCCTCCTTAATAGTTGGAGTTATGGCAATACCCCGGCGATTTAAAATTCTATTACCCTTAGTTGCATCTACGGAAATGATAGCCTCCATTTCTTGTGATACTTCATATTTATTTAAAGTAAACATATCTACAGGGGAGTCCATAAAAGGCACCGGATCATGAGGCATAATTGGTGCATTAGGACAGATGTGAGTAGCAATAATAACATCACCCGGAAGGCAATCCCCTTTTTTTATCATATGAGCTATTTTCTGCCCGATAGCTACGGCGACTAATGCACCATCTCCATCAGATACCAGACCAATTCTACCCGGACGAGCTCCTATTCCTCCAAGTCTGCCAATTATCCCTAAGGTCGGAACATTACCACCTCGACTCTTGCCGGCAAAACCAGGGATTACTATTTTTAAAAAATCCGTTCTGCCCTTATCAGAGCTAACTTGTGTAATTGATACATCCTTTAGCCCCTTTTCTTTTAAGACCTGAGCAACTTCTTCTCCTGTAATATTTCCATCCAAAAGATCTACTGTCTCAATAACCTGTTTTAATACCATAACTCCCAGGTACACCTCCTTAATTTTTAAGTTGCTTCTGAGCTCTAATGTTTTTTCTAGAGCCTACTACCCCGAGATAAGCTTCAATGACCTTAGGGTCGTGGCTTATTTTACTTGGAATACCTTCAGCAATTTTGGCCCCATGATCCAGAACAGTAATTTTTTCAGCTAAGTTCATTACAAGCCGCATATTATGTTCAATAATTAAAACTGTAACATTTAGCTTTTCTCTAATTTGTTTAACCGTTTCTACCAGTTTCATTGCCTCCTGTGGGTTCATGCCTGCTGCCGGCTCATCTAATAAAACTAACTTAGGCCTTGTTCCCAGTGCCCTGGCAATTTCCAGCAACCTTTGTTTTCCATAAGGTAAATTCTTCGCAATATTTTCCTTTTCTTGGTAGATTCCTACAAAGTCTAAAAGCTCTTCGGCTTTTTCTAGCATTTTTTTTTCATATTCTGTTTTTCTACTATCTACTCTTAGATAGTTCCATATAGAATATCTAGAACGGCACTGCAAACCAATAAGTACATTTTCTATAACCGTCATTTCTTTAAACAAGAAAAGGGTTTGAAAAGTTCTGGCCATTCCCAACCCCGTAATCTCATGAGGTAGCATCCGTGATATATCCTGATTATTAAACTCCATCTTTCCTGCATTAGAAGGGTAGAGCCCTGTTACAACATTAAAGGATGTTGTTTTTCCTGAACCATTAGGACCTATTATGGCATGTATTGAACCTTCTTTCACCAATAGGTTCAAATTGTCTAAGGCAGTCAGTCCACCAAACTTTTTTACTACGCCGCTAAGCTTCAGAATGTTGTTTACCATGTTTGGAGACCTCCCTCTTTTTCAAGCGTTTCATAAGCTTATCAAAAAAACCAGATATTCCACTAGGCATAAAAACAATTATACTTATCAATAAAACACCGTAAATAACCAGTTGGTATTCATTGAAAAATCTAAAAAATTCTCTAGCAAAGGTTAAAATTATTACTCCTATAATGGGTCCTGATTTATATCCCAACCCCCCTGCTAAAATCATAATTAAAAAACCAATGGATTGATTAAAGCCAAAACCATAGGGTGAAACATAACCTTCCAAATGAGCAAAAAGACTGCCCGCAATACCAGCTAGAAAGGTGCTTACTACAAAGACCATAACCTTTAGTCTCGCAATATCAATCCCCATAAATTGCGCAGCAACTTCTTCCTCCTTAATGGCTCGGAACGCTCTACCTAGCTCAGAGTTAATAATTCTACTGGTCAAGAAAAAGCAAAGAAAGGCTATTATAACTAAAAGATAAAAATAACGCACATCAGAATCTAACGAAACTCCCAGAAAATCTGGCGACTTTACTCCCTTAATACCTAAAGCCCCTCCTGTAAAACTGGTCCAATTAGTCATTACCAGCTGAGTTATTTCACCGATACCAATTGAAGCGATAGCCAGATAAGCCCCTTTTAGTTTTAAAGTTGGCCGTCCTACAAGATACCCTACAAAAGCAGCAGTAATACCCGACAATGGTAAAGCCAGCCAAAAGGATATCCCCAACCTAATTGTTAAAATTGCCGAGGTATAAGCACCTATACCGTAAAAAGCCGCATGGCCTATGGAAATCTGTCCCGCATAACCAGTTAAAAGATTTAAACCAATAGCCAGAATAATCATAATTAGGGATATATTGAGTAAATGTAGATAATAAATATTTGTTACAATAAATGGAGTAAATAGTAAAAATATAAATATTAATACAACCTGGTGCTGTTTTACCTTATTTAGTAAGATTTTCACGCTTTAAAGTCACCTGCCTTTTTCCCCAGCAATCCGTTAGGCTTTAATAAAAGCACACCTATGAGGATTATAAAGGCAACTGCATCTCTATATGTTGAAGAAATTAAACTTGCAGCAAGGTTTTCTGCTAGACCCAATATTACTCCCCCTGCGATAGCACCTGGAATACTGCCAAACCCCCCCAATACCGCTGCAGCAAAGCCTTTTAGCCCGGCTAAAGCACCCATTTCAGTTTCCACAAAGAAAATTGGTGCAACTAGAATACCGCCCACTGCACCTAAACCCGCACTTATAGCTGATGCTAAAGAATCCATAAAAAAAACATTAATACCCATTAAAAAGGCTGCATTTCTGTTTTGGGCAGAGGCTCGCATGGCTTTACCTAAAATTGTTTTGGTAAAAAAAAGTTGTAAAAGAATGATAAACATTACAGAAATTAACAATACCCAAAGGTAAGACGGGAGAAGAATGATCTGCCCGACCTTGATAGGCTTATCACCATATACAGGCGGGAAGGACATAGCTTGTGAACCCCAGATTAATAAGGCCAACGCCCTAATAGTAATGGAAATACCAATGGTGGCAATAATTAAATTAAATAAAGGATAGTTTCTCAGAGGCCTAAAAACAGTTCTTTCAATAACCATACCGATAACACCCACCACAACTCCAGCAGCGATTAAGGCTAGGGGAAAAGGAAAGCTTAATGAAACATAAAATGTCAAACCAAAGGTAGCGCCCAGCATAAACATATCTCCCTGAGCAAAATTAATCAGTCTGAGTGCATTGTAAATAATTGTAAAACCTAAGGCCATGAGGGCATAAATACATCCCATGGCAACTCCACCTATTGTAACCTGTAGTAAATCAAAAATATTAATGCCCAATAGTTTCACCTCATTACGGGTTTATTTAACCTCCTGCCATTGCTGAAAGCACTACAACACGATCTTGATTATTTAAAAGGGTTCTATACTCTTCATCTTTGCTCATTACGTTTTCCCGGTTTACAAAAATCAGAAGATCCTGATAATCATCCTGCTCACCAAATCTCATAGGGAGCATCGTCTTTTCATCTAGTTCGTGCAGGAGGTCTAGTATCGTAGTCCCAACCCTAAGGGAATAAGATAACTTATTTATTGGTTCTTTTCCTATACCAAAGACACTTAGGGATATTTCTATCATATTTCCCCATTAACTTTCATCTGTTCTAATATGTCAGCACCATATTTCAACATTAGACCAGTTTCAGCTACCTTACGACCTACAATGCGGGCAGATGCCATGCCTACCTTGATATCCTTGGCAACAGAGTCTTTATTGGCTTCATCCATTAGCCAGCCTGGTGCACCAATATATCCGATATGAGAACCACCTACAGCCACAAAATTATTTATTAAGAACCAATGGATAATGGAAGAAATAGTATGTTCCTGCCCCCCGTGCCGGTCATATCCCACCGAAACGCCCGCAGCCGCTGTTTTAGACCAGTCTGGTGGAAACTGCTTGGCATCTTTAAAGAATAACCCTTTTAATAGTGACGTAGCCCTTTCCATATATGCTCTAGCCTGAGAATTCAGGTTAAAGAAATATACCGGTGCTCCTAAAATTACTCCATTAGGGATAGGATCAATTAAAGGTTTAAATGTTTCCTCCCAATCATCCTTTATTATGCATTTTCCCTGGGTAATACAACCCCGGCAATTTATACAGCCATTTATTTTCTTGCCGGCCAGGGAGATAAAAACTGTTTCTACATCCTGGGTAATTTTTGCTCCTTCTAAGGCTTCTTTAATCAGGATTTCAGTATTAGCCTTCCTAGGGCTAGCCGAAATGCCTACTATTCTAAGTGTCATTTTCTCACCTTCTTTCGATATTTTTAATATTCGATAAACTGGAGACCTAAATTATTTAATGTCTCTCGGGTAGGTTTGCCTGAATTATCCCAGCCCCTAATCTCATAATACCGATCTAACATTATATTAAGTTCTTTGGGAGTAACAATAGCTTCCTTCTTACCTGTAGAAATGGGTAATCCTTCATTCATTATTCTCCAAGGCAAAGTATCTAGGGATCGGTCAGCACCTTCTCTGATATTAAAAGACCGTTCCATATTAATTACCCTGCGAGCTGCTTTATGGAACTCCTCTTCGCTTAGCTTGATACCAGTTCCGGCCTCAAAAAAATCAGCCATCATTTCCACAGTAATTGCATATGTTGAAAGGGTAGCCCTTGAACAGACACCAAGACAGTCAGTCATCACAAAGCACTCTTCATGCCAAACTACTATCTCCGGTTTTTTTTCAATAATATTTGGTGTTGCATATTTTTCATCGCCAGTCAATTTTTTCACTAGTGCTCTGGCTTCTGGAGAAAAACCAAACTCTGCCATGGGCTGTCCATAAAGATGATCTGGTCCTCGAGGATTAGTAGCGAATGCTAATGCATAGGCTTTGGCATTTCGGGTTTCAACCCTAGACTGCTCCAAACCTTTTGCATGTAATGCCCATTTCCAGGCATCACCCCCTACTTTCTCCGCTGCAATTTTCACACCATCTGCCAATAGATCCCCTAAGCCTCTACGGAAACTAATCATATCTAAAAGCACGAGCATTGCTTCTTCATTACCCCAGGTTAACTTATATTTTTTTCCGGTTAATGGATCCTGAAAGGTATCTGGGAGTAGTCCCTTTTCTGCAGTTTCCATTGCCCATTGGATAACAGCGCCGGCTGAGATTGTATCTAACCCCCAGAGATTGCTTAATTCATTAGCCTTTAAATTTGCATCCATATCAGGAACCATGCAACCTGCGCCAAAAGCGCCTAGAGTTTCATATTCCGGTCCACCTGATTTTGTTCCAAGGTAACGCTGCTTTGTTTGTGTATACCTTTTACATGAAATAGAACAGGCAAAACAGGATTCTCGCCGAACAAGATACTTTTGCTCCGTTAAGCATTGACCGCTAATATCATAAGCATTTTCCATACTTCCTAGCTGAAAGTTTTTGACTGGAAAGGCCTCAGCTTCATTGGTACCCATTACTACTCCTGCTGTACCATACTCCTTATAAAACTGACAACGCCCTGTACCGTCAATACTCCTTCGGGCTTTCTCAGCAGTCTTTAAGAATGTTTCAACATCATTTAAAGATATCCCATTCTTACCATATACACCTATTGCCTTAAGGTTTTTGCTTCCCATTACTGCCCCTAGACCACCCCGGGCTGCAGTATGGTACATATTGCACATAATTCCAGCGAATTTTACTAGATTTTCACCCGAAGGACCGATACAGGCAATTTCCAGAGTAGGCAGATTAGTTTCAACAGACAACTTTTCCGTAGTCCTTATTACATCTAGGTTTTTAAAATCAGAAGCATCCAGAAATTTAACATCGGAATTGGTTATGATTACATTAGTCAAACCAACTGCTTTTCCATGTACTACCAGTAGGTCATATCCTGTATATTTAAGTTCCGCTCCCCAATGCCCGCCCATACTTGCTTTCATAAACATACCTGTAGCAGGGCTCTTACCAATAACTGTAGTTCGCCCTCCAGTTGGAATATTTGTACCTGTAAGGACACCGGGTGCAAAAATTAATACATTTTCAGGACCAAGAGGGTCTATTCCTTTTTTAGTACTTTTCCAGAGAATAAGGGAAGCTAATCCTCTAGCTCCTAAATAATTTTGCATATCTTCGGAGGAGTACTCCTCCGTCCAATAATCTTTTTTGGTTAGATTAACATGTAAAACATGGGCAGAATTTAGACGGCGCATTTAATTCACCTCCTCAATACCTAGGACATTAGCCGGACAAACACTTATACAGGCAGGCTCTCCCCAGCACATATCACATTTAAAAACTTTACCTTTTTGAGCATCAAATACCATGGCCCCATATGGACAAGCTTCTACGCACTGCATACAACCAATACATTCTATCTGATCTACATGAAGAACCTCTGTAGTTTCAGATTTAACAATAGCATCAACTGGACAAACTGCTGCACATGGTGCATCAATACACTGTTGACAGATTATTGGTTCAGCTAAAACAATTTCCTCATCTCTTTTAACTTGGATACGAGCCAGCCAAGGAGCAAATCCCTTCTCCTTAATTAAACTACAAATTAGCTCGCATTGACGGCACCCTACACACTGAGCGACCGCATTAATAATTAGCTTTTTCAAAGCGCAGCCTCCCCTCGAAAAAAGGGGGCCAAGTATTTCTGAAGGCCTGGCCCCTCTTTAACAAAGTATCTTAATTAACTAATTTTGGTTTTCCACCCTCTACCGTATAAATAAGCGCTTCCCTACCACCATCTCCATATTCATTAAAAGTTACCTTACCGCTTATTACTTGGAAATCTGTAATTTTTGCTAAAGCATCTCGAACAGCTTTCTTATCCAAACTATTAGCATCCTTAACGGCTTTAGCTATAACATTGACTGCATCATAGGCCATAACTACGTTTAAATCTGGCTTATATCCCTTTTTGCTTTCATACTTTTTAATAAAGTCTTGAGCTAGCTTATCAGTACGATCTAAATGGAAACCAGGAGTCACACCAATAATTCCATTAGCTGCGTCACCGGCTAATTCATAGAAATTCCCTATTGTTACTCCTGTTGAGACTAACACTTCACACGGTATCCCCAGTTCCTTTATTTGTCTAACTAATTGAGCACCTTCAGTATAATTCCCCCAGATTACTATAGCTTGAGCTTGTGCATCTTTAGCCTTTAAAAGCTGAGGTGAAAAATCCTTAGTGCCTTTATTGTAACCTTCGACAACAACTGCTTCTCCTCCATTTTCCTTTATGGTATCAACCACTAGCTTCATCCCACCTTGACCGTAGTCATTGGTATCGTGAATAACTGCAAATTTTGTGAAACCAAGTTCTTTTGTAGAATAATCAATCAAAGCCTTGGAAAAGATCTCATCTGTAGCAGTAACACGAAAGACCCAAGGGTTTCCAGAATGGGTAATGGCATAAGCAACACCACTTGGTACAATATGAGGTGTTTCAGCTTTTTGGATAATATCAAGTACAGCAAGAACTTCAGGGCTATTATTGGAACCCATTGTAAAGTTTACGTTATCTTTGTGCAGGAACTTGTTCATAATATTAACGTTGTTTTGCGGAACACCTTCTGTGTCTTCAGCAATTATTTGGATTTGTCCACCTAAAAGACCACCTGCTGAATTAATTTCCTCTGCGGCATACTCAGCACCATCTTTCTGATGACTGCCAGCTACTGACATAGAGCCTGAAAGCGGGCCAAATAAACCGATTTTTATTGGCTCACTAGGTTTTTTCTCCGCTTCTACACTTTTTGTTGGTTCAGTAGGTTTTGTGTCCCCTCCTCCGCAACCTGAAAATACCAAGGAAATAATGAAAAGACCCAATAAAATTCCTACTAATCCCTTACTTACCAATTTCATTTACTTTACCTCCCCTTTATTTAAAATTTATTACCAAAGAAACTTGCATATTATATACAACTCATGCAAACTCCTCTTAGTATAATTAAACAAAAAAAAATGTTCCCCTCTGTTCAAGGTGAACAAATAATCTGCAGTATTTATTAGTCACTATGCCTAATTAAAGAAAATGCCTAATTTTCAAAGCAATGGCCAAATTTATCAGTTCATCACTCCTAGATAAGTTTAAGCCTGTCAACTCCTCAATTTTTTTAATACGATAAGCTAAGGTATTACGATGGAGAAATAAATCTTGGGCTGTTTTTGATCTTAAACCCATGTTACTAACAAGAACCTCCACAGTATTAATGAGGTTGTTATTTGCCTGTATGTCATATTTTTCTAATTTATTGATTGTTTTAAGGAAATATCGGTGCAAATAGGGGTTATCCTTTAAATCCAAGAAGGCTCTCTCTAGAATTAAGTCTTCCATGAAGCCAATACTGCCCTTGCCCTGAATTAAACGTGATATACGTAATGAGGTCCTAGTTTCTTGATAATTCTCACCTAAAGTAAGTAATTCAGAAAAAACACTTGAAACACCTGCGGAAAGGGTTACTTTTTTTCTGGACAGAACAGCACTCTGTATTTTACAAATAATCCCTTGCAAATTCTTATTCTTCAACTTACTGTGTGCAAAGAGACAAGTAAAACTGTCACTATTAGCTAAAAGGGCAAAATCAACCCTTTCCCTTTCCAATACGTAACTAATTGTTTCTATTATTTCATCCTTAATTACCTGAATTTCAGCTTCACTATTTTTTTTAGTGATTGCTTCCTCGAAATTATCAATATCATAATTAATCAAAAGCCAAGGACCTGAAGGCCATCTTAAAAGTTGAGCCCTTTGAGTAGCCTCTTCTGTTGTGCGGACATTCCCCATAAGTAAATCTATAAAAAAATCGTTTTGAATTAATTTAAGGTGCTCCTTAACTACCTCCTGTTTTGCAAATTCTAAAGAGATAGTTGTTGTAGCATGCTCTAAAGCTATTAACTCCATATCTCTTAAAGGCTTTTCTTTCTCAATTACAAAGGTAAACCCGCAAACTTTCTCCTTAATTTTTGATTGACGGGTACATACTTTCCAATCGTAGCCTAAGAATTCCAACCACTCATTACCAATTTTTTGTTGCAATTTTTGAATTTGCTCATTGCTTAAATTTATAATTATGCTGCCCTTTTCTTCCGCATTATCAATAGGTATTCCCATCAAAGGGTTACTACCGGCCATACTAATAACTTTAAAGTTTTTATCCGTAATAATAACAGGGTTGCCAATTAAACTAAATAAAGTTTCAGCAATGTCATTAAAACCATTGCCCTCTAGTTCTACCTTAGTTAGTGTCCTATGCACCTTTTCGGAAAATTCTAAATGTCTAGTCTGCCTACTAACAATTGCCTTCATAATGGGATGGGTAATCTCAATAAAGGGAACCTCTGCAGGAATTTCAATTAAGGGCAGACCTATTCTATTGGCTAACTCAATCACTTCATCAGTAATTTGACCAAAAAACCTTGTTTTTATGGCCAACCCAGCAGCATTTACAGCTTTTAAACTTTCAATTAATCGTACTAACGCGGTTTGGTCATTTTTTATTGAATAGCCGGTGGTAATTAAAAGTTCTTTACTCTTTAGCCAAGGAGCAATATCCGGAACTTCCATGGTGTCGACATATTTAATCTCATTATCAATGCAACTCGCTCCAGCAATGAGTTTGCATTTTTTCAAAGCTCCAAGTTTTAGAGCCTCAGCCACGGTAATTAACATCATATCACCGCCTATTTAAATTTAGTCTGCCTTGGGAATCCTTCTTATTTCGAAAATAACCGGATTTTTATAATCCTGACAGGAACGACAGGTAACTGCAGGGTCCTCTTCCCATGGAAAACTGGCTCCTACAATAAGAACAGAAATACCCGGGATTAAAGCAGAAAGAGCAGTCATGCACAGACCGGTTGGAGATTTGCCTTCCTTAATATAAAAAGTTTCTCCTATTTTATGCCCCACAGGGCATTCCCCTTTTTGGTCAACAACCTTAATCTGCAAGTCATAAATCTGACTCATTTTTTTCACTCCTTTTTGATTTAAATTATATAATTTTTTCATAATGTTTGCAATTATTTGGCAATTATTTTTGATAGAGTCCTTAATTTATTATTCACGACCTTCATGTGACGAGATCATATATCACTTATATAATTGAGTACATGCTACCAGCTCCTTAATTATACCTGTTGATTTGTTAATATCTCATGAAAAATACCTCTGACTTTATCCTGCAAGGGGTAACCCCCCTATCTAATGAGATAATTAGAATACTTTTCTAATTTCATTAAGACTAGTAAAGTATATTTCTCCCGACTTCACTTTTAATCCAGTTAACTCTTCCCAAACATGACAGTAGATCTTAATCTGTTTGGAGTAAATGTTTTGTAAAGTAACTACGTCCGCTTCATTCTCAGGTCGGTCTGTTTTGTAATCTACAACCACCCATCCATCGGCATCTTCATAAATCAAGTCAATTACCCCGTTTAGAATTACTGGTATACCATTCCCATCTCCTACTAAGTCAAATAACTTATGTCCTGGCTCTATCTTTAAGGTAAACGGCATCTCAGAGTATTTACTGTTAGCCTGCTGGATTCTCTGCCATAATGTTGAGTTTATAAATTCTGATACAACCTGCTTTGCTTCCTCTTGCCGCTCAAGAGGAAGATTATTCTCTTTTAACAATTGGGGAATTAATACATCGAGGTTATTTTTACCCTTTAACATCTGCTCAAATATTGTATGGATTACTGTCCCCCAGGCCATACCCCCACCTTCTAAACGTTTAACCTGTGGTTCTTGTTCCTCTCCCTTTAGACTAGTAGGTGAGGTCAAGCTGTAGCTGGGTGTGGATATTTCTGCAATATCTCTTAGAAAATCCTGTTCTCCCTTTTTTAAAGCCTCTTTAGTGAGTTCACTACTTGCTACTTTAGTAACTATAGTTATTTGACTTTGATCAGGTATCTCCAAATTATCCATTTCCAAAGCTTCATTTAATAATGAGGCCCAGGGGTTTTTCTTCATAGCTTTATCCTTCAGACTTCTGCTGATCACCAGCATATTTTTTGCCCTTGTGGTAGCTACATATAATAGCCGTAATCCTTCAGCCTCCTGGTATTTATTTTCTTCAGCACAATGCTCCTCCCAATTTTGGGGCTGGCCTAATCTTTCTTTATGGTATCTTTTGGTACGACTAAAGCAGAAAAATCCTTGGGGGATATCATTAATTCTCTTGACATGCTCTTCCGGAGAGTGATTCACGTTTTTATAGGGTTGGGCTAAAAAGACCACCGAGGCCTCTAACCCTTTTGCTTTATGGAGATTCATTATTCTAACAGCATTTTCATCATCTGCTAGGATATTTAGTTCTTCTTCAAAATCAGCCTCCATAATAGCTATAAATTGCTCAACCAGTAAATTGAAGCTATAGGCAGTGCTGATTTCTCCCATGCGGAGCATTTCTAGGATCTGAAAAACATAACTACATCTGCTTTTTCCCATAGAACCACTGAGGGTATAAGGAATCAGGCCCAAATCATTGATTATCATTTCTAAAGCTGCAGCCGGGGAATATTTCTTAGTCCAAATATGATATTTTGCCAATGCCTCAAAAGCCCCTTGAAATTTGCTAGCTACTTCTCCACTAAGAGTGTCAGGTATTGTACTAAATATATTAAAATATCCACCACTAGTTTTAAATTGATATAACTCATCATCACTTATTCCAAAATATAAAACCCTTAATACTGCTGCCAGTGCCACCTGATTATCAGTATCATTTAAAGCCTTAAATACCTTTAAGAGTTCTAGTATTTCTTTGGAATCTTTTAAAGAACTTCCTCCCGCTATTTTTACTGGTACCCCATACCGCTCTAAAGCCCGGGCATAAATGTAAATGGAATCTTTATAGAGTGAAAGTATCATAAAATCCTTGGGCTGGGGTATCTCAGAAATACCATCATTCTTTTCTTCCTCGGAACGGGCCAACTTTATGTTTCCATCCAAGGCCCATTTAATATATCTAGCAATATTATCTGCTTCAGCTTCAACTATTTGATCTTTCTTCTCAAAAAACTCAGGAACATCAAGTATTTTTATACCGGACATCTTATTTGTTTCAACAGGTCTAATAGTATCCATAGAGCTAAATTCTGCCTGATAGGAGGTATAAGTATTAGGAAATAGTTTTTTAAAGGTAGGATTAAACCAGTCTCCCAAGTCTTCTTGAGAACGGAAATTAGCGGTAAGCTTTAACACCTCACCCCCGCTTTTCAGGATAAGTTCTTTAACAACATTATAAGTGTCAATATCAGCCCGACGAAAACGGTAGATAGATTGTTTGGGGTCGCCAACAACAAATAGGGCACCTGATTTAGGTACTAGTTTAAGCCAATCCTGCTCTTGTATATTACTACCTGTCAAATAAAACATTATTTCTGATTGAATAGGATCGGTATCCTGAAATTCATCAATTAATAGACACTTATATTTCCCCTGAAAATACTCCCTAACCTCGGGATATCTTTTCAGCATTGCGGCAGTTTTCATCAATAGGTCTTGGAAATTTAGGGCCGACAACTCTCTACGGATATCTTCAAAATGCTTTACCCCCGGCAGGAGAAACTTCATTATATGATAATGGCAGTATTCCAACCAAAGGTTGATTGCGGGCTCAATAGAAGTTCTAAATAATTCATTAAATTCATCCCGATATTGTTTAGCTTCTTCTTTAGAGTCCCAACGATTTTGAGTAATACTTTTTTCTTTATTGAACAAAGTTATAATTTTCATCTTATTAGACTTCTGGCTTAAATCAAAAAATCTTAGAGATCTATCTGCCCTTAATACAGCCTTCTGTAAATCATCATAATCCTTGTCTGGTCGTATTGAAGGGATTGCTCTCTTAGCCCTTTCCACTAATGATTTTAACTGCTCAAAGGCAGGATCAATATCAGGCTCAGGAGCTTCCTTATAGGCAATTTCAATATCAGGAAAACTGCTTAAACGCTGAAAGCTGGGTTTAAGATCTTTTAGTTCTATACCTAGATAATTCAGTTTTTCCAACAGCTGAGGATTATGGACCTTTAATTCTATTAAATAGCTCTCCCAGGCCTTCTCTATTAACAGCTTATTTTGAATATCATCCAGTTCCTTGAAATCCGGTTCAAGACCGGCTTCCACAGGACGCTCCCGCAAAAGCCTGGCACAAAAGGAGTGTATTGTTCCTAGATAACACTGATCTAGGTCCATTAATGCTTGCTCAAATCTTCCTTTTAAGCAAGCATTTTTAGCTTCACGAAAGGTTCTCTCTAACTGATTCTGGAACCTTTCTTTTAGCTCTGCTGCCGCTTTCCGAGTAAAGGTAATAGCAGCCATTTTTCGGACTTCAACATCTCCACTACCTATAATACTAACCATCCGCTTCACTAGGCTCGAAGTTTTACCTGAGCCGGCACCAGCTTCCACTAGGAAGTTTTTATCTAATACCTTCTCTATTTTATCCCTTTCATTTCTATCTGGAGGTGCTAGCTTAGACATAATTCTTCAACCTCCCAAACAATTCTAGTTGGGTATTTGCTGGTTCACCCAGCTTTTCTTCTAAAGACCTTCCGAAAAAGCTTATTTGGCAAACTTCAGTATAATCACAATAAGTGCAGTCATCCTTTACATCAGTCATCACAAAAGAACCACTACTTAAAATTTAACAAAGGGTTTCTATTATCTCATAAAAGGGCTGACGGTCATCCTGTGAACGCATAAACCTTTGCCCTTCTCCTTTTCTAGTTGGAAATAAGTATCCTCCAGCTATAACCTTAGGGTTATCTGCAACACCACAGTCAGCTAGGATTTTTTCCAAGGCTGCTGCATAAAGGGTATGCTGCAGTTGTTTACCACATTGATAGTACTTACTTTCCTCAAAACCATATGTACTGCCCGTCTTATAATCTAAGATAATAAACCCATTATCTTCAGTTTGGTCAACTCTATCTATTCTACCTTTTAAGTAAATTCTATCCCCAGAGGGCAGTGTTATATAAACTGGTTTTATTTCCCCTAAAATAGGATCCTGAGCTTTCTCAAAACCAAAGGCCAGCTCAAAGTGTCTAGGGGTTGCCCCTACAGATTCCTGTTCTTCACTAGCTAGGAAAAATCGGCAAGATTCTTTAATTTCTCTACATTCATAGTCATATATCACTTCACTAGGAGGTGGTATTTCCCCTTTCGTTTCCACCAGCAGTTCGTCAGCTATTTCATAAAGTAGGCTTTCATGCTGGACTAAAGCTGGGTTCTCTTTCTTAAGCTTTATGTCCTGATAAAAGGTTTCAAATATTTTATGAAGCAATGTCCCCCGAGCTGCACCATCCAACCAAGCACCGGGATCATATTTGGTTTCCTCAGGAGGTGATATTTTCAGGATATACTTTAAAAAATAACCATAGGGGCACTTGGCCAAGCTTTCTAACTGACTAGCTGACATTACCAGTTGATTATTCTTTCTAGGATCTATCATAGCACTTTCCACCTTTACCTTCCCGTCATAAGAAGTGAAAATACTGCTTTCCCTTTCAGCCCAAGCCTTTAAGCCTACAGACAAGTTCTCATAGCAGCTGGCTAAAAGTGTCTCGGGCTCCTTAATACCTCCATTAATGAAGTTCTGATTTAACCAATATTCGGTTTGATCTGTTACATCAGCTACTTCACAAGGTATAAAGCCTGCTTTTGATCCTAGATAAGAAATTAATTGGGAATAGTCCTTGGTGATATCATCTGTTAATAGCCGATATACCTGAAGAAGCAAGGAAGCAGGAAAAACATCCCTATTCTCCACAGTATCAAAGGCTGAATAACTTAGGGTCACCCTTCCTTTAATGCTGGCCAATAGCTGTACCATATCATAGGTATTTTCTTTAATTTTCCCTTCTCTAAGATATAGCTCGGTAGACAAGGCCTTTCGCTCAATATCTAATATAATTGGGTCTTCTCTGTATTGCCCGGGAAAACGTCCAGAATCCAAGCCTACAATAAAATTGGATGGCCGGAATATCCATACACCCTTTCTATAGGAATCAATGTGTAAGTATCCAGGCTTAGGTGTGGATCTCTTTACCCTTAAGCCCGAGACTATACTTTCCCACCGCAGCAGAATATCTTCCAAGGGTAAACTATCCTGGGCATATTCAGCTATCACCCTTAAACTCTCAATAATAGTCTTTTTAGCTTCACCATCAGTCTCACCTGCTACATAGCTGTAGTTTTCAATAAGAGCTATGATACCTTTAGTGAACTCTTCATAACTGTACAGGCCTGCCTCATCTTCTAATGGAAGCAACGCAAAAATATTATTAATAAAGGCTTTAGTACCAGTTAGATTATCTAAATACATCTCATATCTTGTTTTTTTATCATCGTACTCTGTTGCCAATATTTTTCCCTTAACTAAAATAATCTCCTTCTCTAGCTGACCAACATATCTTTCCCGGCCCCAACCTACTCCGATAGACCTTAAGACACTGGCAATCTTAAAGCTATGGGGCAACCCATCACCAATAACCTTAAAATCTCCTCCATTAATAATTGAGCCTAGTTTTACAACATCATAGTTACTTCCTATCCATTCTAACAGGGCAAAAAATAACCTGCCTGGCTTAGAATTTTTAATATCTATTCCTTCTCCAAAGGTAATTGGCAAATTATGCTTTTGGGATACATTGTAGAATAACTGTACATAGGGCTCTTGTGAGGCATAAAAAACTGCGGTCTGATCAATGGAAATCTTCTCTTTTCTAACCCGCCTAATTATTTCTTTGACCTCATTACCCACTCCGTAGGCCTGAAATATATCAATAGTCTTATCCCCTAAAGATAATGGCGCATTTTCTAAATCATATAACCAAGCTAATCGCTGGATATCTGCTGAGATAGTTTTTTCGGTATCGGGAATGGAGTTGCTAGTAAAAGCATTCGGTCTATTCAATCCTTTAACGGAAGTGTGATAGATAAAGTGGGCTGAGCCATTAGTAAGATTATGCAGAAACCTTTTTTCTAAGGAAGTCAGTTTTAGATTGGAGGAAATTATGTAGATTAGCTTGTCATCAACTTGTGTACCAAGCTTTATTGCCTGATTATAAACATCTGCTGCATCATAAAAGTTCCAGCTTTGTAGAACCTTTTCATATTCAGTAAAAACGTTCTTAAGATCAGTACCTTTTTCTGTATTAATAAATCGGTCTTCTAGCAGTGTCTGTGCTGTAAAGTCGCTCATTTTAAACTCCAAAACTGCATTACCTATTACTCTGCTTATACCAGGAGTTATCTCCAGTTCATTAAAATACTTTAAAGAATCAGATGTTTTTAGCTTTTGCAGGATACTTTGAAAGATATGACCTCTTAAAGTATCAGGAAGCAATGATAAATTATGCTGATAAATATAATCCTTAATAATCCTTTGGGCAATATTATAAAGCGTATCGGTTTTTAGATTCAGACAAGGAATACCTTCCCTAGCCGTGGACTGTAATAATTCCTGACCTGCAGAGTGGGATGGCATAATTATTACTTTTTCTCTCAAAGGGAACCTTGCACATATTTCTTTTAGATTCCTAAGTAGGTTCTTCATCAAATAGCCTCCTATACAAAAAACTGACTGTGTCCGTTTTTTAGGTTTCGCTTCGCTAGGTTGAGGTATCACTCACTTCTTTTCATTAGGTTAAGAAAAAATTTACTCATTTTAAATGCCTATCTTAATTTATTACCTATCGAACTGACAACTGATTGTCAGTTGAATTAAACAAATTTACATCCTTCTTCAGCAAAAACATATAATAAAAATTTTGCCCGTGAGCCACCTACATATATATCTGCATCGGAACAGACCAAACTGTCATCCTTTACACCAATTAGGAAAACAATATCAGATTCTAACCCTTTAAAAGATCTAATAGTAGAAAATTTTATGGCGTTAGGATTATTAGAATTGGCATCAACTAACGACCATTCTTTTAACTTTTCCAAACCCGCTAAGCTGCTTTTTTCCTTTTTATGAGGCGAAAGGAGGTCTTGGGGTCAGGCTCACTATTAAACTTTATTTATTGTTCGTGATTGTTTATTATTCTGGATATAGTTTGCTCCGATACTTCCAATAAATCAGACAGTTGTTTTTGATTCATTAACTTATACTTAACTAACCTTTTTATAAACTCCTTCTTAATTTTAGATACTTCTCTATTTCCCGACCTGCCTTTAAGCATTTCAAATTTAATATTATGTAGCTTTTCAGTCTCTGCAATGATATCTTCAACCTTTATTCCTTTTTTAATAACTTCTCTATTGCTAATAATTATTTCTTCCGGGACTATCTCTTCTGGCATTAATTCATAACTGGTTTCTCCTTCTATTGTATCTTCGTCTTCTACAAATTCAGTATACATTTGGACGGCTTTCTTTTTATCCACTGAAAAAATGGATAACGGAAATTGAATATCACATTGTTTTGATCTATATGCCGTATATTCCGTATGACTACTCCATCGGTAATTTATATCTGAGATGCCTGCCCTTATTGGATTCTGATGGATATATCTTATTAAGGATAATAGATATACTTCTTTATCACAGTTAATCGCTTTATAACGTTGCTCAAATAAATGACCAGTCCGATTCTGTTTTTTATTGTAGTGCTGTGTAAATGTTTGTTGGATCAACTGCATAATTTTCGATAATGATTCGTTAGATACTTCCATTAATAAATGGGCATGATTATCCATAATCACATATGCATATAACTTTGCGTTATATTTTCCTACATACTTATTAACTTTTTCTAAATATAATTGTTTTGCATCTGATTCGTTAAATATAAATTCTCGATTATTTCCCCGCACTATCACATGGTATAGAGCACCTTCATAGTGTATTCTGGGTTTTCTTGCCATTTGTTCATCCCCCTATCTTATTCTTATTTTATCATAAAGTTTAATAGTTAGCCTGACCCCAGAATTACCTAAATTAGATTCTTTTTTCAGTTTTGTTTTCAGTTTTCAGTTTTCAGTTTTGTATTGTATTTTTTTCTTATATATGGTAAAATAAGAAAAAATTCTCATTGTGGTTAAAATTGAATTATATTTTATATTTATGTCGAAATTAGAAATATAGCGTCATCCGATTTATATTTATAAATGTAAATAATTCGCTTGGATTTTTTTGAATATTATGCATTGTTTAAAATTTTACAAAATTTCTGCATGCGGGAAACGAAGAGAAAAGTACCGAAACAATCACCATCCAACACCTTATTAGTAGGCAAAAAATGCCTCCATCGCGATTATGGTGATGATTTTCATTTGTCAAGTCCCAATTTTTCGTTTGAGGGGCTTGGAGGAAAAACAAAAATGGCCCAAGGTGAAAACCTTGAACCATATAACTTTCGGAGTTTCCGGGAGACTTAAATTTAATTTAAAGGAGGAATATCATGAAAAAACTTAGTTTGCCTATTAAAATTCTAATTGGACTTATTTTAGGTGCTCTTGCTGGCTTTATATTTAAAGACAAAGTCACTATAATAGCACCAATTGGTACTGTTTTTATTAGATTATTAAAAATGACAATTGTTCCTTTAGTCTTCTTTTCAATTGCAGCGGGAATATCGGGAATCGCTGATTTACAACGTTTGAAAAAAGTCGGACTAACTTTTATTGGGTATTGGGCTGTAGCATCTGCACTAGCAGCTTCTATGGGTATATTATGGGGTAGCATTATTCAGCCAGGAGTTGGAATAACTCTTCCTGCATTGGAAAAACCAGAAGTAAATGTAGATCTTCTCAATAGTTTTATTAATTGGATTCCTGATAATCCTGTTTCAGCTTTTGCAACCGGAAATTTCTTACAAATAATTGTGTTTGCTTTATTTACTGGTATTACCATTGCTCTTTTAAGTGAAAATAAGGCTGGTAAGATAATGGGTGACTTGGTACAAAGTGGAGCAGACCTAATGGGTAGAATGGTGGGTATAGTGTTAAAAACTGCTCCATATGGAGTATTTGCGCTGATGGCCAATGTAACCGGTACTCTAGGTACAATTGTTTTGATTGGAATCGGTAAAATGCTAGTTACACAGTATATTGCCTATGCGACAATTATTATAGTAATATATCCCCTTATATTAAAATATGTTGCAAAGGTTAACCCTCTTCAACATTTTAGAAATATTTTCCCTGCAATGGCACTAGCCTTCTCGACTCAAAGTAGTGCTGCCACCCTTCCACTCACCATGGATTGTACTAAACGAAGGGCTGGAGTTCCAGACGATATGGTAAACTTGATTGCACCTCCTGCAGCTACCATTAATATGCATGCAGTCTCTGCAGAAATGCCTATTTATGCAATTTTTGCTGCCCAAATTTATGGTATTCCACTAAGTTTGATTGATCTAGGAACCATTACTATTCTTGGTATAGTAATGGCAGCAGGTGTTGCAGGGGTTCCCGGAGGGGGAATTATGATGTCCGCCGTTCTTCTTCAGATAATGGGTTTACCACTAGATATAGTACCCTGGATCGCAGGTGTATATATATTAATTGATATGCCAAATACAATGCTTAATGTTACAGGTGATACTGTAGGTATGGTTTATACAGCTTCTAAATTAGGTGAATTAAATAGAGATGTGTTTGAAGCACCTAATGATGGATTAGATAATAAAATGGTTGATACACCTCAAGGGTTTGATATATCTAATTAATCAATTTTATTGTTACTTTAATATTTAGATAAAAGAGCTATATCATTATGATATAGCTCTTTTATAAAATTAAATGTAATATAAAAGCAAAAATTTTATGGAGGTAATTATATGAATATCAAAGTCAGCAGCCGAAAATCAGGTGTAATAGGGATTTGTGGGCATGTAGGAGTAGGACATGTACATAGTCACTCTGGATTTGTACAGGATGACTCTGCTGGAATGTCAGTTGTTGCTAGGATACTTAAAGAAGCGTTGCCTGTAAATACAATAATTCGTTCATTAAAAGTTGATCTAAAAAGCTCAACCATTTCTATAGAAACAGAAGATGGAGGAGTAGGGCAAGCATGGGTCCGCAGAGGAATTACACCATTTGAGGTAGATATAATGAAAAACATAATTGGAAAAGATGCAGTTTTTTCTCAAGGAATTGTACTATCTTGTTTCGGAAGAATCTATGGTCAGGGGAGTATGGAAGTACCTGTTTCACTACAAACAGCTGTCGTTTTGTCTTTAATCGATACATTTAAGAAAAAATGGCCTAATCATGTAATAGTTGTAGATGAAAATATTCCTATTAACATAGGTAAAATATTAGGAGCTGTTATAGATATAGATAAGGTCCCAATTTCTTTAATGCTTACAGTAAATGCAAGTCGTGGCGGAATAGGCCCTGTGGAAGACCTTGAAGGAAATGTCATGTTGGGTAATAAAGCCCAAATAATAAAACGATTAAAATTAGATAAAATACCCACATTTGTGGTTGAAAGTAAGATTTTTACACCAGGAATTTCAGATTTTCTTAAAGTCAATACTTTTTTATTCAGGGCAAATAATGAAGCTGATAATGTCACTTCAGCCTATTGTCTTGTAGAAGCAGCAGAAGAACTTAAGATTGAATATAAATACCAAAATAATGTATTTAGGAGAGGAACTAATGACTTTATTAATAATACAAAAGAACTGGGACGAAAAATTATTGAATTTGGAAAAAGTTTTGAAAAAGCCGACACCGCGAGGGAAAAAGTTGAAATTATTGGGGAATTGGCAATTTTAGTAAGCCAAGATGCTGGTGGAGTCACCTTTATGTCAAATTCCCTTCAAAAAATAGTTGGAAGTGCAGGAATGATGCCTGGAATTACATCCGTTATCTCTTTATTAGTAACAAAAAGTTATATAGAACACTACAAGATTCCAACTGTTACAGAAGAGGATATTACAAATTACATCTCAATTATTTATTTAGCTATTAAAAAATTATACAAAAAACTAGATAAAGCTGAAAATGAGTTAACAAAAAAGTTCAATTTCAACCCAGAAAACTATAAATATCTATTTGACGAGGGGGAATGAGTAAATGAAAAAAATTCTTTATTTAGCAACTGGCGGAACCATCGCCTCAGCACCTTCCGAAGAAGGATTTACTCCTTCCTTGAATGCCAATCAACTCATTAATACTATTCCCGGCTTAAATAATATATGTAAAATAGATACTAAAACAATAATGAGTAAAGACAGTTCGAATGTGCAACCAGAGGATTGGGTTATATTAGCAGATACTATATTTAATGAACTTAATTGTTATGATGGAATAGTAATTACACACGGAACAGATACAATGGCTTATACTGCCTCCGCACTATGTTTTATGCTACAGAATATTAATAAACCTGTTATTTTAACAGGTTCTCAAATACCTTTTGGAGAAAAAAATTCAGATGCTAAAAGAAACATAATAGATGCATTTGTTACTGCATGCGAGGACATAGTAGGAATATATATTGTTTTTGATAGTAAAATTATTAAAGGTTGTCGTGCTTCAAAATTAAGAACTAAAGAAAATGACATATTTGAAAGTATCAATTATCCGTATATAGGAATGGTTGATAATCAATATGTTCATTATTTTAACAAACCTATTTTTAAAAAAGATAACTCCCCATTGCTACAGCCAAATTTGAATCCGAATATATATGTCTTAAAACTGTTTCCAGGACTTTGCTCAAAAATTATTGATACAATAGCTGATTTGAATTATAAAGCTGTTATTATTGAATGCTTTGGACTTGGTGGAGTTCCTTTTGAAGGTAGAAGTTTACTTTCCTCATTGGAAAGGTTAGTTGAAAAGGGGATTTGTGTTGTGATTACTACCCAGTGCAAATTCAATGGTGTAGATTTAAATGTATATGATGTTGGCCAAAAAACTCAAAAGATGGGTGTAATTTCTGCATATGATATGACATTTGAAGCTTTAGTCACTAAGCTCATGTGGGCACTTGGCCAAAGTGAATCAGTTAATGAAGTTAAGAAAATCATGTCAATCAATTATACCGATGAAATCAGTTTAAAATGGTAGGATTGTAAATAAAGCAGCATATACGGCAATCGGAGTAAATATAGAAGCAGTTTTTTGTTTTGTTTTGGGGTCAGGCTCACTATTAAACTTTATTTATTGTTCGTGATTGTTCATTATTCTGGATATAGTTTGCTCCGATACTTCCAATAAATCAGACAGTTGTTTTTGATTCATTAACTTATACTTAGCTAACCTTTTTATAAACTCCTTCTTAATTTTAGATACTTCTCTATTTCCCGACCTGCCTTTAAGCATTTCAAATTTAATATTATGTAGCTTTTCAGCCTCTGCAATGATATCTTCAGCCTTTATTCCTTTGTTAATAACTTCTCTATTGCTAATAATTATTTCTTCCGGAACTATCTCTTATGGCATTAATTCATAACTGGTTTCTCCTTCTATTGTATCTTCGTCTTCTACAAATTCAGTATACATTTGGACGGCTTTCTTTTTATCCACTGAAAAAATGGATAACGGAAATTGAATATCACATTGTTTTGATCTATATGCTGTATATTCCGTATGCTGTGTAAATGTTTGTTGGATCAACTGCATAATTTTCGATAATGATTCGTTAGATACTTCCATTAATAAATGGGCATGATTATCCATAATCACATATGCATATAACTTTGCGTTATATTTTCCTACATACTTATTAACTTTTTCTAAATATAATTGTTTTGCATCTGATTCATTAAATATAAATTCTCGATTATTTCTCCGCACTATCACATGGTATAGTGCACCTTCATAGTGTATTCTGGGTTTTCTTGCCATTTGTTCACCCCCCCTATTTTATTCTTCTATCATAAAGTTTAATAGTTAGCCTGACCCCAGAATTACCCCACCCACGGGAGAGAGCTTCTTCGATAGTGTTTCAATCCCCGCACCCGCATGGGGTGCGACTTAAAAATTTAGTATGCAAAGAGTTTAACATTCGGGTTTCAATCCCCGCACCCGCATGGGGTGCGACCCAAGGGATTCTCTAACCAGGTATATCTTTTAAAGTTTCAATCCCCGCACCCGCATGGGGTGCGACTTAATTCCTGCAGGTGGAGATTGGCGAGACTTGGAGTTTCAATCCCCGCACCCGCATGGGGTGCGACATTGCTAAAGTGTTTGGATTGTGTGAGCATTGCGGTTTCAATCCCCGCACCCGCATGGGGTGCGACCCTCTAGGGAATGGCAATAGCCAAAAATTTCAAGGGTTTCAATCCCCGCACCCGCATGGGGTGCGGCGTATAGAGAAATTCAATTTCCCTGGGCGGTATATGTTTCAATCCCCGCACCCGCATGGGGTGCGACATCGCTTCACTTTGTGCTTTTCGTCTCCCTTTCTGGTTTCAATCCCCGCACCCGCATGGGGTGCGACATGGACCTTTGATGATGCCATGAAATGGGGTCGTTTCAATCCCCGCACCCGCATGGGGTGCGACAAGAAGCAAAAATCTGTACCGTATGCGGTGAAGCAGTTTCAATCCCCGCACCCGCATGGGGTGCGACTACTCAAAAGATAAGGTACAAACATCAAGCAAGGGTTTCAATCCCCGCACCCGCATGGGGTGCGACTGTTAATCCCATCAGCACCCATAAACCAAGTAAGAAGTTTCAATCCCCGCACCCGCATGGGGTGCGACAGCTGAATATTTCAAGTGCAGTGAATGCGGGGCGGGTTTCAATCCCCGCACCCGCATGGGGTGCGACGATTATCATAAAGCCTAAAGCTACACAGAACCCATGTTTCAATCCCCGCACCCGCATGGGGTGCGACTTCCGAAAGCAATCCATATTTCTTAGCTAGCCAAGTTTCAATCCCCGCACCCGCATGGGGTGCGACTCTGGCAATTTCAACATTAGATTTACCTTCTTCAAGTTTCAATCCCCGCACCCGCATGGGGTGCGACTCTTTAACGCTTTCATATCCGGCACATAACTCAGGTTTCAATCCCCGCACCCGCATGGGGTGCGACATGTAGATTATCAGAATAAAGCAAAGGCTTATAAGGTTTCAATCCCCGCACCCGCATGGGGTGCGACAAGATGATTGAAGCGGAACCAATGAATCTTGGAGTTTCAATCCCCGCACCCGCATGGGGTGCGACTTTCTTATCTTCCGGCTTATCATCGGGCTTGCTAGTTTCAATCCCCGCACCCGCATGGGGTGCGACGTGAAGATGTTTCACCTGTGGATGTACCGCCAGTAGTTTCAATCCCCGCACCCGCATGGGGTGCGACTGGCAAGGCAAAATAAAATCGAACAATACAAACTGGTTTCAATCCCCGCACCCGCATGGGGTGCGACCCAGAGCCAACGCCAAACCCTGAGCCTACACCGGTTTCAATCCCCGCACCCGCATGGGGTGCGACATACCTTTCGCTTTGTTCTTCGGGGATAAAACCGGTTTCAATCCCCGCACCCGCATGGGGTGCGACCTACGGTACTTCCCTCTCCTGCTGCTTCTGCGGGTTTCAATCCCCGCACCCGCATGGGGTGCGACGGTATTGATTTTATTTCAAGCTCTGTTTTATCTGTGTTTCAATCCCCGCACCCGCATGGGGTGCGACTATTCTCGCATTCTTCTCTCTCACCCAATCATATGTTTCAATCCCCGCACCCGCATGGGGTGCGACACCTCATGTATTGCAGACCAACTATGCAATTCAGTTTCAATCCCCGCACCCGCATGGGGTGCGACTCTCTCGATAAGCCATTAACTCTCTCTAATAAAGTTTCAATCCCCGCACCCGCATGGGGTGCGACATGCTGTTAAGTACCATGGTCACAATCGACTTAAGGGTTTCAATCCCCGCACCCGCATGGGGTGCGACTATATTGCTCCTTGGATAGCTTATCGACCATCTCTTGTTTCAATCCCCGCACCCGCATGGGGTGCGACTGTATATTCAAAAAAGCCTATCATATCAACTACTAGAAACATGAGTTTTGCGAACGTACTAGCTGATACTATTAAAATAATTATTAAGATCCTTAATATTTGAACTTAAGACCTTCACACAATGGCATGCGAACGGTCTAGAGAAAATATGTGAGCATCAGTTTCGCAGATAACAATCTTTAAGTTATAAGTATACCCTCAGGGTCGTATGTTGATTTTGCACCATAATGTTCAACGCGCTTTTTCCAATTGTTACCTAGAAAATAATACCTTAAACTATCCGTTGAAGGCTCTGCTATCTTTTCTAATCTGTTTTTTAATTCCGAGAATTGTGCCGGATCTACCAAGCATTCAAATACAGAATTCTGTACTCGTTGCCCTTTATTTACACATTCTTTTGCGATTTGCCTTAATCTTTTTCTGCCAGCACTAGTTTCTGTATTAACGTCATAAGTTATTAAAACCATCATAATTATCCCTACTTCCACAAAAATGGTGGGTATGCCTCCAAGTCACCTCTTAAATGCCTAGCCAACAGTAAAGCTTGAATATATGGCAGCAGACCTATGCAAACCTTCTCATTCAAAAATGGGTGGGTAATTTCTTCTTGTTTCTTTTTTTGCCAGGCAGTTAATACATCTTTTCTTGTATTATCATCCATCATTACTCCGCCACTTTCCCTAATTGTAAATCCTTTTGCAACAATTTGCCTTCGGTTAATTAATGAAAGAACTAATCGATCTACTATAAACGCTCGGAATTCTTCCATTATATCCATGGCTAAGGAAGCCCTTCCAGGTCTATCTCTATGCAAAAACCCCACATAAGGATCCAATCCTACAGTCTCTAAAGCTGACTGGACATCATGAGCCAAAAGAGTATATAGGAATGAAAGCATGGCATTAAGATTGTTGGTGGGAGGTCTCTTATTTCTACCACACATAAAGAAGTCCTCTTTTTGCTGTAGTATTAATTCATCGAAAACTCCAAAATACGCTTTAGCACAATCCCCTTCAATACCTCTGATTTCATCTAACCTTTGGCAATTTTGTAATCTTGTAATGCTACTTTTAATATAGGGTTGAAGCTTCTTTCAGAGCCATGGCATTAATCTGTTCACCATGATCCCGGATACCCCTCCCTATTACGACCCTGGAGTTTACAAGCTTTGCGGTAATGCAGTTAATAGCGATGGATATGCATTCATCGCCATTAACTGAAATAGAATACTGTTTTTTTCGTAGTAAAACATTTCCTTGGATACCACCGGACACCCTTGCTAGAAACTTGCCATATGGGCTTAGGAAGCATAACCCTACACCTTTTTTCGCACAATATCCCATTAGGGCAGGGCTTGCTCCCATAAATCCAAAACAAATAATACCCTCGATATTATGGATTGGTATACGGAATTTTTCACTGCCCTCTACTAAAATGGCAATATTTTCACCATCTAAGGATAAATATGAATTTGGTGTAGTTACATATAAAACATTCAGAAGTTTTCTCATAGTTACTCCTGCTCTACATATTTTCTTATGTAATTAACTACTTTTGTCTGCTTTATACCCAATTTGGGGAGACATACATCAACTAGGGAGCAAGCCTTGCAACTTTTCTCCTTTTTTGTTGCCAGAGGAGTGAATTGTTTTTCATACAAGATGTGCATTTGCTCTGCAAAATCAGCTACTTTTCCCCTAAGTCCAACATCGAAGGTCACTTTCTCTCTGTGCCTGGTTTCCCCATAAAAAAGATACCCATGTTCAATTTTAGTTAACAACATTTCTTCTAGACACATAGCCTGGGTACAAAGCTGTACCTCATCGATAATATCTTTTTTTGGCTTTCCCCTTTTATATTCAACAGGGATAGGTTTCCAAATACCTTCTCGCCCATGTAATCTTATACCCTTTTCTTTGACTGCATGAAATTCAACTATATCTGCAACACCATAAAAACCTAGGGTATATGAAGCCAATGAGACAGAACGGGTAGTCAAAATGCCTCCTCTAGCCTCAAAAAAGTCTGGGTTGTCTACCCGTTCATGTAACTGCTTGCCTTCAACCGTGAGTAGATTCTCAGTCCACTGTTTTTCAATATGAATCAGAGCCCACTGCCTAGGACAAAATGCAAAGTGTTGAATACCCGATAAAGCTAATAAATCTTCATCATTGAAACGGTCAATCATAACTTTTCAATTACAGATACGCCCTCAGGAACCCTGGATAAATCAACTTGAACCTGATAATCACTATAGTTGCGGGCAGGTTTTTCACCATCCTTTTTGGTGATACTAATAATTTCAAATAACTTATGGGACGATGCATTGCCCAGTTCACTGTCATGTTTGAAAACAATTAATTTGCGAACTGCCATCTTACCCCTAGCAGCGGAATGATCGTGTTCAAACATATTAACTATGGCTTCAAATAAAAGTTCTAAATCCTCCTGAGTGAATCCAGTGGTTTTCCTTGCAATATTTGCAGAGATATATCCTTCGGTTTTATATAATGCATAGGGTACTATATGTTTTCTACCCATTTCGTTGGTTTTGTTTTCAGCATCCTTTACAGTTGTTACAGCCATCCGGGTAATAGTTACTTCCTGGGCAACAATAGGATCAATACTTCTGGCAAAGTTAATCTGTACCGGTCCCCTTACTTGTCCACAATTAACCTTTGTTGTCATTACTGCCCCAAATGCCCGAATATCAAAAAAATTCTGACACATAAAATCCCTTAAAGGCTCTCGGTTTTCCTTTGCTACTTTTTCATTTGTGGGATCTAGTCCTAAAAATTTGTAGGCTGTTTCATGTTGATTATTTAAGATTGCCCCCTCTTTTACATAGATCTTAAAGCCTTCACTATCCTCTTTAACAATCTCCACATAATTTCTAATTTTCCTTTTCAGACAAACATCTGTCACGATACCATATCCTGTTTCAGCGTCTATTCTAGGCATATTCCCAGCATCGGGGTCACCATTGGGGTTTCCGTTTTCAACATCAAATAATACCACAAACTCATGACGATTTTTAATAATTTCATTCATTACATAATCCTCCCTAATATTTGTTTTTTTATTTTTCTACCTTTTCAGTTTTTTGAAAAAACGCAACCCTTTGATGGTAATAGCCTAGTACAAATGTTCCCTGCTGGACAAGGGATAGATGAGAAGGAAACTTTTTGATTTCATTCATGATAGTCTCAATCCTTCTATCAATGGAATAACCATAGTCTGATTTTGATATGTGATGCTGAGCTAGCCTTAATAAAATAGGAAATACTGCTGCAGGTGTCGCACTGGCAGCGGCAAAATATCGGTCCTTTATAGTTGCATTTATCCCTGGATTTGCATCCTGCTGAGCCTTTTCTAATACTGCAAAAAGCCGACCTAATAAATACTCAGTATTGGTGGACTGTTCATTGAGAGCCACAGTTAATACCTCCTCCAACTTTCTATTGTTATGTATCCTGGCATATCTTAATAAATATGCTTTAATAATTGATGCCCTAATATAATTTACCCTTTGAATTCCTTTATCTTTATCATCCATATCAGTTCGGACTCTAATCATAACTGTGTTAAAAAGGACTGCAGGATATGGCGCTCCACTAATAATTGAACGCATCATAGCACCTGCTAAAAGGGGATGCGCATCCTTATCTCTACTTTTGGGCGAAATAGTTTCACCAAGCATCATCCAAATGGGTATATTATCAGGGCGATTATCAAAATCTTTGATGATTTCCATATCTTTATAATGCATTGCAGTTTTTTCAATAAAGCTACCAAAACTATCTGCATGGAAAAATCTAATAGAAATACGACTAGCATTTGGAGATAATCCTAAAATATAAAACTTAGTCTGAGGATTAATCCTGCCATCAATATCTTTAATTTTTATGCCAGATTTAGCATTTATGAGTATTTTATTAACAAGTTCTTCTATTTGAGCATCCCGTCTATTCTGATTTTTACCTTCTTTACTGTCCTGATTAGTTGTAGGATTAAATAGCTGGGCAGCTAAATCCCTATAAATCTCCTCAGGACTTTCAGCCCAAAAGACAGTGGTTGCATCTCCTACCTGAACCCGTTGTTTTTGATTTGAAAGCATATGGTTTAAAACAGTTGTATAGGCAAATACTGCATTCTCACCTACTGGAGAGTTATAACTTTGGCTTTTACCATACGATCCATAAGCTGGATCATTAAAAGAAACCAGTAAAGCTCCGCTGGATTGTGCATTTTTTACATTCCTAATTTTTCCATGTAGTCTTGCAATTTGAGCGTTCTCACCAGTAATAAGACACTGTCTCTTTATTTCAACATTACTTTTTGATTTATAAATACTCCATAGCTTCTTAATCTCTTTATCTTCATGAAGAAAGTCCTTTGTTTCATCTAATTTAAAGACCAAATTGCTAGCTTCTAAAATTTCATCCAAGTTACTAGCTATTCTGGAATGTTCTCTAGCACCATTTGCATCCCATTTTGATAGAAATGCTAACACTGCTTTGGCTGCTTGCCCCTCAGCATTATTAAGAACTTCTTCGTGTAGTTTCTTAAAAGCAAAGAAGGCTTCCTTGGAACGATCAGGTTTGCCTTTATTATCAATGCCTAATATGTATGTACTGTTATCACACATAAAATTAGGAACTATTTTTACTGTATGGTCTGTTTGTTCAATTACTATCATTTGCCTAGATACTAATTTTTTGTTATTTCCTTCTACTTTTAATGGAATAACGTCCAGCAGTTCTCCATCTATTGAGATATTTAAGGCAAATCCCACTTTAGCTACACTATAGCCATACAGTGGAATTCCACTTTTCTCATCCTCGGAAAGTATTTCATAATAACGATTTAATGCGTTTATAATCATTGAATTATCACCTCGCCTTCAATAAATCCTTAACCTCAATAATTCCATCTTCCATGAAAGCCCTATAAAAAACAGGTGTCATATCATTTTGAAAATCTATATCCCAGAGCATCCAGCCCAGATCCATTTTTTCACCATCATAGAAACCTTTGATTTCTTCATTATCAACCAATTCAAAATTGGCAGCAAATTCCCTAGTTCCTAGGCATGGCTGATGATAGCATTGTCCTTGGCGCATCCTTCTCAAGGCAATATTATAGTGTTTTTCCGGTGTATCTTCCGGTCCTGCTTGGTTGGTCGACTCAAAGTGGGCTTCAATAATATAACATACATCCTTTAGTAGCATCGATGCCCTCTGTTGTCGTATTTCTGGAGCAATCTGATACAATTCCTTTGAACTATCATTCATTGCTGCTTGAATATTACTACTAGATATTTTTTGGCTAACCTCGTTCCTCCTTACATTTGTAAACTTAATCTCATTCAATACATAAATTCTGTCGATTACCCAACGAATTGCGGGCTTCCAGTAAATTGCTTCAATTATGCCTCTTGCTGCAGAAGGGGTAATGACATCATAACTAACCCGCTCCACCTTCATTTCTGGTCTGGTAAAACAAGCGTAATCACCATAGACCTTTAACCTAATACCATAACCCATTTTAATCCTCCTTCTCCTAAACGAATATCCCTTCTCCATAGGTATCTTTGGGTAGAATAAGTCCTGTGTTGTTACTATAATTACTTTTATAATCATCAAGGACTATAAAACTATTATTAACAACCCTTAGCGCAGCATTTTTCATTAAAGTCTTATATTCATATTCATAAACTGAAATTGTGTATGGTTGAAGCTTTCGAGCTAAACTACGGGGGTAGGGACTATATAGGGCTGTATTGAGCAACTCTATAGCTGTATCATCATAAGGGATAACAATTGAGTATGTATTACTTTCAATTAATCTGAACTTTTCCGCTGCAGTCTGAAAATCGAAGCCTAGATGCATTCGTTTTTCTTCAAAACAATCCAGGATATTCTTTCTATCTACAGCTTCTTCGCCTTCAATATCATACAACCTTTGAAAATAGTAGTCTATTGCCTCTAAAGATATTGGATCATCATACCTACGAAGAACCATTTCTGCAATTTTTGCCGTTCGTTCTAGATAGCCTCTTATCTTAGCAAGCTCAGATACAGGTTGGAAAACAAATAGGTTTCCAACTGGTAATCGTCCTTCTCTATTGCATCTACCTGCCGACTGAATAATTGAATCAATACCGGCCATAGAACGATAAACTACAGGGAAATCAACATCAACACCAGCTTCTATAAGTTGAGTAGATACAGCCTTACAGGATTCGTTGTTTTTGAGGCTTTTCCTTATTTTAGCTAAAGTCTCTTTTCTATGTACTGGACACATCAAAGTGCTGAGATGAAATGCATTCCCCTTTAAGCGACTAAAAATTTCCTTAGCATGCTTTCGAGTGTTTACAATACAAAGCACCTGTTCTAAGCTATTTAACTCATCAATCAACACTTCATCTTCTAAGTTACCTTTGTTAATCACCTTTACTTTTTTAAAGTCATTATATAACTGCTTCGAGTTTTCCATCATTTCTATTGGTCTAATATCTGAAGGCAGTAAATCTTGGATAGATGGCTGAGTTGCAGTACATAGTATTGCTGTAGACCCATAATTTTTCACCAACTCACAAACTGCCAATAGACAAGGCTTTAAAAAATTAATAGGTAACATTTGTGCTTCATCAAAAATAACAACACTTTTAGATAAATTATGAATTTTTCTACACTGAGAACTTCTATTGGCAAATAGGGATTCGAAAAATTGCACATTGGTTGTAACTACTATGGGAATATCCCAATTCTCTGCGGCAAGCTTTAATTTTTCAGTGGCCGTTTTTATATGCTCTGAATGATTTAAATCAAATTGATAATTACTGTGATGCTCCAAAACATGATCATCTCCTAAAGCATCTTTAAAAACTCTAGCATTTTGTTCAATAATGCTTGTATAGGGAATTACATAAACAATTCGTTCAAGATTATGTTGGACAGCATGATTTAAAGCAAATGCAAGGGAAGAAAAGGTCTTACCCCCTCCAGTGGGTACTGTCAGGCTATATAAACCAGTAGGTTTCTTAGCCATACTTAGGCAGCGTTCCAGTATCTCTTTGCGTTTACTATTTATTTTGGTCTGACTAGACCCCATCTTTGATAAAAAATTGTTAAACATATCGTTCAATTCAGAGATAGAAGCATTATGACCCCGTAGTTTTACTTTTTCAGACATATATTGTTCCGTATCAATAAAATCGGCATCAACTAAACATGAATAGACCATTCTAATAAAAAAAGATAAAGTAAACCCATGAAAATCTCCTATTGCCTTGACGGGCAGAGCATTAAGGTCTTTAATAAAGGATAATTCAATCTCATCTTTATATGCACTATACTCTTCTTCTATTTTTTTAGCTAATCTTGCCGATAGTGTACCCCCGTTATCTGCTATTGTCCCATAGTCTGGAATTCCACTATGATGCCCTGCAATGCAATAAGCCATTAGTTTGCCAAGTTTTCCACAATTTCTTTCTGCTTCTTGTGCTCCTGCAGTGGAATGATCAACCTTTAAATTTTGACCATGTAGCTTGTTCTGAAATTCTTGGGAGTACTTACCCAAATCATGGAGCATACCGCAAAAAAAACCAAATTCCTTAGCATTAAACTTAGAGGCAAAAAATCCTGCTAGTTCAGCCGTATTCGTTAAATGTTCGACCAAAGGTTGCCACGATTTTTGAGGATTATCAGATGAATGAGCATAATAGTTCATAAAAACCTCCTTTTCGAAAGGATTATTTATAGTATACAATACGACAAATCATTACCATATCCTGTTACTATTTACATTATTTTTTTTAAATCTTAAAATATTACAGTTGATATCTTAATTATTTCACTAAAATTTGATCTAGAATACTATGACTATCCCCTTACGATTAACTACCGAAACACTTGTATCCCGTACCCGTACAACGCCTAAGAGATTCTAATTCTAACTTTATGTTCGTTATTATAAGCCTTACTTAAACACTTATTTTCCTCTAACTCTTTGTGTTTCTACTTCATCTGCTATAAAGATGGGTCCTCCCGACTTTATCATCTACTAGCATTTTCATTTTCAAATTGCATTAACAACCAAATTTTAAAAAATACAAAACACCAGCAACGGGATACTTGCGCCCTTTTTTAAAGGTGAGAGAATAAAAAGACTTATGTATAATGGATTATAAATAAGTGGGTGTAGAAATTGACAGTAATATTGTTGCTAGAAGGAATAATATGTAATAAGATAGCAATAATAGGAAAAAAATATAGAAAAGGGTAATAAGAAGTTGAATATTGAATCTCCATAGTGAGATACATCCGGGGGTTCGTTCAATGAAATTGCATATGAAATTGAGCCGTTGCATTTCTCCTAATATTGAGGAAACTTGACACTGAGGAGGCTTTGCATGGTTGATATACGCTCAACTTCATATGCAATCCTAAAAGTTAAGTGAAATTGGTCGTTTTGTAATCTACATTATTCTGAGAATTGTTAAGATAAGCTATGAAGACTATTGAGTGAATTGCATTCTAAAGTGGAGGGGTATTGTTATGGCATTCAAGCCTAATTATGCATTATACTATCCAAACATTGAGTTTCAGAATTTTCAATGGTTATATTCAGCAGCATTAATATGGGACAAGATTTATAGAATCGTTCCTTCAAGCTATACGCCGCATGATCCAAAAAATGTTAAAGATCTGTTTGAAGATGGAGAGATAGGTATCTTTCTAGATCCAAGTAATTATGCAAAGGAAGTTGCAGATGAATTTCTATCAAAATTGGAGAATGAAGATTGGGATGCTGCTGCATTAACACGAATTGATGAGGATTATGCTCGAATACATAAAGAAAAAGTGGATGTTACATTAAGAGATATGATAATAAGTACTGGTGGCATAGATTCAGGCGAGAATTGGTATTTTGTACCTACTAATTTTGAAGCTCAGTATATGACATATTTAGCTAATTCGATGGCCGAGAAAAATAATCTTAGTATTATTTCAGATAAGCCTGCTGCTTGGGCTTGCTCTACGTATTACAGTTATAATGGTCAAGTTAATGACTTCCCCCAAATAGATGATAGTACTCAGTTAGCTTCATTATTATTTAAAGAAATAATTCCTGTAAACCTGACTGATATTAGTATTGAGGAATTACTAAAGTTTAGAAAAAGTAAAAAAGATGAAAGACAGAATTTTATGCGAGCTATTAATAATGCGGCAAATCAAATTTCAAATTGTTCAGATCCTAAAATTATTAATGATCTTGTTCATGATTTAATGTTAGATGTTGAACAGGCATTAAAGGATTATAGAAAATGTTTGGGAGACTTCAAGTACAATTCCTTGACAGGATTATATTCAATAGCTATACCAGTTGCAACTGAAGTAATTAATCAAACTGCACATATCAGATCCCAAGAATTACAGATATTATCTGCGTTAGGTGTTGCTATTGGTGTTGTAACAAGTATAAGAGAATATCGTAAGTCGAAAGTAAGTCTAGCTAAAGAATCAGACTATTCTTATCTGCTTCAGATGAGAAACAGATGGGAAAAAGTATATCAAGGTGGTAGCTATAGCTACTTCTTAAGCAGACAAATTGAAGAATTCATTAATGATTGACTTTATTGGGCGGCCAACTTCACTTAACAAAATTTTCACGCTTCGGGCGTGTCATAGCGGCCACACAGCCTCACCGGGCGACAAGCGCCACTAAAGGGTAGGGCCCTGCTGGTCCGGTTCGCCGGCATCGTGAAAACGGAACGTTATACGATATATGTGATAGGAGTGAGTTTATGGGTCATGAAGTTAATAATTTAAGCTTTATTGAATTTGGTGTTGGTTTTTATAGAAAAGGATTAGAGTTAATAAATCCAGAGAAAGATGATTTTTCTATTATGTCTGGTTGTTTATTATTGGTTATAGGTTTAGAAAAGTTTATAAAACAAGTACTAATTAATCATAATCCTTTAATGATTTTAGAAAAAGTAGGTTTTGATGATGTACTTGCCGTTCACAAGGACAAGAGTACCCTTGATAAAAGGTCGGTAAGTTTAGAGATAGCATTTGAGAGATTAACAAAGTTGTTTCCTGAAATGGAGTTTCAAAAGCATGTTGTTAAGAACCTTATTAGAAATCGTAATTTTTTAGCCCACTCAGCAGGAAATTTTAATTTAAAAACTATTGAAAATAATGTAAGGGTAAATGTTACAGTAACGACCCAAATTATATGTGAAAAATGTTTAAAAACTGATCTCTGTGAGTTATTTGGCAAAGATGTTTGGCAAGAAATGCTAGATTATAAAGAAGCATATGAAGAAGCAGAAATACTTGAATTAGAAAAAAGGATTTCATTCTTAAAAAGAATTTACTCGGAGGGCAAAAAACTACCATGTACTTCGGTAAAGTTAAGTAAATACGCAGAAGGATATCATTATTATGATTGTCCCATTTGCAAATCCGCAGCGATTATTGAAATTGAAATAGATGTAGACGTTGACGATCGAGAGGGAATAGTTTTAGGAGCCTGGCCTTATCCAAATTTTCTTTACTGTGAAAATTGTGGTTTTTCGTTGATTGATTCAGATGAAATCGAAATTTTGGTCGGAGAAGAGACTCTTCGAGAAATACTATATTCAGGCTTTGAGTAAGATGAATAGACTCACATACATGGTTTAACACGGGGTTAGCGACATAGGGAGCATTCATGATGGAACAAGCCCTTAACACCATCCTCCAGCTTAATTTAGTTCAAAAATCCCTCGAACTTATCGGGTAATGGCTACATATAGCTTATATCAGCTTTCCCCCGTTTTTCTGAAGAAAAGATCTACAATTATTGATGTCATTGGTAGAATAACTACTACTCCCCTTCCATAGTAAATCCTTTGACTATGGACAAAATCCTTTTTCTAAACTCTTCGAATGAGTCACCAGTCGAACCATAGTACATGAAGTGCCGACAAGCCATTATATATCCCTTCTTTCCGTTGGGATAATTAAATTCAATTATTGGAGATTTTAATTCCATTTGTTCAATTGACTGTTCAAGATCTACTTGGCCGGGCGGGATTACTTTACCGTGGGTTAATATATAAGCCACATGCTCTACTGTCTTCTTTCCATGAAGAATCAAGAGCTTAGGTTGAAACTCGGTAACAAGCTGATAAAATATTTCTTTTCCTTTATCTATCACATGTTTCGGTTCCCTTTTTAACTCCTTAACATTTGCAGTGGGGTAAGGAATTGCATCTGTTTCGATAACTGCTAAATCTGTATGGTTAGCAAGCCATGATAAAAATGAATTCATCCCCATTCTTGTGCGTGATATTTGGTCCTTATCCTGACTTATCCGATATTCTTTATAAAATCGAATAAACTCATCATAATTAAGAAGTAAACTTACGTAGCTGTCTATATCAATCTCGATAGGGGATATAGGAGTAGCAGGGTTAATTCCAACAAAGAAAATATCTACCTTAGATAGATCACCATTACAGATAAAAGGACGATAATAAGACTTCCCAGTAGCAGGTGGGATACACATTTGCTTTAGCACATCATTTGAGAACATAAATCCTCCCGATTTCCGCCTTTCTCATTTGAATCTCTCCAATCTATTCAATGTCTCCCAAATCTAGTTGAACTATTTTTAAATTAAGAAACTTATCCCTTATTATATCTACATTGCGGTTATCAGGTGAATAATAAAACACATATCTATGTCTAGGTCCCTTCGAATCTGCAACCCTGATGCAGTCCTTTTTCAATTTGTCATTGCTATGAGGACTCGTGGCAGCAAATACCTCCGCTGTTACTAAACCGTCTTTGGATACAATATCAAAACCTGGCGATGTCCCCAGGTTAAGAATATACGGAATATTTTCTGGATGGACCTTAATTAGATATTCCGTTGCCTGTAAGGAAGCAAGATATGTAAAGGTTTGATTTAATTGCTCAACAAAATTTAAAGGCCGCTTTTCTAAGGGATCTTGACCAACTTCAGAAAACCGAAGATCATGAAATAGATCGAATGCCTCTTTTTGATTTGATAACTGCTTAATCTTTTGTTTAGTGTTTTCCATTGCTTCCAAAACCACTGTTTTGTAATCGTAAATAACCTGAAAATTACTAATCTCTAGTTGTTTATTCAACTCTTGCCCCCCATATCCTAACTACTTTAAGCAACCAGATCTAGATCCCAATTCTACAATTGAGATTGAAATATTGTTGGTATATTACTTTCAATATATAAATTATATAAAAGGTATAAAATTCCTCCTTGGGAAAAAACTGTATCCACACTATTTTTTAAGAGGAATAGTTGTACGGGCTCACAAAAGATAGAGAATGTTGAGTAATACCAAAATAATTATTGCCCTTAGAAAATAAAAAAAAGAGCATCAAAGTTAATATAACCTTGAAGCTCCATCATTTATTGGTGCGAGAAACGGGACTTGAACCCGTACGCCATAAGACACACGCCCCTCAAACGTGCCTGTCTGCCAGTTCCAGCACTCTCGCATATTAGAATTATTTAATTTTGTTCGCAAAGAATATCTTAACACCGACTTAACAATTAGTCAAGATGAAGGGAGCAGGATTAATTTTCCTATCCCACTGTGAATAAAGCTCTACTGGTTTTTTCTTTTCTTTTTCCCCTTCTTTTCTTCTATGAGATTTGACTGCTCCTGGGGTTGTTTTACTCTTCTGATAATTAATAAATAATATAATCCTGCAGCAACTAAAGCATAGTTAGGAATTAAGAAAGTCCAATTAATAGTTTCCCCTTCCATCAAGTTTTCTCCGATACTACTTAAGACAACGCCAACCATCATTCCTAGAAAAATAGCCCACCTCATTCGCCTACTCATCTAACCTTCTCCAATCTATCATTTATGCTTAAACCAGGAATTCGGCCTCTTTTAGCCACTGGTTTACCGTCAATTTCTTTTAAATCCATAGTCATATCGATAGCTCTAGCCCCGGATATATAACTTCCTACTCCGAATGCATCTGCTCCGGCTTCTTTTAATAATTTAATTTTTTCGGGATCTAGTCCTCCGGAAACAAATATTTGTACATGGTTAGATCCAGCCATATCCAAACGAGCCCTTATTTCTTTTACTAGCTCCGGTGTTACACCGCCACGCTCACTAGGCGTATCTAACCTAATTCCTTGCAGTTTTTTTCCTAAAGCTTCGGCTACCCTTAGGGTTTCTTCTGCTTCGTCCTTAAAGGTATCAACTAATACAAGACGTATTGCATCAGGAGGCATTATCCGATCATAGGTCTTGGCAACATCAACGGTATCACCAACAATCAAAAAAACAGAATGAGGGACAGTACCTTTTGGTTCCTTGCCTGCTAATTTAGCACCTAAAATACAGCTAGCTCCATCTATACCTCCCACTAATGCTGAACGTTCCATAACGGGTGCCACAGAGGGATGAACATGACGGGCACCAAAAACTAAGGCTTGTCTATCACCAACTACCTTTTTGATCTCTCTAGCTGCTGTAGCCCAGCCACAAGAGCTGGCAAGAATGCCTAATATTGCTGTTTCATAAATACCAAATTCCCCATAACTACCTTTTATACGCATTATAACTTCTTTTCGTTCGAATTCAGCCCCTTCAGATAAGGACCAAACATCCACTCCGGTATCTCTTAAAAGATTCAAAATCTCTGGTAATCCGCAAAATACTCCTGCCCCCCGGGAGAAAATTTCTGCTATCACCTGTGTATTCTCTTTATTTAATTCCTTTAATATCTCATGGGTTTTAACAAAATAAACATCTGTTGTCGCCCCGTTAATAATCTCTTCATGGCTAGCAGAAAATAATACTCTATCTTTTTGTATTGTTAAATCTTCAACTTGTTTTAAAGTTAATATTTTTTTTCCCGACATCTCTATTTCCTCCCGATTGAAGCTCACATAAATTAAATTTTAAACTATAATTTTATTCAATATTTTTCAATTAATACCTTTAAAATATCAGAATTTTTCACTAAACTTAATTTTTCCCGTTGTATAAGCCCTGATAAGTTTTAAAATCTACAATCACCTTATAGACATAATTACGAGTTTCTTTAAAAGGAATATTTTCTAAGTCATCTAAATTTCCGGACCATGTACCTTGATTGAGCCATTTTTTTACATTAGTTTCCCCACCATTATAAGCGGCAAGGGCTGCAATCATATTACCATTAAACTGCCTTAATAAATACTTTAAGTACCAAGTGCCTATATTGATATTATGTTTAGGCTCGTAGAGTAAATCGGCATTAAATTCTTTATAACCCAACTCTTTGGCAACCCACTGGGCAGTCTCCGGCAAAATCTGCATTAAACCTCTCGCATCTTTAGCAGATAGGGCTTTTTCATTAAATTTGCTCTCAACTTTTATGACGGCAAGAATGAGCTGAGCATCAACTTCGTATTTTAAACTTGCCGATTCAATTATCTCTTTGTGAGGGAAAGGGTAAAACAATTTCAAAAACCAGGTACTATTAATAAGGCCAACAAAAGCCAGGAGAATAATTATAAAGATAACTACAATTTTGAACAAGCAACCTAACCTAAAAATAGTCCTTTACCTCCATTACACAAATCGTTAATTTCATATTATTTTAGACTTCAAGCTTTCATTCTGTTTTTAATACTTCTCGCCAGATTTCTTTAATTTGGTTTATAGTGTGGGCTAAATCCTGATTATTATCTATCACCCGTTGAGCATATTTTAATTTTTCCTCCATGGGCATTTGAGATTCAAGTCTTTTTAAGGCAGCTTCTAGGGAAATATTATCTCTTGCCATCACCCTTCTTACCTGCAGTTCCTCAGCAACAGCAATAACCCAAACTTCATCTACCATCTTGTACATCCCAGCTTCAATTAATAATGGGGCATCTACTACAATCAGCGGTGCCAATCCTTCTTTTTTATATTGAGCAATTAATAATTGTGTTTTGTTTAAAACTTCTGGATGGACAATTTCATTTAAAATTCGTCTTTTTTCAGGATCACTGAATATTATGTCTGCCAGTTTTTTTCTATTTATAGTTCTATCTTCATTAAAGGCTTGGCTACCAAAATACCGCCAAATTTTTCGCCAGGCTTCTTCACCTGGTTCTACAACCTGACGGGATAAAATATCGGCATCTATAATTACTGCACCCATTTTTCTTAGAGAATCCGATATTATGCTTTTACCGCTGGCAATACCACCGGTTAATCCTATGACAAGCATATTTATTCACCTACTACTTTGGGCAGACACATGGGTCTGCCCCTACAAGTTATTACAATATTTTTACCGCGCCCAAAAACATAATAATTACTCCCGGTATTAATCCTAAGTTACTAAGAAGCCTATCAAATGATACTTGACTGCCTAAATACAAGCCTAATGAAACTAAACAAAATTTTGTAAGACCTGCAACTATTGGTGTTAGAATCGGACTAAAGCCCATCATGGCTGCCCCTAATCCTGCTCCTAATGCATCCATTGCCAGAGCAAAGCCTAAAAACACAGCCTCATTAACACTAATCTCACCCGATTGGTCAAAGTCTGCTTTTGCAGGCTCTTTTAATATTTTTATTACTAAGCCTAAGCTAGGAATAGATAGTTTAAATACCGTAATAGGGGAATTTTCCGTAAGCCCCCAACCGTTTTTAGGCTCTAGCCTTTGTAGCCAGGCCTGAATTAAAAGCCATCCTCCTACTAATAATAACGCAATTCCACCTAAAGTTTCAGCTACTTTTTCAGATAAAAAATTAGCAATTAAATTCCCCATCAGCATAGAAACAGCTAAGGCTGCAGCTGAGGAAATACATATTACCAAAAGGGATTTTAACGGAATTCTAATCTTACGAATACCATAAGATATACCTACACCAAAACCATCTAGACTTAAAGCAGCTGCAAAGATTATTGTGGCCCAAATCAAGTCTTTACCCTCCTCCTGTTATGTATGAAGCTAATCATACTATATGGAGGAAGCTTGAATTGTGTGACACAAGAATTAGTGGCTAATATTAACTGCTAAGGCTAAGGCTAAGGTTGAGGTTGAGGTTGAGGTTGAGTGACATCTTAGATCTACCCTATTGAATATTTCCTTAACCTTAACCTAGCGAAGCGAAACCTTAACCTTAGTTACTTTTTCTGGCATTCTGGACAATAGGCTGTACTTCTTCCCCCTACTTTAATCTTCTCTATTTGTTTCCCACAATTAAGGCAGGCTTGACCGGATTTGCCATATACCTTTAACTGATGCTGAAAGGTTCCCGCTTCCCCAAAACCATCTACATAATCTTTGATAGAAGAACCCCTATGTTCCACACCAGCCTTTAGCCTGTCTTTAATTGCCTGCCAAAGTGCATTTTGTTTTTCCTCAGATAATTTGTCTATAGTTTCCTCGGGATGAATACCTGCCTGAAATAGGATCTCATCAGCATAAATATTGCCAATGCCCGCTACACATGTCTGATCTAAAATAAATACTTTAGCTTTCTTCTTTTTCCCTTTAATAGCTTCTTTCAAACAATCAAGGGTGAATTCAGTACCAAGTGGTTCTGGTCCCATTGTTTTCAAGCCGGATATTAAATCTATCTGGTCAGATGGGACTAAATAAATTAAGCCAAACTGACGAATATCATGGAAACGCAATTGATTTCCATCATCTAAAGAAAAAATAAAGTGGGTATGTTTTGCAATAGGGGCAGTTTTTTCTACGTACAGTAAGCGTCCTGTCATCCGCAGGTGAATGACTAAAGCCCAGTCATTATCCATATTAAAAAGCAAGTATTTACCTCGCCGCCTAATATCTTTAAATGCACTTCCAGTAAGGGTAGTTATAAAAGCGTTTGCATCACCTGAAGGGATTTTGATAAGCTTTGGTAAATTAACTTCTACTTGGGTAATTTTTTTTCCTATAAGAATTGGTTCTAAAGACCGGCGAACCGTTTCCACTTCCGGCAATTCCGGCATCTTTACCATCATCCCTTTCGCTATACTCGCTCATCAAAGCTATAATTCTCAACTCTCCATTTTCCATTCTCAATTATCAAGACATACGCCTCTTAAATTGATTCTAAATCATACCAGTTAAAGCCTACCTGCATATCAACCTTTAAAGGAACATCTACTTGATAAGCCTCTTCCATCTCCTGTTTTACTAAAGTTATCAGTCTGGATACTTCTTGAGGAGGCACTTCAAAAACAAGTTCATCATGAACCTGGAGAATCATCCGGGCAGCAAATTTATTTCTCTCCATTTTGTCTTGAATATTAACCATAGCTATTTTAATAATATCAGCGGCACTACCTTGAATAGGTGTATTCATGGCTGTACGCTCGGCAAAGCTTCTGAGGTTGAAGTTCTTACTTAAAATGTCATTAAGATACCGCCTGCGTCCTAGCAGAGTAGTCACAAAGCCCTGCTCTCTAGCCTGAGCAATTATCTTGTCAATCCATTCTCTAACCCCTGCATATCTTTCAAAATAGTTATCAATATAGGTTTTTGCTTCTTTACGGGTTATACCCAAATCTCTAGAAAGGCCATAATCACTTAACCCGTAAACAATACCAAAATTTACGGCCTTAGCATGACGGCGCATCTCTTTTGTTACTTGGTCCATAGGTACGTTAAATACTTCCGATGCAGTTCTAGTATGAATATCCTGCCCTTTTTTAAAGGCCTCAATTAAAACCTGATCTTTAGCAATATGGGCTAGTATCCTTAATTCAATTTGGGAGTAATCAGCAGTTAAGAGAATATACCCTACCTTTGAAGGAATAAAAACCTTGCGAATTTTTCTGCCTTCCTCCAAACGGATAGGAATGTTTTGCAGGTTTGGCTCTGTACTGCTTAATCTTCCAGTTGCAGTAATTGTTTGATTAAAAGAAGTATGAACTTTCTTGGTTTTTGAATTGGTAATATTTAATAAGCCATCAACATAAGTTGTTTTCAGTTTAACTAGCTGACGATAATTGAGTATTTCTTTGACAACTTCATGCTCTCCTGCTAAGGCATCTAATACTTCGGCATTAGTGGAATAGCCCGTTTTAGTCTTTTTAATAGTGGGCAAACCTAATTTTTCGAAAAGAATTACCCCAAGTTGTTTAGGAGAATTAATATTAAACTCTTCTTCAGCTAAAACATAAATCTTTCTTGTCAGATCATCAATTCTCAGTTCTAACTCTTTACCCATAATCAATAACTGCTCCCTATCTAGTTTAACACCCTGCAGTTCCATTAAGGCTAAGACTCTAGCTAAAGGTAATTCAATTTCCTCATATAATTCTAGTAATCCATTTAGAGAAATTTCCTTCTCAATAACAGCCTTCAACTGATTAAGGCCTTCCATAAGACTAAAGGACCTCATTGGTTCTTCTTCAACTGCTACTCGCTCCAAATTACTGTAAATTAGTTGTGGTAAACTTGTGTCACTTAAAGAAGGATTTAAAAGGTAGCTTCCCAATAATACATCCCATTTTAGACCTTTTAGTTTAATTTTCTCCCGCAAGAAGAAAATATGTGCCATCTTAGCATCATAAGTAACCTTTATAAGGTCCTCATTTTCTAGATAGGGTTTTAATATTTTTGCATATTGACTGAAATTCTTTTCCACCTGCACCAGGTAACTGGTATCATTAAGCCATAAGCTCAGACTAATAACATTACCTCGATATGCATCTGTGGAATCATATTGTATTAGAAAAGGTAGTTCTTTTAATTCTGAGTTAGTCAAGACCTCATTTAATTTTTTTGGTGTTTCAATTATTACCCCTTTACTTTCTAGCTTTTTCACAGATACCTTGTCTTCCACTAAAGTATTTTTTAGTAAGTTTTTAAATTCTAAATCTTCATAAATGGGGATTAGCTGATCATAATTGGGGGGACGTACTTTTAAGCTTTCCTTATTTATATCCATTTCCACACAGCAATAAATAGTAGCCAGCTTTTTGCTCAAAAATGCCTGGTCCTTATTCTCACTGAGCTTTTCCCCAAGCTTTTTACCTTGAAAATCCTCTAGATGATCCATGATGTTTTCTATACTATTGTATTCTGCTAGCAGCTTTAAGGCCGTTTTTTCTCCTATACCGGGTACTCCTGGAATATTATCAGAGGAGTCACCCATTAATCCTTTTAAATCAGTAATCTGTTGTGGTGTTAAGTTATATTTTTCCTTAAGCCCATCTAAATTAAATACTTCCACCTCAGAAATACCCTTTCTTGTTAAAAGAACTTTGGTATTTTCGGAAACAAGCTGAAAAGCATCCCTATCACCGGTAACAATAAGGGTTTCTAATCCCTCTTTTTCTGCCCATTTTACCATAGTGCCAATTAAATCATCGGCTTCATAGCCTTCCTGTTCAAAAATCGCTATATTCATGGCAGCTAGTATATTTTTAATTAGACCCATTTGTGGTCTTAGTTCATCTGGCATTCCTTTTCTTTGGGCTTTATAATCGGCATAATCCCCATGACGAAAGACAATCCTACTTTTATCAAAGGCAACTGCTATATAATCAGGATTCTCATCTGAAAATATCCGCATCAGCATATTGGTAAATCCATAGGCTGCATTAGTAATAACCCCTTTAGCATTACTCAAAAGCGGAATCGCATAAAATGCCCTATTAGCCAAACTGTTACCATCAATAATTACAAATTTCTCTTTTTTCATTATCCCACTCCTAAATCAATTCTTGCTAAGGTTATTATATACAATAATACTCTGTGGTATTTTACCATATAAATAAAAGTTTGTAATAAAAAAATTCGGTGTACAGGTTAAGTTTCCTGCACACCGATGGTTTTATTTATTAATATATTTATTTTTAACTTTTTTACCAATTATCCATAAGATAATTAGAAATAACAAAGTCATGATTATAAAAGGTAGATATGTGCCAAAATAGACTACTAAATTTCCAAACCCAATTATCATGGAATTAATGCTCTTAATAAATGCTTCTTGGGTTCTGGTCACAACACCAGCTAAACCAGTGGTCTTAATCTGTTTTACCGGTGTTAAGGTTTCACGAACCGTTACGTTAATGGTTGATAATTCGGTTCGGTTGCTAAGGTACCTTAAACGGCCCTCTAAAGATTCTAAATCAGCTCTGGTTCTAGCTAGTTCATTTTCTACCGCCAAAACATCACCTAAGGTACCTGACTTTTCCAAAATGGATAAAAGTCTTTCTTCTTTCATGCGCATAGCCTTAAGACGGCTTTCGACATCCACATACTCTTCAGTGACATCTTGACTATCTACTGTTCTATTATTAGTATTACCCATATTCTCTAGGCGGTCTAAAGCTTCATCAAATCGCTCTTGAGGGATTCGTAAAGCGATACTACCTGCAAGGAGCTTCCGCTCATCGTCATAGACATGGGTGTTTTCACTTACAACATAGCCCTGCATGTCTTTTACCATATCTTTAATGTGAGAATTAACATCCTTATAGCTGTCTACTTCTAAATTAAGATGCCCTGTTTTGATTATTTTCCGCTCAATTGCCGCTGTATCTGCCGGCATGGTCTGTTCCTGCTCCTGCATAAAAAACATATCAGGAGCAGCGTCTTTTTGTATTAGTATCTCTGGGCTACCACCGGTTGTGTCAAAAGATACAGATTCATTCATTCTCATTTTCGCCTTCGCCGAAGAACTATCCCCAGCTATAGAGCCATATCCTTGCGGAGCGCTAGGTGCGGCATTTTCTGATTTAGCCTCTTCCCTGGCGCTTTTTGCACCCATAAGACCAAAACCATTTGTCAACACAGGCACAATGACTAATAAGAGAACTGCTGCTGCCGCTAATGGCATCCATGACTTAAAGGATTTATTAAAATATTTTGTAGCTTTATCTATATAGGTAACTTTAGATGCCTTTTGTTCTTTCTCTAACTTGCTCCGTAGCTCTCGCCTAAAGCTTGCAGGGGGAACGAGTTCTTCTTCATCTAAGCTGTTAAACATTACAACAACTTCCTGCAGGGCCTGTAACTCCCGTCGACACTCTAGACAGCCCTCTAAGTGTTTTAAAAGATCGGCTTTTTCAGTGGGCTCTAAATAATCATCTATATACAAAGATAACATATCCTGAACTTCATTACAGTCTCTCATTCCCTTCCCCCCTTTCTCTTCCATCGGAGTTTATTTGTTCCCGTAAAACCTTGCGAGCGCGATTTAATCTGGATTTTACAGTGCCTAAAGAACAATTCAGCATTTCAGCGATTTCTTCATAACTGTAACCCTGGATATCTCGCAAGACTACTACCATACGGTACTCAGGATTGAGATTATTTATTAGACCCTGTAAATATTCTTTTAATTCCTTCCGTTCATAAACCTGCTCAGTCGTTGGTGCATGATCTTTAACCTGCTTAGTAACTGTTCCTTCTTCTAACCATACTTCCTCATCTAAAGAAGTCTGGATAGTTCTTTTAGCTTTCCTTAATTGGTCTCTGCATACATTAGATACTATTCTACAAATCCATGTTGAGAAAGATGCTTCCTGACGGAAATTTTTAATCGCCTGGTAAGCCTTCAAAAAGGCTTCCTGGGCCAAATCACTAGCATCCTCCTGATTCCCCATAAAACGGAAAGCAATAGAATAGACCCTTCTCTCATATCTTGCAACCAATTCCTCAAAGGCATCCATGTCCCCATTTTGACTACGCGTAATCAATTCTTCCTCTAACAACATGAACTGGCGTCCCCCTTTCAACCAGTACTTCATAGACGAAAACTTTTTAAAAAAAGTTCCCTATAAAGTGATACTTCGTTCAGATGTTCTTGTATTTCATCTGAACGTTAGTTGAACTTATCCAGGGGCTTTACAACTCTTAATTATTCCTTTAAAGTGCGCTTTAGAGTTGTTAGCCCTCGGGCAAAGTGATACTTCGTTCAGATGTTGTTGTATTTCATCTGAACGTTAGTTAAACTTATCCAGGGGCTTAACAACTCTTAATTTTTCCTTTGAAGTCCGCTTTAGAGTTGTTAGCCCTCGGGCAAAGTGATACTTCGTTCAGATGTTAATTATATTTCATCTGAACGTTTATTTTTTTCATCGTCCCTTAACAATCTAGCCCTAGTTATTGTTTTTCTGCCAAATTTTATATTAATCTTGTCTAAAGCTTGGTACAAATTTTTTGACTTATCCTCTTTTTCTGTAAATAATGAAAATTGCTGTTTCACCTGCTCCTCCCGGATTAAACCAGAAACAGTAATACCTATTAATCGAATGCTTTTCTGTGATAGATGATTAACTATTAATAACTTAACAGCCTCCTGATAAATCACATCATCCTGATTAAATTCCGTGGATAAGGTATGACTTCTAGTTATTGTTTTAAAATCCGGGTAGCGGACTTTTAAAGTTACCGTTTTCCCGCAGAGTCCTGCTCGCCTTAGCCTCCAGCCTACATCCTGAGCTATTTCCAATAAAACCCTTGTTAAATACTCTTGATCTTTAATATCTTGGCTAAAAGTAGTTTCATGCCCTATTGAATGAGCATCTCTCTCAGGAATCACAGGCCTCTCATCAATCCCATTTGCTAAATGATAAACTTCTAAACCCCAACTGCCTAAAGTTTTAGCTAATAAATCTGGGCTTGATCTAGCTAACTGCCCTATAGTTTTTATATTTAAATCTACCAGCCTAGCTGCTGATTTGTTGCCTATACCCCAAAGCTTCTGAACTGATAAAGGCCAAATTATTTTGGCTATATTTTCTCTATTTATTACTACCAGTCCATCGGGTTTTTCCAAATCAGATGCTATTTTAGCTAAAAATTTATTAGCTGCAATACCAATTGAAGCTGTCAAATCTAATTGGCTTTTAATCTGGGCTTTAATTCCCTGGGCTATTTGCAGGCTATCTCCAAAAAGCCTTTGACAGCCGGTAACATCTAGAAAAGCCTCATCTAGTGAAATGGGCTCAACCAAAGGCGTATAGTGCTGAAATATCTGCATTATTTCATCAGATACTCTACGGTATTTGCTATGATCCGGCGGGACGAATATTCCCTGAGGACATAGTCGGTATGCTTCAATTAAAGGCATAGCTGAACGAATACCATATTTCCTAGCTTCATAAGAAGCAGTGGAAACAACGCCTCGTGACTGCGGCTTTCCCCCGATTATTACCGGTTGACCCCGCAGCTCGGGATTATCTCTTTGTTCTACAGCAGCATAAAAAGCATCCATATCAACATGAATTATTCTTCTTTCCATGGTACCACATCCACCTTAATTTCTAAATTAATTTTACCACAAAGAAAAATTTGAGGATATATGAGTAAAAAGTGGAAATTATATTGATGAAAGGGGGGAGCTTAATGAAAAAACCGAACCAGCAGCCACAAAAGGGCACGAAGCAAACTAATGTAAACGAATCTCAAAATTATTTACAAGAAGCTTCGGAAGAATTAATGCAGGAAAAAGGAATGCAAAAAACTCAAAAACAGCAAAAGAAAACATAAGGACAACAAAAGTGAGGGGATTTCTCCCCTCACTTAATTTTTATATTTTATACTGGAAAGTATCATAGCACTTGGGAATTAATTACATACCTATTAATTACATACCTAGAAGTCCCAATCAATATTGACAAAGGTATTTGCCCGTGCTATACTATTTTTTGTCAACAAAATATGCCGAAGTGGCGGAATTGGCAGACGCAGTGGACTCAAAATCCACCGCCCTCAAAAGCGTGCCGGTTCGAGTCCGGCCTTCGGCACCATAGAAATCAAGGCTTCTAATGCCTTGATTTTTCTTTTACTCAAAAACCTGCCGATGTAACCTTCCGATATGACTTTTTATTAATATATATACCCTATGGAGGTATAAGAAAAACTACCCTTTCAGGGTAGCTAAAAATTGGTGTTAGATTCTACTTTGGCTTTATACATTAGTATCTGACTTTCTATTCTCTGATCCTCAGTAAATAAAAAAAGCAGGGGTTTTATCCCTGCTCTCCGACATTCAAATAATCTTCTGCTCTATTATAGAATCCATCAATTATGCTTTTAAAAGAAATCTCTTTGCTGTTTTCATTAATAGAACTTTTAAACCAGCCTAATTCTTTTATTATTTGATCTACCTCAACTGCCCAAACGTTATAAGCATCAATTCCTTCTTTCCTTCGCAACTCAGCATCTTGCTTGAAGATTTCAAACTTTTCTTCCTCTTTTGCTAGTTCTTCTAGCAGCTCTTTTTCATAAGGAAATCCACCTAATTCATTAGAAGTTTGCTTAAATGCTTCCGCGAGTAATTGTTTATTATAATCTATAGTTTTTCTAGTCTCGGCTATCTGGTTGTCTATAGTATTATTTATTAAATTGTATACTTGTAGTTTTTTTGCTTCTAATTTATTTATTAAATCTTCAACCTGTTGAATGTAAGATGTATATTGCTGTGAAGTTTGTTTTATAGCACCAGTATCAATATTAACCGTCTGAGTAGTGCCATCCCAATCTACCTTATGACCAAAATTTTCAGAAATAAACCTTAGCGGAACATACGCATGACCATCTTTCATAATTACATCAGCATCAGCCTTCTGACCATCAATTACAATACTGATCCCGCTAGCAGCCAAAACAGGTGTAACCACCAGCACCAATAAACATATTATTAGTAATATCTTTCTCACTTGACATTTCCCCCATGAATTGGAATTTTTTATCTATATTCTACCACATAGCCATACATTCCCTGCATGTTTCCCAAATTATTTTTCCAACAACACCAATTACAGCAACTTGACCTAAATCTTCAACTAGATATCCTTTAGCATTATTATATTCTTTTTCCTCGACTTCTGATAAGTCTACTACCAATAATAACCACCAGGCAACAAGCCAATAGGTATAGGGAGAATCATATTAGGATAATCGTCCGGATTAAAATAGTAGCTTTCCTCATTAGGTATATCGCCAAGAGTAATTTTTAACTCAAACTGACCTTTCTTATTTTGGTTAATACTACAATAGGCACCCACGCTATCGTCAAAAAACTCTGCTTTATCTAGGACCTGCTTAAAATTAGTACCAGGTGGCAATCTCCAATAAGATGTTATCTCATTACTTTCTTTATGGTAATGACTAAGCATGGGTATTTTATCCTCTTTTTTTTTATCCCACACGCCCGAAATGTATCTTCGACACGGCCTATTATTTCACGCCCTGGACGGTATCTGAAAAGCCTTGAAAAATTGCGAATAGCAAGTTCAAGCACAACTTCGCTGTAATTACCCATGCTAAACCCACTCAATCAATCCACCCCCAATTCATCCAGCACCCATCTTTGAGCTTTCCGGGATAACCTTAAAAACTCTTGCTTCTGCTGTGTTGTAGCACTTTTTAGTTTTATAAACTGTAAATACTCAGGAGTTTCTTTAAAAACAGTACCCTTAGTCATGGTCGGTTTCCCTGTCTGCACTAACCGCTTAAACGCTGCAGCCTGTTGTCTAGTATAAACCTTTTGACTTTTAGCACCATAACTGGATGATATTAAACAAGCCTTTTGGATTAGTCATAATGCCATAGCCTACTACTGCACCCAGTCCAACAACTACTACTTTTGCTTTTACGGGGACCCTCTCCCATAAGCTCTCAGATGCATAGCACGGTGTCGCTAACATTGAGAAAATTATCCCAGCACATACAATCTTCTTAATATTCACCCTATCACTCCCCTTAATATTCTTAATATTCCACTCTTGCCATAACCTTCATGCTAGCCGCAATAGTCAGTCACCCAGCCCCTTATCAACCCCCCTCCCCCCATTCTTGGGGGTATTTATTGTTTGTCGTGGACAAACTCCTACCCTGCTGACGTGAAGATGGAGGTCACAATCCCGAGAGAGGTGATAATGTCTGCCCAGACCTGCCAGTTATAATTTGTCGAGGTGCCGATTGCGGTCATCAGCTTGTCGATGAGGTCTTCCACTATCCCCCCATCCAGGAATAGAGAACGGGAAAGCTCACCGCCACAACCATAGCGCGGATAAAGCTCCGGCAAGCCCCAATGTGCAGATGGACTGAATGACCAAATTCCTTGTTTTGCCGCTCCGGGTAGCTCCGATGGTCAGAGTGTGGGTATCATCGGAAATGTAGTAGATTTTCTCTTTATCCCCCTCCTTTGTCATACCTACGGCGATACCACCGCTTTTAAGGATTTTATAGCGGTCCTGCTTGGGAATACTTTGGTCTGCCTTTGTTTGAGGGTCTTTTTCCTTTATAAAATGGGTGTCAAGTTGATAATCCACTTTTTCAAAGCTGGATTCCCCTGCTTCACTTTCCAGCGGTTCCTCCTTTTTGGGTTGTGGCGTTTGTGACAACATACTTTTATCACTTTCCAAGGGATGTTCCTTGTCTGTGTCCGGCTTGGCGGTTTCCGTGCTTCCCTCCGTTTCCTCGGATAAAATATCGAGGTTATCTCAGCCGGTTTCAATCAGCTTTGAGAAAACCTCGTTTTTGGGGGGTCTAAGGTGTAGCAATCAAACACCTTCTCTTTTTCTTTTTCCGTGAACCACCGCGCCGATCCGTGCTGGTACTGCCCTACAGGCGCAGGAGTATAAATATCTTCTGTTACTTTTATGGGCTGGCTTTGGTAACTGCGGCTGTTTTGGACAAAAAACAGCAGACAGGCAAGGACGGTAAAACCTTCAAAAGAAAGAAACAGCATACGGTGTTGCTTTTGAGCAATCAATCCGGTAAGTCAATCCCAAAAAAGCATCAGTGTCAATGTCTCGTACTGACGCGCAAGCAGTCCATGCAGGGCGGAAGTGAAAAAGAGATTGAAAACTGTACCCAGGCCTATGATAATGCTGCTTAATATCAGCTTTTCCTTCTTGGTCAATGGTTCACCTCTTTAAAATGTGATTATTAGTGATTTCCCTTCCATTTTCTGGTTAATTAATGGCTTTCTCGTTTACAAATTGCTATTTATGGCATATACTGTAGACAAAGAATTCTTGATATTTCAAGAATTGAAAGGAGTGATATGATGAACCTTGCAAAGGTATCTGCAAACGGTCAGGTCACTGTTCCTATCGAAATTCGCCGCAAGCTTAAGCTCAAGGAAGGCGATAAAATACTTTTTATTGAGCGTGAAAACGGTGAAATTGTCATCAACAATGCGTCTGCCACGGCAATTCTAAAGGCTCAAAAGACGTTTGAAGGAGTGGCTGAAAAAGCCGGTATCCAGGATGAATACGAGGTGCAGGCTCTCGTTGATGAAGTACGCTACAGAAAGGATTCAAAGTAATGAAGATACTGGCCGATACAAACATCCTCATATCCGCATTACTCTGGCCTAACTCAAAACCTGCTGCCGCTCTGCTCCACGCCGCAAGGTATCATGAATTGGTGCTATGCGACCGAAATATCTTTGAACTGCGGGATGTGCTGGGACGCAAGGCACCGCAGGCTTTAGCCGATGTTGATGTTTTCCTTGCCGAGCTCGCTTATGATTTAGTACCTGCGCCTGAATATCCCCAAAAACTTATAAGCGATCCAAAGGATCAGCCGATTCTCAATGCCGCCATCGTCGCAGATGTTGACATCATTATCAGCGGAGATAAACATTTCCTGAGGCTTGATATGGAGCGCCCGCGTACCATGACTGCCGCGTAGTATCTGGAATGGATTGTATCGGAAGAATAGATTTCTTGTTTTAAAATGGAAAGAACCGTGACGTTCAGACAAACATCACGGTTCTTTTCTATGGCTGTTGAAATTATTATGGCTCAAAACCATAATCGTCACCATGTTCGCCAAAGCCGTCCTCCTGTTCGGACAACCCGGCTGCTTCTTCCTGCTGATTATCAAGATGTTGCATGAATGCACCCACATAAGTATAGCTTTTCAACACACTTTCTACGTCATTTCTCAGAATCCAAAATATATTATCCACGTAAGATTTTAAATAGAGATAATTTTTTCCCTAAGGTTCCATTAAATGCAATAAGACATTTTTAATTACATATCCCCAACTACATCAATTGTATTCCAATTCTTAATCTTCTATGATGGTAATATCTTTATAAAAATAGTGGCATTAGTATAAGTTGATTAAAGACATGGGTTAAAGCATGAGCATAAATTGCGTGTGACAAGCCAATTCTCCAATACAAATAGCCAAAACCAATACCGCCAACACCATTCAAAACAACAGCTCTAACGACAATAGGTAATAGTCTGCGCTGTCACCGGTAAATGACCAAGTCCGAAAATGATTGCTGTCAACGCAATGCTTACAATAAAAACCCAATTTGGTACAAATTTACTATTCTTTAATTTTACAAACAGTTTTAATAAAATAAAGTCTATAAGAGACATTAAAAACAGTCGCATTATCAATTCCTCAATAATACCGCCGTACAACACGCTTTACTCTTTATTCATCCTTATATTTTCCTTCCAGTCTTTTTCTTCTGCGTAATGTTAATTGGCCCACTGCAAACACTGCCCCAAAGACTACTACAAATACGGATCCTGAAAAAATCAATACTGTAGGTAGCAACATCCCAAATATATCTTCCTGGAATACTTCATAACTTTTATACTTGGTAATCCCAAACAAAGTACCTACCAACAAAGTAGTTATTAAGCTGGTAATAAAATAAGTTTTGAGGGAAGGAGTTGTATGATAATCCCACAACCCTTTTCTGAAGTAACTAAAACCAACTCCTAGGCAACTTAGCATAAATAGGGTCCACCTTTCTTAATGTCAACTATATTTTACATTTAGTCCACTAAAATGTGCTTAGCGTGACAGGAAATGGTGCCTAAAAATACACCTATGGTTAAGTATTGACAACATCAAAATTTATTTTAAGTAGACGACTTAATTTGGAATAATGCATTTGCATTATTGTGCTTCTTGAACTTAATAGATTATCTACCAACTAAAATGCGTAACACCTATTAGGTTGTTACGCATTTACAGTGGGGATTATCAAAGGCTAAAAATATTTATCCTTAGCCTTAACAGTTGCTTTTAAGCAATTATTAGTTGAAGTGTGACGCAAGGGTGAACTGCCCTTGCTTTAATGTGTCATATGACTTCTCCTAAGATAATGCTCATATCAAAAAAAATTTGGATTATTGTTTGCTTTTTTAGTATTTTTATAGACAGAATATCCAAATGATATAAAAAATTAATACTATTTGGCTTATCTACTCTAGTTTCAATAATTATTTGGTTTAGGGATAGCTTCTTTCAGAAGTATGATTGGCAATGGATTAAAGTTATGGGAGGTTATTTATAAATATTGGGGGGCGTATCGAAACTTAATTTCGATACGCCCCTCGTGCTTCTTATTTATGGCAGCATAGATTTTATAGATTCATTGGCATCATCATCTCACCCATTGGTGGCATCATTTCACCCATAGGCATCATCATCTCACCCATTGGCATCATAGCAAAGGCTCTGCATTGCTGTGCACAATGTAAGCAGACCTGTGCACAATGTTGAGAATGATGGTCAGGAAACCTTAAGCATTCATTTGCACAGGCTTCACAAATCATGGCACATAAATGGGCGGCGTGTCTAGCAAAATTGCTCCCTCTAGCAATATATTTAGCTGTTAATGAGCAGATATCAGCACAATCACGCAAAAGCCGCATTTGTGCCACCCTTAAGTGTAGATTTGGTAAACAGTGAACTAAGGTAGTCATGTGTTCACAAACAGCTTCACAATGCTGTATGGTGTTTACTAAGTTATTCTGCATATTCATTATAGTCATTTTCCCCCTTTCATTTTCGGTTATAGGGTATCCCCTATAATATCTTATGGTTAGAAAATATTTAAGGATACTGCATGGAAAGCAGAGCTAAAAAGGAAAAAATCGCCATTGAAAGGCGATTTTTAGTATTAAACATTATACTATTACATACCTACTGGAAGTTTAAAGGGTATCAGCTTAGCTGTAAAAGTGGTTAGTAGATTAAAATTTCCAGTTAAAATCAGGATACCAAGGGCAATAATTATTGTTCCTGTAACAATATTAAGTGTTTTAGAAACTTTATGGGTTTTATGAATCAATTTAATGATTTTATCCATATACAATCCAGCAACTATATAAGGTATTGCTAAACCTATAGAGAATAAAAACATTACTAACATTCCATTTGTTACAGAACCGAGGGAACCAGCCATAATCAAAATTGAATAAAGTACTGGACCAATACAATGGGAGCAAGCAACAGCAAATATAATACCAACTACAAATGATGAAAGATAACCCGAACCGAATTTAGCCTTATCTCCCGGCATATTGCAGCTATTTATGAAGCTTAATTTTATAATTCCAACCAAATTAAGTCCAAGAATTATTACCAGAGTACCACCTACAAATTCGAAATATCTCTCATACTTAGTTAAAAATCCTGCCATTAGCCCTGCTGCCCCACCTGCTAAGGTAAAGACGATTGTAAATGCTAAAATGAACATTAAAGTGTTTCCAAGGACATACTTCTTTAGATTTTTATCCGATGGTAAATTGCGAAGTTCTTTTAAAGATAGCCCTGTTATCATGGAAAAATATACTGAAAGCATTGGTATGATACACGGGGAAATAAAAGAAATTATTCCAGCTAAAAATGCTATTATATATACTGACATCTTCTTCTACTCCTTTATACCTAAAAATTCTTTTTCTTTTTTTTCACTTTTTTTCATCCTCCAACCACCCTAATATTAAACATTTTACTTTAACTTCTTGAACTAACATCTATCTATTTTACTAGCTTGAAAATATCACCTCCGGAAACAATGAGGAGTTATTACTTATTTAGATTATAGTAGGAATGTTTGTTAAAGATATTATTTAATTTTGAATAATTCTTGAACTTTATTTAAATTTATTTGGTTTTAGAAGAATATTTAGCGGACAAATATAACTAGTAAAAAAAATAAAAGCCATGAATATCACATAGCTTCCAACTCTAAAAAAATTTTATCTAATTATAGTCACTTTCCCTCTTACTGCTTCTCATTATGACAACTCCAACAATTAGGCTCAACACCTGCATATTTATGACATGCATCACAAAACTCGCTTTTATTTGAATGACAGTATAAACAAGTTTGCTCAACGCACATCAAAAATTCCCGACCATCCTTTGCAATATAAATTCTATTCTCCTCTCTAACAACTTCTACTTTCCAATCGGCTAGTAATTCCATATGCTTGGCTCTCATATAATCTGTTTCTTCAATACACTGTTTGACTTCTAATGCTTGAATTTCTGGAGTATCTAAGCTTATTTCAGGCTGTTTAACAGGCTTATACAAGTTATACCAAAATGGTATTGTAATCAGACCAATAAAAATCAAAAGACCAATAATAATATTTCGAGTAACTTTCACTTTTGAGTCCTCCTATAATTATTGTGGATTTGAATTCTCTTCTAATTGAAGTATGTATTTATTATTATTTAATTCTTAGAATGACACTATTCATTAAACGATCTTGTGCCGACAGTTGAGCCTCAGCCTTGTTTTATGAAATAAACCTGTAAACAAAGAGCAGGGACTTCTTATCAATCCCTGCTCTTTCGAATTTTGAACACCTAATATTTAAAAGATGTTCAAAATAACCTATATTATTCTCCTTACACTCCTTTGGAGCTATATTTTGGACTAATCTAATCTTATATACTAGATTTGTATTTTTCTTAAATAATATTTGATAAATCTACGAACCTTATATAAGAAATATGTATAGTGCGTCCCTTTTATTTTTTGAATTTAAATAAGATAAGCGTTAGTAATATTAAAACGGTCAAAATCACAGTCAGCCAACCGTGGTTAATTACTATTAATCCATGGCTAATTAATACTTCTAGTAGAATTGACGGTAATTTTCCTAGTGCTGTTGCTAATATAAAAGGGAATAAACCGATAATGCTTATAGCTCCAGCTAAAGTTACTATGCCTGAAGGTACAAATGGCAGTAACCTTGCCTCAAATATTAAAAGCCATACTTTTATCCCTCTAGCCTCAGTAACCTTCTTAATAATGGGATAGGTGCAGCCTAATTTTTCAATATATCTTTTTATCCCCCAGCGATAGAGTATAAAGGAAATTCCCGCTCCAAGCACCTCACCCATCCAGGAAATCAATAGACCGTTATAAAAACCAAAAGCTAAAACATTAGCTCCTGTGATAAAAATCGATGGCAGTACTCCCAATATGGCAACTAAAATACTTAGAAGCAAACTAATAATAATTGCCCAGTAGCCTAGATTTTCTAATATATTGGCCAACCACTCTGCTGAAAGCATTTTAACCTCCTTAATAATTAACCTAAATCCCATATTATAATTAATAACTCAAAATAACAATGGAAGTATTGACGTAGTTACTGACAGAGTTTCCTTTAACGGAAAAAGAGGGTGCCACAAACTACAGTGCATAGTTGTTATCACCCTCTTTTCTTAGCAATTTATTGCTACTAATTATTTAATTAATACCAATACCTATTAAAACTTGTCCGATTAAGTCCTTCTATCCAAGACTACAAACCTAAAAATTCTTTTTCCCAAATAAATTCCCGTAGCGGAAGATCAATAAAATCTTTTATTATAAGCTTGACATACTTGGTTTCAGCAGTAATAAAACCATTATCAGGAAACAGCAAATAGTTTATTACATGATGCCCTCCACCACTGTATACTTCCCATTTTGCATCGCCCTGTGGGCTATTACCCTTGTCATCAAGAAGAGTTGCATATTTACTCAAGTTATACTCATCAAGATTGTAGGAATGATTGTCCATTTGTACTACGAATGTTAAGTAGCCTTCTTTTCCTTGTCCTAAAGGATTTGCAAATATAATTCCCATCTGGATATCTCCCTCGCCATTATAACGCTCTAGGTCTCCGGAATTAAGAGTACTCTTAGTATTTTTGATAGTATCTTTATTCTGCTCTGTCATTTGTTCTACGTTTGTTTCTTTTTTTATATTGGCATCTTCTGTCTTACCGATTTCTTGTTTTTCTTCTGCTCCAAAATTGTTTTCATTATTGTTTTCAATTATATTTTCAATTATATTTTCAATTATATTTTCATTTATTGGCTGTTCATTTCCCTGAACTTGTACTTCTCCTTTATCCTTATTTCTACTACTACAGCCTACCACTACTAAAGCTATAGTTAAAATTGCCAGCAATAAAATTATCCTTTTATTCATTCTTTTCATCCTCCGTTAATTAAAATACTAAAAACTAATCCACATTTTTAAGGCAGTTCCGCTTATTAAAAATGCTAAGAACCCTTTTAATAAATTAGCCGGTATATGCTTACTTACTTTTCCACCCAAATATGCCCCTGGTATAGCACCTATAACAATTGCGGCGGCAAGATTCCATACAATCTGGTCGGTATAGACTTTACCTAAAAAACCTGCAAAAGAAGAAAAGAATACTATTGCCAAAGAACTTCCAACTGTTATTCTTAAGGGAATGTTTAGAATATAAAGCATTATGGGAACAAGGAGAAAAGCTCCCCCGGCTCCAATCATCCCTGATAAAATGCCAACAATGAAAGTAGAAGCTACGGTTAATACCTTATTAAAATTAATCTGCATGTTTTCATTTTTCTCTTTTTTAGGTATAAACATCATCAATGCTGCTATAAGAGCAAGCACAGCAAAAGTTTGCTGCATTATATATTCAGTGATATATTTTGAGATTAACCCTCCGATAAATGAGGCTATTATTATTGTTGTTCCCATCCATTTTACTAACTCTTTGTTTATATAATTATTTGCCCTGTGTACAAGGGCAGCAGTTCCCGTGGCAATTAAAACCTGGACAATTGTCATACCTGCCACAGTCTGCATGCTTAATTGTTCAAATCCTAAAATGGGAGGAACAAAATATAATAAAGGAACCATTATTATTGCTCCACCGATGCCTGCCATTCCTGCAATAAAGGCACCCAGAAAGCCCAGTACTATGACTACCAGTACTATATTCATTAAACAATAATCACCCTCTCCCTTTTCTGCCAATGTTTTACTGAATATATGAATTATATAGCGCTAATTTGTCTAAGCTTTGAATTAATTTTGTGTAAATTGTGAACTTATAAGCTAAATTTGTACTAACTGGTAACAATTTGTGTAGAATTTGTGAAGTCTATTCCTTTTAATTTTTGTGTCTTGTAGAATGGAGAAAACAGCTGATGCTGTTTTAGGTTTCGCTTCGCTAGGTTAAGGTTAAGGCTAAGATTGAGTTTTGAAAGTTGTCATTAGAGGGCCATATTGGCCCTTTAATTTGTTCAAGTTTAATCAAAACTTTCTTGTATACTTACTGGTGGGGGGATGCTTATGAAAAAAGGTGATTATTTAATAATAGTATTTCTACTTATTTTCGCAGGCTTATCTTGGCTTCTTGTAAATAACTTATGGAAAGAAAATGATTCAAAACAGGTGATTATTGAGGTTGACGGTGTATACTATGATACAATCGAAGTTTGGGTAAACGATGAAACCGTTATTTGCCCAAGGGAAATTTGTGTCCAAACAGGCAAAATAAGTTTTGTTGGGCAAAGCATTGTATGTCTGCCCAACAAAACTGTAATTTATATCACATCCCAAGGTGTTAATTCTTCAAAAGTTGAACCTATTGTAGATGAGATTGTTTTTTAAGAGTTAAATTACACAAAATTATCATAGTTTTATAAAAAAACTGTCACTAAATTTATATAGTATTAAGGTAGAAATTGGAGGGGAATAAAATGAAACTAATTAAAAATATTTTCTTTTTATTTATTAACCTTATTTCAACACCGACAAAGGACTTTAAAGAAACTAGCCCTCATAAAGAAGCCGGTATTTATAAGGAATTTAATGATATTCATTTAAAAACAAAAAAAATTGAACGGGCGCTGGAAAGCTCTATTGTTGACTTAGAAACTGATTATAAAGAATGCCGTGAACAAATTAGGGCTGCTCTGATCAAAGATAATGAAGAGGATGCTCGTTTCTGGCTCCAAAAACAATCATTAATTAAAATTACATTACATAAATACAATAATATATTCTTCACTATAAAACATGATTTAGCAGAAATAGATGATGATATTAAGCTACTAAATTATGCATATTCTCAATTAAATAAAAATCATAAAAATACCTATCAACAAATAGCTAGCTAATGGAAAAGGGGGATAGTTATGGCTACTTTAAAAGAATTGTTTTCTAGTCTTATTCTTGGGGACACTCTTGATGATAACAAAACTGACTATTATTCATTATTATCTAAAGTTAATCACCAACGAAATGAGACAAATAAATTAATACATGAAACTTCTGAGCATATTAAAAAACTAAAGAAACAAAAAACCATTAATCTTTCCCATGAATTTGATGATTATCAGATAAATCATCAAATTATCCGTCTTCAATCCAGGATTGAAGAATTAACTCAGCAAATTTCAGAATTAGATAAAATTGAACAAAAGATTAATACTGCTTTATTAGAAGATAAAATTCAAAGAACAACTATCAAACACTACCAAATCGAGTTAGAACTAGTCTAACATTTCCATCTGAATAAATATAGAATGCGTCGATAAACCCTTTATTAAAAATTAATTCGATACTGCAATTTTGACAATAATAGCTTCTTGTTGATAATCTTCCAATTAATTTGCTTTTACATAAAGGACACTTGGCAATTACATTTTCTTTCCTTGACACAGATACTTAGCCCTACCTAATCCCCAAAATATAAGCCGATTTAATTAGTATTTAGAATAATAAAATTATCGTTAAGATTTTCTATTGCCTTATCCAGTATATTTTTTATGATTTTCCCCGACTCACTGTTTATTAACACTAACTCATTTTTATCTGCCAGGCTGCCATATATATATTTGCTGTTAGGTATTACTACTATATCCTGTAATGAATAATCCAGTTGAATCTCTCTTTTATTATTATCTTTGAAATTATATTCAATAATTCCATTGCCTTCCTTATTTAACACTAAGATTTTATCTAAAATAGAGTCATAGCTATAGTCTCTGCTGAAATATATTTCTTTGATAACTTGTAGATCAACAGAACTTAATATTTTTAAGGTTTTATCCTCATCCGTAACAAATAGATATTTTCCATCTGTACTTTTATTAATATCTGTAATTTTCTTATTACCTAAAGACATACTTTTATCTAACATAAAACTCTCAAAATTTATTATTTTTATTTCATCTTCTTCACTAACAAACAATTGATTGCCTATCACCTCTATATTACTTGCAGACTTTATTAAATCCTTATAGGATAAAATTGTTTCTCCGTTTTCTAAGTTTATTACCAAAATGTTATCCCCGTTCTCACTGATAGCAAATAAAAATTTTTCTAACTCAAAATACACAATATTTTTTAAGGAAGGTAATGTTTTAATTGATTTTGAATTTATCCTAAAGTCTTCATTTAAAGTAATATTATCCAAAACGCCATTTTCTTTATCATAGATTAGCCAGTTGTTATTATTGATTTTTAGAATATTATTTATAGAAGCTGAATATCCTAATTTCTTTTCACCTTGATTTGTTAATAGCCATGAATCCCCTTTAATATCGTTTACTAAAATCCCAATTTGAGACGGAAATAAAAATTTATTTAGTTTATTAAGGGACCAGCTTATCTTCTCATTTTTACCGCCGGCTAACCCCGTTATATTTAAAGAGAGTTCTTTACCTTTTTGGAGAGTCTCTTTATCTAACTCCGCTACTACTTCTATCACTGGATGGTGTTCCGATTTACGAAGGTATTTATACTCTACAATCTTAAACTCTTCTTCATCTATCTCAGTACTAATTATTTCTTTCCAATTATTCTCAGTCAGATCTCCAGCATGAGTTGTAAAGGATAGTTCAAACCTTAAATTATTATCCTGGTACTTTGTAGGTGATGCCTTAATTTGAATATCCTTTATTGTAATTGTCTCTGAAAATTTAGGAACTAATATTTTTTCTTGGTCCTGTGCACATCCGGTAATTAATAAAATTAATATTACCAGTATAAGCATTAAAATTTTTTTCAATACTGTCACCTCTAAATGATGAATATAATGAAAGGAGACACACCTCTCAGGTGAGCTATGCTTCGCTGCTGAGGAATGTCCCCAACGAATAAAGGAGACACACCTCTCAGGTGAGCTATGCTTCGCTACTGAGGAATGTCCCCAACGAATAAAGGAGACACACCTCATAACAGGAAGCAGGAGGCAAGCTGCAAGATAAAAGCTTATTCTTGCCTCTTGCCTCTTGATTCTTGCGAATTACCCCTCAGGGGTAAAAAAGTGAACAATTTATGAATATTAAACTATTTCATACCCCTGATCTTCAATTTCTGAAATTATTTTTTTCAAACTTATTTTTTCCTTGTCATATTCCACAACTACATGTTTTGCCTCAAGGTTAACTGTTCCACTAACACCAATTTCCTTTAAAGCGTTCTCAATAGACTTCTTACAATGGGTGCAGGACATTCCATTTACCTTCAAAACTTCTTTTTCCATTTAAAATACCTCCCGTTTATTTTTTATACTTCCATCTTTTTAATCTCAAAGCATTAGTTACAACAGAAACTGAGCTAAAGGCCATAGCGCCGCCTGCTATTACAGGATTTAACAAACCCAGGGCAGCCACAGGTATACCTAGTGTGTTGTAAATTAATGCCCAAAATAAATTTTGCCTTATGTTACGCATTGTTGCTCTACTTAACTTAATGCTTGCAGGGATACCCCTTAAATCTCCTGACATCAGAGTAATATCTGCCGCTTCCATGGCAACATCTGTTCCGGTACCAATGGCCATTCCAACATCAGCAGTTGCTAAAGCAGGGGCATCATTAATACCATCCCCAACCATACCAACCTTTTTACCTTGCCCTTTTAATTTTGCTACTTCATTGGCTTTGTCCTCAGGCAATACCTCAGCTAAAACATGGGTAATACCGACCTGTTCCGCAATAGCCCTTGCAGTTCGTTTGTTATCCCCAGTTATCATTACAACATCAATATTCATGTCTTTAAGAGCCTTGATCGCCTCTATGGAGGTTTCCTTGATAGTATCCGCTACCGCAATAATAGCAGCGATAGAATTATCTACAGCCATAAGCATTGCAGTTTTACCTTGATCTTCAAATTCACTCATCTTATCTTCAATTTTTTCAATAGAAATTATCCTATCCCTCATTAATTTTCTGGTACCCATTAATATCTTTTTCCCATCCACAACGGCCTCCACACCATGACCCGGTATGGCATTAAATTCATCTGGGTCCGGTAATTCACCAAAAACTTCTTTTCCTTTAATGACTATAGCTTCACCTAGGGGATGCTCCGAACCCTTCTCAGTTATTGCAGCAATCCTTAAAATATCATTGTCAGCTAAAGCATTTATACTATAAATGTCAGTTACCTCCGGCTTCCCTTTGGTAATCGTACCTGTTTTATCTAAAACAATAGTATCAAGCTTATGGGTATTTTCTAAGTGTTCTCCACCTTTAATTAAGATACCGTTCTCTGCACCTTTACCAGTTCCCACCATAATGGAAGTAGGTGTAGCTAGGCCTAAGGCACAAGGACAAGCTATTACCAGCACCGCAGTAAAATTAATTAGTGCTCTGGTGAAATTTCCAGGTTCAACAACAAAATACCAAACACCTATAGTGATTACTGCAATCACTATAACCGCAGGAACAAAATAAGAAGAAATAATATCAGCCATTCTTTGTATAGGAGCCTTAGAACCTTGGGCATCTTCCACTACTTTTATTATTTGGGCCAAAGCCGTATCTTTGCCTACCTTAGTTGCTTCAAATTTAAAGGTACCATGTCTATTTATAGTTGCTCCGATAACTTTGTCCCCTGCTTTCTTATCTACAGGAATACTTTCACCGGTTAACATAGACTCGTCTAATGCCGAATAACCTTCTTTAATAACACCATCAACAGGTACTTTTTCTCCTGGCCGAACCACAATTAAGTCGCCTGCAACTACTTCCTCAATAGGAATATCACTTTCCTTACCATCTCTGACTACTCTGGCTGTTTTTGCCTGCAGTCCCATTAGCTTTTTAATTGCTTCAGAGGTTTTTCCTTTAGCAATGGCTTCTAATAGCTTACCTAAGATTATTAAAGTGATAATTATTGCTGAGGTCTCATAATAAACGTGCATCTCTCCAATTTGCTGACCCCAAAAGGTAACAACAACACTGAATAGGTATGCTGCAGATGTTCCCAAGGCAACTAAGACTGCCATATTTGCGCTCTTATTCTTTAGTGCATAATAGGCATCTTTATAAAACTGGGCACCAGCGATAAATTGAATAGGTGTTGCTAAAGCTAACTGAAACAACATATTAAAAATAATATCCGGCACCCAGGTCCATTTAAACAGCTCAGCAAACATAAATAGTGCTAAAGGTAGAGAAAGAACTGCCGAGAAGATAAAATACATTTTCTGCTTTCTAATTTCTTTTTCCCTTGACTCCTTCTCTTTATCACTGTCCACCCTGTCTCCTGCGACCTGAGCTTTATAACCCAACTTTTCTATTACTGCCTTTAAGTCAACGGTTGAAACAACGGAACTATAATATGTTACTGAGGCCTTTTCTGTTGCCAAATTGACAGTTGCCCTTGCTACTCCCGGTAATAAATTGAGTTTTTTCTCTATCTTTGCAGCACAGGCAGCACAGGTCATTCCTTGAATTTTGAGATCAACATTATCAGCTACAACTTGGTATCCTAATTTGTTAATTTTTTCTACAAAATCAATTAATTTGATTTTTGTTGAGTCATACTCAATGGCTGCCTTTTCCATAGCTAAATTTACATTTACATTTGTCACACCAGCCATCTTGCTTAAGGATTTTTCAATTTTGGCAGCACAGGCTGCACAGGTCATTCCTTTTATTTTTAAACTACTTTTCTCCATTTAAATCATCCTTTCCATTCCATTAAACTGATGCTTCTAAAAAATAATATTAAATAATTCAAGGTTTTCTATTTATTATTCCTGAAAGCTTCATATTAAATCACCTCTAACTCCTTTTCACTATTAAAAACGACAAATTTGAATGAAGTATGAACCAACTGTGTCTAATCTTTGAACTTTTTGGTAAAAAAAGATACCGCTGTGTCTACCAACGGTATCCTAGGGGGTAAAATCGCTTAAAACAGTTCACTTTTACTGCTCATTTTGAAGGTTATTTGATTCTTCTAATTTTTTAGTCTCAGAGCCACGTCCATGGCAGCTGCCACCTTTATCTTTCATAAAGAACATCATTCCTATATGCATTAATGGACATAACAGTAGAATAAGCCAATAAAGATTACTCCCTCCGCCAGCAAGGTTTCTCAGCTGTGGAGCAAACAATACTAAAAGCAAGATTGGAGCTAAACAACATATTAACATTAATAATCCATGAAATACACCATGTTTCTTGTTATGGTTCAAGCTAACTCCTCCTAAAATATACTTTGTATACTGATATAATGGATAATACCTTTTAATAGTGTCTAATGTCTTATTAAAATGTGATAAAATTATGATATTTTTGCGTATTTTAGTTGAACTTATCGGAGTTCCCCTTACAAATTAAAGAGGAATAGATATAAGCATTTTAATTAATAACCTGCTTACAGAGTTCAAAAATGAAGCGAAGGGCTAATCCTTCGCTTCTTATGTTAAGGGAGGTGATAATTCACTTTTTTTTAAAGATTCAATAATTAATTTATCTAATTCTATACTCTTTTTTAAAACCTCTTGATCTTGAAAATCTCCCTTAGCCTGGTACAAATTATTAAGCTCTTGTCTTAAAACATATATTTTATATTCTAAATAAGAACTCACTTAACCCACCACCCTTTTAGCCAAGCCTTTGGCGAAGGTGGAAGCCTTATTTCGACTTATGCCACCTCAAACTTACGCTTTCTTTTTAATGCTAAAAAAGGGCCTGAGGCCCAGAAAACCCAATTACATCTTAACGCATTATTTAAAATACCTCATAATGTTGATAAAACTATGAAGAGTTTGACATTAATTAATAACTAGTTTTTCTTTTATTGTATCTTTATTTTCTACAAACTCGATATACCTTTGGACGGCTTTCTTTTTATCCTCTGAAAACACAGATAACGGAAATTGAATATCACATCTTTTTGATCAATAAGCTTTATATTCCTCAACGATTCTCCGTGGCCTCTGATACTGACCCGGTTAGGAACGTCTGATCAAACAGGTCTATGTAAATATACTGAGGAGCCTTAATGATTTCTTTTCTCATTAAAAGTATGTTGATTGCATTACCTGCGGCTAAAACCGAAGCTAGTCCAACACCAACGCTGCAGGTTGGAACCGGTCTCTGCCCCGCAATGATTTCCTGAAGCATTTCAAGGGACATGGCGTGGGCGGCATAAGAGGGAACAACGGGCAGGATCCTTTCAGTCGGTACAGACAATTCCCCGAGATTTTCCAAGTCCTCGTTTAGCGGTATTTTATTATATTCTTCAAGGGTGATCCCCTGGGGATCAAAATTGGTCAGAAGTGCCCCAAAACCGATTGCCCCGGCAAAGAAGTAATAGATGCCTCTTTTTCTGGCTGCCCGCTGTAAGTAAATGGACTCTTTCCACGCACCATAGTCCATTTCGTCAATAACCAGGTCGCAGCCTTCTAAAAACTGGATTGCACTCTCCTCTGAAGTAATACCATTATTATCATAGTAAATGCTGGCCTCGGGGTTAATATCCTTGATATCCTGATAAACAACTTCAGCCTTATTTCGCTCCAATGTGAGCATCGTGGAACCATGCTGCCTGTTTAAGTTGCTTTGTTCAAAGGTTCCCAAGTCGGTAATCTTTATGTTGCCCACACCTAGTCTAATCAGTCTTTCAACCAAAAGACCACCAACCCCACCTACACCAGCTACAGCGATGGTTGATTTTTTCAGTTGTTCCTGCTCTGCTTCCGTAAATATACCAATATTACGAATGAAACTCTCCTGGTATTGCTTACTCATTAATACCCCTCCCCGTACACTAAATAATTTGCGGTCATACACAAGGAGTTTACTTCTTTTTACAACTGATAAATTCCTTTAAATTAGTTCTATTTATTGAATCTTTATCTTCTACAAACTTAAGGGAAAACTAATTAATAAAACATTTATTTACAATGAATTAACCCGATCCGGAACTTAATAAGCAATGATAACGTCAATATTACTAAATAACGAAATCAAAAAGGAAAAGGTGGTTTATATGTACTGACCAGCATCGAAAAAATACAAAACTAGAAACATTAGGCTGCCCCTAAAGCTAAAGCGGGGTAGCTTTTTTGCTATTATAATATTTACTCTATTTAAAGAATAATTGGAAAATGGAGGAATGTAAAATGCGCGAGCAGTTAAAAAGGTTTATAAAAAAGATAAAGGCACCTTCGTTAAGTACCTTTATCTTTCTCAAATTGAAAGGTTAATATTATTTACTCGGTGCAACTTTCTTTGCACTAAGTAGATATTTATGAAAGAAGTACTCTAGTACCGCGACAATTCCTGCAAATAATAATAATGAAAAAAAGCTTGTAGTAAATTGAAGTATTATTATGCTATAAATATATGCTGTTAAAGCACCCATTAAACCATCACCTAAAGAAGCAACTATATTACCAAGCCTTGGCAGTACCACAAGATCGCCTAATAGATAATTAAGGACTGTACCCAATAAACTTACTATAAATATACTAGTTAATGTATTATTGTCAATAAAGCCAAATGCAACCCATGCAGCAGCAAAAGTCATAATAAATTTTAACAGTAAGGCCTGTGTTGTTCTGCTCATAGTGGTTACCCCCTTGAAAATTTTTTTTATAACTACCATGAGTATTATTTACAAATAAGATATATAATAACCAGCGCATTATATGGTTAATATTTCCATATATAATATAAATTTGTATTGTAAATAATACTTATGTATTTTAAAAATAAGGAGGATTAACAATGATTCATAATGAAGTAAGCCAAATCGGTCAAACTCTTAATCAAATGTACGAAATGGCAGAACAAATGAGGCAAATGGAAGAAAGTAATCGTCAAATGCTAAATCAACTTGCCCAAAGGGAAGCAAACGTCGTTCAGCAAATACAAACACTTCAACAAATGTTACAGCAAAGTAATAGAGCAGTACAAAATCTACAAAATCAAATTCAAGGTACTTTTAACCAAAGCCTAGTTTCCCAAAATAGCTTAAGAGGGACAGGGACTTACTCAAATACTGATATAAATGTAGGACCAACTCATAATTTTGCACAAGGAATGATGAGAACCTCCGCTCCAATGGTTGATCCCAGAACAATGGATCCTAGTACATATGAAAGTTCTTTACAGCGGTTTAACATTTAAAGAAATAGAAAAATTAGCAGGTATAGTTACCTGCTAATTTTTTATAACTATACCCCTACTAAAGAAACTGTCCCCCCTTTGCGTACTGCCTGGGATGCTATTTCAATAGCTGATTTCGAGTCTCCCTGTAGCTTAAGTGCAGTCTCGAGCATTTCTATAGTTGACATTTTACCGTCCATGCCCAGACAATCTATAAATGCAAATCTGAGCCACATATAGCCGTAAATGTAACTCTGATAATTGCATCATCAGGCTTAGTTATAACAGGGTCATCGACATTTCTTACTTTAACATCTTTTATTCCTTCATAAACAACTGCCGTCAATTTCCCTCAACTCCCGTAGGATTTTCTAAATCTATTGAATAAAACAAACCCCCGGAAAACCAGAGGCGAAAATTTGTTTAAGTATTGGCATTCAATACCCAGTCAGCTTGTTTAAATGTTTGACTAATCTGCTCTTCAGGCGAAAGATAGGGATTATACCAGCCTTTTTTTAGTGATAAGGCAGTCATTGCTTCATGAGCCAAAACATTCTGAGTTAAGAATTCGTTATATATTCTTCTAACTTCGGGGGTTGCAGATTCTAAGGTAGCACCAAGATAAGCAACTGATGCTCCTTTAAGACCCATTAGAGTATCGTTGGCAATTATTTGATCATTAAGTTTAATATCATTATCACTTCCGAGAATATTTTGGATAAGATTTGCCATTAGTGCACCTCCGAGGTTATTATATCGTTTTCACTTATAAATTGCTTTAATGCCTTGATTCTGGCCTCGCTTGCTTGAACTCCAGATTTTGCTAAAGTTAAAAATTCATCATCTTTAATTAGGGTCTGGGTAGCTTTTGCTTTAGCGACTGAATTGGTCTCCATTTGCAATAACTCACGAATTTGAAGCATTTCAGCAGTTGTTATTTGGCTCATATGTCATTCCTCCTAGCTTTTTTATTATTATTTGTTAAAAATATTTTATTATTCTCCATAATAAAAAAATAAGAGAAGGGCCTTGCGGCCCTTCTATAACTCCTTCTTAATACTGCTTTCACCATCCTGCATTGCAGTTATAGTATCCACAGGATCTTTTACAGACTCCATTCTTTTACCATCTCTTAGTTCCTTATCAATTTTTTTCTCTTTTTTTATCTGGTTTAAAGCCTTTCCTTGGTCCATTTGAATTTTATCCTTCATAAAATAACCCCCCTTAAGTTATATAGGTATGGTATATTTTTTGTATCTAAGGGGTTAAATATTCAAATTTAAAGGAAACTAAAAACGGTAGAAATAAATCTAGATAATACATGTCTCCATTATTAAGTGGTGTTCAAATATTTGCAGTTCCCATCCCTTACTTCTTTTTTCCTGTTCATAAATGTAGGATTCCGCATCTTTTTTTCTGATAAATATCCGATCTAAGGAAACAACTCCATTAGTATCTATCAGCTTAACTACAAAAACCTTCAACATAAATGTACCTCCTATCTTTTTCGTAGGATATTAGAACTTTAATTATTTTTTAGTTTAGCTATAACAGTAATATTTATATAATGTTTATATAATCTTTATATATATTTTATACGAAAAATTTTTATTTTTCTATATTATTCTGAATTTTTTATTTACTTTTATATAATTATTACATGGTTATATAATAAATTTTTTTTATAAGTCTGTTATTAATGTTAATTCAATCTTGAATTAACATTAATAACGTTTTTAGTAATCATAGTAATCAATAACTTTTATGAAAGAAAAGTAAAAAATATGCAGGAAGCTATTATAGAATACACGAAATTTTTATATACTATGTTATAAGACATTAATTTTAAAAGTTAAGTAAAACAACATAACAAATACAATAAAAGCTTATAAGCTTTGAATCGGAGTAAAATAAAAAACCAGGAGGTGAATTATGAAAAAATATGTAGTAAAGATTGTAGATACAAATGGTGTTGTATCAGACGACAGGATATTTTCTAACAGGGACGAAGCTGAAATATATAGGTTTGAACAAGAGAAGAAAAGCAAAGGATGGGAGCTCCATATTTTTGAATATCCTGTCATAAATGCTAATATGTTTTGAGTAAATGTAATAACAAGGGCCGAAAGGTAAGCGCAATTGTTTGAAATATTAGTTAATTAATTTTTGAAAATCCAGTATATATTTACTGGATTTTTTTATTTTTATATAATACGGCAGGACCAACTAATTGTTTAAACTCTTTATAATTTAGGTAATTATATTTAAAATAGAAATATAATTTAACAGGAGGTTGACGTATATGATTAAATGGAAAGATGATTATAAAATTGGCGTACCACAAATTGATGAACAGCATGAAAAACTTTTTGAGATTTGTGATAGAGCCTATGCACTTTTGAAAAATAAAATTTACCTTGATAAGTATGACAGAATCATCCAAATATTAGATGAATTAAAAGATTATACAATATATCATTTCAAATTTGAAGAAGAATACATGCAAAAGATTGGTTATAAAAAACTATTATCTCAAAAAGTTTCTCATAATGATTTTATTGAAAAAATTAACAATATAGATCTAAAAATAGTTGATGAAAAACAGGATATTGCAATAATGGAAGTTTTAGATTTCGTACTAAAATGGATTGAATATCATATCTTAAATGAAGATAAGAAAATCTCAACAATATAGAAATTGTAATCCATTACCTATAAATATCTTCTAAAATATAATTGTATTAAAGTTGACCAGCCCTATATTTACACTAAAAAGAGGAGAGGAACTAATTTCGTTCCTCTCCTCTTTTTAATATCCACCGGCTGAACCTGGGAATCTATTATCAACTTCCGGGTAATAGCTATCCTCAATCACCTGGATGGCCGTAGTAGAACCATAGAAATGCTCTAAAGACAAATTTTCCAAGGAGTATTTATCTGTCATAAGTTTAAGCAGTTGTAAATCCCATGCTCCTTCTTCAACCCAAAGAGCACTGCCCTCATAATGAATTCTTGGTGCATCCAAGGCTTCTTTTAGTGTTTTATTTAACTCTATTATCTGAATAATTACAGCTGCAACAATAGTAATTATTCTTCTCGAACCTGGGGTGCCAATCGCTAAAAATGGCCTGCCATTTTTTAGAGCAAGGGTTGGGGTCATATTTGATAAATTAGAACGGCTTGGCTGTGGTGCATTAGGATGCAGAGGATCTGTACTAAATTGAGACATCCCACAATTGAGTACTATCCCCGTTCCCGGAACTGTTAGACCTGAACCAAACCAGAGTTGACCATTGGTTTGTGTTAGTGATACCATATTTCCTTCTTGGTCTACTGTACATAGATGGGTAGTATGACCTATATCCTCCGACTTATTAAAATAGGTACTATATTCACCCCTTTTTATCTTTTTAGCAGCTTTTTTGCAATATTCTTCATTTATTAAGTGTAAAATTTCAGCCTGGTTAACTGTTCTTTTTTCTAATACTTTAAACCGATCTTCGAAGGCTACCTGCATAACATGATACATAGCATCAAGCTGTTCTAGTTCCGTAAGCTCTTTTAATTCTATATTTTCAATGATTTTCAATATCTGCGCCATTGTGATGCCGCCTGAATTAAACAAAGGGAAATAAATGTCATAGCCATGATATGTAATATTGCCAGGCGTCTCAATTTTAACCTCATAGTTAATTAGATCCTCTTTTGTTAATATACCCTTTCCTTTTTTGATAAGGGCTAAAAGAGATTCAGCAATTTCACCTTGATAAAATACTTCTTCACCCTGTTCTTGAATTTTTTTTAAAGTTTTGGAATAATCGGGTAGTTTTAAGATATCTCCTTCTTTAACATTGCCAACCTGAAATACTTTTTTAGTTTCGGAGTCTAGGTGATCTTCATTTATTGCTCGGTATAGAGCAGAATTTATTCTAAATCCGTCTTCAGCTAATAGCCTGCTTGGTTCAATACACTTACTCAAGGGTAGCTTGCCATATTTTTCTGAAATGGTGCTTAAGCCTTTTAGTACCGTCGGAATGCTTACCGCTTTATGACCCACTGTATTAGAACTATTTATAAACATATCAGGACTACTATTTTGTGGAGCTTGAGGACCAAAATTAACAACTAGGACCTCTTTTCTTTCTTTGAGGTATATTGTTGCATAACCACCTAAACCTCCTATACCGGAATTTTGGGGGTCGACGACACTTAAAGCAAAAGCAGTAGCTATTGCAGCATCGACGGCGTTCCCACCTAATTTTAGAATTGAAATACCTGCTTCTGTTGCTAGTTCATGGGCACTTGATACTGCGCCATTTTTATACACAAAATACACTCCCTAACTTTATTCAATACCATATTATTCGTTACCAAATATTATTTTCCTATTTAAGTATAAAAAATAAAACCCTCGATGAATCATAGGGTTTTAAAGTGTAAATATTAATTTACCTAGTACATTTTCAATAGGAACACTACCTATTATTCTGCTATCTGCACTATGATTTCTATTATCACCTAAGACATAAATATGTCTTTCTGGAATAACTACTTTATAATTAGGTGTATACATTTCTTCTTTAATGTACTTTTCTTCTAAAAGTTCTCCATTTCTGTATATCCTTCCATCTTTAAATTCGATAACATCTCCGGACCTACCGATTACTCTTTTTATCCAATATTTATCTTCTGGAATTTGTTTAAATAAGAGTGAGGAGATTTTATTATATTTAAAGGTAAAAACCAGGTCATCTTTTAAAGTATGTTTTTTCTTAACCTGACTGTCAATGATAACTATCTCCTCATAGTCTGGCTCTATATCAAAGGTGTTCAGGATTTTCGACATAACCACCAAATCGCCTTCTTGAAGGGTAGGTTCCATAGAGGAGCCGAAAACATTACTGGGCTGAAGTATAAAAAGATTAATAATTACAGCTATCACTAGGGCTAGAGCAACTGTACTAAGAGCCTCAGATAGAAAACTAAATAATTTCAATGATGATCGCCTCATAATCTTTATTTATTTATAAACATAATATATCAATTATTACTTATTGAATAGAGTTAAATTTTAGCTATCGAAATGACAATATTTTTATCCTAATAATATATCCGGGTAGAGTTACTGCAATTATTGCAGGTAATATATATTTCACTATTGTATATTTCGTTCTCATCTAATTCCATGTTTATCTCAATAAGGGATTCATCAACAACTCCACAATTCTGTCCCTTTACTATTAACGCTTCTTCATGACAATTCTGGCAAATTAATTTAAAGTCAGTGCTCATAAATACCACCTCCTTTTGCAACTCTTCTTCGCCATAACTTAAAAATTACCTTTTCAAAATTTTCAACAAATTTCAACAAGAAAGACCTCCGTTTTATTAGCTCCATTACTTAAAGTACAAAAAAACCAGCACAAGGCTGGCTGGTTTATAAAGGGTTTGTATTAAGTTAACTACTTCTTGATTAAGCTTTCTGCTGATAACTCCAAAAGGCTTACAGCCTTTTGGATAAAATGATCTCTTTTTTCAGGGTCCGCTTCCTGTAATTCTTTTTCAAGTTTATCCATAATAGCAATTGTCATATCAAGTAACATAATATCACCCCACTTAGCTATGTTACCCTTAGTATAGCCCCTAAGTGTTTTTTAATTCCTGGGATTAGAGAACTTCTTCAATATAGTTTTCAATATCTTCTATGGTTGCTTTACCCTCAACGGATACAATATGCCCATTTAAAATAAATAGTGGGTAATTCTTTAGGTTTTGGTAATCAATATCCATGTGTTGTGACAATTGGTCCATTTTATTGCCCTCATACACCTCGATAATCATCTGGGGATATTTTTCTCGGAGACTATTCAAAAATTGAGCTAATATATCTGCATCACTATTATACCGAGGGTCTTCATTTTCATAAAGAAATACTTCCATCCGTAAATCTTGCATCTATATCACCCCAATTAGATAATATTTCCTTTGTATCATTTCACGCTATCAAAAATAATATTCAATAAACTTATAATCCACGCCATCCCTCAGGGCGGAAAACTTTATCTCCTACCTTTTTTGCATCATTAAGAATACTCAAAAGCATTTCTTTATCTTGATTTAAAGTTCCTTTTAAAGCTAGATAATTCGAAGCATGGTTACTTCTAAACACACAATTTCTTAAATCCAAATTATGAATAAGTCCGGATAATTCATCAATAATTTCCATTGGTTCTAATAATAAGAATTCTCCCCTTCTCACTTGACTAGCTAAGGGAGTAATATCTTCAACCATCAGGGTCAAGGCTCCTAAATATTCTGGTCCAATCTCATTTATAACTCTAGCCGTCTCTTGGGCATGTTCATGCCTTAGTACTCTTCCACCTAATCCCAAAATAATAGTACTTGATAATGCAAAGCCAGCTTTCCTTGCCTTCTGACCTGCTTCTATCATTTCCTGGGCTGTAACACCTTTATTTATTAGCTTTAAGACTTCTTCGCTTCCACTTTCAACCCCTAAATAGAGCATAGTAATCCCACTAGCTCGTAGCTCCTTAAGCTCTGTTTCACTTTTCTCCAGAATGTCCCTAGGACCCGCATAAGCAGTAACCCTTTCTAAATTCGGAAAATCATTATATATTTTTTTTACAATTGCCTTAAGTAACTTTGAATCTATTGCTAGAGCATTACCGTCTGCTAAAAAAATCCGGCGAGCCATAGGGTAATAGTCTTTAGCCCAACTGATGTGCTTTTCAATCTCCTGCTCAGATAAAATACGAAATTTCTTTGTCTTGTACATAGAACAAAAGGTGCATTTATTATGGGAGCAGCCCTGGGTAATTTGCAGAATTAGGCTTTCTGCCTCACTAGGCGGGCGATATAAAGGCATGTCATATGGCATTTTGCTCAACTCCCTTCTGGGCAATACCCATACCCATTTTTACTTTAGTTTCCATTCCCTTAAGGGTATTATTAATCAGGTCTTCATCAATAGTTATCGTATCAGGCTTCAAAAACATTATTACAGTTGACCCGCCAAATTTAAAATAGCCTTTCTCTTCGCTTTTGGCTACCCTTTTATTAGGTGAATAGGTCTGGATTATAGTTCCTACACAAGTGGCACCAACTTCAATTATTAGAATATCATCAAAATTATCAGAATGAAAAAGGGTTAACTGCCTTTTATTTTGACAATAAATTTGAGCCTTTTTTCTAAGGGCTATAGGGTTTACAGAATAATAAGCCCCTTTGATTTCCTGGGCTACATCAGCAATCCCATCAGCAGGAAAATGAAAACGGTGATAATCAACAGGACATAAACGAAGAACAAAACAAAAACCGCCTCTATAATCTTGGGCCAACTCTTGATCACCTATTACCTCACTCAAGGAAAAATTACTGCCCTTAACCTGAATAAGCTGGTCAATATCAATATCTGCATAAGCCAAAAGCCGTCCATCAGATGGGGAAATTAAACTGTTAGCATTTGAATCAATTGGTCTAGCCCCTTCTTTTAGCTCCCGATAGAAAAAATCATTAAATGAACTATACTCTTCTATTGGTACCTTGTAATCATCCATATCTATTTCATAATCCTTTACAAAGGCTGCTATCTTTTTAGAACTTATTGCCCGATCTTGAAGCTTCCCATAAAAATAACTAAATAGCTTTTTCTTAAAAAGCAGCTCTAATAAACCCATCCCTATAGGGTGCTCATAAAGCCATTTCAAATACTTCTCTCCGGCTATTTTTTCTTCTATTATATTCTTAGTTTCGCGATCAAAATACTTTATCGGCAAGAGGGTCCACCCCACAATCTCTTAATTCCCATAGCCACCATAAAAATACTTAGGTTCATACATTACTACAAAGGCATTAGGCTCTAGTTCTTTTATTCTTGCCTCTAGTCCTGCATACCTTTTTTTCTTAACAAGAATATACAGCATATCCTTGTCACCCTTCAAACCACTGACTTTCCAATTTGTTATAGCATAATTGTCTTGTCTTAAGGCTTCTACTAGGCAAACTAGATTCCCCTCAGCAATAACCTGCACAATCAAATGTCCCATATTAAGTCTTTTCTCAACAATTGAGCCTGTTAAAACCCCTGCTGCATAACCAGCAGAAGCTATTAATATACCAATAATATTATTATTGCCTGTTCCTCCAATTGCATAAGCGAATGTTGCCATATATATAAAGTTTTCCGTAGCAGCAATAATTGATGCAATACCCTTTTTACCTCTGATAACCATAATAACTCGGATTGTGTTCAATGAAACATAAATAGCCATAGCAAAGAAAATGAGAAGATATTGTTGCATTACTCAGTATTTACCTCCACTCCATTTAGAAACTTTCCAATTATGAATCTGCAAGTATTAAGATTCCTGCATTTTTCATTTCATTTTGTTTCATTCAGAATTATCAAGTGTTGCCCGAAGGATTACTGTCATCCTGAGCGATAGAGAAGGATCCTATGTAGTCAAGAACCTTAGATCCTTCGGTCGTACCTCCCTCAGGATGACACAGCAACAATCAGTAGCTTTCATAATAAAGATTTATTTTTTGGGCTTTCTATTTTTAAAAGTTCTGGTTTCTTTTCTTGATGGTTTAATTAACGCTTGAGGGCCATAGCCTATTAAATCCTTGCGTTCAGCCTTTATTAAGGCCTCTAAAACAAGACCGTAGTTTTTGGGGTCTCGATACTGTAATAAAGCCCGCTGCATAGCCTTCTCCTTAGCTGAACGGGGGACATAAACTTTTTTCATGGTTCTTGGATCAAGCCCAGTATAATACATTGTTGTAGAAAGGCTGCCAGGTGTTGGAATGAAATCCTGTACCTGTTCCGGATTATAACCCATATCTCTAATATATTCTGCCAAAAGCACAGCATCTTTTAGGGTACTGCCAGGATGACTAGAAATAAAGTATGGTACAAGGAACTGTTTTTTCTTTAGCTTGTCATTCATAACCTGATACCTATTTGTAAACTTTTCATATACTTCTTTGCGGGGTTTACCCATCATATCTAATACCCGAGCTGAAACATGCTCTGGCGCTACTTTTAACTGCCCGCTGATATGGTGCTGGCATAATTCCTTCAGAAAATTTTCCTTGGGGTCATTTACAATGTAATCATACCTCAGTCCAGAACGGATAAAGACCTTCTTAATGCCCGGGATTGTCCTAACTTTACGCAACAACTGTAAATATTCTTGATGGTCTATATCTAAATTAGGGCATGGCTCAGGATGAAGACACTGCTTGTCTTGACATGCCCCTAATTTTTTTTGTTTTTTACAAGCCATATTTCTAAAATTTGCAGTAGGACCACCTATATCATGGATATATCCTTTAAAACTGGGTGCTTGAGTTAATAACTGGGCCTCCTCAATTATGGACTCCTGGCTTCGGTTTTGGATAATCCGCCCCTGATGAAAATTCAGAGCACAAAAGGAGCATCCACCAAAACAGCCTCGATGGCTGGTGATGCTAAACTCAACTTCCTCTAATGCGGGAACGCCACCTTGTTTCTCATATACAGGATGATAGGTTCTCTCAAAAGGAAAACTAAAAATTTCATCAAGTTCTTTTTGTGCTAAGGGATCGGCTGGCGGCAGCTGGATTAAAAAGCGACTTCCATGAGGTTGAATAACTTTTTTTCCCAAAAAGGGGTTTTGTTCTCGATATTGTTGCATATAGGCTTTAGCATAATTTATTTTATCTTCACTAACATCTTCAAAACCAGCTGCTAATATATAACCTGGCTTTTCTGGAAGACTAGTACTAATATAACAGGTTCCCGCTATATTTGTAAGACTTTCAATAGTAGCACCTTGCTCTAAAGCCCTAGCAATAAACTTAATCTGTTTTTCTCCCATTCCATAAACTAATAAATCTGCCTTTGCATCAAAGAGGATTGACCTTCTTACTTTATCATCCCAATAATCATAATGGGCAAAACGCCGCAAACTAGCTTCGATACCCCCGATTATTACCGGTACATCTTTAAATGCCTCTTTGACTTTATGGGAATAAACAATTGTGGCTCTGTCCGGACGCAGTCCTTTTTTTCCGCCTGGTGAGTACAAATCTGTAGACCTTGGCTTTTTGGCTGCAGTATAGTGATTAACCATGGAGTCAATATTACCGCTGGTAACTAAAAAGGCTAATCTGGGTTTTCCTAGCTTTTTGAAATCATCCACTGTATGCCAATTGGGTTGGGAGATAATTCCCACACTAAACCCTTCGGCTAATAAGACCCTACCGATTAGAGCAGCTCCAAAACTGGGGTGATCAATATAAGCATCTCCAGAAACGATAATAAAATCAAGGTTGGACCAACCTAATTGTTCCATATCATATTTATCAATGGGTAAAAACTTATTTCTACTCATAAAAACTCCTGTTTTTTCGTTTTATTTATTAATTATAATACCCTATTAAATAGGTAAAAACAAAATAAAAAAGTCAGAACCTTAAGTCCTGACTTTTTTATTTTATCTTATAGTTATTTGTTACCCATATTTTGTTCGGCAAACTGGATCATCTTTCTAACCATGTAGCCACCTACATAACCGTTTTCACGGGAAGACAATGAGCCTTTGTCGGCTTGGTTGTAATTTGACATACCTAATTCGTTAGCAACCTCAAATTTAAATTGGTCTAAAAAATTACTAGCACCTTGAACTGCAGGTTTATTTGTGTTTCTTGCCATGTTTTTAACCTCCTTTTATTTTAAGTTCAGTACTATTTTGTGATTTTTTAAAAATAATATGTATAATTGGAGGTTGTATTTTTTGTAAAAAAATCAAAATTGTACAAAAAAGTCTTAAATATAAATATTCTTAAAAACTACAAAGTTTCCTTAAGGTTATCCTTGGTAAGTCTAGCTTTTTTAAATAAATAATAATAATCTTTAATACTAGTATGTTGAATTTGGGCGGGATCTTCTTTCATTACAGTATAGACATGCTGAATTGAAACACCGATTAGAAAGGCGGCTAAAAATGTCCCAATACCTACTAATCCTCCCATGAAATAACCAGTTATAAGGACCGAAGTTTCTAAAATGCCCCTTATTTTCCAGACAGGTTGTTTAGTCTTTTTAAGTAAACCAACCATTAAGCCATCTCTAGGACCTGAACCTAAGCCTGCGCCCATATAAAAATAGGTTCCCCAGCCAAAGAGATATAAACCTAAGGACAGCATAAATAATTGCTGACCTAAAGATGATGCTAATGGAATTAAATTATAATCCCGTATTAAGTCAATAAACAAACCTACTAGGTACATGTTTAAAACGGTGGCAACTCCGGGAACTTCACCCAAAAGTACACATAATAATAACAATACTATTCCTACCAGCTGACTGATTTGCCCCAAGGACAAGGTGCTATAATTAGTTATCCCGAGGTGTAATACATCCCAAGGAGTTGCACCAAGCTGGGAATGAATTGTAAGAACTATAGCTATAGAAAAAACAAAAAGTCCAAAAACGAGCCTAATTAATTTTTTTAAAAAATTCATCTAATCATCTCCACGAAAGATATTATTACACCATAAAGGACAAAATTATTGATAAAGTAATCATACTAAATACAGTACTTAAAAAAGTAATACTAGAGACAAAATCTGGTAATACATCATACTCCAAAGCATAAATTGTGATTATTGCAGCTGTAGGCATAGCTGCTTGTAAAATCATGACTTTTTCCAAAAGGGGATCTAGCGAGAAAAAACTTAAAACAAAAAAAACTAACAAGGGAGATATTATTAACCTTAAGCTTAAGGCAAGAGATGTTTTAACCCAGTCAAATTTAGTGACTTGGATCTCTGCTAACTGCATACTTAAAGTTATCATTATCAGGGGAATAGCTCCCTGGGCAAAAAAATCAATGGATTTAAATAATGGATCGGGAAAAGGAAAAGTTGATAATTTAAATAAAATCGGAATATATACCGCATGAATAATAGGGTTCTGCAAGACCTTCTTTAAGGCTATTTTCCATGATGCTTTCCCTTTAGCTGCAATATAAATTCCAGTCGTACTCATAAAAATTGTATGAACTATCATAATTACCACAGAATATTCAAAAGCTACCTGGCCTAAGGCAAGTAAGGCTAAAGGAACACCTATATTTCCGTTATTCATAAAGGATGTAGATAATATTAATGCAGTGCTTTCTTTAGTATTGTTTTTTAACAACTTGTTTATTAAATAGTTGATTAAAATTAAACCATGGGTTAAAAGAATTATATATATACCTATATGCAGGTAATTTATATTCCAGCTTGTTTCGTAAATAGTTTTAAAAACTAAAGCAGGTAAAAAAACATATAAACTAACTGTAGAAACTGTTTTTAAATCAAGTC
>Ga0209643_1000367_pt1 | contig 90670 bp, 81 predicted proteins | sample AutmiccBRH37_all_FD_187383 | JGI IMG/M metagenome (GOLD analysis project Ga0209643, IMG submission 187383) | Deep subsurface microbial communities from Mt. Terri, Switzerland - Autotrophic microbial communities BRH/37_all (SPAdes) (version 2) | ecosystem: Environmental > Aquatic > Deep... | reverse complement strand
TTAGGGTCTGGCGATCTTTTTCGGTGCATGGCGGAGGCGAGGCTTTTCTGGGCATAGGGGACTCCTTTCATGTAGAGGATGGAAGGAGTCTAAATTATATCGTTTAATTATGCAAGTAAACACTAGCGGAAGGAGATATGATGAAGGCAGTTTTTCTCGACAGTGAAGGGCTGGACGACCTTACGCTCGATGGTCTTGCCGGGCAATGCAGCTCCTTGCAGGTATTTCGCACCACTGCCCCGGAAGAGGTTGCAGGCAGGATCGCGGGAGCCGAATTGATCATCCTCAACAAGGTTCGAATCTCGCGGCACCATCTTGTCGCCGCGCCCTCGGTTCGCTTGATTTCGGTGGTGGCCACCGGCACCGATGTCGTAGAGCTGCAGGCCGCCTCCGAACTGGGGGTGACAGTGTGCAATTGTCAGGCATACGGTACCGATTCGGTGGTGCAGCATGTCTTCTCCGTCATCCTCGCCCTGCACACCAATCTTCTCTCCTACCATGGGGCGGTGCGGGACGGACGCTGGCAAAAGGCCAGCCAGTTCTGTTTTCTCGATTATCCGATCGTCGAACTGAAGGGCAAAACCCTTGGCATTGTCGGCTACGGCACCCTCGGCCGGGGAATTGCCGAAGTGGCAAAGGCCTTCGGCATGAAGATCGTGATCGCCCGCAGACCCGGCAATCCGCCGGACGACCGGCCATCCCTTGCGGAAATGCTGCCGGAGATCGATGTCCTGACCCTGCACTGCCCGCTTACCGACCGGACACGGAATCTGATAGACGCAGCCGCTTTTGCTTTGATGAAACCCACCGCTTTTGTCATCAATGCCGCCCGTGGCGGCATTGTCGATGAGATTGCGCTCGTGGACGCCCTGCGCTCGGGGAAAATCGCCGGGGCCGCCGTCGATGTGCTCAGTGTCGAGCCGCCCCGCGACGGCAATCCGCTCCTCGAGACAAAACCGGCAAACCTCATCGTCACCCCCCACATCGCCTGGGCCAGCCGGGAGGCACGACAGCGGATAATCGACCAGACCGTGGAAAACATCCGCGCCTTCAAGGCAGGAGCACCCATCCGGGCGGTGTCCTTTCAGCCGCCGGCTTAGTGTCTGTTTCCCGGAGGCTCTCTTGCGTCTATTCGCGGGTTATTTCCGCCGCAGATAGGTCGCGGCCATGAACCTTCGCCACAGCCCGTCGTCGCCCAGGGTGTGCGAGGTCAACGTCCGCCGGCCCTCGCTTTTAAGCTCTATCACGTCCCTGTACTTGACCATTTTTCCCGCTATATCGGGCCCTATGGTATCCAGGTTGAGCGTGGCCCCAGTGCCGTCGAGTGCCCCGTCATAGACCCAGAAATTATGCACTGGTTAAAAAGACCGTGACTTCGCCATCCTGGAAAATATAATCTTTCCCCTCGGTTCTGAGTTTGCCGCGCTCTCTTGCAGCGGCCCAGGAACCGGCCGCGACCAGATCGTCATAGGGGACCACCTCCGCCCGGATAAAGTGTTTTTCAAAATCGGTATGAATTACGCCGGCGGCCTGCGGCGCCCTGGTTCCTTGCTTGATGGTCCAGGCACGGGTTTCTTTTTGACCGGTCGTAAGAAATGAAATAAGATCGAGCAAAGAATACGCCTCGCGGGCAAGACGGGCGAAACCGGACTCTTTCAAGCCCAGTTCTGTAAGAAACACTGCCGCTTCATCCTCGTCCATTTCGGAGAGTTCGGCTTCAATTTTAGCAGAAACACACACCAGACCATCTCCATGAGAATCGGCGAAGGCTTTCAACTTCTGCACATATGGGTTATCGGCACCCTCGGTTGCGAGATCGTCCTCACCCACGTTGGCCACATAAATCACTTTCTTGGCGGTGAGAAGCTGCATTTCCCGGTCGATTAATAATTTTTCCTGCTTATCCAGGTGGGCCGCTCTGGCGGGTTTTTCATCTTCAAGAACGGCTTTGATTTTTAACAGACCACTCAGTTTTATTATGGCGTCCTTGTCCTGACCGCGCGCCTTTTTCTCCTCGGACAAAATTCGCTTTTCAACCAGTTCCAGGTCGGCAAGGATCAACTCGAGGTTGATCGTTTCCGCGTCCCCAACCGGATCTATCCCGCCATGTACATGGGTGATATTGTCATCGTCGAAACAACGCACCACGTGGGCTATGGCCTCTACACTGCGGATATGGGCCAGGAACATATTGCCGAGGCCCTCACCCTTCGATGCGCCCTTCACCAGTCCGGCAATATCGACAAATTCAATAGTGGTGGGAATGATTTTATTTGATGTTCCGAGCTTTGCCAGGACATCGAGTCGGACATCGGGGACACGGACAATGCCGACGTTGGGCTCGATGGTACAGAAAGGGTAATTACTCGCCTCGGCACCGGCTTTGGTGAGGGCATTAAACAAGGTGGATTTACCAACATTCGGCAAACCGACAATTCCAATTTTCATACGGGAAAACTCCTGATGCTGCACGGTAAAGGTGATATCTGAAACGTCATCTACTCGAGACTTCAAATCCAACACCCCGCAAGGGTGTACTCTGTAAGGACTAAAGCGGTGTGTTGTACCACTTAGAATGGTTCTGTTCATTATTAATCTCTCAAAAACAGGATCGGATTGCTTTTTAGCGGGAGCCATCGCTTGCAGTGCTCCGCTTCGAGTGGAGAGAGCTGGTGCGCCTGTCCAATACCTGTCCAATACCTGTCCAATACTATAGGTTGGCATCGGCACAAAATAATTGTAAGATTCGTAAGGGTAGCCTATCGCTATTGAATTATTTGAGATGATGACGATCTAATAAGGGAACACCATGAAAACGACAGCTGCCATAAACTCCTTCATGCTTTTTTGGGTGCTGGTCTCAGGCGCTTTTGCGGCGGAAATGAAACCGGTGGTGGTTGCCTCCACCACCCAGATCGCCGATTTCGCCCGGCAGATCGCCGGCGACGCCATGGTTGTCAAATCGATTTTAGCCCCCGGCGCCAACCCCCACACCTATCAAGTGACACCCGACGATGTGCAGGTGGTTCTCAGTGCCGATCTCTGCCTGGAGAACGGTCTGCACCTGGAGGGCAAGAACTGGATGGCGACTTTGGCCAAAGATGCCGGCAAGCCCCTTGTCACCACCACCGCCGGGATCAAACCAATCGATCTGGAGGCGTCGGGACAGAAGATAGTCGACCCCCATTCCTGGTTTTCACCCCGCAACGCGGCCATCTATGTCAACAACATCGTTCGGGCCTTCATCGAGCTTGTGCCCGACAGGAAGGAGGAGTTCGAGGCTCGCGCCAAGCTCTATCTCCAGCAATTGCGGGTGCTCGATGCCTGGATTCGCGAGCAGGTCAATTGGATTCCACCGGAACGCCGCATCCTGGTCACCACCCACGATGCCTTCAACTATTTCTGCCGCGAGTACCGTTTCAATCCCGGCAACGATTATCTGTCCATCGCCCCGGTCGGCTGGTCGACCGGGGCGGAGGTCGGAGCGGGGATGACCCCTGAACGCCGGCGCCGGGTAGTCCAGTCCATCCGCGAATCAGGGGCGCCGGCAATCTTTGTCGAGACGACCATCAATCCCAAACAGATACGGGAGATCGCGCAGGAAACCGGAGTGAAAATCGGCGGCGAGCTCTATTCCGACTCGATGGGGTCGACAGGCACCGCCGGGGAATCCTATATCGGGATGATGCGCGAGAATGTCCTGTTGATCATCGGCGCCCTTCGATAGCCGAGTTGTCTGCCGGCACCAACTGACAAGAGGAGGATACATGCGTTTTCTCATGGTGTTAACTGCCTGGGTGGTCTTTGTCGGCGGTCTGTTCGGTTATACCACCTGGCGGGATGCCAAGGTGCCGGTTGGCGGAACCGAGGCCAGGATGGCGAGAGCAAGCGAGGGGGCTTATTCCCTGGAAATCACTCCGACCTTTTCTCTGGAGGAGGACCCCTTCGCCCTGCAGACCGGTTCGGGAAGCGCGTCACCGCTCGAACTGAGACTCAACGGCCGGCTGCTGCCGGTGCCGGTTGAGAGCGTCCGCCGCGGTCAGCCGCTGAAACTTGATGGGATAGAAGGCGTGGTTGTCGGCAACAATGAGATTCACCTCAAGGCGAGCCCGCCCATCGGCGATGCTGTGCTTGACCACTGTGTCCGCATCCGTGTCCTTGAGAAGGGCGTGGCTCTAGCCGACGTCACCGTCTGGGGCAGCCGGGGTGCGCTGGTTTCCGGGACTGTAGCCTTTACGATCACCGAGGAGGAGGCCGAACATGCCCACTAGTCCTTACGCCATAGAAGTCGACCACCTCACCGTCAGCTACCACGCGCGCGCCGCTCTGCTCGATGTCAGCGTCCGGATCGAGCGGGACCAGCTGGTTGGCGTGATCGGCCCGAACGGGGCGGGCAAATCGACGTTGATCAAGGCGATGCTCGGTTTCCTCAAACCCGATGTCGGTTCGGTGACCATAGAAGGCCAGGATGTCCAGAAGGTCAAGGGGAAGGTGGCCTATGTGCCGCAACGCGGTTCGGTCGATTGGGATTTCCCGATCACTGTCCGGGAGGTGGCGCTGATGGGACGATACCAGCGGATTCCCTGGTATGCCTCGCCCTCCGCCGCCGACCGGGAGGCAGCGAAAGAGGCTCTGGCCATAGTGCGGATGACCGAGTTTGCCGACCGACAGATAGGCGAGCTGTCCGGCGGCCAGCAGCAGCGCGTTTTCCTTGCCCGGGCTCTGGCCCAGGGCAGCGATATCCTGCTTCTCGACGAACCCTTTGCCGGGGTCGACGCGGCCACCGAGCGGGCCATCCTCGAGGTATTGGAGCGGGCCAAGAAGACGGGAAAGACCCTGGTGGTGGTGCATCACGACCTGGTCACCGCCGCCGAGTATTTCGACAAGCTGATCTTGATCAAGCAGCGGATGTACGCCTACGGTCCACCCCAGGCAGTGCTGCAGGAGGATCTGCTCAGCAAGGTCTATGAGGGGCGGCTGCGCATCTTCGGCAAGGTGTTCAAGGAGGAAACGACATGATGTACGAACTCTTTATCGCCCCGCTGACCGAAACCTATTTCCAGAAAGCGCTGATCGGCGGCTCCATTGTCGCGGTCGTCGCCGGGGTGGTCGGCTGCCTGGTGGTGCTGCGCAAAATGGCCTTTCTCGGCGACGCCCTGTCGCATGCGATGATCGCCGGGGTAGCCGGCGGTTACCTGGTGATGAAACTGATGTTCGGCATCGAGGCCCATGCCCCCGGAATGCTGCTCGGCTCGCTGCTGGCGGCGGTGACCACCGTCGCCCTGATCAGCTTTGTCTCCAGTATTTCCCGGATCAAGGAGGATACCGCCATCGGTATCATGTATACCGGCGTCTTCGCCCTGGGGGTGGTGGCGGTGTCGATCTTCCGCCACTACATTCATATCGACCTGATGCACTTCATCATGGGCGACATCCTCGGCGTCGCCGACAGCGACCTGTGGGTCAGCGCTTTCGTCGCCGCCCTGGTGCTGACAGTGCTGATCCTCTTCTTCCGCCATTTCCAGCTGACCACCTTCGATCCGATCATGGCTGCTTCGATCGGCCTGCCGGTGCTTCTGCTCGACTATCTGCTTACCACCTGCGTCTCGCTGGTAGTGGTCAGCGCGGTGAGCATGGTCGGGGTGATTCTGGTGGTCGGTCTGCTGATCACTCCAGCGGCGACAGCCTATCTGCTCTGTGACCGGCTCGACCGGATGATGGTTCTGGCGGCGTTCTTTGGCGTGACCTCGGTGATCGGCGGGCTCTATCTCTGCGTCTGGCTGGACTCTGCCGGCGGCGGTGCTATCATGCTGTTCTGCACCCTGCAGTTCCTGGTGGTTCTGGCTGTGGCGCCAAAATACGGCCTGCTGGCACGGTGGCTGCGGTTGCGCAGGATGGTGCCGCAGCAGATCGTCGAAGATGTGCTGACCACTATTCTGCGTTATGCCAAGCCGACGCCGATGCAGGTGTTAAGACAGTATGTCGAGAATGGCGCCGGCCTCAAACGGGCCATCCGGCAGATGGTGCAGGACGGGCTGCTCCGCGACCGGCAGGGCGTCTATCTGTTGACTGAAAAAGGCGAGCAGGAAGCCGCCAAAGTGCTGCGGGCCCACCGCCTGTGGGAGACGTACCTGCAGACCATCGGCACCCCGCAGGAGCAGTTGCATGCCACCGCCCACCAGCTGGAACATCTCCGCAGCGATGGTACGGTGGAATATCTCGACGAGAAGCTGGGCCGCCCGGCGCAGGATCCTCACGGCCGAACCATTCCGGGAGAGTAGACAGGGAAGAGAGTGTCAGTTTTCAACTGCGCTCTCTGCAGCATACCGCCGCACACTCTCCCGGCCGTACTGCAGAAGCGCCTGTAGGAAAAATACCGGAATAAACAGCTCGAGACACTCTTCCACGGTGATGGAGAACGTTTCAAAATTTTCCACCATCGGAAACATGTCTCCGAATATTTCCGAGTTGCCGTCAAGGAACTTGCTGAGGACGGCACACCCGACGGCACAGGCAATTGACAAGGAAGAGGGTCGCCCGTCAAGCAGATCTCCCTTGAATGTCGGCAGCGCCCTGCGCAGGTAGATTATTCCATAAATGAGCACTGCCACAAGGAGTATGGTGACTATGATTTTCTCGACAACGGGAACCCCGGGGCTGATAAAAAACTTCGTCTTAAACACTCCCATCGTGGTGAAACGCTGATGAAAGTCAAGCTCCCGCAAGCCCAGGAGAAAAACGAAGAGCCCAGGTGCAAAGCTTGTTTGTACCGCACCGATAGAGTTAAAATGGAAAAGAAAAAGACAGAAGTAGAAGTAACCGGCCGCGGAGAGCGTTTCAATCGGTCCGTGTTCTCTGACCATCTCATAAGGAAGCCTGCCGGGCAGCAATGAAATGCCGACAACCAGAAGGACATAGGCTGCCGCAATTGTCAATAGACAGCTCCCATTGCTTCTATCCTGTTCCTGCATTTTTTCTTTCATTTCAGTGTATGCCTCTTCCAGACCACCCTTCTCATGCCGAACTTTAATAATTTGAAATGGTACTGATCTTCTCTGCGGTTTTTACTCTATTACTCTGTCATTTTATACCATTTTTCTAACAAATCTATTTCACGACAGTCGATCATGACGACCAGTATCTCCCCTGTACGTTCGAAACGGAGCGCCGCGGGGGCCCCTCGAAGCACGCTCTGCCATCCGTGATAGTCAGGCAATTCATCAATTCCATTTGATATTATTCCTTGCATGGTTATATTTGCTTATTCGGAAAAGAGTTAATCCATCCTTTATGATCTCGATAGACTGACTGGATAAGCCACTCAATAACCTTAGGAAAACAAAACGGATTAAAGTATATTCATGTACTGCTCGATATTAAGCATCTTGAAAAAGTCATCATTCCCGTGACTATCGATCAGGCGTGTTTCTATTTTTGCTCTTTGGAAGAAATCTGAACCGGTTGAGGTGTACGTACAATGTGTCCAAAGGGTTTATCTTCAGTAAAAATCTGTCGGTCCTCGGCGGCTGAACCCGCCGAAGCGGTCCCTCCCGTTCCCATTACCGTCGGCATCGGTGCCTCAGCCGGAGGTCTTGTGGAAGTGCAGCGGTTTTTTGCCGCGATGTCAAGCGACAGCGGCTTCTGCTTTGTCGTGAACGTGCACCATCCCCCTGACGGACCGTCTCTCCTTACCGATATCCTCAGCCGTTACACCTCTATGGCTGTGGAGACCGTCGTCGAGGGGATGCCCCTGCGGCCGAACACGGTCTGCGTTTTCCCTCCAGGCGGAGGGCTGGTCCTGAGCTCCGGCCGGTTTAAATTCGACGAGAGCGCGCAGCAGCGTCGGCCTCATTATTCCATCGATCTTTTATTCCGTACCCTCGCAACGGAAGTCGGGAAACGGCCCATTGCGGTCATCCTCTCCGGCACCGGAAGCGATGGCACCGAAGGGGCACAGGCGATCAAGGATGCGGGTGGCATTGTCGTGGTACAGGAACCTGCTTCGGCTAAATTCTCCGACATGCCCCGGAGTGCAATCGACGCCGGGGTCGCGGACCTGGTCCTGCCGGTGGAGCTGATGCCGGAGAAAATCGTTGAAATCGCAAGCCGTTCGTCTTTTATCGCGCCCCGTGATCAGGAAGCTCTACTCGACGAGGAGCTGCGAACCATTTTTACCATCGTCAAGACCAAGGTCGGCCACGATTTCAGCTCCTATAAGAGAAACACCATCATGCGCCGGATTGCCCGGCGCATGATAGTGAACCAGAAGGAAGGGCTCGACAGCTACCTTGCCTTCCTCGACGCCAACCCGGAGGAGTCACAGGCCCTTGCCCACGAAATCCTGATCGGAGTGACGAGCTTCTTCCGCGACCCCCAGGCCTTCGATTTTCTGACCAGGAAGATCTTTCCCAGGATCTTCTCAGCCGGGCGTGACCCCAGCGACCCGGTGCGCATCTGGCACGCCGGCTGCGCCACCGGCGAAGAAGTCTATTCCATGGCGATCCTCATCCAGGAGTACATAGAGCAGCAGAAGCTCGATGCCGGGGTGCAGATCTTTGCCACCGACATCGATGAAAAGGCCATCGGTCATGCCCGGACCGGACTCTACTCCGAAGGAATCGTCGAGGATGTGGATGAGGAGCGGCTGAAGCGTTTCTTTTCGAGAAGCAGCGAGATGGCTGGCAGGTGACCAAGCAGCTGCGGGAGATGGTCGTTTTCGCCCATCACAATCTGATTATGGACCCCCCTTTTTCCAGGCTCGACCTCCTCGTCTGCCGCAATTTCCTCATTTATTTGAACTCCGACATCCAGAAACGGCTCATCCCGCTGTTCCATCAGGTGCTGAAGCCGGGGGGCTTTCTTTTCATGGGCAGCGCTGAAACGATTGGATCCCATGGCGATCTTTTCATCCCCGTCGACAAGAAATGGAAGATCTATGCACGGCAGGAAGCGGTGCGTCCGGTCGATACGCTCTACCCTTTTGCCGGACCTGTTCTCAACTTCGCCAAACCGGGACGTGCGGTCCAGCCATCCCGGGCCGATGATCCGGGACCGGCCGCCCTCGCTGAAAAATTCCTGTTGGACCGCTACGTCCCCGCGCGCGTGATCATCAATGAGAAACACGAAGTGATCAATTTCTCCAACCGGACGGGCGCATATCTGGAGATACCTTCAGGCGAGCCGACACTGGACCTCCTGAAGATGGCGAGGGAAGAGCTGCGACCGACTCTCAGGGCTGCCGTTTACAAGGTATTTACCGAACAGCAAGAGGTTGTATTTCGTGGAATAAAACTCTATGCCGGCAGTGTCGAGACGGCGGTCAACATCATTGTGGTGCCGCTCCCTCCCGCTTCCGGCCAACTGGCGTTGGTCGTCTTCGAACCGACCACTCTTCCCGGAGTCACTCCCGTTTCGAGCGGGGAAGAACGAGTTTTTGGCGAGGAAACGTCAGGGGAGGCGCTCATTCTTCAGTTGGAAGAACAGGTGCGTCTCTATTACGAACAGCTTCAGGCGACGAGCGAACAGTTGGAGGCGACCAACGAAGGGTTCCTGACGGCCACCGACGAGATGCTGTCGGTTAATGAGGAATTGCAGTCCACTAACGAGGAGCTGCAGTCAACCAACGAGGAGCTGCGGTCAACCAACGAGGAACTGGAGAACTCCAAGGAAGAGCTGCAGGCGCTGAACGAGGAACTTGTCACGGTCAACGCGCAGCTGCAGTGGAGGATGGAGGAACTGAACATCGCCAACACCGACATGGAAAACCTTCTGGCCAGCTCGGAAATAGCCACCATTTTCCTCGATCTGAGCCTCAACATCAAACGTTTCTCTCCGGCCATGGTCAACATTTTCAACCTGATTCCGTCCGACATCGGCCGTCCCTTGCAGCATGTCTCCGGTAGAATTGCCTTGCCCACCTTCACCCAGGACGCCGAAGCGGTCCTCAAGGGGGATACTGTCGTCGAACGGGAAGAAACGAACCTTGAGTCGGGCCGGTATTACCTGAACCGGATCCTTCCCTACCGGACCAAAGAAGGGAAAATAGACGGTCTCGTCGCCATCTTCTTCGACATCACCGAACGGAAGCGGGCGGAAGATGCCCTGCGGGAAAGCGAGGAACGCTTCCGGTTGATGGTCGAAGGGGTCAGTGACTATGCCATCTTCATGCTCAACCGCGAAGGAAATGTTACGAGCTGGAACTCCGGCGCACAACGGATCAAGGGATATCGTCAGGAAGAGATTCTCGGCCGGCATTACTCTCGCTTCTATCCACCCGAGGCGGTGGCCGCCGGCTTGCCCGAGCAGGCGCTCCTGATTGCAGAACGTGAGAGTCGTTATAGAGAAAATGGGTGGCTTGTCCGCAAGGACGGCTCCCGCTTCTGGGCCGATGTGATCATCATGGCGATTCGGGACGACAACGGTCGAGTCACTGGATTCACGGAAATTACCCGGGACTTGACCGAACAGAAGCGGGCGGAAGAAGCGATCCTGGTCCATGCCGAAGAAATGAGAGTCAGCAACGAGGAGTTGCGACGCCTCAACGGTATCATGGAAGGGCGTGAGCTCAGGATGATAGAATTGAAGAAGGAAGTCAACAAACTCCTCAGAAAAGCCGGACAACCGGAGCCGTATCCCTTGAACTTCATGAAGGAGTCGTGAAGGGGGAACAAGATACTTTCCTTCTGACAACGAAGGATTGAAGAAGCTGATTTTGATGTGACAACGTTGAATTATGCATTGAGGAGAAAAGGAATATGCCGATGACAGCCAAAAATACAATCGCACCGTTGGAGAAATGCCCCACGGGCATCCGCGGCCTGGACGACATCACCAAGGGGGGATTGCCGCGCGGCCGGCCCACCCTGGTCTGCGGCGGCACGGGGTGCGGCAAGACCCTCCTGGCCCTGGAGTTCATCGTCCGCGGCATCCTCGAATTCGATGAACCGGGGGTCTTCATGTCGTTCGAGGAGACCGCCGAAGAGCTGGCCAAGAACGTCGCTTCACTCGGTTTTGATCTGGAGGGGCTGATCCGCGGCAAGAAGCTGGCGATGGATTACGTCCACGTCGAGCGGTCCGAGATCGAGGAAACCGGCGAATACGACCTGGAAGGGCTCTTTATCCGCTTAAACAGCATGATCCAGGAGACGGGCGCCAAACGTGTCGGCATCGACTCGCTCGAAGCCCTCTTTGCCGGGCTCCCCAATGAGGCGATTCTGCGCGCCGAACTGCGCCGGCTCTTCCGCTGGCTGAAAGAGCGAGAGGTCACCGTGGTCATCACCGGCGAGAAGGGGAAAAACGAGCTTACCCGCCACGGCCTGGAAGAATATGTCAGCGACTGCGTGATCTTCCTGGACCACCGGGTGAAAAACCAGGTCAGTACCCGGCTGCTGCGGATCGTCAAGTACCGCGGCTCATCCCACGGCACCAACGAGTACCCGACCATGATCGACGAGCACGGCCTGAGCGTGCTGCCCATCAGTTCTGTGGGGATGGACTACTCCGTCACTACCGAACGTGTCTCCAGCGGCGTCGACCGGCTGGACGCGATGCTGGAGGGGGAAGGCTATTACAGAGGCAGCAGCGTCCTGTCTTCCGGCACCGCCGGCACGGGGAAAAGCAGCCTGGCCGCCGCCTTTGTCAATGCCGCCTGCCGCCGGGGAGAGCGCTCCCTCTACTTTGCCTTCGAGGAAGCGCCGGCGCAGATCACCCGCAACATGGCCTCCATCGGCTACGATCTGGATCAATGTATCCAAAAAGGACAGCTGCGCTTCCACGCCACTCGGGCCACGGCCTTCGGCCTGGAACAGCACCTGGGGAACATTATCAAGCACGTCCTCGAGTTCAAGCCCTCGGTCGTCGTCATCGACCCGATCACCAATCTGTCGGCCATTGGCAGCGAGGAAGAAATCAAGGGGATGATGACGCGGGTGATCGATTTCTTCAAGAATCAGGGGATCACCGCCCTCTTCACCAGCCTCACCGAAGGAGGGGGGCCGAGCGAGCAGACCGATGTGGGGGTCAGCTCGCTGATGGACACCTGGATTCTCCTGAGAAACGTCGAAACCCCTGCGGGGGAGCGCAACCGCCTGCTGTTTGTCCTCAAGAGCCGCGGAATGGCCCACTCCAACCAGATTCGCGAGTTCACCCTCACGGACCAGGGGATCCGGCTCTCCGATGTCTACGTCGGTACCGGGAAGACATTTCTGACCGGTACGGCGCGGCTCATCCAGCAGTCGGAAGACAAGGCCCGAGCCATAGCCGAGCTCCAGGAGTCCGCGCATCGCCAGTACGAACTGGAACAGGAGCAGGTGCAGGTCAAGGCCCAGATTGAGGCCTTACAACGTAAGGCCGGGATACTGGCGGAAGGTATTAAAACAATCTCAAGTGACGACAAGGCCCGCCTGGAAAAGGCTGCTCGGGATCGCTCCGAATTGGCTAGTGCCCGCCAGACAGACTAGTGCCAAGAAAATAATCTGTGATAGGCACTTACCCCCCACAAGGGTGGACTGAAACGAGTACTCCCCTTGTGGGGGGTAAAATATAATCAAGGAGACCAACCAATGCCGAAAAAGACCACACCCGACGTCGCTGCAGCCGACACTTCCCCGCCGCCGGAATCCTGGCAGCTCCGGCTCTACGTGGCGGGAATGACGCCGCGCGCAGTCGCCGCCTTCGATAACCTGAAGAAGCTGTGCGAAACACACTTGGCCGGATGCTACGAGATCGAAGTTATCGATCTTCTGGAAAACCCCAAGCTGGCCGCCGGCGACCAGATCCTCGCCGTGCCGACACTCGTGCGTAAGCTGCCGTCGCCCATGAAAAAAATTATCGGCGATCTCTCTAACGAAGAGCGCGTCCTCGTGGGCCTGGACCTGCGACCTCGATAAATGAAAGGAAAACCTCGATGAAAAAACATGTTCAGACTGCGCTGGAGGCTCTGGAAGCCGCGAGCCGGGACGCCAAGAATGAACCATATACCCTGCGGCTCTATGTGGCCGGTCTCACGCCGCGATCTCAAGAGGCGATCCGCACCATCACCGCCATCTGCGAGGAACACCTGATGGGGCGGTGCGACCTGGAGGTAATCGACATTTATCAGCATCCGGTTCTGGCCAAGGGGGATCAGATCATCGCCGCACCCACCCTGATCAAGAAACTGCCGATGCCGTTACGGAAAATCATCGGCAGTATGGCAGACAAGGAGAAAATCCTGGTGGGCCTGGACTTGAGGCCGAAAGATCGGGACAATGAGAAAAAGTAACCAGGACAGCACCAAGGAGGCGTTGCTGACGGAAATCGAGGAGCTCCGCGCCAGGCTCGAGGAAGCCGAACAGACCCTCGGCGCTATCCGCTCCGGCGATGTGGATGCCCTTGTTGTGGCCGGCCCCCAGGGCGATCTGGTTTTTTCACTGACAGGCGCCGAACGGACATACCGGCTCATTGTCGAGACCATGAACGAGGCCGCATTGACGGTGGACCTGAAAGGAAATATTCTTTTTTGCAACAAGCGATTCTCTGCTCTGGTGAAACGCCCCATGTCGGAGGCTATCGGCCAAAAGGTCACCGCCTTTGTCGCGCCGGCTCAAAAGTCGCCTTTACAGAAGTTCCTGACTGACGCCAAGGCCGGCCCGGTGCACCGGAGTCTTACCCTTCGAGCTGCAGATGGTGTCGCCGTCTCCGTGCAACTCGCCGCCAGCCCACTCGTGGAAGGCGCCATTACCAGTATCTGCCTGGTGATGTCGGATTTGACCGAACTGGAAGCGCAGGCCGACTCGATCCGCGTCATGCATGAATATCAGCAAGCTCTGGAGGAAAGAACGGCAGAGTTGCAGGCCTCCAATGCCCTCCTGAGTCAATCTCGCCTGGCCGCCCTCAACGTGGCGGAAGACGCCATCCTTGCCCGACGGCAGGCAGAGGAAGCAATTGCCGAGCTGCAACGTGAAGCAAAAGAGCGAAAACGGGCCGAGGATTCGCTGAGAGAAAGCGATCTGAGGTACCGGGCTCTCTTTAACAACGGGCTCACCGGACTTGCCTACTGCAGGGTTCTGCTGGACGAGAAGGGCCAGCCGGTGGATTATAGTTTTCTCGACATCAACGATACCTTTGTCAAGCTGACGGGATTAAAGAAGGAAACGGTCTTAGGGCATACTGCCAGGGAGATAATGCCCGAAATCGAGGAGTCGACTTTTGATTTAATAGGAGTCCATGGGAAAGTCGCGCTGAGCGGCGAGGAGGCCGTATTCGACCAGTATTTCGAACAATCGAAACGCTGGTATTCGGTTTTCGTCTACAGCCCGGAGAAAGGATACTTTGTCTCGATTTTCAGCGACATCACCGAGCGCAAGCAGGCCGAGGAGCAGATCAAGGCGTCACTGGCGGAGAAAGAGGTGATGCTGCGGGAGATCCATCACCGGGTGAAGAACAACCTCCAGGTCATCTCCAGCCTGGTAAGTCTTCAAGCCGACACCTTGACCGACCAGCGGATGCGCGAGGAGTTCAACGACGTGCGCGACCGCGTCCGCTCGATGGCGCTGGTCCACGAAAAACTGTACCAGACCGGCGACCTGGCGCAGTTGAACTTTGCCGACTACGCCGCCAGCCTGCTGCATTCTCTCTGGCGCTCCCACGGGGCTCTGGCCGAGAAAGTGCGGCTTGATCTTGCGGTCGCACCCCTGGCGCTGCCGATCGAGATGGCAGTGCCTTGCGGGTTGATCCTCAACGAACTGGCCGGCAACTCTCTCAAACACGCCTTCCCGGGCGACAGCAGCGGTGAAGTGACGGTGGAACTGGAACACGATCCCGCAACCGGTGCAGCCTGCCTGCGGGTACGCGACAACGGCGTCGGCCTGCCGGCGGGCCTTGACTGGCGGCAATCCAGCTCGCTCGGCCTGCGCCTTGTGCAAATACTGGCCGGCCAGTTGAACGGCACGCTGGAAACGGGAACGGGTCCCGGTGCCGAATTCAGAGTCACCTTCTCCCTGAAGGGGTTTCAATCATGAGCAAGCTCTCCATTTTGATCGTTGAAAACGAAGCCATTGTCGCCGAAGATCTCGCCTGCAAGGTCCGGCAACTGGGTTATGACGTGGCCGGCATAACCGCGACCGGCGAGAAAGCAGTCGAGCTCGCCCGCCGGCAGCGGCCGACGCTGGTTTTGATGGACGTCCGCCTGGCCGGTGCGATGGACGGCATCGAGGCGGCACAACAGATCCACCGCGAGTGCAGACTGCCGGTACTGTTTCTGACGGCGCACTCCGATACGGGGACGGTCGAGCGCGCGCAACAGGCGGAAGCCTTCGGGTACATTCTGAAGCCGTTCGACGACCGCGATCTTCGTATCCAGATCGAGATGGCGCTCTACAAACACGCTGCGGAAAGGCAACTGCGCGAGCGCGACGATCTGCTGGCGGGGATCAACCAGATACTGCTTGCCGCCTTGACCTGTGAGACGGAACAGGAGCTGGGGCTGACCTGTCTGGATGCCGCCGAGAAAATTACCCAAAGCAAAATGGGATTCATCGGCGACATCGGCAAAGCCGGAGTTGAAGAAATCGCCATCCGCACTGCCGAAGGGGAGAGTTGCGATCTCGGCCACGGCGGCCATCGCAGGTATCCCGGAAACTTTAAGATTCATGGCATCTACGGCCGGGTGCTCCTGGCGGGCAAGGGTTTTTTCACCAACGACCCCGCGAACCATCCGGACAGCATCGGCCTGCCCGAAAAACATCCGCCGCTCTCATCGTTCCTCGGCGTGCCATTGATGCGCGAAGGGTGCGTTATCGGCATGCTTGCCGTCGGCAACCGCGAAGGAGGCTATACCCAGGCAGAACAAGACGCACTGGAAGCACTGACGCCGTCGATTGTGGAAGCTTTCATGCGCATGCGGGCAAAGGAAGAGCTTCGGATTCTCAATGAGGAACTGGAAAAAAGGGTTGAAGAACGGACCCACGAGCTGCAGGAAACTCAGAAACAGTATCTGCATGCCGAAAAGCTGTCGGCAATCGGCAAGCTATCTGCTTCCATCGCCCATGAATTCAACAACCCTTTGCAGAGTATTCTCGCTATTCTGCAAGGTATGAAAAAAGTGACGAATCTGGAAGAAGAGGATAAGGAACTGCTGGATGCGGCCATTGGCGAAGGCGATCGGATCAAGAATTTGATCCGCAGTCTCCAGGATTTTAACCGGCCGTCATCCGGCAAAAAAGAGGTTATGGATGTACACAGATCCCTCGACGCCATCCTGCTGCTCAATAAGAGCGATTTTAAAACGAAAAAGATTTCTGTGGTGCGCAACTATGCGGAAAGGCTGCCGCAGATCCTGGCGGTTCCGGATCAGATCAAACAGGTTTTGCTTAATTTACTGACCAATGCGGCGGACGCCTGCCGTAAATCAGGCGGGGAGATCTCGGTCAGCACCTGGCGAGAGGGCGACAGGGTGGCTGTGGCGATCAAGGATAGCGGCATCGGCATTCATCCTTCGGATATGGGACAGATATTCCAGCCCTTCTTCACCACCAAATCCGAGGTCAAGGGAACCGGCCTGGGCCTGTCAATCAGCTACGGCATCATCAAGAAACACAATGGAGAAATCCTGGTCGAGAGCAAACCCGGGAGCGGAGCAACCTTCACCGTCCTGCTGCCGATCGATTAAAGCTGCCATCTTTAAAACATTCTCCGGTGACATCCCGGCTGAAGTGTTCATCTTCGATAATCCCTTAGTTCCATTTGAAATCCTCCACTATATGGTTATAATTGCATGAAGCCTTAAACCATTGCTGCGGACTCAAACTGCTTCGGGGGTGAACCATGGGGAGAAAAGGGATAAAGCCGGCAGACACCATTGACTATCTTTCCATCCTCGATGAAGACGGCAATCTCGATGCCGGGCTGGAGCCCGAGATTCCCGCCGAAACACACCTTAAAATGCTGCGGTCGATGCTGCTTGGACGAAGGTTTGACGAACGGATGCTCGATCTCCAGCGTCAGGGCCGGATCGGCACCTTCCCCCCTATCAAAGGCCAGGAGGCGGCGCAGATCGGCAGTGTGATCGTCCTTCGGGACAGCGACTGGCTGGTCCCTTCCTTTCGGGAGACGGCGGCGGAGATCATGCGTGGCCGGTCGATGGAAAGCGTCCTCCTTTATTACAACGGTTTTAACGAGGGCACCATCATCGCCGACCGGCAAAAGGATCTGCCGCTGTCGGTGCCGGTGGCCTCCCAGGTTCTCCACGCCGTGGGTCTTGGCTGGGCGGCCAAATACCGAAAGACCGACGAGGTGGTGATGACCTTTTTCGGCGACGGCGCGACCTCCGAAGGAGACTTTCACGAAGGAATGAACTGCGCCGCGGTCTATCAGGCACCGGTTGTCTTTGTCTGCCAGAACAACCAGTGGGCCATTTCCGTGCCGCTTTCAAGACAGACCCATTCCAAGACGCTTGCCCAGAAGGCTCTCGCCTACGGCATGCCGGGAATTCAGGTCGACGGCAACGATATTCTCGCCGTTCATGCCGCTACGAAGGAAGCTGTCGACAGGGCGAGAAACGGCGGCGGTCCGACCTTCATCGAGTGCGTCACCTACCGGATCATGATGCATACCACCTCCGACGATCCGAAAAAATACCGGAGCGAAGAAGAAGTCGAATGCTGGAAACGGCGGGATCCGCTCATCCGCTACCGCAATTATCTGGCGAAAAAGAGCATCCTCTCCGATAAGCAGCTGTCGACGCTCGAAGAGGAGATCAAGCAGGAAATTCAGGCTGCAGTCGACCGGGCGGAAAAACACATGCAGGAACTCGGCAATCCCCTCGATATGTTCGATCATCTCTATGCCGATCTCCCGCCCCATCTGCGAAAACAAAAAGAAGCGCTCACCGAGGAACTTGCCGGCAATCAGGGGGAGGCGCATCATGGCTAAGATGACGATGGTCGAAGCACTCAATCTGGCCCTGCGCCAGGAAATGCAGAAAGACGACTCGGTGGTCCTCCTCGGCCAGGACATCGGCCCGGACGGCGGTGTCTTCCGGGTTACCGACAACCTCTTTGCCGAGTTCGGCGGCGACCGGGTGGTCGACACCCCTCTTGCCGAATCCTCGATTATCGGGATGTCGGTGGGGATGGCCATATATGGTTTGAAACCGGTCTGCGAGATTCAGTTTTCAGGCTTTATCTACCAGGGCTTTCATCAACTGGAGAACCATGCCGCCCGGATGCGCTGGCGAACCAGGAGCAGGCTCACCGTGCCGATGGTCATGCGTGCCCCCTACGGCGGCGGCGTCCGGGCACTCGAACACCACTCTGAAAGCCGGGAAGCCTACTGGGCTCACACCCCGGGCCTGAAGATGGTCATCCCCTCCGGGCCGCGCAATGCCAGGGCTCTGCTGGTCAGCGCTATCCGCGATCCCGATCCGGTGATATTTTATGAGGCCAAAGCGCTGTACCGCTCCTTTCGGGAAGAAGTGCCGGAGAAAGAAGAGACCCTGCCCATCGGCAAGGCAAACATCGTCCGGGCGGGTGGCGACCTGACCATCATCTCCTACGGCGCCATGCTCCGCCCCGCCCTGGAAGCCGCCGATCTGCTCGAGCAAAAGGATAAAGTGGCGGCGGAGGTCATCGACCTCCTCACTCTTTCCCCTCTCGATGAGGAGCTGCTGGTTGCCTCGGTGAAGAAAACCGGCCGGGCGGTGGTCGTGCACGAGGCGCCGCGAAGTTTCGGCGCCGGAGCGGAAATTGTCGCACGATTGATGGAAGGCTGCTTCTATTATCTCGAGGCACCGATAGAACGGGTTACCGGTTTTGATACTATCATCCCCTATTTCAGCAGGGAAAAAAGCTATCTCCCCGGCGCGGAGCGAATCGCTCAAGCTGCTCGCCGAACTCTCAAAAATTAACACATTGACAACGGAGAAGATATGACTGCATCTTTTCGACTGCCCGATCTCGGCGAGGGGGTACATGAGGCGGAGATCCTCACAATCCCGGTAAAATCCGGCCAGGCTGTCAAGGAGGGCGACATTATTCTGGAAATCGAGACCGATAAAGCGGCGGTCGAAATCCCCTCCCCCTTTACCGGTACAGTGCGTGAGATCCTGGTGCAGATTGGCGATAAAGCGGTTGTCGGCAATGTGCTGATGACCTTTCAAACAGAGACCGAATCCACAGAGAGCCGGCATGAAAAACCGCCGCCGCTAAAGCAGCAACCCTCGTTCATTGAGGAGCAAATACAAAGTCCGGTCCCCGCATCGCCTTCCCAAAGTCCGGTCCCCGCATCGCCTTCCCAAAGTCCGGTCCCCGCATCGCCTTCCACCAGACGACTGGCCCGGGAACTTGGGGTCGACCTTCATAAAGTCACGCCGTCCGGATCGGGCGGCGTTGTGACAAAGGAGGATGTTCAGGCCCATGCCCAGGCAAAAGAGCGTCCCGCTCCGCCGGCAGAGGCAGCGGAGATTGATCGGCCTGCACCGACACCGGCAGCGGCACCGACTCCCGCAAGTCTGCCGGATTTTACCAGATGGGGCCCTGTCGAGCGAGTGCCCTTCCGTTCGATAAGACGGGCGACAGCCGCCCAGATGACCGCATCCTGGGCCCTGATTCCCCATGTCAACTGCCAGGACAATGTCGATATCACCAGGCTGGAGGCCTTTCGGCAAAAGCACAAGGCGGAGCTTGCCGCCGTCCATGGCCGGTTGACCATGACGGTTTTTGCCATGAAGGCGGTGGCCACCGCCCTGAAGAATTACCCGAGATTCAATGCCAGTCTCGATCTTGCAACCCAGGAAATCGTCATCAAACGCTATTTCAATATCGGTATTGCCGTCGACAGCGAGAACGGTCTTGTAGTCCCGGTTATCCGCGACGTCGACCGCAAGAGCATCAAGGAGCTGGCGATCGAGGTGGAGGAGACAATAACCCGGGTCCGTGCCGGCAAGCACCGCCGCGAAGAGATGCAGGGCGGCACCTTTACCATCACCAACGCCGGAGCCCTCGGCGGCAGCCACTTCTCGGCGATCATCAATTACCCGGAGGTGGCCATTCTCGGCCTGGGCCAGGGCAGGATGCAGCCCGCCGTCCTCACCGACGACCGGGGCCGGCATGAGATCGTTCCCCGGTTGATCATGCCGATAGTCCTCTGCTTTGACCACCGGGTGGTCGACGGGGCCGACGCCATCCGTTTCCTGAGAGTGGTGATAGCTGCCCTGGAAGACCCGGAAGAACTGCTTATCACCATGATCTGAAAACAGCTTCAAAAGGAGACGAATTATGGTCATGGGAGATATGGAAATGAGCACCGACCTGCTGGTGATCGGTGGCGGCCCGGGAGGGTATGGCGCGGCCTTCCGGGGGGCCGACCTGGGACTTGACGTGATCCTGGTCGATCCGCTGCCAAGCCTCGGCGGACTCTGCCTCCATGCCGGCTGCATCCCCGCCAAGACCATGCTCCATCTTGCCGAACTGATTCATGATGCCGAACAGGCAACGAAAATGGGTCTGCGCTTTGGCGAACCGCACATCGATCTCCCCGCCCTGCGGTCCTGGCAACGGCAGGTGGTCGACACCATGGCCGAGGGTCTCATGACTCTTGCGAAAAAGCGCGGGATTTTGTGTATCCGCGGCAAGGCCCGCTTTATCAGTTCTACGACCGCCCGGCTGGAAGGAGCGGAAATTAGCGCCATCCGCTTCAAACATGCAATTATTGCCACAGGTTCCCGGCCGCTCGTTCTGCCGCATATGTACTTTACCCCCGGCGGCAGGATCATGGATTCCGCCGCGGCGTTGACTCTCGCCGACATCCCGAAAACGCTGGTGGTGGCAGGCGGCGGTTATGTCGGTCTTGAGATAGGTTCAATCTACGCCGCTCTCGGCAGCAGGGTAACCTTGCTGGAGCAGGAGGATCGCCTGCTGAAAGGCGTCGATGCCGATCTGGTTGCCCCGCTGCAGGAGAGTCTGAGCAAGCGGTTTGCCGAGATCCTGTTTGGGGCAGAAGTGCTTGACGCGGCAGAAGACCCCGAGGGCGTTACCGTTCGTTTCAGCCGAAACGGGGAAACCGATCAACGCCCGGGCGAAAAAGCTGTTATCGCCGTCGGCCGGACTCCGAACAGCGACGATCTCGGTCTCGACCGGACCAAGGCGGTAATTGACAGCAGTGGCATCATTCAGGTCGACGAGCAGCAGCGGACCGCGGATGAGCGGATTTTTGCCGTCGGCGATGTGGCCGGCGGGGTGATGCTGGCCCATAAGGCGATCCGCGAAGGACGCGTTGCCGCCGAGGTGATCGGCGGCAAAAAAGGTGGCTTTGATGTCCGTGCCCTTCCGGCAGTAGTCTATACCGATCCGCAGATCGCCTGGTGCGGCCTGACCGAGAAACAGGCGCAGATGGAAGGTATTTCACATGCCGTCCGGAAATTCCCCTGGAAATTGTCCGGTCGCGCCCGGACCCTGGGCTTGACGGATGGTCTCACCAAGCTTCTGGTCGATCCTGAAAACGGCCGGATTCTCGGGGCGGGCATCATCGGCCGACACGCCGAAGGATTGATGGGCGAAGCGGCACTGGCGATCGAAATGGGTGCCCTGGCCGAGGATTTAGCCCTGATTCTGCATCCGTATCCGACACTTTCGGAAACCGAAGGCGAGGCGGCAGCGATGTTTCTCGGCAGTCCCACGCATATAACACCGGAAGAGAGGTGAAGGTAAAAACATGGTTATCCGACCGGTAATCTCGATTTGCATTTTGGCGAGCCGGATCATACAATAAAAGCAGGAGAGTTCTTACGACTCCTCACTTATACACGGAGGCGTATTATGAGGATTGTGATTGTCGGCGGCGGCGCAATTGGCAGACTTTTCGGTTCGTCCCTGGTTCGGGGAGGCAACGAGATTACCCTGATCGATATCGACCGGAGAACGTTGGGAGCCCTGCGGGAAAGGGGTATAGGCCTGGTCGAAAATGGCGATGAACATCCCGAAGAAGCTCTCTCCTACCCGGTTCAAGCTCTCCACTCCGCAGACTCTTTGACCTCGGCCGACCTCGTCCTTTTACTGGTGAAGTCCCAGGCCACCATTGCCGCGGTGAAAGACGTTGCCCATTTGATCTCGGAATCCTGTCCGCTGCTCTGCATTCAGACCGGGCTCGGCAATCTTGAAGCCGCCGGCAAAATTGTCCCGCAAAAGCACATCCTGCTGGGCATCACCTTCATGTCCGGCACCGCTCTCAGCGATGCCCGGGTGAAGAGAGGCGGCCTGGGAAAAACATATATCGGCGAGCTGGACGGCACTTTCTCAAAGCGGCTGGAACATATTCATCAGGTCTTCAACCGATGCGGGATCGAGACCCAGATGGTGAAAAGAATTATCGGCAGGTTGTGGTGCAAGGTGATCACCTATTCCGCCATCAACCCGGTCTCGGCCATCCTTCAGGTCCCGAACGGCTCGCTTACCTCGAAGATGGAATCGATAACGCTCATGAAACGGCTTCTCGACGAAGGCCGGGAGGTGGCGAAAGCCCATTCCATCGAGCTTGTTTACCCGGATCTGTACGAGCTGCTTTTCGATGCCTGTACAGCAAGCACCAACAACCTCTCTTCCATGCTGCAGGATATCCTCAATGAGGTGCCCACCGAGATCGATGCGCAAAATGGCGCGATCTGCCGCTATGCCGACGAATATGGCATCGGCGTGCCCACCCACCGGACCATGGTGGAGCTGATCAAGCTGCTCGAGTGCTGGAAACCAGGGGTTGGACAGTCATGACGACAAGGAATACAACAAGCACCATATAACCTTCAAGGGAGGGTAGCTATGGGCGAATGGTATAATATTCTGGTTGCAGTCGATGCAATGGCCTCTTCAGAAAGAGCGGTCGGTTACGTCGGCAAAATTGCAGGCGATCTCGAGACCGTCTCAATCTGTCTGCTGCATGTTTATCCCGAACCGCCGCCCGATTATTACCAGAAGGGCGGAGTGCTGGATCAGTATCAGGCCCAGCGCATAAAAAGGGCCGAAAAGATATTCAAGCGCTGCATGGAAATCCTGGTCACTGCCGGTATCAGGCGGGACGCCATTTATTGCACCACCCATATGGCCGAGGGCAGGACCATCAGCGAGACCGTCCTTGCGGTACGGCGCGACGGGAATTTCGGCACCGTTGTCACCGGCAAACGAGGTGTTTCCAAAGCCGAAGAATTTCTCTTCGGCTCGATCTCCAATACGCTTGCCCGGCATTGCCAGGATTTTACCACCTGGATTGTGGGGTGAGAAATGATTGACTGGGCCCCTTTTCCCGAGCACATCCTGCCTCGCCTGCAAAGCCATAACGCCATGAAGAACCTGCGCCGGCAACCGCTCATCTACCGGGACACCAGCGATTTCACCAAGATAGACTATGGCGATGTCATTCATGTCGACAACCGCTATTTCCTGGTAGTCGGCTACACCCAGGAAGGGCGATTCGGCATCGAGGAGCAGCCCAAGCAATGGGTTCCGAAGGTATATGATCTCGAATCGGGCGAAAGAAAAATCCTCAAACTGGTCTTTCACGAAACCTTCAGTCTGAAATTCGGCGGGCTCACGGTTACCTGCTACCGCAGCCCGGAAAAGGAAGGACGGGTGCTCGAACTGGTAAGCGGCAACCTGATGTTCATGCAGGGATATTCGGCCCTTGACGATGTGGGCAATCTGGTACGTATTCTCGATATCATTCCCGGCACCCGCCTCGACACCACAATCGGCAGAATAGCATGCAACTACGAAAGTTATCTGGCAAACCATGTCGAAGGGATTCTCCGCCGCTTCCAGAAATCTGTCGATGCCATAATCTTCCTCCACAGCCGGGGCCTGAAACACGGCGATATCCGCCGGGATCATATTATTATCGACGGTAAGGAGGGTCACTTTCGCTGGATCGATTTCGACTACGACTTCTATCTGCCGGAACGGCCGTTTGCCCTCGATCTGATCGGACTCGGCAACATCCTCCTTTTTATCCTCGGCCGAAGGAATATCCGTCCGGTCGATGTTCTCGAAGATCCGGAAATGGGCGAGAAGGTCCTGGCAAACCTGCATGTCGACGACCTCGCCCTGCTCTCCCGCGACCGCATCTTCAACCTGCGAAAACTCTACCCAAGCCTGCCCAAGTGCTTCAACGACATCCTCCTCCACTTCAGTACCGGAACACCGGTGATTTATGATTCGGTGGCCGAATTCGCCGACGACCTGGCGACATGTATCGACCGGGTTTATGGTTGAACTCAGGAAAGGTGGCGCTCCGCTCGACAAAACAACAATCCGTATTTATGTTGACACGGTACGGTTTTGATCCAATTCCACATTTTATTCAAGGAGATACGAGATGGACTCAGTGGAAATATTTACCACCGCTTTGCAATATGAAGAAAAGATCAGGGACCTGTATCGTACGGCGGAAGGGATAGTCGACGATGAGCGTGGCAAGGCGATTTTTCAAGCCCTTGCCAAAGACGAACAGGGCCATGTCGATTTTCTGCATTACAGCCTCGACCAGCTGCAGAAGAAAGGGGCTATCGACCTTGCCCGGCTCACCACCTCGATTCCGGCCCAGGCCGAGATTGAATCGAACCTGGAGAAAATGAAGGCAAAGATCCCGGAACGGATGCTCGGTGACATCAAGACGGTGCTGGGCAGCGCCCTTACGCTGGAAAAAGAGACCTCCGCCTTTTACCGCGAGGCCCGCGACCGCAGTGAAGGTGATATTCGCGCCATACTCGATAGGTTTGTCGAAATCGAAGAGCGCCATGTCGACGTTGTCCAGATCGAACTCGATCACGCCATGCACAACGGCATGTGGTTCAATTTCATGGAAGTCGATCTGGAGGCGTATTGAAAGGCACTGAGAAAACCAGGAAATAGCCCTAATTCTCTGTGCCTGCAATTGGTCTCACGCGAAGACGCGGAATTAAAAGACCGGAATTAAAATACTTCTCGCCTTCGCGCCTTCGCGCCTTCGCGTGAGACAAAAGCAAAGTGCCATTTTGCATGCAAATGCGAATACGCAACACACTGAGAAAATTTGAGGCTGTAAATTTTGTTTGACAATCAAAATATAATGCAATAAAGAATCTTCCTTATCAAACAATTTTGCTTTTTACGTTTCACCATTCTGAGCATGATGGCCGGGAAAAAAGCAAGAATCCCAAAACATTTATTTGTCAGGCGACTGACTCGAAGGAGAAAGAGGGATGATAGGAAGATTTTCGCGTATAGGGGACTACAGAGAGCTTTTCAGCTTCAGGGACTTTACTCTGTGTGGCGCGGGAGGGCTGTTGGCCTTCGGCAGTTTCATCTGGGATTTCTTTAACTTCTCACCTGCGTGGTGGGGGCTGGCCTTTGCGGTGGTCGCTGCGGCCATCAATGGTGTGCCGATAGTTCTTGGGGCGGCAAAAGGGCTCTGGCAGCGGCAGGTCAACATGGACGAACTGGTGAGCCTGGCCATCGTGGCCACCCTGGTGCAGGGAGAGTTTCTCACTGCGGCGGTGATCGGTTTCATCATGACCCTTGGTTCCCTGATCGAAGAGGCCATCGGCGAATCGTCAAGGAAGTCCATCGAAGCGCTGGCCCGCATGACCCCCGAAGAGGCTACCCTGCTTGAGGGAGCGGCGACGCGCACGGTCCCGGTGAGTCAAATACGTGTGGATGATCGCCTTCTGGTCAAGCCCGGCGATCGTATCCCGGTTGACGGCATTATCATCTCCGGGACGACCGCGGTGGATGAGTCCTCCATCACCGGCGAGTCAATCCCACGGACAAGAAAACAGGGTGACACGGTGCTCGCGAGCACCCTCAACTATAACGGCGTCATCGAAATCAAGACCACCAGGGTCGGCGACGACACCGCCATGGGCCGGGTGGTGCGGCTGGTGACCGAGGCGGAGATGCATAAGCCGCGCTCTGCCCGCTACGTAGACCGCTACGCCAAGTGGTTTACCCCGTTGATCCTCTCCGCCGCGGTTCTCACCTGGTGGTTCTCGGGCGAGGTCAATCGGGCGGTGGCCGTGCTGGTGGCCGGCTGCCCCTGCGCTCTCTTGATGGCCGCCCCCACCGCAACCGTTGCGGCGGTGGCCCGCGCGGCAAGGGCTGGAATTCTTGTCAAGGGCGGCAGACATCTCGAGGAGGTGGCGCAGGCAGATGCCATCCTGTTCGACAAGACCGGTACCCTCACACTGGGCGAAGCGAGGGTGGAAGAGATCTTCGCCCGGGAAGGGCTGTCGCGGGAGGAAATCATCTCGTGTGCCGCAGGGGCAGAGCAGAACTGCACCCATCCCCTGGCCAGAGCGGTGATGAAGGCCGCCTTCTATGCCAAGGTGACCGTGGTCAAGGCCGAAAACGTGCTGAGCGAGATCGGCCTGGGAGTGCGGGCGATGCTGGGCGGCAGCCTCATCGAAGTCGGCAGCGCCTATCTCGGCAGCGGCACCGCCGCCCTGCCGGCCCCCTTGCGGGCCCGGCTGGAAGCGATGGAGGAGAGGGGAGCGACGCCTCTGGTGGTCTACCGGGACCAGGAGCCGATCGGCATCCTCGGGGTGACCGACACCATCCGCAAGAGCGCGCGGCGCACGGTCAAGACCCTCAGCCATCTCGGGATTACCAGGATGGGCATCCTCTCGGGCGATCACCTGCGGTCGGTCAACCGGATTGCCGCCGACATCGGCCTCAGTGAAACCTGGGCGGGGCTGAAGCCCGGCGACAAGCTGCAGGTCATCGAAGAGTTCCAGCGCCAGGGGCACAGGGTGATCTTTGTCGGCGACGGCATCAACGACGCTCCGGCTCTGGCCCGGGCCAATATCGGCGTAGCCATGGGGGCCGCAGGCACGGACGTGGCCCTGGAAACTGCCGATATCGCTTTGACCCATGACGAGGTGGCCAAGCTCCCCTTCCTCATTCGTCTCTCCCGCCGCATGCTGACGCTCATCAAGGTGAACATCGGCCTCGGCCTGGTGTTCAATGCCGCCGCTGTCTTCGGCAGCTCCTACGGCGCCTTGAGCCCGATTGCCGCCTCGCTCTTTCATAACGCCGGCTCCATTATCGTCGTCCTGAGTTCGGCAAGTCTCATCTTTTTTCAGGATATCCATACGAGTGGGGAGGATGCATAAAATGGAAGAACCGGCCATGGACCAGATCGAGGATCTCACCCGGCTTCTCATCGAGTTTTACGAACGCTTCTCCTCTTGGGAACAGGGCGTGGTCAAAGGAACCGGCATAACCTTGCCGCAGATGCACACCCTGGAGATCCTCGGTTCCTCGGGCAACCTGCGGATGAAGGAACTCGCCGAAAAGATGGGCGTCACCACCGGCTCGCTGACCGTGCTGGTCGACCGGCTGGTCCGCGCCCGTCTTGTCGAGAGAAGGCCGAACGAACTCGACCGGCGCTCGATCCAGGTCGGGCTGACCCCGGAGGGTAAAAAACACTTCGCCCTGCACCACAATCTCCACACCCGGCTCTCAGAGGATATCGCCGGGGCGCTCGCCCCCGAAGAGGCCACTCATTTCCTCGACATGCTCCGGCGGATCATCACCCACTTTTGACAAGCGTTCCGGCGACCGCCCCATCCATCTTCACATAACTGCCCGGCCACTGCCGAGGATATATTCCCCGTCCTCGGCTTTGTGATCCACAGCCTGCATTTTTCTGATTCCCAACCGTTCCGACCGTCCCTCTCCTCTCCACCATCCTTTTGTTCGGATTACAATATTTTATTAGGGACACCTAATTTAATGTTGACTCTTTAGAAAAACATTGTAGATTCGCCTTTTGGAATTTAGGTGAACCTAATTAAGTGACACCACTAATGTAATGCCTAGATATCACAGCCTTGTACAGACAGGTATTGAGGCAGCTGACAAAGGCGCAGCCACTTGATGCATGAAGCGGTTCTTATCGGAAAAAGAAGAAGAGGGAGAGCATATGCATTGCTGCTGTGGAACAGAAAGAAAAGGAACTGGCTTGAGCTCCTCTTTCCCGCTCGCTTTCGCCGGAGAAGGGGAAAAAGTGAAAATCGTGTTCTTCAGAGGCGGTGCTGTGATGCGGGAACGGCTGCTCAGCATGGGCATTTGCCCTGAAGATGAAATCGTGATTGTGCAGAAACATGATGGCGGGGCCGTCCTCGTCGCCAGGGAGGGCAACAGAGTCGCCCTCGGCGGCGGGATGGCCCATAAAATTAACGTAATCAGGTGCTAGAACGTGGAAAAGACTTTGGCTGATTTTATGGTTGGGGAGACCGGGCAGGTCGTGGGATTTGCCAAGGGCGCCCATGCCTACCGGCAGAAACTGCTGGCGATGGGGCTCATTAAAGGTACGACATTCCGGGTGGCAAGAGTTGCGCCGATGGGCGATCCGGTGGAGATCAGGATAAGGGATTTCAGTCTCAGCCTGCGCAAGGATGAGGCAAAAGCACTACGCGTCGAGGAGGTACGGCAATGAAAAACATCAGTATCGGCATAGTCGGCAATCCCAATTGCGGGAAGTCAACCCTTTTCAACTGCCTGACCGGGGCCAAACAGCAGGTCGGCAACTGGCCCGGGGTTACGGTTGACCGGAAAACGGGCTCATACCGCTTCAAGGAAAAAACGGTCGAGGTGGTCGACACCCCGGGCATCTATTCCCTGGCCGCCACTTCGCTCGACGAAAAAATCACCAGGACTTTCGTTCTGGACGGCAAGGCGGATGTCATAGTCAATATCGTCGATGCCTCGAATATCGAGCGCAACCTCTACCTCACCAGCCAGCTCCTTGAGATGCGGGCCCCGCTGATCATCGCCCTGAACATGATGGACATGGCCGCGGAACGGCAATTGACGATCGACGTTCAGGGCCTGGCAGAGCGGCTGGGCTGCCCGGTCGTGCCCCTGACCGCCTCGAAGAACAAGGGAGTCGACGAGCTGAAGCAGACGATTTTCCAGGCGGCCGACCTGATATCCCTGCCGATGGCCGAGACCACCTATCCTGCCTCGGTCGAGGAGGCCAGGACAGCACTGGCGTGGGATCTGAAGGACGCCTGCCTCACGGGCGGGATCGATCCCCACTGGCTGGCCCTGAAACTGCTCGAGGGAGACAGTTTGGCGCAGGAAATGGCCGATCCCGCGGTCATGGCCAGGGCCGCTGTCCTGCAGGAGAACATCGAGCAGCAGGAGGATGAGGAAGCCGATATAGTCATCGCCTCGGCCCGCTACGGCTTCGTCTCCCGGCTGACCGAGGGTCTCGTCAAGAAACGGGGTCTGGTCGACACCACCGTTTCCGACCGCATCGACCGGCTCGTCCTCAGCCGGGTCTACGGCATCCCGATCTTTCTCGCGGCGATGTACCTGATGTTCATGTTCACCATCAACCTCGGCGGCGCCTTTCACCCCGGCACTGAAACCCCTGGGGGTGACGGAAGAAAACTGGCCGGCCACGGTCGGCATCTTTACCGGGATCTTTGCCAAGGAGGCAGTGGTCGGCACCCTGGATGCGCTCTATGCCGGGATCGACAAGCAGGCGGCCGCAGTTGGGGAAGCCGAGGAGCCCTTCGATTTCTGGGGAGGCATCGTCGGGGCATTTGCCACCATTCCTGAAAACCTGCTCGGGGTGATCGACACCTTTGCCGATCCGCTCGGGATCTCGATCGGCGATATCAGCGATACCGCCGCCGCAGCGGAAGAGCAGTCGGTCAACGTCGCCACCTTCGGTTCCATGGTCAATCTTTTCGGCAGTCAGAGCGCGGCCTTTGCCTATATGCTGTTCGTTCTGCTCTACTTCCCCTGCAGTGCGGCGATCGCCGCCGTCTATCGGGAGACCAACCTGGCCTGGACCGCCTTCGCCGGATTCTGGACGACATTCCTGGCGTACCTTGCCTCGACCCTCTTTTACCAGACAGTAAACTTTGCCGCCCATCCCGGCTATTCGCTGACGATCATCACCGTCGATATCTGTGCCTTTGCCAGTGTGATCCTCATTATGAAAGCGATCGGCAGAGGCCCGAGACTCCAGCCCCGGCTGCAACCGGCCCGAGCGTGAATCGAGAATATTGCTCAGGTCTTACAGAAAGATAAGGAGAAAGACGTATGGACTTGCTTCAGGTGAAACACTATCTGCGTGAACGGAGGATTGTGCCGCTCAAGGATGTTGCCCTGCACTTCAGGGTCGATATCGACACCGTAAAACCCCTGCTCGAACTCTGGGTCAACAAGGGAAAGGCGCGAAAACATACCGGGGCTGCCGCCGGGACGTGCAAAGGGTGCTGCAAATGCGATCCGGCCACCCTGGAAACCTACGAATGGACGGGATAAGGGTTTAGTAGTGCGGTTTCGACCGAAAGCTCCGGGAAAAGCCTTTTCCCCGGAGTTTTTGCGGCGATTTAATCGAGGTTCATCTCAACTTATTTTATTGGCTCACCATGAATCGACAAGAATTGGAATCTCAACCGGTCCAGCGAAAAAAAATATGGGAAATCGACGAGTCCTTCAAATGTGCACTGATCGGCACCTGCCTGAGCCGCGGCGAACTGCGCAAACTCAGCAGGGAGAAGGTGTACGCCGTCGCTCCCGCCTCTGACGACTATCTCCTCCATTCCCAGTTCATCGGGATAGCGGGTCGGCAGGACCCGAAGGGCAAGGCCCTGCATAAATATCTGGAAAAGAAGTACCGGGCCGCAACCCGAAAATACTTCCTGGTGACAACGGATGAAGAGATCAAAAGGCTCTGGGAGGAGGATCTGGCCGAGGGACGGGTGGACAGTGGCTGGTGGGCGGTCATGACCCACCCGCTGGCATCGATGGAACTCGTCGCCCAGCTTTACCGGAAGGTGCATATGCTTGGTCATGATTGCGTCGGCAGCTATCACAAGAAAAAGATCATGATTGGCAGCCTTCGCTCGAAGGTGTCGGCCCTCGAAGAAGTACTCGGTTCCGAGCGTCAGTCATATTTGCGGGAAAACCGTCAGCTCAAAAAAGAGATCGCCGGCTTGGCGGTGGAAATAGCCGGGCATAGTTCGGCACCGCAGGAGGAACCGGATCGGCAGGCGAACGAGGAGCTTCGTCGGCTTAACAGCGAACTGTCCTCCAGGATTGAGGAGTTGACCGTCGAACTCGAAGGTATGAAAGGGCGGCATGCACATGCCATGGAAAAAGTCCGGAAGATGGAAGAGCAGCACCTCATTCTGCAACAGCGTGTGACCGAGCAGACCGGAGAAATGGCCGCACTCGAAGACATGCTCCTGCAGCATCCGGCCCAAGGGAATCCGTGTGCGGCCTGTGCAGACCAGAACACCCGGAAATGTCCCGGTCTCAACCTCTGCGGCCGTACAGTCCTGTACGTGGGCGGCCTGCACAGGATGGTGCCCCACTATCGGCAACTGGTTGAAAACTCCGGCGGTCGTTTCATGCATCATGACGGCGGCAAGGAGATCTCGCGCAATCTCCTGCCCAAGATGCTGATTACCGCCGATGCCGTTTTCTGCCCGATAGACTGTGTCAGTCATGACGCCTGCAACTGCGTCAAAACGATGTGCAAGCGCTACCGTAAACCCTTTGTCATGATGCGAAGTGCAAGTCTTTCCTCACTGGCGAAGGGGCTCACCGATATTATTCAATAATTTAATTATTAAACAAGAGAAGGAGCATCATGGATATCCGGCTACAGATTCAAGCGGTACACCGCAACGGCAACCTGCACGTCAACCTCCAGGGGGATTTTACCTCGAAAACTGCCGGCGAGCTGACCAGCACCATCGCCCGGACCTACCAAGGCAAGGGGAACATCTTCATCCATACGGCCAAGCTTACCTCGGTTGCCCCGGATGCCAAACATGCCTTCGGCCAGAGTATCGGCTCGGAGGGACTCCCGCAGAACAACATCTATCTGACCGGCCGCAAAGGACTGGATATCAGCCCTGACAAGGGCAGGGTTATTGTCTACGAAAAGAAAAAAACGGGCTGCTGCGGACGCTGCAGGGGATGCACATGTCACGACAAAGACTGATACCCGAACACCCGTGCGGGACTGTTCCGGCACATTCATTCATAGGTTTGCTTCCCCTCTCAACCTATGCTAGAATAAAAATGTCCAACGAACAAGATCCTTTTAATTCCGGCCAGTAACAATCGGTTACAAACCTTCTCGGGGATGAAGCTGCAGTGTTCCCCGAGGAGTAGAAAAAACCCCCTTCCCTCGAGAGGAGAAATGTATGATCGGTCCATTAAAAACCCTGTCAGTCCTGTTTCTTTTCAGTCTGGTCAGCCTTGTCGGCTGTGCGGATCGTGTCCCTGTTCAACCCGCACCGAGCACCGGCACCGTTTTTCAGCAGCCACTGAGCGAGGTTCAGAATGCAACCCGCAATGCTCTGACCCATTTAGGTTTTGCCATTACCAAGGAAAGTGAAGAGTATATCGAGGCGGTCCATTTAAAACCTGGGGAAACCGTCGAGGACAACGACAGTGAACTCGTCGGCATCTGGTTCAAGCCGAGAGAAAGCAGCGTTCTGGTCCTTACCCATACCGCCTTGAGGCCTTCCGGCATCGCCAAGCAGCGGGAGTGGGACCAGGCAATCATCAGTCGGATCATGCAGGAACTTCCTTGATCATCCGGCTGTCAACAGTGTCCCGGCATGCCCACAGAGGCTCAGCCGGGACAAGGACGCATTTGTCATAACCTCATGAACCTGCATTCGCGGCTGTTTTCATTGCTTTTTCCGATCTTTCTCCCGGTGCTGTTTTACCAGGTTTTACCGGCAGAAGCCGCTCAAGGCGACCCGGCGCCGCAGGCTTCTCTCGACCACAACCCGGTTTATTCGGTCACCGCCGGAAAAAGCGTGCCGGTGAGCGTCACCTTCGCCGACCCCAGAGAGATCGCCGAAATGCGTCTCTATTTTAAAACCATGGCCGCCGACGAATACCTCTTTCTGCCGATGACCATCTCCGGAAAGGTGACCTATACGGCGAGTATCCCGCCGGCCGGAAACTGGACCAAAGGGGTCGACTATCTGCTTTTGCGCAAAAACACCCGGGGCGAGGTTCGGAAGACCAAGCCCTTCCGCCTGCTCATCCAAAATGATTTCAGCGCCTCTCCGCCGTCTCAGGGCGAAATCCCGGTGCAGACGGAGCACCGCGTGAGCCAAGCCGAAAATCTCGATTTTGCCGTACCGCTCCGAGTCGTCATGACAACGGAACCCCTCTTGGCAGAAGCGGTGGAAGACCCGTATCCGCCCATTACCGTGCCCGGCCCAGGCAGCGGCAGGTCTTCCGGCGGAATGCTCGGCGGTCCGGGAGGAGTGTCATTCTCAATAAAAGCCGGTGGTATCGGATTTACCTACCGATCCTTCTCCGGCCAGTAAATCTCTCCTCAGTTATCGTGCACCGGTACACACCAAAAGACTGAATAACCCGGGATCTGTAACCGTTCATCCAGTACTCCAGGTTCGTTCAAGCAGGCCGCCGAGCAGGTAAGCGACCATCGGGAGACTCCGATAGTTGGCTATGTGAGGTGGCCTGATCGGACGAAAATGGGGTGCTGGTGAACGGTTACTCTCCTCAAACGAAAAGCGGATAGCAAAGGAGCATCACCATGCCGGTGATGAGCGGCACGGAAAGATTGTCGTTGATGGGGAAGTTTTTCCCGAAACGTATCGGGAAAAGCTCAAAAAAGGTATTCGCAAAAGAGACAATCAGGATGAGCGGCAGCGGCACATGCCCATTCCATCGATCAAGCAGCATCGGTACGTTCGGATAGACAAAAAAGAAGAGCAACAGGCCAAGAAGGAAGCAGGCAGCAGACCCCTCCAGCGATTTTTTCCCTATCTTGATCCGGCCGAGGCGAATTCCGACAATGGCGGCAACGGCATCTCCGAGAATAAAGAGAGACAGGGCGATAAAGGAGATCTGAGGGTCCTGATAGAAAATCACCGAGCAGATGAAGGCCGATGCAAATATGTAGGTGGATCCGGTCAACGTTTTCCTTTCGGAACTTCTGAGCACCCCCGCACCGAGAGATGTGAACAGCTTCTGCACCGCAGCATTGTTGAAACGGAGATATTCGAGCAAAAGCGACCCGAGCGTCAGAAGCAGCAAAACGACAACAGGAGTGAGGGGTGAATAGTCGTCCACCATGGGGATGTACAGGATGCCCGCCGGAATGAGGGTTCCGGAGAAGATATGCAGCAGTTTTCGATTTATTTCTTCTTTTGTCAGCACCATATTTTTACCACGGTATTGCTTGAGCAAGATCCTGTTTGTCTCTTGAGACATCCAGCGGATGTTCCTTTTGATCGATAAAATACAGACAAAAACCAGGTTCGGCTTGTAGAATTTGAAAAGTCACTGAAATAAAATCCGGCCGTCCTTCGCTCCTGACACCCCACAAGGGGTACTAACCAGCCACAGACTTTTTCAGGTTCTCCGGAATATGCGGCATCGCCCCCTGCTGTGTACAAACATACGCCGCCAGCCTGTTGGCCTTTTCATTGATTTCACCGAGAGCCATCTTTTCCAGGTAGCCGATGGTCGCCGCAGCGGTAAACGCATCCCCCGCTCCGATGGTATCAACGACACGGGTTGCAATGCCCGGATGATCGGAGGAATCGGTCCCGGTCATAAGGAGACTCCCGCCGCCGCCTCTCGAGAGGATTGCCAGGTCGAGCCGGTATCTGTCGACCAGCATCCTCAGCCGTTTCTCGGACTCTTTCTCCCGAAAGCCGAGCAGTTCCGCCAGTACGGGCAACTCTTCGTCATTCAGTTTCAGGATATCCGTCCGGCCCAGAGACGCTTCGATGATGTCCCGCGAATAGAAATTCTGCCGGAGATTTACATCGAAAACCCGAACCGTCGCCTTGTTGAGACTGTCCAGGAAGGCCAGGATGGTCCGCCGTGAATCCTCCGACCGCTGGGCAAGCGAACCGAAACAGACTGCATCGAGCTTGTTCCGAATCGCATGGGCGAAGTCATTGACCTGCAGGTGGTCCCAGGCAGCCTCTGCAGGAAAATTATACGTTGCCGACCCGTCCCTGTCGACACAGACCTCGACATATCCCGTGGCCAACCCCTCTGCAACCGAGATCCCCGATGTCTCCACTCCACGCAGCTGCAGTTCGGCAAGAGCCTTTTCCCCGCGAAGATCATTGCCTATTGTCGATATCGGAATGCCACGGGCCGCAAGAGCCGTCACGTGATAGGTGAAATTTGTCGGAGCACCGCCCAATGTTTCCGTTGCCGGCAGCACATCCCAAAGTATTTCGCCGATTGCGGCGATTGTGTGTTTTTTCATTTGTCCCCACTTCCTTTTTTTACCGGCCGCGGCATTACGGCCAACGGCTCCACTCAACATAACACGGTTGAAATTATTGACTTTAAAAGAGGATCGAGTACAGTAATCTGATTTAATAATGTTGCATCCCGAAGCCATCGACTGCAAACGTCTCTTTCCGGTTTTGCAGCGATTCCTCCGGGAGCAGGCACCTGCACCTTTTTCTGCAGTCACAACTGAACAGGGATAATCACATGAAATTATACTGCATGAGGGTTGTTGCACAAATATTAATACCATTGCTCGCGGTATTGAATACATCTCCCTGGGTCATCGCCGCCGAAAAAAGCGACTTATCGGATACCAAAATTCTTCATCAACCAGTGAATACCTCACTGGCAGGGCTGGTTATTCCCCTGACCGCCGGTGTCACGGATTCGGCTGGGGTCGAAGTGGTGCGTGTATACTTTAAATCAACTTTAGGAACCATATACTACTACATCCCACTCGTTAAAACAAAAAACAGCAATTACAGCGGGATACTTCCTGCTGCCGCGGCCGATGCGGGGGAAATCGAATATTTGATACTGGTAAAAAACAACAACGGAGTCGTCGTCAAATCGCAGCACTACCAGATAGTTATCGCTGAGAATCCCGACAAATCCAAAGCAGATGCACAACAGGATAAGATAAAAGTCTACAGCGAATCCCCCTATGCTTCCAAATACATCATTGGTTTTGAGGGGGGCTATGATTTCCAGGTTGCCGACCCATCCGAAAAATACGGTGTGGTAGCGGGATTGTACAATCCCGAATCGGTCAGCTGGATATCGACCGATGCGGTATCCGGGGGAACAGTTGCCGATTCCTCCGAAAAATCCTTGAACCCCTGGCTTATTGGCGGGGCAGCTGTGGCCGGCGTAGCCGTTGTCGCCGTGGCCTTAGGCGGAGGAGGTTCCTCGGGCGGGGGCGACACTCCACCTGAAACCCCGGAAGATCCGGTCGAACCCGCCCCGCCTGCAAATCCTGCGAGTGGGTCGTGGATACTGAGCCGTTATGAATACAACCCTTGCTCCGTTACCGGTGCGGGACAGACCCAAACGGTAACCTGCACCACGGCCGGCACCTTCCAATCGGTATCTCCCTCGACGCTCACCGTTACTGTTGCCGATACCGCCGGCGCCTGTGTCAGCGGAACGACAAGGGGGCTGGCCGAGGTCTTTGCAGCAGGACAGGCGTGTGATGCGGTAGAGGCCTGCAATAGTTTCTCGGTGACCGATCTCGTTTCAAAAAATTGTCAAACCAACAGAATTGAGCTGGTGAGAAGCAACGGCAACCACATCCAGGTCTGGGAAAAACAGTGAGAGAATTCTAGAACTGAACCCGATTCCGACCGCCGTTCTTGGCCTTGTAGAGATATTCATCGGCTATTTTCATCATCGACTCCAGATTGTCGCCGATTGCCGTACATATTCCGAAACTGGACGTGACAAAGAGCGGCTTGTCCTCAACAATGGCAGCCGGAGTTGTCTCAATCTGTCGGCGGAGTTTTTCAAACCGGTCGATAACCTCCTGCCGATTTCCATGCGGGGTGAGAATGCAGAATTCCTCGCCGCCGATCCGCGCCACAATGTCCCTGTCCCCGGCATTATCACATAACGTCCGGGCAATGCTCTTGATCACCATGTCGCCCACGTCGTGGCCGTAGGTATCGTTCACTTTCTTGAAAAAATCGATATCCAGCATAATGCAGGCCAAGAGTTCCCCATGCTTTTGAACATGACCGAGCAGTTCGGTTCCCGCATCGAAAAAATACCTCCTGTTGTGCAGGCCGGTGAGAAAATCGCGGATGGCTCCGTCGCGAATCTTGTCGATGAGACTTAAATTTTCCATGCAGTGGTTGACACGACAGTAGAATTCCTCAACCAGAAACGACTGCTGAATAATAAAATCATTGGCCCCGCTTTTAATGAACCTGGCACCGATATTTCCTTCATTTTTCGAAGAAAATCCGATAATAGCCAGACGGTCCTGCTTATATTTCTCCCTGATTTTCTGGCAGAGCGAGCAACCATCCATCCCGGACATATGGTAATCTGTGACAACCAGCTTGATTTCCGGATACTGTTCGAGAATTGCCATGGCGCTCTTGCCGTCCGTGGCGTTCAATACCCGGAATTTCCGGATATACAGAAGCTCGGAAACCAGGGTTCGATATCTGGCCGAATCACCGACAACCAGGACGAGGGAGTCCTGGTTGTCGCCCAATTGACGAATCGCAGCGACGATATAATCGAGACTGTTCGAGTCCTCTTTCAGGATATAGTCGGCGACCTTTTTTGACCAGACCAGATTTCGCACCTCCTCGGTCAAGTCGGCGGTAAAAACAAAGGTAGTGATACCTTCTCCGACAACACGGTCGATTATCTCGCCATTCGGGGCATCAGGCAGGCTGAAATCGAGCAAAGCCAGGGAAAAATGGCCCTTGGCCATGGCCAGGATCTTCTCCGTCTCGGCGAGGGTCTTGGTCCAGAAGACCGGAACATCAAAGGTCTTTTCAATTCTGCTTTTGACCAATCGGCCAAACATCTTGCTGTCTTCAACAAGAAGAACCTGTCGCATACTCATTTTTATATCTCAAGTTCTTTTGGGAACCCCCTCCGGCGGCTTTTTCCGCCGGATCCAGGACCTCCTGCATTGGCTTTAAATCTTATGTTACCGGCTGTATCCAGTCAACTCATTTGCGCTCTCGGCTCAGGGTCTCTGTCTGGCATGAAAGATAATACGATTATCGGCATTTCATACAGCGCAAAATTCTGATACCATTGTCAAGAGACTTTCATAGCACAGGGGCCCCGCCACTGCTGCTATTATTTTGAAGAAGTATCACCGTAAACCATCGTGAATGAATGAAAAATTGTGTATATGCAGCTGTTTTTTTCTTCCTGCTCGGCACGGTTGTCTTCTGGTTCTTCTACAAACCGGAAACACAGCCGAAGACCGCTCTTTTCTCGCCGGAACATATCAAACCGATCAGCCTTTTCCACTATTTTTCGGGATCTCTCAGCGGAGGACTGGGCGAAATGATCGATACCGTCAACAAAAGAATTCCGCAGCAAAAGGTTTTTGCCCAGCCTCTCGATCATGAGGCTTTTAAAAGCATGATTCTTTCAACCCTGGCTAAAGGCACCCCACCCGAATTGTTTACCTACTGGGCCGGAGTCAAGACCCAGGAGCTGGTTGACCAGGGAAAACTTGAACCCATCGACGATATCTGGCAGGCAATCCCACTGACCGGCCGTTTTGCCACGCCGGTTGCCGAAGCGGCAAGCACCTATAACGGCCGAAAATACCTTCTTCCGATAACCCAGCACTTTGTCGTCTTTTTTTACAATAAACGCCTTTTCAATCGGGAAAACCTCACCTCACCCGCCTCATGGGAGGAACTGACCGACCTTTCGGAAAAACTCACCGCTCGCGGACTGACAGCTTTTGCGCTGGGAGCAAAAGAGCGCTGGCCGGCTCAATTCTGGTTCGACTACCTGTTACTGAGGACCGCCGGACCGGAGTATCGGCAGGCGCTGATGGATGGCAAAGCCGCCTACACCGACCGGGAAGTAGCCCTCGCCTATTCAATGTGGGCTTCTCTTATCAAAAATGGCTCTTTCAATGCCGACGCCAACTCACTCGACTGGGCGGAGGCGACTCAACTGGTCTGTTCCGGCAAAGCAGCCATGACGCTGATGGGCACCTGGGCGATTCAGGCCTTTACCGCTGCGGAATGCGGTCTTGCCGAAGAGAGCGGCTTCGATTTTTTTGTCTTTCCGACGATCAACCCCGATGTCCCTGCAACAGCCGTCGGTCCGGTTGACGGTATTGTACTCGCCAAAGATTCCACCAACCACGAAGTCGCCAAAACTGTTCTCAGCTATTTTTCCGAGGTCGAACCGCAACAACGGCTGAGCGAAGGCTCCGGAGCCCTTGCGCCCAGCAGCGAGGTGGCGAAGCAGAACTACTCGGCGCTGAGACAACGCATACTCGCGGCAAGTGAGGCTTCTTCGCACTGGGCCTTCAATTATGATCTGGCCACCAAAGCCGAAATCGCCGACAAGGGTATGGACAGCTTTAACGAGCTTATCGCTTTTCCCGATCAGAGCGAAGAAATCCTGGAGCACCTGCAGGCGGCCGTGGCAAATATCAGGTCTCGTCACTGACGCCGGGAGAGAACATGTCATTTCGTCTGAAACTCGGCATCGCTCTGTGTTCCGTGCTGTTTTTGACCATCGTTGTCGCATTGACTTCGTGGTGGGGCATGGACACGGCCCTCAACCGCCAGCGTATCATCTTTACCTTCAGTCTCGATGTCAACCGGTTGCAAAACACCATGAGCCATCAAGAACACTCCTATCTTACCAGCCGGAAAATAGACGACGCCATTGCGGTCGGCGACACCCAGACTGAGCTGTACGATACTATCGAAACCGCCCGCTCCAGGTTCAGTGCAAGCCAGCAACGGCAGGTCCAGAGTGTTCTTGACGACCTTTCCCGATATCAACGCAATTTCACCGAATTCTCCAACCAGATGATCGATCTGGAAACCATACAGAGCAGAATGATCCTGGAATCGGAACGACTGTTGGCCAACACCAGGGATTTAACCGATCAAGGCAGTGAAATCGCAGTCGGTATTCTGCAACAGGTAAGCCGGATGCTGCAGGCGGAAAAAGATTACATGCTGACCGATTCGGCGGATACGGCCAATACCGTCATTGCCGCCGTTGCCGAAATCGGCCGGCTTGCCAACCATGCCCAGCAGTCGGGGGCAAGCTCCGATCGGCTGAAGGCTTTCAGGATTGCCAAGGTTGCCGCGGTCTACCGGGATATTTTCACACAGTATCTGGAAGAACAGCGAAAACATCTCGTCATGCTGCATGACACCCATCATTTATCGGAAGAACTTGCCGTAAAAATACGAACGTTTGTCGACCGTGAACTGGCTCTCTCTCAGGCGCACGCAAACCGACTGCAGTTGCTTACCGTCGCAGTATCTCTTGCCGCCATTGCCTTATCCATCCTGGTCACCATTGTCCTCTCCACCCGCATCACCCGGCCACTTGAGCAATTGAAGAATTCGGCGAAAGAGATCCTGAACGGCAACCTCGCCACCACTGTTTCGATCAGCTCCCAGGATGAAATCGGGCAACTGGGAGCTATCTTCAATCAGATGACCATCAAGCTGCGCCGGAATTTCGAGGACATCGTGCTGTACCGCGATCACCTCCAGGATCTGGTGGAGGAGCGTACCCTGGAACTGAAAAAGGAAGTTGCCGAACGCAGCATCGCCGAACGGGCCCTGCGGGTCAATGAAGAACGCCTCCGGACTATCATCGACCAGTCGCCCATGGGTATAATTCTTTGGAATACCAGGTTTGAAGTGATTCAATGGAATAAGGCCGCCGAGACGATCTTCGGCTATTCCATGGCTGAGGCTTTACACATGCATGCCGCAAGACTCCTGCCAAAACCGATGCACCTGCATATCGATAAAATCTGGCAGAAGCTGATCGCCACGCGAAACGGGGTACGCAGTCACAATGAAAATCTCGACAAACATGGTCGAATCATCCTCTGCGACTGGTTCAACACACCCTTCTTCGACCCTTCGGGAAAACTGCTGGGCGCGCTCTCCCTGGTAGAAGACGTTACCGAACGGATGCGGACCGAAAAAGAACTGCTGAAACTCGAAAAACTTGAATCGACCGGCATTCTTGCCGGAGGAATTGCTCACGATTTCAACAACATTCTTACTGCCATCCTGGGAAACATCAACCTTTCGCTGTTTGACGAAAGCCTCGCAAAAAAGACCCGGGAAATGTTGATCTCGGCCGAAAAGGCAGCAATCAGAGCAAAAGCTCTTACCCAGCAGTTGCTCACATTTGCCAAAGGTGGCGAACCAATCACCGAATCGACCTCACTTGCCGATATAATAGAAGATTCCGCCACCTTCGTCCTCCATGGCGGCAACGTTTCCTGCCGATACCGGCTGCCCGACGATCTCTGGTACGCCGTTGTCGATCGCGGCCAGATCAGTCAGGTCATCCAGAATATCGTTCTCAACGGCCGACACGCCATGCCGGAAGGCGGGATCATTGAAATCGCCGGCACGAATGTATTGCCCGAAACCGACTCCTTCGCCCTTCTCGACAGGGCGACAAAATATGTAAAAATTTCGATCAGGGACAGCGGCATAGGCATTCCCGCAGCTCTTCTGGACAAGATATTCGACCCCTATTTTTCCACCAAACAGGAGGGTAGCGGACTGGGGCTTGCCATAACCCTGTCCATCATCAACAAGCATCACGGCCACATCCTGGTGAATTCCGAGCAGGGCAAAGGAACCGAATTCACCATCTATCTCCCTGCAATAGACATACCCATGGACAACGCACCGGGAAATGCGGGGGTCGAAATCGTGCCGATCGAGCTGAATGTTCTGGTTATGGACGATGATGAAACAGTCCGGGTGGTTCTGCAATCGATGCTGGAACTTCTCGGTCACCAGGCGATCGTAACCGGTGACGGCAAGGAGGCGGTGTCGCTCTACCGGGACCGGCTGGTATCGCCCAAGCCCTTCGACATGGTTATCGTCGACTTGACCATTCCGGGAGGCATGGGCGGGAAGGAGACAATGGATGAACTGCTGAAGCTCGATCCCCAGGCTTGTGTCATTGTCTCCAGCGGCTATTCCACCGATCCGGTTATGGCGTCCTACCATGACCATGGCTTCTCTGCCGCAGTAACAAAGCCCTATGTCCTGCAGGAACTGGCAAGCGCAATTGAGACGGCGCGCGCCGAACGAGACTGATTCCCTCCACTTGTCTGCTCGCATGGCAACCACGAATCTATTTGAAAACTACGGCCATTACTGCTACTCTCTGATGGGTTGTCTAGAATCTAACGGCCCAAGACAGTTGGCCAGATGTTATACAGGCAGAAAGGCGATAAGCGCTACCAACCCTGGAGGCAGACATGAAACTCAGATATTTTTCCCATTCCTCATTTCAGATCAAAACCGATGCCGGCCATACCCTTCTCATCGATCCGTTTCTTGACGATAATCCGACCTCTCCTGTTAAATCGGCCGATCTTGCCGCCGATTTCATTGTTCTGACCCATGGCCATGGCGATCATGTCGGCGATGCCTTCAAGATTGCCAAACGGACCCGGGCGTTGTTCATTTGTGTCAATGAGCTGGCGAATTACTGCATCGGCAAAGGGTTTAGTGCTCACAACATGCATATCGGCGGGGCACACACCTTCGACTTCGGCAGATTGAAATTCACCATCGCCCACCATGGCTCAATGACCCCGGACAACACCTACGGCGGGGAACCTGCCGGCGTAATTATAACTGCAGACGGCAAATCGGTCTATCATACCGGCGACACCGGTCTTTTTTACGATATGAAATTGATTGGCGAAATGACCCCGATCGATTATATGCTGCTGCCGATCGGCGACAATTTCACGATGGGCATCGAGGACGCAGTGAAAGCGGTCGAACTTGCCAATCCCAAAGTGGCTATCCCCATGCATTACAACACCTTTCCGGTCATCGCCGCCGACCCGGGCGAATTCAAGAAAAAAGTGGAAGCAATCGGCAAGAAGGCGAGAGTGATGAACTATGGCGAGGAGATCCTCCTTTAACATCCAGGATCATCCGGCCGGGCACACCGGCACCTGATCGGGAAAATTTGGCGCCGCACGTTCCGTGGCATTGAAAGAAAGGCAGTCAGTTGAAAATACATGTCAATGCATTACACCCGGAAGCAACCAGCCGCGAGCTGCCTCTTGGCGCATCGTTTTTTACCGCTTTTTTATGCATTTTGTTCGGGGCCAATACGGTCGCCGTCAAGATCAGCCTGACCGGGCTGGGGGTCTTTACCACCGCCGGTTTGCGTTTCGGCATGGCCGCAATCGTCTTGTGCCTCTGGGCGATCTGTACCGGTAAGGCGCTGGCCGTTCAACGACGGCATTTCGGCCGGCTGATTCTTTTAGCGGCAATATTTTTTATCCAGCTTTCCTTGTTTTATTTGGGACAGAACAAAACCACCGCATCCCATGGCACCCTTATCAGCAACATCCTGCCCTTCATGGTGATGCTCCTGGCCCATGTGTTCCTTCCGGGAGACACCATCAACAGGAAGAAAATCTTTGGCCTCCTGGTCGGTTTTGCCGGAGTAGCGCTGCTGTTTTTCGATAATGTCGCTTTGACCGGAGACGCTTTACAGGGGGATCTCCTGATTCTCCTGGCAGTGATGGTATGGAGCTGTCACGTCGTGTACATCAAAACGATCATCGGCAATTTTCAGCCGCTGCAGATCACCCTCTACCCCATGGCCATGGCCGCCCCGCTCTTTCTCATATGCGGCTTTCTGTTTGATGACGAAATGATCGGATCCGTCGATGTGGCGGTTTTCCAATCGATGCTCTACCAGATATTTGTCACGGCGTCGTTCGGCTTTGTCGCGTGGAACACCATGATCAGCAGATTCGGCGCGACTGCGCTCCACTCATTTGTATTTCTCATGCCGATCTCAGGAGTTTTTCTTGGCGTTACCCTGCTCAAGGAACCGTTGACTGTCAACCTTGTCGGTGCGATAATGCTGGTAGTGACGGGACTCATCCTGGTCAACCGAATGAAGGTCGTTCCCGCAACGATGACAAGCCAAAAACAAATACATGAATAATAACGATATCCTTCGCCGCATCCGCTACATCTTTGACTTGAGTGACGGAAAAATGATCGGCATCTTTGGCCTGGCCGAATACGAAGTAACCAGGGAACAGATCAGCGACTGGCTCAAAAAGGAGGATGACCCTGCCTTCCAGAAATGCAATGACTTGGTACTGGCTATTTTCCTCAACGGCCTGATCTGCGATAAAAGAGGAAAAAAGGACGAGCTCCGGATGAAACCGGAAAAACGATTGACAAATAATATCATCCTCCGCAAACTGAAAATCGCTCTCAATTTGAAAGACGATGATATTATAGACCTATTATCCATGGCCCAATTGCCCCTGGGCAAGTCCGAGCTGAGCGCTTTTTTTCGTAAGGCGGAGCACAAGCATTATCGTCCCTGTAAAGACCAGATCCTCCGCAATTTCCTCAAAAGCCTGCAGCTGAGACATCGTCCTGCCAAACCGGCACCCGAATTCCAGTGGCAGGGAGGGACAACTGATTTATAATATATCCAGTCAGGATCACTGGTACTTTCGGTCATAATTCCGATCGCGGTACACAGATTCTCCCACCATCTCTTAAAACCAGAGGAGGTCCCATGAAAAAAGCTCTTATCGCCTATCACAGCCGAACGGGAAAAACCGAAACTATGGCCGATTACATCGCCGAAGGTCTACGTTTTGCGGGTATCGATGTGGTACTGAAGAAGATCTCAGAAATTGACAATGAACTCGACATTGTCGGTTATGATGCCTATGTCTTTGGCTGCCCGACATATCATAAGGATATGACCGGTGGAATGAAGCAGTTCCTGTTCAAGGCGAATCTTGCCAACCTGAAAGGTAAAATCGGCGCCGCCTTCGGATCGCACACGCATAGCGGCGAGAGTGCACCAATGATTTACGATACCATGATGCACGTCTTTAAAATGAACATGGTCTCTCTTGGGCCGTTGAATCTTGCCGAAAACATGATTGCCGGCAATGAAGGACCGAAGGCCTGCCAGGACTATGGCAAGGCAATCGGCGAACTGTTTCGGTAATACGCCCTGCTGCCAGGGTGGCAGAGAACACGGGGACGGGAACTTGAGGTATGGAACATGCGCATAATTACCACACCTCAAGCAGCTGAATATGGTCAGATCAGTCGGCGAGGAGCTTAAAAGAGAGTTTCACACGAGCCCGAAAGATCGCCGGTTGATTATTTTCAAGCTTCATATCCAGCGTGACAACCTCAGCTATGCGAAGATCACGGAGGCTCATTCCGGCCGATTTTATGGCATTTTGGGTAGCTTCTTCCCAGGACACAGGGCTTGATCCGACCAGCTCAATGATTTTGTAAACACTCTCAGTCATGGCATTCTCCTTTGTTAAGGTTGTTTTTCGAACGTGCCGATTGTGTACTTCTCCGCCAGTGGTGCTCAGTGTGGTACAGATTATTTCCGTCTACGTACCCCCTTTTGGGAAGTCAGCCTGAAGCGTCTCGTGCTGCACAGGCATTGTGGTATTGTACCGCCTGGCTGGAAAAAATTGAAAGGAAAAGATGTCGTGCCTGACGAATATTATCGATGCATCCGGAATTCTTTTCACTCCGTTGCGATTATTGTCTTGCAAATCTCCAGGAAAGTTCTATATTGTTCGTATTCAATTCTATTAAGTAGAAGCACATTCCCTTCAGGTTCTCCTCGTTAATCTCGTTTTATACCGAGTGTCGATCGTTGCTGTAGAAATTCATGCTGTTTACTTAAAAACGGAGAAGCAGTATGATTCTTTTCGAATCCCCTGTCATAGCATGACACTCATCCGGGACTACTTCTTGAGATATTTACCCATCCTGTACAGGCAACAAGCCGGCCAGGAAGGGTTCATTATCAGCCCGGCTTCCCCGTAGAATATATAACAGCACTACCAGCGGGGCATATGGCATCCGCAGCCGAGACACCGGGCAATACACCCCGGCAGTCTCACCTTGAAATACACAGGAGTATGAATGAGTTTTAAAGAGTTTAATTTTCACCCGACAATATCCGCCGGCATTGAAGCCTGCGGCTACACCGCACCCACCCCTATTCAGAAAAATGCTATCCCGTCGATCCTCGCCGGCCGCGACATCCTCGGCCTGGCCCAGACTGGAACCGGGAAAACCGCAGCGTTCGTTCTGCCCCTTCTCCAGCGGCTGCTCGATGGTCCCCGCAAAAAAGTGCGGGCTCTGATAGTTGCACCGACACGGGAACTCGCCGAGCAGATCCATGAGAATATCGGCATGATGGGCAAAGAAACCGGCCTGCGCAGCATCGTCATCTATGGCGGTGTGGGTAAAGGATTGCAGATCAGAACACTTCGTGCCGGGGTGGAAATTGTCGTCGCCTGTCCGGGCCGCCTGCTTGACCTGATCAATGACAAGGCTCTGAGCCTCAACACCGTGGAAGTGCTGGTGCTGGATGAAGCCGACCATATGTTCGACAAGGGTTTTCTCCCGGATATCCGGCGGATCATCAAGCTGGTGCCGACCAAACGCCAGTCTCTGGTTTTTTCCGCCACCATGCCTCACGAAATCCGCCATCTGGCCGAAGAACTTCTGGTGAACCCGGCGACCGTGCAGATCGACCATGACCTGCCGGCCCCGAGAATTTCCCATGTTCTTTTCCAGGTTGCCACGGCGCAGAAAACATCTTTGCTGAAGAGTATCATCCATGAGCAGGAGATGACCAGCACTCTGGTTTTCACCCGCACCAAGCACAAGGCTAAAAGCCTGGCCCTCCATCTGGAAAAGGCAGGTTTCAGTGCAGCCTCGCTGCAGGGCAATCTTTCCCAGCAGAAACGGCAGCAGGCGCTGGATGGCTTCCGGGATGGCACTTTCAAAGTATTGGTTGCAACAGACATAGCCGCCCGCGGGATTGACGTAACCGGTATTTCCCATGTCATCAACTTTGACGTGCCGGATACCGCCGAGACCTATACCCATCGCACCGGACGAACCGGCAGGGCAACACGGTCAGGGCAGGCACTCACCTTTGCCGGTCAAGAGGACGGCAAGATGATAGCGCTCATCGAACGCAATCTCGGCAAGAGAATGGTCCGCGAGGCGCTTCCCGCTATTGCCCCCGCGACCGAAGAAGAACGACGCGCAGCGGGAAGAGAAAACACTACCCGCTACAAACCGACTTCACAAAAACCCGCCACAGCGGGCCGCAATCAAAAAGGACGGAGCAGAGCGTGCTCCTTTGATTTCGGCACGAGAAAGCCGGTACAAAGATAGTTATTATCAAGATTTGTCTGGAAATCCAGACAACCAGTCGAAGTATCATGTGATGTTTCGGCTCTATACACAAAAGGGGTTTTACCCCGCACAAAGGAGTAGTACAAGATGGCTCAAGGTACAGTAAAGTGGTTTAACGATTCAAAAGGTTTTGGTTTTATTGAACAAGATGGCGGCAAGGATGTATTCGTACATCACTCCGCGATTCAGGCCCAGGGTTTCAAATCCCTGACTGAAGGCGCGCGGGTCACCTTCGAGGTCGTTGACGGCCCCAAAGGTCCTGCAGCGGCCAATGTTGTTCAGGACTAAGAATCCCGACAGAGCCCACTAAAAAAGACCCCGCATTATTGCGGGGTCTTTTTTTTACCGCAGTTTTTTACTCAATCAAAGATTCGCAAGGAGGGGACTCTTGGCCAAGACAAATTACTCCTATGAAAAGCGCCAGAAAGAACTGGCGAAGAAGAAAAAAAAGGATGAGAAAAAGCAGCGCAAGCAGGAAAAGGCTGACACTCCCGTCAACGATGACGGAACCCCGATTCCTCAAGCGGACGAATAATTTTTTTTCGCCCCTGCGTTTTTCTTCCGAAATTACATTATGCCATGGGATTCTCCTTTTGGCTTTTTCATGAGGAAACTACCATGATTACCGCTTCCAATGTTGCCCTTTCCTATGGCAAGAGAATCATCTTCCAAGATGTCAACATCAAGTTTACGCCCGGCAACTGTTACGGCCTGATCGGAGCAAACGGCGCCGGCAAATCCACCTTTCTGAAAATACTGGCAGGGCAGCTTGAACCGGATCGCGGCGAAATCTCCAAAGGACCGGGACAACGCATTGCCGTGCTCAATCAGGACCAGTTTGCCTTTGACGAATACACCGTTTTCAATACCGTACTCGTCGGCCACAAAAAACTCTATAAGGTGATGGCCGAACGCGAAGCTATTTACGCCAAAGCAGATTTTACCGAAGAAGACGGCGTTCGCTCGGCTGAACTGGAGGCAAAGTTCGGCGAAATGAATGGCTACGAAGCCGAGGCCGAAGCTGCAGTATTGCTGAAAGGACTTGGTATCCCCGAAGAATACCGCCATAAAAAAATGAAGGAACTGGACGGCAGCGACAAGGTCCGGGTGCTCCTGGCCCAGGCGCTTTTCGGCAACCCAGGCATTCTCCTGCTCGACGAACCGACCAACCAGCTCGACCTGAGGACCATAAACTGGCTCGAAGATTTTCTTTCGCGTTTTCAGAACACGGTAATCATCGTCTCCCATGACCGGCATTTCCTCAATCAGGTCTGCACCCATATGGCGGACATCGATTATGGCAAAATCACGGTGTATGTCGGCAACTATGATTTCTGGTATGAAGCCAGCCAACTCCATTTCCGCCAGAAGGAAACCGAAAGCAACAAGGCTAAAGCTAAAGCGGAAGAACTGAAGGAATTCATCCGGCGTTTCAGCTCGAACGCCTCCAAGGCCAAACAGGCCACTTCAAGAAAAAAGCTTCTGGATAAACTGACCATCGATCAGATGCCGACTTCGTCCCGCAAATATCCCTATATTGTCTTTAAACCGGAACGTCCCTGTGGCGATATTATTCTGGAGATCGAAGGACTTTGCAAAGAGACCGATGGGGTTACCATGTTCAAGGATCTCACCCTCACGGTCAATAAGGGTGACAAAATTGCCTTCGTCGGCGCCAACAGCCTCGCCAAGACCGCGTTATTCCAGATCCTGGCAGGAGAAGTGCAGCCGGACAAGGGCAGCTTCCGTTGGGGCGTTACGATGAAACATGCGTATTTCCCTAAGGAAAACAGCAGCTATTTCGATAGCGACCAATACGATCTGGTCACTTGGTTGCGCCAGTTCGCGCCACCGAGGACCGATGAAAGTTTCATCAGGGGATTTCTTGGAAAGATGCTTTTTTCCGGAGAAGAGGCAACCAAAAAAACTTCGGTGCTTTCCGGGGGGGAAAGAGTGCGCTGCATGCTCTCGAGGATGATGCTCGCCGACGCCAATGCTCTCATTCTCGATGAACCTACCAACCATCTCGATCTCGAATCGATTACCGCCCTGAATAACGGCCTGATGAGTTTCTCCGAGGTGGTGCTTTTTGCATCTCATGACCATCAGTTTGTTTCTACCGTGGCCAACCGGATTGTTGAAATTACCCCAACCGGAATCATCGACGTAATGATGCAGTTTGACGAGTATCTCGCCATGAAGGATGCAGAAATGGCTGAAGACAATCAGACGAGAAAGGCAGCCTGACCGCATCACCCGGACTCTTTCCGACAATTCCCGGACACCCGGGGATCGAAGGGAAGAGTTTCTTCAGCTTTTTTCGACCGGCACATCTTACCATGATCTTCCCGTCCATCTTTTTCCAAGGACGAAGCAGTATACATAATCCAAAGAGCACGCTATCCTTTTTTAGTACCTTAGAAATTCATTTCTTATTCACCCTCAAGGGGGTGTGCTGAAAGGAGTAGGAATGAATTTCGTGAAGGTACTTATCCCCCTCAAGGGGGGACTGAAAAGAGTACCCCCTAGTGAGGTGTTTGGTGAATTAATTTTGCGAAAACAGGAGGACCTGTGATTAAATTATCATGTCCACTTGTTTGGCTCATTTATAGATGAAAAAGGAGTTACCAGATATTATGGATCCACAACAGCAGACCATTCTCATTGTCGACGACGAGAGCCAGGTCCGTGGGGTTATCGGCGCCATAGTCAATATGGAGGGATATCTCTACTGTATGGCTGAAGACGCCGAAACCGCTCTCGAAACGCTCGCCGTACAACACGTCGATCTGCTGATCAGCGATATCAATATGAAGGGTATGACCGGCATGGAACTGTTGCAGATCGTCTTGGATCGCTATCGGGATCTGGCGGTGATCATGGTTACCGGAATCGATGACCGGGAAACGGCGATCGAAACTCTGCATATGGGTGCTTACGGCTACGTAACCAAGCCCTTCCAGGCCAATGAGCTGATCATAAATATAGCCAATGCCTTGCGCCGCAGGCAGCTCGAAATCGAGAACCGCCGACATCGTGAAGAGCTGGAAATCCTGGTGGAGGAACGGACAAGAGAACTCTCCAAGTCCCGGGAAGAATCTATCCATATCCTTTCCAAGGCAGCAGAATTTCGTGACAATGAAACAGCCAAGCACACCATCAGGATGGGCCTCTACAGCGAACAGCTTGCCCGCATGAGCGGTATCACTGAAACTTTGTGCCAAAAAATCAAACAAGCCGCCCCGCTGCATGATGTCGGCAAGATCGGCATATCCGACACTATTTTGTTGAAACCCGGTAAATTGACGACGGAAGAATTCGATGCCATGAAAAGCCATTGCGAGATTGGCTTTCGGATACTTTCGGAATCCACATCCGATATTCTCAGTCTCGGTGCCGAAATAGCCCTCAACCACCACGAGAAATATAACGGAGGCGGATATCCGCAAGGACTTTCGGGCGAGGATATCCCCATTACCGGCCGCATCGCGGCGATCTGCGATGTTTTTGACGCCCTCACCAGCGAAAGGGTGTATAAGAAGGCGATTCCTGCCGATGAAGCTTTAGCTATCATGATGGAAGGCAAAGGAACCCATTTCGACCCCCGTCTCTTCGATCATTTTGTCCGTAACTTCAAATCATTTGTTGCAATCCGGACCAGGTTTGCCGACTAAACGTTACTTTCTCATGGGTCATTGACCGTTCGAACTCTCTCGGCACCATTATTGCCGGGTTCCCGGCACCCCCCTCTACACCTCCCGCCGATTCCGTCTGTTGATTATTGCTCCACGGTGTGGTGAGAGTGCGTTCGATTTCATTGATGAAACCGTACTGAAAAACGCCAGCAGGTTGTTCCTCGTCAAGGGGAAAATTATTGTCGAAGAATGATATGTATGTCAAGAACGTCAATCCTCTCAGATACGTAAAAAGAGATCGAACATCCCTGATTGTTTCGAGGTAGAGCCATAATAGAGAAAAGGCACCCGGCAACGTCCGCAGTGAGTGGTTATCATCTTTCTGAGGAAAAAGAGGAGGGAGGATCTATGGACACGTTTTTTACAATTATCACCTGGTTCGGCTCGTTGTATCTCCTGCTACCGCTCACAACAATGATCTGTCTCGTACTGATCGGGTCCGGGCGATCCGGCCAGGCGGTTCTGCTGAGCCTCAGTCTGTTTATCACTGTCATTTTAGTCCATGCGGCAAAGCTGATATTTCGCCAACCGCGACCGGCCGAACTCGAGCTCCTGGTGACGTTGCCCTTAAGCTGGTCGTTTCCAAGTGCACATTCGGCCCAGGCTACGGCTTTCTTCCTCTCTGTCACCCTTATCGCCATGAAGGTTTTTTCGCCGCTCCCGTCAGCCCTTATCGCCTTATTCAGCCTGTTGTTTACAGGAGTTGTTGGTTTTTCGCGCGTCTATCTGCAGGTGCACTACATTTCGGATGTTCTGGCAGGAATGATCTTGGCGGTTCCGGTTGTATTGGCCGTGCAGTTTTTCATTCCCCGCCTGGCATGGCTTCAGGGAAAATAATCTCTGGTTTAATTACTCGTTAAGGAAGATTATCCGTGCATAACAAATTTCTGGGTACCGGAGAGAAGGGCTACCACCCGATTCGCAAAATCAAGGTCTGCATCTCCGGTCTGCGCTATGCAATCCATTATGATTTCAGTGTCGCCTACAAGGTCTACCTCTCGTTGTTGACCCTGATAGCCTGCTTTTTCCTACGCCAATGGATTGATTCCCTTATGGTCATGGCGGCCACTGGTCTGATGCTCATTGCCGAAATGTTCAACAGCGCCATAGAAGCCTTGTGTGATTTCATTGAGATTCATAATAACGAGAAGATAAAGGTAATAAAGGATATCTCCGCGGCAGCCACCGGTATCGCGATCCTCATCTGGGCCGTTATTCTGGTAGTGGAATTTTCACGACTGGCAAGAGTTATGCTTTTTTAGATGTGCTCCGCACCTCACAAGACTACTTACTCATGAACCCCTTGGCAAAGTCGATAACGCACATATTCCCGAAATCAGGATGTGGACCACAGGCAATGCCGGCGCTGTCGAAATGAGCGTTGTACAGGTTTTTTCGGTGGCCGCGATCCGGCACCCCGTCATCTATGATCAACTGCATGACCATTCTCCGGGGATCCTCGGGGCCATAGGCGATGTTTTCACCGATTCGGCCCTGCAATACAGTTCCGTGCCTTTCTAACCGTGCCTGCATGCCGCCGCTTTGCGCACCGATGTGGCCTGTGGAACTTGTTTTTCCCTGCTCCCGGGCAAGCTCTGCCGCGGCAGCGGCCAGGCCCGCCGACCAATCCAGCGGAGTTAGTGGCTTTTGGTGAGCGAGAAACTTGATCGCTTCATCGAGGGCGGCAACCCCCTCTTGGGTCTCAAGAAAGGTGTCCGAATCCGGCATTCGATAAAGCTTCCCCTCGTAACGACTGCGCGACTCGCGGAGAAAACCCGCATATGAGCCTGGTTCAGTACGCGCCAGATTAATCTCCGCCAGAACCTTCCTGGCCAGGTCATCGGCGGCAGCAGCCGGGATACTAAATGAAAGGATCAAACTGACAATTATCAGAATGCGTTCGAGTAGGTTTTTCATATTGAAAATATCTCCCTCAACTGAGAAGCCCCCCTCTTACTGCGTCTTCAACTGATCTTCCGCCTGCTGGTTATGGGCGTTCGTTTGTTCTGCGGCCATCTTCGCCTGGTCCAAGGGGGTCTTGATCATCTGGATTGCTTCTTGCGCCACTTTTTCATTGTGCTTGTCGATCACTCCTTTCTCTTTTTTATTCTGGTCGTTGCTGCAAGAGGACAAAAATAAAGTAGAGAGCATCGCGACAACGGCAAAAAATCTCATAATACCTTCTCCGATGCAATTCTACCCGGCGTTCAGCTGAAGTTCCGGGATGGACGCGCCATTCTTTTGAGCGAGAGGAAAACTGAGGGTAAAGGTGGTACCCACCTGCGGAGTGGACTGCACATCGATATACCCCTGATGTGCCTCGACCACCTCCTTGACCAGGGCAAGTCCTAGACCCGACCCGGTTATGTGGCGGGTGGCTTTGCCTTTGACCCGGAAGAAACGATCGAAAATATGCGGCAGATCCTCCGCGCCGATGCCGATGCCGGTGTCCTGCACGATGAGATTGACAAATCCGCCGATGACTTCGGTGCTGAGGAGCACCCGGCCGCCGTCCGGGGTATATTTGACGCTGTTGGAGACGATGTTCATGATCGCCGTCCGCATATGATCGTAGTCGATGTTAAAAAGCCATTCTTCTCCGCACGGATGATAGCCGATGGTTATCCCCTTGCCGTCAGCCTGGGGCTTGGTGATATCGATCACCTCGCGAATGATATCATCGCCCCGCACCGGTTCAAGATTGAAGACCACCGTGCCGCTCTCCAGTTTTGACAGATTGAGCAGGTTGTCGATCAATCGCAGGAGATCCTTGGTCCTTGTTGTCATTCGCTTATGCAGAGCATTGCAGTTGTTGAGCACCTCATACTCACATCCCACCTGCACGGCATAGATCATCTGTTCTACTGAGGCAAGGGGCGATTTCAGTTCGTGGGCAACCATCGCCACGAAATCCGACTTCATCCTGTCAATCTGCTTATGGGCACTGATATCCTCAAAAGTAGTGACCGACCCGATCACCATGCCCTGTTCATTGGTCACCGGAGAACAATAGGCCCGAAGAAATTTGCGGGAGATAGCACCGGGGACAAACTCCCGGGTGACCACCATCCCCTTGCTCATTGCCTCATTCACCATGTTTACCGCTGTTTTATCCCTGATCGAAGCCGACAGCGGCTTGCCGATAAACGGATCGGTCTGGATCTCGAGGATCTTGATGGCGGCGGGGTTGTGCAGGACGACGATTCCCTCCGCGTCGGTAATAAGAACCGCTTCGGCCATGCAGCTGAAAACGGTCTTCAGCCGGCTCTGGGATTTATCGATGGCTTCCAGGCCCCTGTTTTTTTCTTCACGCAGCTTTTCGGTTTCGGCCCGCATGGTCAGCCTGTCGATGGCCCTATCCACCACTACCCGGATATAATCCGGTGTGAAAGGCTTGCCGACAAAATCGAAAGCTCCCTGCTTCATGGCGGTTACCGCTTTGGTAACCGTGGCAAATCCGGTAATGACGATAACCTGGACATGCGGTTGATTTTCGCGAATCCAGTCGAGGACGGCAAAACCATCGAGACCGGGCATCATGAGGTCGGTGAGGACGATATCGAAATGCATCTCCTTGAGCAGCTCCAGCCCCCGGTTGCCGTCTTCCGCTTTGGCGATTTCATAACCTCTTTTGGCAAGGGCACGCTCCACCCCTTCCCGGATAACCTTTTCATCATCTATGACCAGAATACGTACATTATTCATAACAATATCCCTGGATCCTGAAGAAAAACGGTAGAGAGGTAACCGTTCCTTCTGCCGCTCGCCGAGGGTCGGGCGACGGCAGAAGGCGATGCGACGCTATTGCAGCCAGCTCTTGATGAGATTAAGCAGTTCAGCGGGTTCCACCGGCTTCGGCATGTAATCCTCCGCTTCGCTCTCCAGCATGTCACGGTGGGTATAGGTGCTGGTCGTAACCCGGTCGGCGACGGCTGTAAGAAGGATTATCGGGATCTTGGCCGTCTCCGGATTGCCTTTCAGGCGGGCACAGGCGGCATGACCATTCATCACCGGCATCATGACATCGAGGACAATGAGGTCCGGTTTTTCTTCGGCAACCGCATCAAGTCCTTCCTGACCGTCATATGCCACCCGCACATCATAGCCGCCACTTTCCACGATCACGCGTACTGCCTCGACAAAATCAGGATCATCGTCAACGAGCAGAATTTTCTTTTTCTCAGCCATGTATCTCCTCCATCATTTGAAATTGATATGCTTTTTCTCTTATTCTACCACAGGTCGAGGGAGTAAACCCGCACCACCAATGATTTCCTGTAATTTTTCTTCCCACTCGATAGCCATAACATGCACCCCGGCGATGCCCTCCATTTCCCTGAGCTCCTGAATTTGTTCGATGCACATTTCGATCCCTTTTTCCGCCTGCTTCTCTTTCGGCTCTGCGGAAATCCGGTTGATGACCTCATCGGGGATATCCATCCCCGCCACCATCTTGCGCATGAATTTCGCCATTCCCGCCGATTTGAGCGGGGTCACCCCGGCCAGGATCTTGACTTTTTCATGCAGGCCTTCCTTTTTTGCCAGTTCCATATATTCTTTGAATTTCTTCATATTGTAGATGCACTGGGTCTGGACGAAATCGGCGCCTGCCGCGATTTTCAATTTCAACCGCGGCACCCTGATCTCGAACGGATCGGCAAAGGGGTTGACGGCGCAGCCGATAAAAAAGAGAGGCGCCCCTTCAAGTTTCTTGCCGGACGGGAAGGTTCCGTCATCGCGCATCGACTTGACCAGGTGGATGAACTGCATCGAATCGATGTCAAAGACATTTTTGGCCTGGGGATCGTCACCGAATTTCTGATGATCGCCGGACAGGCAGAGCAGGTTGCGCACACCCATCGCCGAGGCGCCGAGCAGATCGGACTGCAGGGCGATGCGATTGCGGTCCCTGACTACCATCTGGATGAGCGGCTCAATGCCCTCCTCCTTGATCAGAAGGCAGCCGGCAAGAGAACTCATCCGAACCACCGATGTCTGATTGTCCGTGACATTGCAGGCATCGACATTGCCCCTGACAAAGGCCGCCTTTTTCCGGACGATTTCCGGGTCGGCACCACGGGGAGGACCGCACTCCGCAGTGACTGAAAAGTGCCCTGCCGCCAGTACCTTTTCCAGATTGCTTCCCGATTTCATTATATCATGTCCTCCCTGAGTATGCGGCGCGGTCCGCCGTCCCTTGCCGTCGACCATCCTTTGTACGGTTTCAATTTGCCGTAATTCTCCAGTTGATTCAATGATTTCAATCGATCGATAATGAGCTGCCAGCCACACTTGACATCCTTGCTCACTTCGCAGGTTCCCTGCACCGAGCCGCCGCAGGGTCCATGGAAGAGTGACTTGGCACAGCGGGTGACGGGACAGATGCCGCCGGTCAGATGCAGCACACAGTCGCCACAGCCCTGGCACCTCTCCGACCACTCTCCCTGCCGCTCGGTAACCCCGAGAAAGCCGGTGTTGATCCCCGGCAGAAGAGGAGTCATGGTGAATTTTTCGGCAAGAAACTGTATGCCCGCCCCGCAGGCAATCGACAATACCGCCTGATGATCCGCCACATAGGGCCGCATTTGCTCGACATATTCGGGATCGCACTGCCGCTCGAGGCTTACTTCCCTGATATTGATTTTCCGGCCGGCAGCCTCACGGGCAAGACGCAGTGTCGAGGCCAGCACCTGCACCTCCTTTTCCCCGCCGACCCGACAGACGGTAACACAACCATGACAACCGGCGAGAATGATGTTGTCGTATGGCTCAAGCATTTCCAGAATCTCTTCGATGGGTTTTGGGGTACCAGTAATCATGTTGTCTCCTTCTGTGATACTGCGTGAGCTTGTCCCGCACGCACCAGATTGATAGGGCTGGGACCGAGTTCCCGAATTTTTCCGACAAACTCATTGGCATACGCGGCAAATTTCGAGCCCTCCCCGGCACTCAGGTTGAACATCCTGATGCGATCGGGTCCGATCTTGATTTTATCCAGTATTGCATACACTCTGTTGACTCGTGCCCGGGCGCGGATATTGCCCGATACATAATGGCAGTCTCCCTCCAGACATCCGACTACCATCACCCCGTCCGCCCCGTTTTCAAAGGCTTTCAGCAACAGCGATTCATCTATGCGACCGGTACAGGGCAGCATGACGATGCTGATTGCCGGGGGATATCTCCTTCTTTCCGAACCTGCCAGGTCCGCGGCGGAATACGCTCAATGGCGACAGGCAAAGACTATGACACTGGGTGAAAAGTCACTCATCATTCTCCTCCTCCTGAAAATTACCGTTCATCCCGCTCAGTAACCGTCCACCAGCACCCCATTTTCGTCCGATCAGGCCACCTCACAGAGCCAACTCTAGCTCGGCGGCCTGCTTGAACGAACCTGGAGCACTGGATGAACGGTTACAGCTCCAGGTTGTGCAGTCTTTCGATATATTCCTGTGAACCATTACCCCGCTCAGGACGCACTGTACGATTCAATCTTTGCTCTGATGTTTTTGTCATCATATCTGCCAAGATGAATGGTCTTGGCAGGACATTCGGCCACACAGATCCCGCAGCCCTGACAGAGTGCCGGGTTGATCTCGGCCGAATGCTGGTCGTTGATAAACGGCACCCCGTACGGGCAGGCCCGCACGCAGGTAAGACAGACGGCGCAATGGGTCGGATCGACCACCGACACAACCCCCGACATCTTCATGCTTTCCCGGGACAACAGCGTCGCCGCCCGCGCCACCGCAGCCTGGGCCTGGACGATGGTTTCGGTACTGCTCTTTGGCCCGTGGGCGGTTCCGGCCATGAACAATCCCTCGCTCGGCAGATCGACCGGCCGCAGCTTGGCATGAGCTTCGATGAAGAAACCGGCATCGTTCCTCGGCACCCGAAGCATCGAAGCAAGCTCCTCGGCGTCACGCGGTTTCATGCCGGTGGAAAGGACCAGCAGATCGGGACGGAGTCGTACCGGCATCCTGATAGAGGGATCGGTAAGAGTGACTTCGACACCGGTTTCCTCGGCACTGATCGCAACCGGATTTTCTTCCGGATCGAACCGAATAAAATTGATCCCGGCCCGCCGGGCGAGGCTATAATCGGCCTCACCCAGTCCATAGCAGCGCATATCGCGGTAGAGTACATCGATCCGGGCCTCGGGATACAATGCTTTCAGCCGTCTCGCATTCTTGACCGCCTGGTTGCAGCAGATTCGTGAACAGTAGGCCAGATGATCGGCATCGCGGGAGCCGGCGCACTGGAGCATGACTACGCGAAGATGGCGCCAGTCGGCTTTTGGACCGTTTTCCAGTTCCGTTTCCAGATCGGTCTGGGTAATTACCGTATCAAGCAGGCCAAGGCCATGGATTTCCGGTCGATATTCCTCGGCCCCGGTCGCCACCAGTATCGCGCCATGCTTCAAAGTTCTAGTGCCTCCGGTGGGCATGACGATCTCGGTTTCAAACGAGCCGACAAAGCCCGATTGCTCAACCACTTCGCTGCTGGTAAAGACCCTGATCCGCTCGTTGCTTACCACCTTGTCTTTGAGTTCGGTGAGATAATCGGCAAATTTCCGGCCATCGCTGCTGCGCTGCAGGTTGACAAGCTGACCACCCAGCTGCGGTTCTCTTTCGACCAGATAGACGCCGAAGCCCTGCCTCGCTGCCTCGAGAGCCGCCGTCATGCCGGCAAGTCCACCGCCTACCACCAGCAGCCTTGCATCGACGGTAAACTCCATTTCCTGCAAAGGTTCCCCGGCGGTGGCGTTGGCCACAGCCATACGGGTCAGCCTTTTCGATTTCTCGGTGGCCAGTGCCGGATCGTCGGGATGGACCCAGCTGCACTGGTCACGGATGTTGGCCATATCGAAGAAATATTTATTCAACCCGGCCTGCTGCAGGGTCGACATAAACAGCGGCTCATGGGTGCTCGGCGAGCAGGCCGAGACCACCACCCTGTTCAGCCGGTGCTCTTTGATAATCTCGCGCATCCGCTCCTGCGAATCCTGGGAGCAGGTGTATAAAGGATGCTCGGCATACACTACTCCGGGCTGCGTCCTGGCGTATTCGGTTACCGCCTCGACATCGACCACCGAAGCGATGTTGGTGCCGCAGTGACAGATAAAGACACCGACCCGCAACTCTTCACCGGGTTCGACCTTGCGTTCCGGCGGCAGGGATTCGGCGGTGATAAGGCTGCCGCGCTCCCCGGCCAGGCCGGCGGAGGCGGCCTCTGCGGCGGCTGACGCCTCGCAGACCGTTTCCGGAATATCCTTTGGCCCTTTAACCGCGCCGCTGACAAAGATTCCCGGCCTGGATGTCGCCAGCGGCTGATAGCAATCGGTGACCACGAATCCGTAGCGGTCGAGATCGATATCGAGTTTGCCGGCCAGTTCCCTGGTTGCCTTCGGCACCTGGATGCCTACGGAAAGCACCACCATATCGAAAACTTCCGACTGTCTCACGCCGGAGCCGTCGACATAGCGCAATTCGAGATCGCCGGTTACCGGGTCTTCGAAGATTCTGCTGACCATGGCCCGGACGAAGCGGACATTGTGCTCTTTGGCGCGGGTAACATAGTTATCGAAATTCTTGCCGAACGAACGCATGTCGATATAGAAAATGGTCGGCTCGATGTTGTTATCATGTTCCCGGGCAATAAAAGCCTCTTTGGTTGCATACATGCAGCAGACCGACGAACAGTAATCGCGGTCGCACGAATGGTCGCGGGAGCCGACGCACTGGATCCAGGCGATCTTTTTCGGGTGTTTCGCATCTCCCGGACGGGCCACCGTCCCGGAGGTCGGCCCGGAGGCGGAGAGCAGCCGTTCGAACTCGATACTGGTGACGACGTTCTTATACATTCCGTAGCCGAACTCGCCCCGCAGTCTGGCATCGAAAACTTCTATTCCCGGCGAAAAGATCACCGAGCCGATGTCTATCTCGGTTTCTTCCTCCCGGTGGTCATAGTGGATTGCCCCCACCCCGCAGATCGAGGCACAGGTGCCGCAGGCCCCGGTATTCAACTGCACACAGCTCGCCTCGTCGATGACAGGCACCCTCGGCACCGCCTGAGGATAGTGGATGTTTATCGGTTTTCGACCGTTCAGGCCTTCGTTGAAACTGTCGAGCAGCGGCCGGGGGGTCTTGTTGGTGACCTGATCGATCGTGAGATAATTAACCGGACAGACCGACACGCAGGCGCCGCAGACCTGGCAGATATCGACGCCAGCCTCAATGCCTTCCTCAACCATCTTCAAGGCCCCGATTTTCATCACCTTATCGCAGGTGATGGCGCAGAGACCGCAGCGGATGCAATCCTTCTGATCGGTTCCCCTGTATTCCTTCTTGAGCAGCTGGGATCTGGCATGAACAGCCGCGCCGACGCTCTTGTCGAGGTCCGGCGCCTGATCGATCGCGATCGCCGAGAACTTATCCGGACAGGCGGTAAAGCAGGCCCCGCAACCGGTGCATTTATTCTGATCGATTAAAGCCACCTGTTTTTTTTCCCAACTGACCGCTCCGTGCAGACAGGCCTTGAAACAGCCGCCGCACATCCCGCAGGTTGCAGTATCGACTGTAAAAGCCCATTTGTGCGCGCTTTTTGGCTGCGGCAGTCCCGGTCCTTTAATAATTCTCTTTTCTTTGGCTCTGGCGCGGGTTTTTTTCTCCCCTTCCTGAGGCATTACCGGAAAGTGGGAAATCTGGGTCACCGGACAGACGATCTCGCAGAGTCCGCAGCCGGTGCAGGCTTTGGTATCGACATAGCGGGCGTGGCTGACCACGGTTGCCTTGAATCTTCCGGGATCCCCTTCAAGGCTTTTGATCTCACTGTGGGTGAAAAGGTCGATATTTCTGTGCCGGCCCACCTCGACAAGCTTGGGTGAAACGATACACATCGAGCAGTCATTGGTGGGAAATGTCTTGTCCAGCTGAGCCATCTTGCCGCCGATGGCAGGCGAGCTTTCCACCAGATAGACCTTGATTCCGGCATTGGCGAGATCGAGCGCCGACTGCATCCCGCTGATCCCTCCACCTATAACGAGGACGGCGGCAGTCGGATGCTCTTTTGATCCTGAAAAGCTGTTGAGGTCTCCTTTCATGCCGAATCCTCCTTTTTCATGGTCGCTTCATTGAAAATCCCGGCGAAAATTACCGGGGAAACAAGATGCGCCCGCTGCTGTTTTGCCGGATACGTTCCACTCATTGCCGCTTCGATCAGTTCGGTGGCAAAAAATACCGGCATGTCGCCTGCACCGGCTGGCGTCGTCTGTCGGCTTTCAACGTTGGCCTGGCACATCGGGCAATCGGTTACCATCGCCCTTGCCCCCGCCCGTTTAGCCGCGCGGACAATATCGCCGACCAGCTTTTCGGCAATGTCGGGCCTTGCCATGGTGAGACTGCCGGAGCAGCATTCGGTCCGATGCGACCAGCTAACCGCTTTTGCGCCAAGCGTTGCGACGATGCCCTCAAGGGTCGTCGGCATCTCCCAGCTCGGAGCATCTGTTATCCGCGGATTACGCAGCGAGAGGCATCCGTAATAGCAGGCTATCGGTAAGCCCTTCAGGTTTTTAGCGACCTTCGCCTCGATGGCCGCAAGCATCTCCGGCCGGGCAAGAAAAGAACTGATATGAATGATCTGCAGATCGGTCGCATATCTGCCGACATCCCAAAAGCCGGGATCGGCCCGCAAGGCCTTGTCCGCCGCCTTCAACCGCTGATAACAGGCGGCGCACGGAACGAGAATATCGTGCCCTGCCTCTGCCGCCAGCAGCAGGTTGCGGATGGGCAGTCGCATGCCGGTCTCATGATCGGTCATATGGGCCGAAGATGCACCGCAGCAGTTCCAGTCGGGAATATCTACCAGTTCGATACCCAGCCTTTTGCAGACTGCCCGAACCGACCGGTCATAATCGAGCGCCGTTCCTTCGAGGGAACAGCCGGGGTAATAGGATAGTTTCATCGGTCATACTCCTTTCCCTTGCCGGAAAAGATTTCTCTTATTTCCGACTTTCCCTTGATCGAGTGGGGTAAAAGATTGAGCTTGCCTTTCATGAACATGCGCAGGCCAAGTTTCATGTCTCCAGCCAGATCCCCCGAACGCAGTTTATAGTTGCCGATCATGCCGATCTCCCAGGCTCGGCCAAAGCTTCGTATCGACCCGAGAAACGATTGATGGAACAGCGGGATACGCGGCTCGGCCGGCGGAATGCCCCGCCTCAAGGCAAGCTCCCGCAGGACATCCATGAGACCGGCGATTTCAATTTCATTCGGACACCGGGTGGCACAGGTTTCACAGGCCGCACAGAGCCAGATGGTATGACTGTGCAGGAGCTTTTCCTCCTGGCCGTAGGCGGCGAGCCTGACAACTTCCATGACGTTAAAATCAAAAAAATCCCCGACAGGACAGCCTGAAGAACAGCGCCCGCACTGGTAACAGGCATGCACATCGATATTCCTGGCCTTCAGTTTACTGAGGAATTTTTCGTTCCGCTCATCGGGTGAAATGCAGGTATTATCCATGGTTCTCTCCAGTCAAATTTTCCATGACAACAGGAAATTTCAGGGTAAAGGTGGTTCCGGATGTCGAAGTGGAAGTCACTCTGATGGTTCCTTTGTGCTCCTTGACTATTGCATAGGAGACCGACAACCCGAGCCCGGTCCCTTCCCCCGTTGCCTTGGTGGTGAAGAAAGGATCGAAGATCTTCTCGAGCAGTTCATCCTTAATCCCCGGCCCTGTATCCTCTATGGCTATTTCGTTGATGTCTTTATTGGCCCTGGTCCTGCTGGTAATGCGTATCCGGCCTTTGCCTTCCATGGCCTGGGCACCGTTGACGACGATGTTCATGACCACCTGATTCAGTCGTATCGAGTTGCCGTAGATGGGCGGCAGATCCGGGTCCAGCTGACGGATAATGGCGATGTTCTGAAAAAGGGGCTGATGCTGCAGAATGGTCAGGGTTTTCTGGATCACGTCGTTCAGATCGACCAGTTCCATCTCATAGGTGTTCTGGTGCGAGAACTCCAGGAGGTCGGCGACAATCACCTTGCATCTCTCCGCCTCGTGGATGATGGTCTGCAGATCCTCGCGCAGGGGACTGTCGTCACCGAGTTCTTCCTGCACCAGATTGGCATACAGCATGATTCCCGACATCGGGTTATTGATCTCGTGTGCCACCCCCGCCGCCAATCGGCCAAGCCCGGCCATCTTTTCCGACTGCATCAGCATCTGGTGGGTCTGTTCGAGATCTTCCTCGATCTGCTGCAGCGCCCGCAGATCGGTAAACAGTCCGAAGGTGGCAATTTCCTTATCGTTGTCATAGATAATCCCGCCGGAAAAACTCACCGGGATATCGTGGCCGTTTTTATGCTTGACGATCAGTTTATGGCGCAGGAGCTTACCTTTGCCGCCAAAGTCATTACTGCGCATCCGCTTGATGATTTCATAGGCCACGCCTTCATTGTACAGCTGCGTAACATGAAGAATCTTTGTCTCCTCCTCGTCATATCCGAGCAGAGACTGGGCTCCGGTGTTGAACAGCATGATCCGCCCCTTCATATCCGAAGCAATGATGCCGTCCACCGAACTGTCTATGAGATTATGGAAGAAGGCGTTGCGCCGCCTAAGTTCGCCCTCAAGCATTTTCTGCTGGGTAATGTCAATCAGATACAACAGGTAATATGCAGGCGTTGCGGGAGGATACACGACCATGCCGATCATGCTGCATCGGTCGTCGTTGCGGGATAATTCGATTTCACGCCGGATCTTCCAGCCGTCCCGGTGATTCTCCAACAGAAAATGCTCCTCGACGAGGCGAAAGAACGCACTGTTCCTCTTGCCGAGAATCTCGCCCATCAAGCTTCCGGTGAGACTGCCGTAAGGTACTCCGATGAACCGGCTGGCCGCCGGGTTGGCATGGATCACCCGATGGTCAAGCCCCGCCACTACCACCCCGTTAGGCGTCTCTTCGAGAATGGTGTGAAGATAATGGTAGGAACCCAGAGCTTCGTACAATACCTCCGGATCCTTGCCTGCTGTCGAATGCACGACGTCGGTCATAGTTACCCGCTTAACGACCAATGATGTCGAGAAAATCTGGCAGCTTATCCTTTAAACCTATGGCTAGTAACACAATTCCGTCTCCCAGCGGGGCCAGTTCCCTTATGAGATCCGCCGCCACCTGCATTCCTGCATCTTTTTTGACCGGCGCCTGCATCATTTTTTTCAGAAACTCATGGGGAATCGACGGGACTCCCGGCAGGTTATTGAGGTAGCGAACCATTGTCACAGATTTTAGAAACATCACCGAGGTGAAAAGCTTTATGCCGGTCTCCTCGGCAAAAGGGAGGAACTGCTCGATGATATTGACATCATAGGTCGGCCCCAGGGTGACCGACTGCACGCCGTATACGGCGAGCTTTCTGAAATACTCGGCCCTTTCCCGGTTGTAATTGATGTCATCGGAAAGTTCAATGCCCACCCCGACGTGAAAATCGGTCGCCCCGTCGAGAGCCTCCCCCGCAAGATCTCTGCCGCTGTTGAGAGCAGCGACGCATTGCAGCATGGACTCCAGATCGAGATCGCCGCTTGTCCTTGCCACCGGTTGATCCCCTTCGGCCGGATCGTGACCTTCCTTTATGACAATTTTCTTGATGCCGAGAGCGGCAGCAGACAGGAGATCGGCCTGAAAGGAGATCCGGTTTCGATCTCGGCCGGTGATGATCATTTCCGGCTCGAAGCCTTTGTCCTTGAGAGCGAGACAGGGGGCAACCGGTGACATACGCATGATCGCATGTTCACAGTCGGTAACCCGGATGGTGTCGACCCGGCCCCTTACCTGGAGGGCAGTCCCGAGAAATCCTTGCAGGTTGACCCCCTTGGGCGGGTCCATTTCGGCAATAAGCGAATAATGTTGATGAGCGGGAGAACTGGTTTCTTGTGCGGCGTCCATTGAACCTCCTGTAAGATGATAAAAAAAGAATTACTTTCTTCAGGGAGAGTGGAGATCTCAGCGCGTTGATGACTACGAAGGACGAGCTTTATGTACTATACACTAAAAGGGCCGTTCTTCTTGTATAAATTTCATTTAACTAATAATTCAAATTATTTTCAAGACAAAAAGAATTCGACTTACAACAAAAAACAGGAGCCCGAAAAATTATTGCTTTATCCTTATATCTCATTTAATTAACTGTTTATTTGTTGAAGCTATAATGGTTTCTGCAAGCGGTTCAGGTATGACGACGGGTACCAAACACCTTTTCCACCATGGACAGCGAGATGACCGGCGACCCACAACAGATCTTTAAGACCTGCCCCATGTGTGCAGAGATGTGGATCTCCATGGACGCTTTTCTGGAAGATCCCTTCCTGGTCTTCAACGGATATCAGGCGAATTTCGGCACGATCGAACAGGGCTTTTTTTATTTTTCCCACGAGACCGCCGAATGCGGCTCGACGATGGTTATCAAGACTCAGGCGTTTCTTTCTCTCTATTCCGGGAGACGCTACACCGGTATCAAGACACTTTCCAAGGAATGCCCACGGCTTTGCCTCGACCGAACAAAGCTCATACGGTGTCAGGCACATTGTGAATATGCTTTTGTCCGTGAGGTTTCACAGATCATCATGGATCGAGCTCAAAAAACCGTCAAACTCTTCCCCGATCCCCGCCGCAAATAGGCGGATGATTCCGGACCCGTTAAGGAAGACCTGCCCGGCTGCAGCCAATGGCGCCATGGGGAATGTAGATCAGTGCTCTGTCGCCGACACAGGGTTTCTGCCGCCGATATCGGTCCATAGCAAGACTCAGGACCAGCTTCACCCCGATATCCATGGTAATGCGAACCCGGCCGCCGTCCTGTCTCAGCTCCGTTATAAGACCGCTCAGCGAGTTACCATCGCCCATTTCGCTTTCCACGGGATTCAGCAGGATTTGGCTGGGATCGATATGCACTTTCACTCCCGGCGCATCGGCAGGAAAGATATCGGCAGGAAAGGCAAAAACCAGCTGACCGGTCAACCGACAGGTGATGCTGTCTTTCTCCCGCCCGATGATTGTTGCCCGAAAGATATTTTCGTTGACTGCGTCGGAAAGCATGCCGTTCTGGAGCAGCAATGTATGATCGGCAAGCCGTTGTCCCTGCGACAGATAGTGGGTCGAAAAAATGATCGAGGTTCCCTGCTCTTTATTGATTCGCTCGATACTCTTGAGAATGATTTCCTGGTTTTCGTTGTCGACATTGGCGGTCGGCTCGTCACAGAGCAATACCTCGGGCTGCAAAACCAATGCCCGCGCCAGAGCCACCCGTTTAGTCTCCCCGCCGGAGAGACCCCTGGCGTTGTAATCGGCGAAACTCGCCATACCTACCAGATCGAGGACTTCGGCAATCCGCCGATGTCTCTCCGGTTGCGGCACTTTTCGCACCTTCAAGCCGAATTCAACGTTTGTGAAGACCGAACCGGTAAACATGATAGGGGTCTGGTCGAGCAGAACCACTTGCCGGCGCAGCTCATACAACTGTTTTTCACCGCTTCCTATCTGCCGGCCGAGAAACTGCAAACTGCCGCTGGTCTGTCTGTCGAGAAAGGCGAGGATTCGCAGCAGACTGGTCTTGCCGGCGCCGTTCGGACCAATAAGAGTATATACTTTATGGGGCTCTATCTCCAGCTTGCCGATGTTCAAAACAGTACGGGAGCCATGCACCCGGCGCAAGTCTTCCGCTCTATACAGCATCGGTGACGGTCCTTCCCTGGAAAAAATGAAAAAGAAGATTAATGGCAAAGGCAATAACCATGAGGGTTATGCCGAGGGCTACCGCCAGCACAAACTCTCCCTTATCGTACTCCAACGCCATCGCCGTGGTCATGGTTCTGGTAAAGCCCTTGGCATTGCCGCCCAGCATCATGCTGATCCCGATCTCGGCAATCACCCGGCCGAAAGCTGCAATGACTGCAGCAAAGATGCCATACCGAGCCTCTTTTATAATCACCAGGGCCATCTGGTATTTGTTTGCCCCGAGCGTCAGGGCGGTCATGCGATACCGACTGTCTATCCTGCTGATTGCGGCTATCGTCATGACCATAATCACCGGGACAATCAAAATCACTTGTCCTATAACGATTGCCTTCTGCGTATAGAGCAGTCCGAGCGGCCCGAGAATACCTTGCCGGGAAATAAACGAATAGACCAGCAGGCCGATCACCACCGTCGGCAGGGCAAGCAGGGTATTGAGACAGGTCAGGACGAATCGTTTCCCGGGAAAACTCGAATAGGCGATGATAAAACCGCCAGGAATACCGATAACAGCAGCTATCAGGGTCGCGAAGAAGCTGACCCTGAGAGAAACCCCGACAATTTCAATCAAATCCTTGTCAAAAGAGATGAAAAGCAGTAACGCGGACTGCACACTGTCAAACAGCAAATCCATAACCTGTAGAAACTCCGAAAATAGCTGCGGGGGAGGCGTATTCAGACATACTCCTCCCCCAAAATTCGTTTCACCAAAAGAATGCCGGGCACCCCACAAGGGGGTACTCTTATCAGTGCCTCCTTGAGGGATATAAGTACCTTACAGATTGTTTTCTTGTAAAAAAACAAGAAAACAATCTGTAAGGTACTAAATTATTGGGCATCCGGAAAGAAAAGCTGTTTTCCCTCCAGCGTATAATTGCCGATTAATTTCTGGCCTTTCGGCGAAATGATCCAGGTGACGAACTGCATCGCCAGGTCATTTTCAACATGGGGATGCTTGGCAGGGTTGACGGGAATAATCCCATAATAATTTGCCAAAGCCTCACCGCCCTCGCAGACAATATCCAAATCTACAGCCGGTGTTTTTCCGTATTTGTATTTAATAAATGTCCCGCGATCTGTCATGGTATAAGCTTGTTTTTCTTCAGCAAAGGTGATGGTCTTCCCCATTCCTTGACCAATCGACATATACCAGTCGGCAGAATCGGCAGGCGCGCCATATTTAATATCTTTTTCCTTCCCGCCGCTGACGATTTTCTGAGTTTGATCGGCAAGCCCCAGTCCCGTAGCCTTCCAGAGAGATTGTTCTTTGGTATGAGTACCGCTGTCATCGCCGCGGGAAATGAAAGTCGCCTTCGCTGCGGCAATTTTCTTCAGTGCCTGTCCTGCGTCCGACATACCCTTGATGCCCGCCGGGTCTGCCGCCGGACCAATGATGACAAAGTCATTGTGCATCACCGGATATCTTTTCGTCCCGAATTCATTGGCGACAAATTCTTCTTCCCGGGCCTTGGCATGGACAAATATTATATCCACATTGCCATCCATGCCATCCCGTATGGCTGCCCCCGTCCCCTTGGCGATCACCTTCACCTCGATTCCGGTATCTTTGAGAAATTCCGGCAAAAGCAGATCGAGAAGACCTGAAGATTCGGTGCTTGTCGTAGTCGACATCTTCAACACTTTACCTGCGGCAACACCGTTTCCGGGCCAAAAAACCAGCAGACAAACCGCCCCCAGCCAGGCAACCATTTCTTTCGACATGAACTACTCCTTATTGTTGAAATTATCGGGAAAAAGCATTTTCCCACACAATGAAACATCATATCCGGTAAAAGACGCGGCAAGATCTCGAAAGGATTTTTCGTGTAATACACCGATAAAATTTTGAATTCCGCGCTCGAAAAAGCGCTCCCTGGCAATCAGCAGATCAAACCGTTCCCAACGGAGAGGCACGAAATCAAGACCCAGGATTCCGGCCACAGCCCTGATCGCCGGTGCGGCGTCGGCCCTGCCGGCAAAAATTTCCAATCCGGCATCGAGATGCCGGGCAACCACGTTATGGTATCCTTTGATCTGCCCGGAAGAAATATCCGATCTGGCAATTTCATAGTCAAGCAACAGTCTGGTTCCGGTACCGAGAGGACGGTTGATAATAGTGACGTCGTCTTGCGCCAGATCCGCCACACAGGTAATGCCTTTCGGGTTGCCGGGGCGGACCAGAATGCCCTGCTGACGGCGGCTGAAATTGACAAAAACCGGTGTCTTGTCTAGCTCCTGATCGGCAAAGTCAAAATTATATTCCTCATTATCGTCCTGCAGCAGATGGCACACGCCGATATGACAGATCCCGCGCCGGAGACTTTTCAAGCCGCCCATGCTGCCGAGATTGGCAAAAAAACCTACTGTCTCGGTTTGTTTTGCATGAAATAAAGTCAAAGCTCTTTGAAAGAGCAGGTCGTCACTGCCTGCCAGCAATAAAACTCCGTGTTCCGAAGAATAGTTATTGCCCGGTTTGCAGTAGTTGATGACATTGGTCTCCAGCCATTCTTCCACAAGCCTTCGCGGGAAAAGCCACTTACCGGTGACCTTGGTCGCCGGCAATCCTTTATCATTGACCAGAGAGTAGACCATTTTGTCATTGACATTAAGGAGTTTGGCTACTTCTTTTGTCGTTAAGAACTTACCGTAGTACGTTGCTTCCATTTTCGTCTTTTGCCGCTCCCAATTGATCTTAACTACCGTTGCAAACGAGTACTCAATACAAAAAAAAAATTCCAACAATTGTCCCAATGGTCGCTATAATAACCTTAACTAACCAAGAATAACAGACTGCTGAATTACTTCTTCATAGGTGCTCCCGCCAACCTCATTTTCCTCATCTTAATCGGCCTTGCCACACCACTTGCCAGCCACCGTTCAACACATTTTCACGGGAAAACCATCTATATTTGGCCCGGTCGTGGTATTTCCTTGTTTTTTCCATAAAGATCAATTTACTATGCTGACAACAATGTCATTAAATTAGGTAAAAGGTGCATGAAATGCACCCTGCTTCTACCGGAAATTTCGGCAAAATCGTTGAGCTCGCAGGGTGCATTTCATGCACCTTCAACTGCATGTGACCGATAGTCTACGCTTAAGTTAATGACATTGATGCTGACAAGTTGGGCATGGATCAGGCCGGGTATGGCCGGTCGCACTCGAAGGAATCAACGGGCCCATACCGGCAGGAGAGACATTACTTTATGGTGCAGACAAGACAGTGGGAAAAACCGATGCAGAATTCTCCTGCAACCCTCGAACCAAGTTTCAAGAGTATCCTCATAGAAGTCCTCAAAACTGCCCTCGAGCAATACCCTCCTAAAACAAAAATCGGTCGGATTCTCGACTACCTTCTTTCGCTGCGCAACCTGGAACTGGCGGACAAGGCAGCTTTGTTTCTCATCGACCATGGATCCCAGACGCTGGATCTCCTGGTCTCAAGAGGATTTTCCGACTCCGATAAAACCGCCTGCAACGGGACACGGTTTGGCCTCTGCCACTGCGGTCAGGCCGTAAAAAACGGCAAAAGCAAATTTTCAAGGACTCAACCACCCCTGTTGTCCCTCCACATAAAAGCAGCCCTCTTCACCGGCAATTACTGTGTACCGATCGTCAAGGACGGCCAGCCGCTTGGTGTTCTGACAATCTATGTGAACGGGAACCACAGTCACTCCGCCGAGACGGAAGGACTCTTTGAGGCAATCGGCAACATCATCGCGGTAATAATTGAAAGCCAGCAGATGGATCAGCAGCTTATCCAGCTGGTAAACGACCTTCGTGGTTCGATCATCAACCTGCGGGAAGAAAAAAAGTTCTCCGAATCGATCATCCAGGGACTGAACCACGGCCTGATTGTTGTCGACCTGGAGGGACGGATCAGGAAATGCAATTCGGTCGCCCAATCGATCTTCAAACCCTTCACCACTCAACTTGACGGTCAATTTCTCGCCGACTTCCTCGGCGACAGTGCGGCCAAACAGCTCCTTACCACATCGCCGTCGAACACCAACCAGTTCGAACGGGAACTGACCTTCATCACCCCCACCCGGGAAAAAAAAATCATCGGCTTTTCCAATGTGCCGCAGGAGGATGCCAGAGGCAGAAAGGTCGGAGTGATTATTTCCCTTTCCGATATTTCCGAACTGAAATATGTTCGCAGGGAGATGGAAAAGATGAACAGACTGTCGACCATCGCAGAAATCGCCTCGGCGGTTGCCCACGAGGTCAGAAACCCCCTGGCCGGCATCAAGATAATGGCTCAGTCGATCGAGGAAGAGGCAAAAGATAACAGTGAGCAGCTGGAATGCTCCCAGCGCATCATCAGGCAGGTGGACCGGCTCAATGAACTGCTGAGCGATTTCTTCTCCTATGCCCGACCGGCCGAACCGAACAAAAGACCGACCTCGCTCGGCGCCATTGTTGCAGAAACCAAGCCGCTCATCCATAACCGGCTGATAAAAAGCCACATCGATCTCTTTGTCGATATCAGCAACGAGCTGCCGAAGATAATTGCCGATCCACACCAGGTCCAGCAGGTCTTTCTCAACCTTTTTCTCAACGCCATCGACGCTATCAAGGAGCAGGGACAGATAGAGATTTCCGCTAGATTTTTGACGAAAAGCAAGGTGCACTACTTCAAGAAGAGGTATCCGGCTCTGCTTGAAGGCAACAATTATGTGGTGGTCCACTTCACCGACAACGGCACGGGGATGCCGCCGGAGGTGGCCGAGCAGGTATTTGAACCGTTTTTCACCACCAAAACGTCCGGCGCCGGACTGGGTCTGTCCATTGTCTACCGGACCCTGAAGGAAAACGATGCAGCAATCGTTCTCGAAAGCAAAAAGGGCAAAGGCACCACTTTCATTATTTTTTTCCGGGCGGATGTGTAATGGGTGCGGTACTTATCGTCGACGATCAGGAAGACCTGCGGTTTTCGCTGGCAAAAGTGGTTGAGAAGCAGGGCTATTGCGTGACGACTGCGGCAAACGGGAAAGACGCGCTGGATGCCCTGCGTTCGACTCTTGTCGATCTGGTCTTCCTCGATATCGGACTTCCCGATGCCGACGGCATAGAGCTCATCGGCGCCATTAAGGAAATCGGCGACGATATCGATATAGTCATGCTCACCGGGATCAACGAGGCCAAAACCGCGGTCGCATCCCTGCGCGCCGGAGCGGTCGATTATATCGTGAAACCTTTTGACCTCATCGAGTTTAAAGCCATCCTCAACAGAATCCTCCAGACCCGGCTGATGAGGAAAAAGGCCGGTCTCCTTCACCGGGAAATAGGTGTCGGCACCATTCTCGGCACCAGCCCGCCGATGCTACGGGTAAAGGAGGCGATCGAAATGGCGGCACAGGTCGATTCCGCCATTCTTATTACCGGAGAAACCGGCACCGGCAAAGAGCTGGCGGCCAGGGCCATTCACGAGAGCCGAACCGGCCAAAACGGTGTTTTCGTCAAGGTCGATTGCGGTACGCTTTCATCCAATCTGATGGAGTCGGAACTCTTCGGCTATGATAAAGGAGCCTTCACCGATGCCCGCAGTGAAAAAAAAGGACTTGTCGAAGTTGCCAATGGCGGCACTCTCTTCCTCGACGAGATAGGCAACCTGCCGATCGATTTGCAGCCCAAGCTCCTCAGACTCATCGAAGAATCGACATTCAGGAGGGTCGGCGGCCTGAAGGATATCCAGGTGAAAATAAGGATCATTGCCGCAACCAATGCCGAACTGGAAGAACAGATCGATCAGGGGAAATTCCGTGAAGATCTCTATTACCGGTTAAATGTAGTGCCGATTGCGCTTCCCCCCTTGCGGGACCGGGGAGAGGACGTCTTGCTGCTTGCCGACTTTTTCCTTCAGGAGCTGCAGAGGGAATTGAAAAAAAATCTGCAGGGCTTCACCCCCGAAGCACGGATAAAAATAGTGCAGCATGACTGGCCGGGCAACATCAGAGAACTCCGCAACATTATTGAAAGGGAAGTGATCTTCAACAAAAGCGGCTGGCTGGCCATGTCCGGCCTGACGTTCGAGAGCCAGATGACAGCGATGAAGAAAGAGCCATTGCCGAGTCTCAAAGAGATGGAGCGGCAATATATCAAAAAAGTTCTCAACGCCGTCAACAACAATAAATCAAAGGCGGCAAGAATCCTCGGCATTTCAAGAACAACCTTGAGAGACAGCCTGTAACTGGTCAGAAATTGACCAGTTGACCAGTTCTCAACCACCTTCGGTCTATTCCCTGCCGAACATCATTCATTTTTTATACTGTAAATTAAATATATTACAACATTATCTGCGTTTTTTCGAAATGGTTCATCTCTTGCAATACTCCCGGCATCCAGGCATCATTTTCCGGATTGACTGAATAATCAAACTTTTCGCCCCCAAGCCCTTCACAGGGAAAGGGCAAATTAAACTGGTGAGAATATGAAGAGAGTACTGGTTGTCGATGATGAAGAAGATATGCTCTGGATGCTGCAGAGAAATCTCAACAAGGGAATGCAGGATGTAGAAATACTCGCGGCAAAATCGGGAGAAGAGGCTCTTGCTCTTCTCAGCGATATTACGGTGAATCTGGTCATCACCGACATCAATATGCCGGGCATGAACGGCCTCGATCTGCTCATCGAAATAAACAATAGATTTCCCGACACCGGCGTTATCATAATGACCGCATATCCATCGAACGCCTACGAAAACAAGGCGATGATGAGCGGCAGTCTGCGATTTATCGAAAAGCCTTTCGACATTAAGGAAGTGCGAGCGATTGTCGAAGAGGTTCTCAAAGAAAACGAAGGCTTTCAGGGAACCGTCGATGGCATCGACCTCATAGATATTGTCCAGTTCAACAGCCTGTCCAGAGCGACTGCAGCCCTGAAAGTGACCACCGGCAACCGGGAAGGAATGATCTTTTTCAAGGATGGCTCGGTCGTCCACGCCATGTGCGGGCGCGAAATAGGGGAAAACGCCTTTTTCACCATTCTCAGTTTCAATGGCGGTTCCCTGCAGAATATCCGCGGCGTCCAGCCCCCTGTGGTCAGCATCAATAAAAGCATCGAGGCCTTGCTCTTCGAGACGGCTGTCAAAAATGACGAAAAGGCCAGCAGCAAAAACAACCCTCCTCAAGCGACACCGCAGACGGATCCCGTCGCCGGCAGATCGGACGATAAGCAATCTCCCGCTGCGCCTGTTGCCGAACCGGAAAATACAACGAGAGAAGAAAATTTAACGAATATAACGGATAATCAACTTACAACCTTTACCGAGGAATTTGAAATGACGGAGATACAAAAGATTTTGGCCGAGTTCACCAATATTGAAGGCGTCCATACCGCATGTCTGGTAGGACGGGACGGTTTTCTTCTGGACAGTCTTGCCAGAGCGGGTATCGATTCGGAAATGATCGGTGCAATCGCCTCATCGGGCTTTGGATCTGCCGAGTCCATGGGCAATCAGCTTGGTCAGGGCGATCTTCGCATGACCATGTTCGAGTTTGCCAACGGCCCGGTAATGTTTGCCCCGGTCGGCGAAGAAGCTTTTCTGGTCATTGTCGCCGATCAGGAAACCAATCTCGGCTGGATCAGGATAAGCATCAAGAAAAACTCGAAAAAGATCCAGCAAGTCGCAGCGCTGTAATACAAAAAGGCCGGCTTTTCTCCGAAAATCCGGCCTTGCCCTTGCCTCTTTACGGTATAGACAAGCACTCCCTACTGGAAGTTTTTTTCAAAATACCCGGCAAATCCTGTGAGCTGTGACTCATATTTCTTGATCAGCATCCTCGCCTTGCCCAGCCATTCTTCCTTGGTAGTCATAACAAAGATGAAAAAGGGCTGATCGTCCACATGTCTGATTATGAAATGGTACTGACGGGTGGTAATCAGGATATCCTCGACTTCCTCGTCATCAGCCAGAAGATTAATGGCCTTGGCGTTCGATTTGACGATTGAAGCGAGGTAGGCAGCAGCCGCAGCCGTTTCAATATCGTCTCTCCGTCGAACTTCGGCAATGGACATTCCATCCTCTACGGTCACTACGGCAGCCGCCAGAATCCCTGGAAGTTCTCTCGACATCTGGTCGATCAGGTTTTGGAGTTGTTTGATCATGAGTCAGCCTGTTGAGTTTTCATATGAAAGGTCAAATACACATTGAAATGAGTATACCATTTGACTACCCTAATATGAAATAATTTCTTGCCATTACAATAACAGACGGCGGCAGGCCAAGAAGCTAAGCCACAGGTGGAGAAAAAATGCGGGCAGTAGTACAGCGTGCAAGCCGGGCCTCGGTTGTAATCGGAGGCACAACAACGGCAACAATCGGGCCGGGGCTGGTCGTTTTGATAGGAATACGATCGAGCGACACGGCCAGGGACGTAAAGTGGCTGACGGAAAAAATCATACACCTTCGAATTTTTGAAGACCCTGAAGGAAAAATGAATATCTCTCTTGCGGACATGGGCGGGGAGATGCTTATTGTCTCCCAATTCACTCTCTACGGAGATTGTCGCAAAGGGCGAAGACCGGGGTTTTCCTCTGCCGCTCCGCCCGATATTGCCGAACCTTTGTACGACCTGTTTGTCGAAGAGGTCGGAAAAAAGGGCCTCAGAGCAGCCACCGGCACATTTCAGGCCGCAATGCAGGTTGAACTGGTCAATGACGGACCGGTCACCCTCATCTTAGATTCGGAAAAAATGTTTTAGTACCCCCCTTGCGGGATGTTAGTTCTTACGACTTACCAATTTTCACCTTCTATAAGGATTCAGAATGACTTTCAGCCAAGGTTCAATTTATTCAGGTTTTCGTCTCACCACCCATTCATTTATTCAGGAGATCGCTTCCGATGTCTATATTTTCGAACACGAACTGCTGAAATGTCCCCTGCTGGCCATCAAGAACAGCGACCCGAACAAGACCTTCTCGGTAGCCTTCAATACCAGCCCCACCGATTCTACCGGAGTTGCGCATATCCTTGAACACTCGGTGCTTATGGGCTCGAAAAAGTATCCGGTCAAAGATGTGTTCGGCGAGATCAACAAAGGCGGCCTCACCACCTTTCTCAACGCCATGACCGGGGCGGACGTGACCTACTATCCCTTTGCCACCCGTAATATCAAAGAATATTTCAATATAATGGATGTCTACTGTGACGTGGTGTTCAATCCGCTGCTCAGCAGAAGCACCTTCGAGCAGGAGGGATGGCACTATCATCAGGAAAGTCCGGATAGTCCTTTACAGTTTCAGGGCGTAGTCTTCAACGAAATGAAAGGAGCCTTCTCCGATCCGGTCCGTCATATTTTTCATCACATCTTTGCCGGTCTCATGCCCGGCTCGACCTATGCCCATGAATCCGGCGGAGATCCCAGGAAAATTCCGGACCTGAGCTATGAACAGTTTTGCGATTTCCATAAAGACCATTATCACCCGACCAATGGCATTTTCATGGTCTACGGCGACGCCCCGCTGGAAGATGAACTGCATTTTCTCGAGAGCAGATATCTCTCCACCTTTACAGCGCCTGGCAATAAAGCCACAATCGAGGAGGGAGAACCCGTCCGCGAACCGGTCTTCATCACCGACAGCTATGCCGTCGACTCGGCTGACACAACAGGCAAAACCTTTCTAGCAGTGGGCACGAATGTGGCGACAATCGCCATGCGCGAAGAAAACACCGCACTGCAGATCATTGCCAACATCCTCTTCAATTCGGATGGCTCCCCCTTGAAAAATGCCATCGTGTCCAGCGGCCTGTGCAAGGATTTCGGCGGCTTTTTCATGGCCAATTCATCCAGCCGGACGATGATGATCACCTATCTGGTCGGCAGTGAAGCAGAGCATCGCGACACCTTTATCGAACTGTATCGGACCACCCTGAACAAGATGGTGGACGATGGACTTGACAGGGATCTGGTCCTTGCCGAGCTGAACAAGTTCGAGTTCAGCCTCAGGGAAGATGCCAGTAAAGCCCAGCGGGGACTGGATCTCATCAGCAAGGCCATGATCGGACTCAAATACGGCACCGACCCGATCGAAACCCTGAAGAACGAGGAGCTTATCGCCTCCCTGCGGCAAAAAGCCTTGAACGACGGATATTTTGAGAAACTGATCAGGCAATTTCTCCTCGACAATCCCGCAACAGTCACCGTTACCCTGGTCCCCGATCCCGAAAAGCAAAAGCGTACCCAGGCCGAAGAACAGGAACGCCTCGCGGCCTACGATGCCGGAGTGACGGAACGGGAACGGACCGAGCGAATCGCACGAACCCAGGAACTGATACGGGAGCAGCTGCAGCCCAACAGCCTTGAGACCCTTGCCCTGCTGCCGCAGCTGTCTCTTGCCGATCTGTCGACCAAGGACGATTTTCATGTTGCGGTCCCGACGGAGATGTTCGGCCGGCAGGTACTGGTCAGCGAACTTTTCACCAATCATATTTCCTATATCGATGTCGGTTTCGATTTTTCCTGCCTGCCGCCGGAACTGTTGCCGATCCTCGACCTGTTCGGCACGATTGTGACGGAAATTGGCACTAAAAGGCTCAGCTATCAGCAGTTTGCCAAGGAAATCGCGACCTGCACCGGCTCCTTCTCCCATGCCCTGACTACCTACACCAAAAGGGAAGAGCCGGATTCCACCCGCCCGGTTTTCTGGATGCACCTGAAATGCCTGCCGGCATATCTCGACCAGGCCCTGCAGCTGCTGGCCGAGATTTTTACCTCCGTTTCCTTTGCCGATAAGGTGCGCATCCGCGAGATTGTCGGCCGGGAATTTGCCTGGGCCGAGCATTCCGCCCACAGCGAAGGATATCATCTTCCCTCGACCAGAGTCTTCGCCCATCTGAGCACCGCCGGACGCTACAACGAGGCAGTCAATGGCGTAACCTCCTATCTGGCGGTAAAAGATCTGGCGCTTAATTATGAACAAAAGGAGCAGTCGTTTCTTGCCGCTCTTGAAAAAATTGCCGGTCTGCTGTTCAACCGCAACAACCTGCTGCTGGCCATAACCTCCGATAGACGGGAGCTCGATCATTTTGCCAAAGCCGGAAACTGCATTGCCGATGCCCTCAGCTCGGCTTCGCTCTCCCGCTATGAGCTTCCTGAACTGCAACTTGCCGATCATGAAGCATTCATCACCTCGGCGGAAGTGGTGTTCGCCGTCCAGGGAGGCAATCTGCTGAAAAACGCCGTCGGCTATAACGGTCATTTCGAAGTCCTGAAAACGTATCTCTCCCGCGATTACCTGTGGAATACCGTTCGCCAGATGGGCGGGGCTTACGGCTGCTTCATCCAGTTCGGCCAGCTCAGCGGCAATTTAGCCTTTGTCAGCTACCGTGATCCCCAGGTTAAAAAAACCTACGACGCCTACAAAGGAGTGCCGGAAATCGTGGCCGGCCTCGATCTTGCCGAAAAGGTTCTGGAACAGCTGATTATCGGAACCTACGGCAATTTCGACCCGCTGCAGAGTGCCGCAGCCAAAGGTGCCACCGCCAGAAACGACTCTCTCAACGGCATCGATATCGCCTACAAAGAGCAACGGCTGGCGGAAATCGTCCATACCACCGTTACCGATCTGCGCAGCTTTGCCCCGGCTTTTGCCGCCATGATGCAACAAAGTTATCGGGCCATTATCGGCAACAGGAGCAAGATCGAATCCGACAAAGCCCTTTTCGACGTCCTGATCGACCTGTAGTGAAGGAGGGTGAGGAGTGAGGGTTATTTCCGTCTCACGCGAAGACGCGAAGTCCGCGAAGGATTTAAACTGCGGTTTTTCATAACTTCGCGCCTTCGCGCCTTCGCGTGAACCCTCACCCCACCCCCTCACTCTCGCATTGAATTTTCCCACGATCCTACTATAATAGCCGGCCTGAACAGAGATAACGTGCCTCCCGGCCTATCTCTCACAATTATACGCAGTACAACTACTTTCCAAGGAGAAAAGCATGCTCTACTCTGCTGAAGTCATGGAAATGTGCCGTGTGGCTCAGGGGACGAATCACGGTCCGGCCCCTATCCCCCAGGAAGGCGCATGGACAAAGGCCAAAGAGATAAAGGATATCAGCGGCCTGACCCATGGTGTAGGCTGGTGCGCGCCGCAGCAGGGCGCCTGCAAACTTACCCTCAATGTGAAAAACGGCATCATTGAAGAGGCCCTGATCGAAACCATCGGCTGTACCGGCATGACTCATTCGGCGGCCATGGCCTCCGAGATTCTGCCCGGTAAAACCATCCTGGAAGCCTTGAACACCGATCTGGTCTGCGATGCCATCAATGTAGCCATGCGCGAGCTCTTTCTCCAGATCGTCTACGGACGCAGCCAGTCGGCTTTTTCCGAAGGAGGACTGCCGATCGGCGCAGGTCTTGAAGATCTCGGCAAAGGACTGCGGTCGGTAATCGGCACCATGTACGGCACCAGCGCCAAGGGGCCCCGCTATCTGGAAATGGCCGAGGGATATGTGACGGAAATCGCCCTTGATAAAAACGATGAGATCATCGGCTATAAATTCGTCAATCTCGGTAAAATGATGGCAGCCGTCAAGAAGGGTGTCGATGCCAACCAGGCCCTGCAGGAAGCGTCCGGCACCTACGGCAGATTCACCGAGGCCGCAAAAACAATAGATCCAAGAAAGGAATAGGGGGAAGACCATGGCACTGTTTGAAAGTTATGACAGGCGGATCGATCAGATCATTCCGGTTTTGGAACAATACGGCATGAAGACGCTTGAGGAGGCAAATGAAATCTGTCTTCAGTATGGAGTCGACGTAGCCAAAATCGTGCGGGCCATTCAGCCGATCTGCTTTGAGAACGCCTTATGGGCCTACACCCTCGGCGCGGCTATTGCCATCAGAAAAGGCCAGAAAAAGGCGGCGGAGATTGCCGCAACTTTGGGCGAAGGCCTTCAGGCCTTCTGCATTCCCGGTTCCGTAGCCGACGACCGCAAAGTCGGAATCGGCCACGGCAACCTTGCCGCCATGCTGCTCTCCGAGGAGACTTCGTGTTTCGCCTTTCTCGCCGGGCATGAATCTTTTGCCGCCGCCGAAGGGGCAATCGGTATCGCCCGCTCGGCCAACCGGGTCCGAACCAGGCCTCTGCGAGTGGTTCTCAACGGCCTCGGCAAAGACGCAGCGAAAATTATCTCAAGAATCAACGGCTTCACCTACGTCGAAACAAAGTTCGATTATGCCTCGGGTAAGCTGGATGTAGTAGGCGAGACACCCTACTCGGAAGGCGAACGGGGCAAGGTACGCTGCTTCGGCGCCGACGATGTCAGAGAAGGTGTGGCAATCAATCACATGGAGGGAGTCGACGTGTCCATTACCGGCAACTCGACCAATCCCACCCGCTTTCAGCATCCGGTCGCCGGCACCTACAAAAAGGAATGTATCCAGCAAGGTAAAAAATACTTCTCGGTCGCCTCGGGCGGCGGCACCGGCCGAACGCTCCATCCCGACAACATGGGCGCAGGCCCTGCCTCCTACGGCATGACCGACACCATGGGCCGGATGCATTCGGACGCCCAGTTTGCCGGTTCGTCCTCGGTCCCGGCCCACGTCGAAATGATGGGCCTCATCGGCATGGGCAACAACCCGATGGTCGGAGCCTCCGTCTCCGTTGCCGTGGCCCTTGAGCAGGCCGCGACGGCTCGATGATGGTGTCGTAAGACCTCCGGCAGCAACAAAGAACCACCGCGTTCGTCCTGCGCAGAGTTCCCCCCGTTCATTCCTCTGATGTGAAGGGGGGAGCTTGGCATCCAAACCGGGATGAGCATACCTCAATAAACCGTATGCTCACCTTTTGCCTGATATTTCTTCTTTTCTCCTACAGCTCGATCTTCGCCCCCAATAGCGCAACAAACCTGGCAAGCCAGGCGGGATGGGCCGGCCAGGCCGGTGCAGTCACCAGATTACCCTGGACATGGGCACTGTCCATCTCCACCGCCACATACTTGCCGCCGGCAAGGCCGACCTCCGCCGCGCAGGCCGGATAGGCGGAACACTCGCGGCCCTGCAGAACACCCGCTGCGGAAAGCAGCTGGGCGCCATGGCAGATGGCGGCAATAGGTTTTTCTTTGGCGGCAAAATGTTTGACGATGGCCAGGACCTCTTCATTCATCCGCAGATATTCCGGGGCACGGCCGCCGGGGATCAGCAGGGCATCGTAATTCTCTGCCTTGGTTGTGGCAAAATCGGCATTGAGGGTGAAATTGTGTCCCCTTTTCTCGCTGTAGGTCTGATCACCTTCAAAATCGTGGATCGAAGTGCGGACAAACTCTCCGGCTTTTTTTCCCGGACATATCGCGTCAACCTGATAACCAAGCATCGACAGGGCCTGAAACGGCACCATTACTTCGTAATCCTCGACATAGTCGCCGACCAGCATCAGAATTTTTTTAGCTGCCATGGTATTCTCCTTTATGAGTTGAGTAAGGTTGGGAAGCCTGAGTGTTCCCATTCAACAACCGCAAGTAGAGCAAAATCAATGTCGGATATAATTAGGACCGGCCGCCGTTTTATCATGCAGGATCGACCTTTTATTCTTGATCATCCATCGACTTTGAATACCAATGATTTTACCAGGCATCGACGGAGAATGCTTTATCTTCGTCGCCGCCGGCCGGCGATACAATCACTGGGAACTTCTGCTCGCCTGGCTCTTTTACCAGACAATCTCGACCACCGGCACCTCCCACATCTCGCCGTGGCATCGGCCGCCGTACTCCTTGTCGGCAATGTCGTCGCGGTACCTTCGAACTATGGCAACTATTCGAATAGCCGCAATCTCCCCCAGCTTATCCAGCCATTTCTCCCGCGCTGCTTTTGACAGCCGGGCAACCGAAACGCCCTTGCCGTCCACCAGTTCAATATTGCCATTACGGATTTCCGCCGTCACCGCATCGCCGGTCACAAGTTGCTTCAGGGCCCTGCGGATAGGATGGTTTTCCTCCCTGACCCCGGCAAAATCAAGATACATATCTTCAAGGCCAAGAAGAGCATATCGCCTCTCTTTGCCACGGTGCCCGGCCGACGGACGCAGCTTCCGCTCCACCAGAAAATCGCCCGCCAGCAGCCCGGCATGAGAATTCGGCCCATTTTCAAAGGTGAAGAGCTGCAGGGTCTGCCGAGCCCTCGACATGCCGACGTAGTAGAGCCGCCGTTCTTCTTCCGCCTCCGCTCCGTGCTTCAAAGGCCACTCTCCGAGGAGAAAGACATGGTCGAACTCCAGGCCTTTGACGGAATGAACGGTGGTCAGAAGGACGCCGTTGCCGAGATTTTTCGCCCGGCCCTGATCGGAGAATGCTTCATAAAAATACTCGAGGATGGCGGAAACAGGCTGCGGGGTATCGCCGGTCTCTTCCCGCCAGTCGTCGATCAACCGACGCAGATTGGTCTGCCAGAGCGAATCGTCCGCCGCTTTTTCCGGCAGGAAGGCAAGGAGGGAGCCTGCCGTCTGCAAGGCATTTTGATTATCCCTGAGATGCTCGAGCAGCACCGCATTTTCCCTGATGCGGTGCAGTCGCGGAAAGGAATCGCTGCGCCCCCAGGTGAAACCGACCGGTATCCCGGCCGATTCGAGCGCCGACCGGATCGGGTCGAGATCCTTCCATTCCCGCGAAAGGACGGCGCAACTGTTCAGGTCGAAACTGCTGTCCAGCTGCTGCAGCCGGGCGATTTCCTGCAAAAGCGCCGACGCCTGATCCTTGCGGCCGGCAACTTCCAGGCGCTGTACCCTGCCGGCGGCAATAGGATCGTTGATCTGCCTGTTGCCTCCGGCAGGCATCTCGCTTCTTGCCTGGTTTATCCGAATCGGATATCCGGTCTTCATCCGATCGGAATTATGGGCGATCAGGTTGTTGGCGGCGGCGATGATGTTGCCGGTCGATCGGTAATTTTCGATGAGATAATGAATCTGAGCCTTATAATCCTCTTGAAATTTGCGGATAAACCCGACATTTGCGCCGCGAAACCGGTAGATGTTCTGATCGTCGTCGCCCACCGCGAGGATGGTCATCTTGCCTTCTTTATCAGCGAGATTCTTCCCGGCAAGAAGAGCCACCAGCTCATACTGTTCGGCATCTATGTCCTGGTATTCATCGACCAGAATATGGCTGAGGGTCCCGATCAAGGCATCGCGCGCCGGCATATCCCCGAACCCCATCACCTCTTTTTCGCCGCTGAGCAAGGTGACCGCATCCCGGATCACTTCGGAAAAATCGACATCGCCGTTGCCGGCCTTGCCCGTTGCAACCAACGATCTGCCGGTAAGGCGCAGGGCCAGGCCATGAAAGGTCAGCGTGGTGACCCCGTTCATGTCGTCACCGACCAGCTCACGCAGCCTTCGACGAAGGCTCAGCACCGCGCTGCGATTAAAGCACAGTACCAGAATCGCCCGAGGCTTCACCCGTTTCACCCGAAGCAGAAAGGCGACCCGGTGGGCCACGGCGCGCGTTTTGCCTGCCCCCGGCCCAGCCAGGACGAGCATGTTCTGTTCGGCGCTTGCCCCGACGATGCTCTCCTGGCTGTCGTTTTTCAGGTCATCGACGATCCGCTGCCAGGACTGCTCACTGGTGGCGCGTTTCAGCAGCTTGGTCTTGCCGGCAAAGAAGCGCCGGATAAAATCCTCCTTGTCGTCGTTGAAGTAGGAGGCAACCAGGCTCATCGCCGCGCTCAGCTTATCGAGCGCCCGCCTGGCGTACTCGTTCATCACATGGATCTGAAAGTTGCGTTCTAAATAGTGGGTGCCGAGCGGCGCGAAATCGGCCTTTGAATAGCGCCTGTTTTTCGCCTCCGGAAAAAGGCGCAACGTCATCGCCTGACGAAAAACCGCCAAGCCCTGCTGCAGGTCGATTACCCCCTGCTCATGCATGAAGGTCAGGGCCCGTTCGGCGGCGGCGAGTGGATCCTTCAACAGCGGGAACAGGTGCAGATCCATCTTCAACCCCGCAACGAGCGACTCCAGGGTAAACTCCACCAGCAGGCTGTCTCCGGGTCGTGTTTCCGGTGCGACTTTACCGACGATAACCTTCAAGGCAATGGCCGCAGCCTGCTGCCGAACCTGGACGGTCTTTACCAGCGACTGCCAGTCCCGGTGCAGAAGAAAGGTGAACCGGTTGTTGCCCGTCGCCTTGACGGTGATACTCCCCCGCTGTCCGGCCAGCCCCTTGCCGTCGCGGGACAGGCCATGCAGAATCAGCTTCAGGCTGTGCGGCGTGGCGTAGTCAAACCCCCGGTTCAACAGTACCTGATTGATCAGGCGAAGATCGAGTTCAACCGGATTCTCGACCGTTACGTCCGGCGCTGTCTCCTCCAGCACCTTGAGAAAATCCCTCTCCAGCGCCATCACCCGCTGCAGATGCTTTTCGCTGTGGTTTTTCACCTTGTACCGGACATTGGCGGTCAGGATGGTTTCCTTGGTGAGCAGTCCCTGGTTGGCCATGTCATGAAGGGTTCGGAGCACCCGCTCGGTCTCCGAATCGCTCTCGTTCTCGGCTGCGGCAAATGGCGAAAGACTTGCAAGCTCATCGGCACTGAACCCTTTGTCGGGCCTTTTCTCCATCATTGCCGCAAGAATTGCAAGCCAGCGCTCCCGCTGCCGCGCCGAAAGGTCGAGATCCTTGATTTTTGCCGCCGCTTCCTTAAGATCTCGGACCAGCGGTTTGCCCTGAAAGACCCGATTCTCGTTCTCGTTCCGCTGAAGATAACCCGCCCGCTCGAGCCAGGAAATGGCGGTCCGCACCCTGGTATCGCCGTCGTTCAGCTCGCCCGGATCGATATCGACCACATCGAGCCGCAACAGCTCCCCGGCGGTCATGACCACCTCCTTCCCGCCTTTTGCGGCAAACCGTATGCCGCGAAGCAACTGGTCGATTTCCCGCCGACTGAGCCGTGACATGGCGCTCAGGCGGAACTGGCCTTCGATATCCTGCTCGGTAAAAATGAGAATACATTCGGCATTGTCGCGGTCCCGACCGGCTCGCCCGGCTTCCTGCAGGTAGTTTTCGAGCGACCCGGGGATATCGGCGTGGATGACCAGGCGCACATCGTCCTTATCGATCCCCATGCCGAAGGCATTGGTGGCACAGATTATCGGCGTCGTCCCGTTAATGAAATTTTCCTGAATGCGTTTTTTCAGCGACGGTTCCAGGCCGGCATGAAATGCTTCCGCGTTATATCCGCCGTTTTGCAGAAATTCGGCAAGGTTTTCGGTCTGCTTCTTTTTCGCGCAATAGATGACGACACTGCCGCTGTCGAAGCGCGCCCGCAACAGCTCGAGGATGGTCTGGTATTTTTCGTACTTTTCTACCGGCCACACCTCATAGTGCAGGTTGGTCCGTTCATGGCCCCCGGCAAACTCAACCACCCGCAGACCAAGCTCGCTCTGGATGATGTCGATGATCTCCGACTTGACATCTTTTTTGGCGGTGGCGGTAAAACACTGGACCGGCGGCAGAGCGGTTTTTTCTTTTTGCGCGAACTCCCGGATGAAACGGATGGAATAGAGATAATCAGGCCGAAAATCATGGCCCCATTTGGACAGGCAGTGCGCCTCGTCAAACACCCAGGCGCCGATCTCCCGCTGGCTGACGGTGCCGGTAAAGCTATGATTCCGCAGCTGTTCGGGAGAAACATAGAGTATCCCGACATCGCCGAGCCGAACCCCCTCCAGCACCTCGCCGCGTTCCGGCAGCGTCAACATTCCCGACAAAAATGCCGCGATCCGGGTTCCGGTCTGACGGGAAAAATTATCCACCTGATCCTTCATCAGGGCCTGCAGCGGCGAGATGACGATGGTCAGCATATTGCGCCGCTGGTAGCGCATCAGGGCGGGCAACAAATAACAGAGCGACTTGCCGCCGCCGGTCGGCAAGGTGGCAAAAAGCGTCGAATTTCTTGCCGCAGCCGTCACTATCGCCTCCTGCAGACTTTCGCCCCCTGCAGTCGCCGGCTCCGGCCGAAAATCGGCAAAACCATAATAATTCTGCAGAACGGTCACCGGATTATGATATTTTCGGCAATAGCTGCACTGTGGATCCGTGCAGGGACTCTCTCGCAAGCGGTGAAGAATGACCGCCACCTCGGGGAAACGATGCCGCACCCAGGGCGGCAGGACCGAATTGCTCCCGGCAACGGTCAGCCAGGCAACCACATAGGCCAGCGGCGGATGGGCAATCGTCTTGTCAAGCAGCTGGTCGACAATGCTCTCCACCGCCGTCATGCAACCCTGTTTCCGAGCCAGCCAGGAAAAAGCCGCATACAGATCATCGCCGCCAAGCCTCGGCACACCAATTGCCCCGAATGCCGCGGCAGTCCCGGCAAGACTTTGATCCTGCTCAAGAAAGCCTCGATAAAGGAGCGGCGCATCGTGGCCTGCGGCAAGTTGATCGGCAAAAGCCTGCCACTGTTCGGCAAACACCTTGCCCGCCAAAAGGGCATCCTGAACCGGATCGTTGACGCTGTCCCGGACGATCTGATAGTCTTTTACCAGCCGGTGATAGGGATTTGCCGGGAAAGCGAGCGGGGAAAGATAGAGCGTGTCGATTGCCGGTTTCTGCAAGATAGCAAGAGCCGGCGCGATCTCGCGCAGCCGGGGGAGATCGTGGCTGAGAATATTATGGCCAAGGATAAAAACTGCGGCAGCCCCGAATTCGGCAAAATCACGGAGCTGCTGCGCACCGATCTTCCTGCCGGACGGGAAAAGAAAGCTCTTGCCCCGAAAAGAAGCGCCTATTGAATAGATGCGTTGTGCTTCGTTGACTTCAATATCAAAAAGCAGGCACTGGTCGAGAAATTCCCGGGGATCGCTGGGTGTTGCCATAATTCTGTCGTCACATTAAGTATCCTGACATCCAATATTCTCTATCTACCGCATATGTTGGTCAATATCCACGTTTTTCATGAAAAGAGCACGCCCAGACGGGCGAAAATACAGAAGGGCCATATAAAATACTCCTCAGTAATCATAAAAGAGGGTATAACCTGCTTGAACTCCTGGAGATTATCTCACCCCTATTCCTCGAAAGTTGTTTCACTTTTTCGTTGAAAAGGCCTCCCGTTGAGGCTTTTGTTGTGGTTCCTGGTTCCCTGTAACAACAGGTTGGTTCAAGCAGGCCGCCGAGTTAGAGCTGACAAGTGAGGTGGCCTGATCGGACAAAAATGGGGGTGCTGGTGAACGTTTACATCCGAATGATCAATAGAGGAGAGAACATGCAAAAAACAGCCTTGCCCAAAACTTATAAGGGTTACAAGACAGAGGGATTGTTGCAGATATTGGAAGAGATCAGGAACAAACCTGGAGGAACATCGGCGACTCAAGAGGAAATAAAAGCCATGCGGATGTTGATAAGGGAGTACAAGCTGACTCCAGTTCACCAGTTACAGCTCATCAGCAAGCAATAAATGGCAAGGATCGCCATTTGGTTGGTGACGGATGACATTTTTCAGAATATTGAATAAAGATTGTAGTTCCAATAACCTGAATGGTAAAACGGCCACCTTTACTCAACCGGGAGAGTCAAGGCGATGCGGGTAAGATCAGTGGTGGCCAGACTCACCATCCCCCCCGACCCCGTGTCTCTTCACCGGCCATCACGACTATCGCCACATTTATGCCCAAGGCACCTGCGGCAAATGCGTCGCGCCTGTTCGGGCACGAGCCATCTCCGTATCGGCGATGACAAGGAAAAGCGCCGACATCATCTCACCCGCTCCCGCGAGTACGTCAAGAAAGCTATTTCAGTCGGCGGTCCCCTGTGAGGCAGGTATACCCATCAAAGCCGCCCGGGAGGTGTTGAGGCGTGGTGAATCGCCACCGCAAACCGCCCAGCATGATGTTGGAAAAAATTGGATAAAAATCCTCCAAAATAAAGAAGATAAAGGTTTATCCCCTTGCAAAAGGTGTGAGAATGTCGTCTGATCTTCGAGTAATGATATTTTGGAAATATGTGAACTTTATCCGAAACAGGTTCAGGCGATATCTCTAATGACAAGCGGCAGATATTTGGATCCTGGCATTCTTTTTTGAATTATTGGCATCGTGTAAAATAATTGCAGTCTAGGCACCTTTTTTGCTATTACAGTTAACAACACAATTATGTGTATTAACAGGACGTTTCCGTCCAGTTATTCACTTGTTGTGTTTAGGAAAAACATCATGAAACCAATTTACTACATTGCAATCATTCTCTTATTACTGACTCCTGCTTCAGTGCATTTTGGCTATTCGGAAGAAGTAAAGGATCTAGTAAAAAAGGAAAGCCCTGATAAAAAAGAGAAACTAAACAAAAAAAATATTAAAGAACCAATTACAAAAGAATTAATCGATACCAACTCAAAAAAAGTTAATCCTCAAACCAACACGAATATACAGACAGTTAAACATGTGCAAGACCTGAGTGATGAGGATACTGAATGGAGTAATGCCGACATATTCATGGTTCTATTCACAGCAATACTTGCTCTATTCACTATAGGCTTGTGGCGAGAAGCAAACAGAAGTGTAAAGATTACAGAAAACACCGCCAAAAGACAATTGAGAGCGTATATTTTTGCACGACTTGCCGATGGTGAAAAACTATTTCCAGATGAAATAAATTGTCTTAGTGTACCGATTATTATCGAAAACCATGGTCAAACTCCTGGTCATCAACTGAAAATTAGTACTTTCGTAAATATATACAAAAACCCTCTCAATGAGACACTTGATCCGCCGAATTTCCAAAATGGTTCACAAACATATCTCGCTCCTGGTCAAATAATACGAATGTACCCGACTCTTCCACGCTCTCTTAAAGAGGTTGAAGTGAATGCAATAACAAGCAAAGAAGGTAGTTTCTACGTTTGGGGTTATTTAGAATACATTGACATTTTCGATAATAAACAAAAAACAGAGTTTAGGTTATATTCCACTGGTGCAGATTTTACTAGAGGTGAACTTGCGTATAGCCTCGAAGGAAATACTGCAACATAGCATCAAAATTATTAAAATTGATGAAATAAACACACAATCGGGTAGCCGGGGGATTTTCTCCCCCAGCCCCCACACCACCTGGCATGCGGGTCCGCACCAGGCGGTTCCCAAAGAACACCGGACCGTAGTCGGATGAAGTATATCCGCAGTTCTTTGACAACAAGAAGGTGGCAACTGCAAATAATACATGAAAGTGTGATAGTTCTTACATCGCGCCTGCCGATTCGCTCCCCCGGTCGGGTTCAATGCGTGGCAGAGCAACTAAGATCTCACTTTCTTCTATGAGTTTGGCCCTTCAGCGGGGTGAGTCCTCCCGGCTTTTCAATTCGCCGGGCTCGTTTCCAGTCTCCATTGCCCCTGCATGGTGACTTCCTTCGCCTACTATGGCCTCTGCTGACTCCTGCCCAAACTCCCTGCATGTTGCCACACAGGGCGCTGCCGATAATGCGACTGCACGTTGAACAGGCCTCCCCGGATAAGAACGTAATCTGTCGCTATGCAACCGTAGCATTTACCGTATCTCCTAAACCCAGGGTTTTGTCATGTTGTGCTGACTTGCCCGGAGACTCGGCCTTGTATGCCATTTCTGTTCGTCGGCTCATAGTTTTGCGCTCCAGCTTCCTCCGGACGCGCCCTCGCGGGAACGCCCTTGCTTTCGGCTAGTATTTATGTTCCTGTCATCACGACAGTAACAGGGTTTACATACAGGGGCTTGCACCCCATAAGATCACGCCCATGCCGGGCGTACACAAATCATTAAACACGGATTGCGTGAACAGCCCCGCAACCGGTTAATTCTGCGTTATTTTCCACAACACTAAAAGACATGGCGTTTCACAGGAAGGTCATCGAATTCAAGAAAAATTTGTCTTACCAAAGATAATCTTTACATGATTCAACGGCATTTTGGTGCAGGGCATTAAAAAACATGTTAGGTATTCGAGGTGCTCTGATACAATTAAAACAAGTAGTAAAACTGCATTAACTGCAAAAGATTAAAGCGAAAAGATCTTTTAATAACAAGACGTTCCAGTTGACCTCTGGCACGGCTCGGCTTTTGCTTCTTCCAAGTTTATCATTTGCAGATACTTTTTCACACTTGCCAAATTCTGTTTGTGCCAGTGTCAACTGAACTCCACGTTCTCGGCGGCTGCGCCGCCGAGAATCGCGGTGCTGACTTCGTCAAGCCCCTGGCTCCGGCGCACGGCGCCGGTCAGCACCGCGATTGGGCGGTCGAGACACACATGAAAACATGGCGAGAAATCCTAGTCTACAAAGAGACAATTGCGAATAGGGACACGATTCGGCGATACTACCAACAGTATCGCGAAGAAGCTGGAATTCCTCCTAGATGTGACAATCCATCGTGTCAATTTCACACTGGACAGCTGTTTTGGAATGACAATGAGCTTCCCCTGATTCTCGATCATAAAGATGGAAATGCCTCAGATAATCGTCCAGAAATGCTTCGCTATCTTTGCCCCAACTGTGATGCTCAACTACCTACGCGTGGCGGAAAAAACAAGGGGCGCGTTGCGAGACGAGATGAATACGGCTTCTTGATTATCGAGCGGAACGGCCACCAAGGATACACATTTTTCCCTACGGGAGGTGCGGTAGTTGGAGGGAGCGCGAAAGTCTCCTTCCATCGGGCGAAACCGAGCAATATTGACCAGGACACTACCGATTGATGTTTCTCTTTCATGAACTCATGTTGGGAGGATATGAGTCAGGGTGAATTTTTCCTTCCTCTTTCCTGATATAATTTCAACCAATTGCAATTAGAACTGGACAAACCCTTTCGTGCAAGGTACACTCTCCAAAATTTTACCCAACACGAGAGGACCATTTTGAACTTATCCCAGGTTGTCGTCCGTCCAGTAGATCCTGCTGAAGAAGCCAGATTCCAGGAACTGATGCAGCAACATCATTACCTTGGCTCCTTGCCGAAAATCAGTAACACGATCTGGT
>Ga0209643_1000365_pt1 | contig 90973 bp, 87 predicted proteins | sample AutmiccBRH37_all_FD_187383 | JGI IMG/M metagenome (GOLD analysis project Ga0209643, IMG submission 187383) | Deep subsurface microbial communities from Mt. Terri, Switzerland - Autotrophic microbial communities BRH/37_all (SPAdes) (version 2) | ecosystem: Environmental > Aquatic > Deep... | reverse complement strand
AAAAGGTGGGGCCAGCGGCCCAGTCGGCAAACCAGATCTTTTCGGTTATCAAAGAACATGCCTACAATCTCGGAGAACTTTTGACCTTATATCTATCGACTACACGCTTAGGTTTTTCACATCGCTTCTAGGGACCCGTTGCCAGGGCCTCAAGGGTATAGACTGGTCCTTCCTTGCTGACTATACCGTAACCACCCTTTTCAATCCAGTTATCGCCTAGCCGCACACCGTTTCCCATTAACCAGGAGAAATCAAGGGGCGGACCGGTGAAGGTCTGCACTGAATAGGTGACCCAGAACTCGAAAGCCATTCCCGGGCGTGGGGTAATGCCGGAGATCCTGATTGAGTCAATCCGAAAGTCGACTATTCTGTTGTCAGGAACGGTGACAGCTGCCTTGAGGGGCTCAAGCCGTAACTCCATCAACCTATGGGCTATCTCTTCCTTGGTCATGGTGGCGGTGGTTTGAAACTGCGGATTTAGACGCAAGGCCGGGGGCGAAGTGTACTCCATCGGTGGGTAGCTAATATCAGACTCCGCAACCCAGTAGGAGGCACCCCCTGACCCCTCGACCATGACCAGGTCTCCGTCCCGTTCAACGATGGCGGCCATCTCCACGGGCTTCTGTAGGGTAATCGAGTCGTCCTTCTCTACCCCACCGTGGACTGTTATTCCAGCCTTCAGGGTTACAGGCATACGAACCGAGTCTCTAGTACCATCCGAAAGGGCAAAGACGCCGCGGCCCGCGGAAATCCAGCCCTTCCGGTTCACGTCAGAGAGCGTTGGCAAACTCACATAGAACCACCACATGCCGTCGCCTTCGACTTGCGCCAGATCCTCAACCTTGACCACAGTACCTTTCTTGACTGTATCCAGCACAGGGGCGCCGTCCCGAGGCATGGCCAGAAGCTCTGTATCTCCCATTACCACCCGATACTGAACCGGGTCTTCCAAAAAGGTGATCTTCAGATCTTGGGATGTGAGCTGGGTGATCTGTCGTCTTAGCTCCTTAACCTGGCCCTCTAGCTCAGCAGTCGTTGACTGAAGCTCATTTATCTCATCTTCCAGGGCCCGGTTGCGCTCCCTGGTCTCCGTTAGCTCTGCTCGAAGGCTCTCATTCTCCTGTTGGACAGATGTTGATGCACATCCCCCTACTATGAACACCGCGACACTCACCACAAGAACCCAGAGCAGAACCCCTCGACTCCATATCTCTGCCCCGCCTGTGCTCCTCCGCTTTATCACTGGAAACCCACACCCTCTCTGTCGGTGATCGCGGCTGGTCTCCCCAAGGCCTGCCCCATACACGGTACTGCAAGCTGTACCTATCTCAGAGTTCCTTACCGCTTCGAAATATCCTTCCAAATACGCCTGCTCTCAGGCAGGTGTCGGCACTACGCACCCAGAAATCTCATACCGACTATAGACACGCGGAAGCGCCCTCGAACTGTGGAGGTGAACCCTTGGCAAAGCGAAAGCAAATCCTTCTCCTCATTGCCCTTATACTGCTAACGGCTTCAGCATTCATGACCGGTTGCTCTCCGGAAGACAGTGAGGCCCTGAGGCAGGAAAACGACGATTTGCTGCTGACCATCGCGCAGTTGAGGCAGGAAAACGAAGATCTGCAGCTCACCATTGAGCAGTTAATGGAAGAGAAAGCCGCCCTCAGCCAGGAGATTGCCGCACTCTCAAAGAGGGTGCTTACCAACGAAGAGGACCTCAATATCTGGTTTCTTGAATTTGAGGCCAGGTATCGCCTTGTCACCGCAGAGGAGATCAAGCTGTTGGCCCTCCCCTACAGGGGATCTGCGGTTCTGAACTCCACCCGTAGCGGCGCCGTCATTGAGGTGTTGGATGCCGCGCTCAATCTCCCTAACAAGGAGGTCTGGCTCTATGTTCGCCTACCTGTGGAACACACAGATCGGAACATCCAGGGCTGGATTGAGGCCGCTGACACCATTGTCTACACCGCTGCCGACCAGACCTGGTCAAGACGCCCGTCTTAGTTGAGGAGGAGGCCCTGTGCTCCCACACCGCTCAGATGATCAATCCCCGGCCCTTGGAGCAAGCGTTATCAGGAGAGATTGTAGAGCGGAAGGGGGACGTGGTGAGGATTGGCCTGCACGAGGGGGCCACCTTTTGGGTTCGAGAAGAGGACGTGGTCTTCCCGCCAACGAAATATGCCGCCCATTCCCCTTCCCAAGAGGACTGCAGGCCAGCACTGCCGGCATCCACGGAGCTGACCCAGGAGAATATGGTTCGGGAGCTGCTCACAATCTACTGGCAGGCATGGGCCGCCAAGACCATCGATCCCGACCGCAGGATCAGAGCCTTCCGTATCGAGAGCATAGACAGGGCCAACCCAACGGAAGATGGTTTTGAGCTCCTTGCCACAGTATCGCTCCAGGCTGTGCCGCCGCTGTACCTCAGGTCCGCGTGGCTTGAGGGCGTGGGCGAATACGCCGCTGATGGCTGGGTATTAAACAAGCTCTTCTATGTCCACATTGTCAGGGATGGAGAGGTCTACAGCATAGACACCCTTAAGGCCCGCTGAACCCTCTATAGCGGAACAGCATCCTGCTACCCCTTTAACTACTGAGCTCACTTGCCCCGGATCTCATCCAGGCAGTGGGGATTGGCCAGGGCCGATGTTTCGCCGGGGTCTTTCCCGAGGTAGGCGGAACGGGCCACCCGGCGCATGATCTTGCCATTCCTGGTGCGGGGGATATCGCTGACGAAGTAGAGCTGCTGCGGCCGCAGGGCCTTGCTTAGCTCCCTGCCGACATGGGCCAGGAGCTCATCCCTGAGCTCATCGGTCTCATCCCATCCCTCCCTCAGGACAACGAAACAGACGGCGGCCTCTCCCTTGACTTCATGGGGCACCCCGATGGCCAGGGCCTCTCCCACCGCCGCGTGGCCCACCAGAGCCGATTCCAGCTCCGCCGGGCCCAGGCGCTTCCCCGCCACATTGAGGGTGTCGTCAGAACGGCCGTGGATGTACCAGAAGCCGTCATCGTCGACCTCTGCCCAGTCGCCGTGAACCCATATCCCCGGCCAGCGCGACCAGTAGGTATCGACATAGCGGTCAGGGTCCTGCCAGAAGCCCCTGGTCATCCCCACCCAGGGCTGCCTGATCACCAGCTCCCCCACCTGACCCTTACCCCGCAGGGGGTTACCCCTCTCGTCGAGGATGTCAATGTCCATACCCGGCAGCGGCCCCGTAAAGGCGCAGGGCCTCTGAGGGGTCAAAGGGAAACAACCGAGGATGCCGCCGGAGATCTCTGTGCCGCCGGAGTAGTTGATGATGGGACAGCGTCCGCCCCCCACCGTGTCAAAGAACCACTGCCAGGGCCCAGGGTTCCAGGGCTCCCCCGTTGAGCCCAGGACCCGCAGGGAGTCAAGATTGTGTCTCTTGACCCACCCTTCCCCCTCTCCCATCAGGGCCCTGATGGCCGTGGGGGAGATCCCCAGGTGGGTAACGCCGTGGCGCTCAACCAGAGACCAGATCCGCCCGGGATCAGGGTAGTCGGGGGTTCCCTCATAGAAGACCATCGTCGCCCCCAGGAGGGTAGCGCCAAAGACCTCCCAGGGCCCCATCATCCAGCCCATATCGGTGTACCAGAAGAGGACATCTCCCTCCCGCAGGTCAAAGGCGTGGGCCAGGTCCTGGGCCGCCTTGATAGGAAAGCCGGAGTGGACGTGGACGGCGCCTTTGGGCTTGCCGGTGGTTCCTGAGGTGTAGATCAGCATCACCGGGTCGTCGGCCCCGGTGACAACGGTGTCAAAGACGTCGGGCTGGCCTACCAGGGCGTCGTCCCACTGCACATCCCTGCCCTCATCCCAGGGCACGTCAATACCCAGCCGCGGCACCATGATCACCCTCTCCACCGTAGGGCTCTGGGCAACGGCGGCATCGGCCACCGCCTTCATCGCCACGGTCCTGCCGCGGCGGTAGAACCCGTCAGCAGTGATGAGGACCCTGGCGCCGGCGTCAGCCAGCCGGGCGGCAACAGCCCCTGACCCATAACCGGAGAAGATGGGGATAAACACCGCCCCAACCTTGGCCGCCGCCAGCAAGGCCACTGCGGTCTCCGGGATCATGGGCATGAAGATGCCGACCCGGTCCTGCCGCCGGATTCCCATCCCCCTCAGGGCGTTAGCCAGGCGGTTGACGGCGCGAAAGAGCTGACCCCGGGAGTAGGTGGCGGTCTGGCCGTCCTCCCCCTCCCAGATCAGGACCGGCCTGTGGGCGGCTGCGGCGGGCGCCCCGCGGCCCACTTTGCTGATGGCCTTCCCGTCCAGCTCACCCGCCGTATCCACGGACGCCTCGCCGGTGGCCCACTTATCTACACAGTTGTGGGCGATATTCATCTTGCCGTCCACAAACCAGCGGGTCCACTCCACGCCACCGGAGTCGTCCTTCACTTGGGTAAAGGGAGCGTACCACTGGATGTCTAGATCTGCCAGCACCGCCTCCCAGAACCAGGCGGGGTCGGCCGCCGCCCGGTCCATTAGTCCCTGGAGGCTATCGAGGCCGTGGCTATTCATAAATTGCTTCAACCTGGAGGAAGCTGTCCAGGGGTGGTCTTCAGGCCGCCAGACAACCCCTGGGACCTCTGATTCCGGTCTCATACTCATCCCGCTGGCACGAAGTAGACGTCGGTAGGCTTGAACTTGGAGTTCCGCAGGAACCGGGCCTCTACCTTCATTCCTATCTTGACCTCGCCGGGTTCCGGCCCTATCAGCCGCGCCAGGAACAGGGTGTCGGCCCCCTCAAACTCCACCAGGATCAGGTGGAAGGGGGTCTGGTCCAGGAACTCCTCGCTCCCGAAGTAGCAGGTGGTCCAGGTGTGAACCGTCCCCTCCTGAGGTAGTTCCACCCACTCCGTCTCCTCGCCGCACCCCATGCAGTGGGACCTGGGGGTGGCGTAGGTGTATCCGCAGGAGACGCACTTGCTTCCCATCAGTATCTTGTTGGCCAGGCCCGCAAAGAAGGGCGAGTCCTGGGCGTAGCTGTGGATGTAGTCAATTTCGTAGTGATACTTGATGATAATCGGGTCGATGTTAAACAGGATTGTCCCTTCGTCGGTCTCAGGTATCTTGTACTGCTTGACCATGACTAAGCCCCCTTCTCCATGATTGACACCGTGATGTAGGTACCGGTGCCGGCGTGACTGTGGATAAGCCCGCGGCGGGCATCGGGTATCTGCAGGGCGTCGTTGCCGAAGTGCTTGCCGATTGTGCCCTGCAGCTGCCAGAAGGCGAAGACCGCCTGCATCAGGCCGGTGGCCCCAACGGGGTGACCGCAGGCCAGCAACCCGCCGGAGGGGTTGACGGGGATCTTCCCGTCGAGGTCGGCGTGGCCGTCCTCAACGAACTTACCCGACTCCCCGTAGTAGCAGAGGCCCAGGTCCTCATAGGTCTGGAGCTCCGACGAGGTATAGGCGTCGTGGAGTTCAACGAAGTCCAGGTCCTTGACGGGGTCGGTGATGCCAGCCATCTCGTAGGCCTGCTTGGCGGCGCTCCTGCCGCCCCGGAAGGAGTGAACCCCAGGATACTTCAGGTCCTTGTAATAGGCGGGGTCCTCATGGGGGAGCAGGATGACATCGCCGTGGGGACGGTCAGCCATCCGCATGGCGTCGGTACCGGTCCCCACGCCCGTGATCTTCACTGGACTGTCCGTCAACCTCTGGGCCATCTCCTCTGAGGCCAGGATGCAGGCGGCGGCCCCGTCGGACATGACACATATGTCAAGGCGGGTGAGGGGGTCGGCCACCATGGGGGCGCTGCGGACATCCTCCACCGTGAGCTTGGCCGGGTGCTGACTGTAGGGGTTGTGGAGGGCATTGCCGTGGTTCTTGATGGAGACCAGGGCCATCTGCTCCGGGGTTGTGCCGAACTCGTGCATGTGGCGCTGTACCATCATGGCGTAGTAGCCGCTGTAGAAGCCGCCGACGGGGTAGTCGAAGTTGGTGTCAGAGGCATTGGCGATGAACTCATTCCCCTTCCAGGTGTTGACCCGAGACATGGTCTCAAAACCATAAGCAACCACAAGGTCCATCCGCCCCGAGGCAACAGCCTCCCAGGCCGACTGGAAACACATCCCGCCCGTCGCCCCGCCGGATTCAATCCGCCGACTGGGTTTGGGGCAGAGCCCCAGGTAGTCCTGGGCCATGATCCCTGCCATTAGTTGTCGGGTGAAGTGGTCCGAGAAGTATGAGGCAACACTGCCCTCAATCATATCCAGGGTCAGGTCGGGTGCGTCCTTCATGGCGTAGTCAAAGGCCTCTTTCACCATGTATCTGAAGTCCTTGTCGGGAGAGGCCTTGCTGAACTTGGTCACTCCGCCGCTGACCATGTAGACGTCTCTCAAATTCCTTCCTCCTATCTGTCGTGGGTCCTATTTTATCGTGGGTCCTTTCTGTCGTGGGGCCTAGAGACCAAGCTGCCGGGCAATGACCAGCCGCTGGATCTCTGATGTGCCCTCGCCAATCTCCATTAGCTTTGCGTCGCGCAGATACCGTTCGACAGGATATTCCTTCATGTACCCGTAACCGCCGTGGACCTGGATGGCAGCCAGAGCGGCCTCAACCGCCGCCTCGGAGGCCGAGAGCTTGGCCATGGCGGCCTCCTTTGTAAAGGGGAGCTTATTGTCCTTGAGCCAGGCCGCCTTGTGGGTGATGGTCCTGGCCAGCTCGATCCTTGTGGCGATGTCCGCCAGCCTGAACCCGATGGCCTGAAACTTGCCGATGGGCCTCCCGAACTGAACGCGCTCCCCGGCATACTTAACCGCCGCCTCCAGGCTGGCCCTGGCGATGCCCAGGGATAGGGCGGCGATACCGATCCGGCCCCCGTCAAGGACCTGCAGGAACTGCTTGAAGCCCTGGCCGCGGGCGCCCAGGAGGTTGGCGGCCGGGACCCGGCAGTCTTCAAGGCTCAACTCCACCGTGTCCGATGCTCGAAGGCCCATCTTCTCGTACTGTTTCGAAACAGAAAAGCCAGGGGTACCGGTGGGGACGATAATACAGCTGATGCCCCGGGTGCCGGCGCCTTCGTCGGTCCGGGCGGTGACAATGACCAGGCCCCCTCGCGAGGCGTTGGTTATGAAGCACTTGGTTCCATTAATTACCCAGTGGTCGTCCTCAAGGCAGGCGGTGGTTCGCGTGGCCCCGGCGTCGGAGCCTGCCTCTGGCTCCGTTAGACCGAAGGCGGCAAGGAGCTGGCCGCGGGCGGCAGGGACCAGCCATTTCAGCTTCTGCTCATCGGTGCCAAAGAGGTAGAGGGGGGCGCAGCCAAGGGAGACGTGAGCAGCAAGGGTGATGCCGGTGGAGGCGCAGGCCCGGCCGATCTCCTCCACGGCCAGCGCGTAGCAGATACTGTCAAGACCACTGCCACCGTACTCCTCAGGGATTGGCAGGCCCAAAAACCCCAACTCAGCCATGCGCTCTACGATCTCGACGGGGAACCTGGCCTCAGCATCCAGTTCAGCGGCATTGGGGGCAATAACCTCATTGGCGAAACTGCGAGCCATCCTCTGAACCATCTGCTGTTCAGATGTGTAGGAAAAGTCCAATCTTCGCTTCACCTCCTCACCAAGAATAGTCAGCAAAACCCCTAATCTGAGGGCTGCCACAAGTTGCCATGACTACCTGCCTATATGATATATAGTTATTGCTCTATTGGGAATAGTCCTTCTTTTCAGTTAACGTTGGAGGAAGATATTGGGTGGGTGGCTGAGTGGGGGTGCAAGAAGTCACATCAGGTGTCATCGAAGATATTAATCAATGGCTGATCTACGGCATGGAGTTACAGTAGGACTCAGTACTTCATGTTATTAACATTGGTGAAATATCCAACAATGGCAGCCATGAGTGTGACCAAGATTAAGGGCCACTCACCCAGTACCCATAGCTGTGCCATCAAGAAAGGAAGCACCAGCGCGGACACACCTATGTAGATGATTGTAAAGTCCCTTTTTGCTGCATCGTCGTAGTTGCGTTTGAGTTGAAGCAGCAACACCAAAAGGATGATAGAGTAGAGAACGATGACAAGAATGCCCATACCAATTCCCCCTAAGAAGCCTTCTTTTGACTCAGTCAACTGACAGAACCAGACGCCTTCGCCTTCATCCTCATCGTCAGCTTTATCTTCGCCCTCGTCTCCCCCGGCACCTGTGTCCCGGCCTGTCGCCCTGGGGGCTCCCCCCTCTAGGTGGTGAGTCTCTCAGTGCCTTCAGTCTTGGCTTCGGCCCGACCTTTGCTTCGGAGTCCCACTTTTCGCCACCCAGGGCGTCAAGCACATAATGAACCAGTTTGATGGTGTCCTTAACCTGGTCTTTGTTGGTCTCTAAGGCGCGGGAAAGGAGCTGATGAACGGTGGGGTGGTTATCCTGAAGGTCGCGATCTAATCTCTTCAGACCTGGGTACCATCGCTGTTCTCTGGCATAAAAGAAGTCAATGGCCCGAAGGATAGCCTGATAGCAGAACAAGGGCATACCCTCTGGAGCTTCGCTGAAACGTCTTAGGTCGTGTAGTCTAAGGGTGAGGCTCAGGCGATAATTGGATATGTCGTCTTCCGTGGGGGGCTGGCGACCCTTTGACGCGGCCTGCTGGTCAGACTCCTTGAGCTTGGCAAGCTGCCCGTCCTTGTCAACAACTATCCAGGCATCGGCAAACACCGGCTTAATCCGCCAGTTGATTTTCGCTCTCTTTTCCAGGTCAATCCTGGGCTGAAGCTGTTTGTGTATTGGCACTCCATACCGTGTTGTTAACTCAACTTTGTGCTCAGGGACATCCGAATCTATGATCTGAAGTTCAATGTCGCTGCCTTCACTGTAATCACCTCGCCCCACGGAGCCAAAAATGGCAATCCCCACAGTACTGGGTTTGGTGAGCAGGTGCTCTACTTCCTCTCTAAGAGCCCTGTCAATCTCCTCTACACTCACATTGGGAAGGTTCACTATGGGTCCTCCTTTCACTGCCAGATTAGGTATTCCTCGCGTTAGCGGAATATCCTTCCAGCGGCAGGAGCAGCTGACAGGTTCTTCCCCAGCCTGTAGGGGTCTCCATTGCCTCCTGTCATGCAAAAGGCATTAATGGGGCTTCTGTCGAAACTGAGTTACAGAAGACCATAGGAGCCGGCCCAAGAGGTGAAGAGCAATCAACACAACCCCTGACATAGTCCCATATAGTCGCCATTTCCACGAAGACCTGGTCAGGATGATCACCGAGGTCCTGGATGAATTCGGCTTTGACTTCGGTGTCGGCGGCCTGGAGAGAGACCTGGAGCAACTGGAGCACAGCGGCAGGTATCACTGAACCGAAGAAGGCTTCTGGCTGCTGCTGGATGAGGGCCGAGTCATCGGGTCTGTTGCCATCAGGAAAAAGAACGGCATGACCTGTGAGCTGAAGCGCCTGTATCTTCAGGGGGACTACAGGGGTCAGGGGTTAGGCCAGAAGCTCTATGAGTCTGCAGAGGAGTTCGCCCGCACCGCCGGATACAAGAAGATCTGGCTAGACTCCTCAAGACGCTTCAAGAAGGCGAAGGCCCTCTACCTCCGCAACGGGTTTACCCTCATTGAGGAGCTGGACAATCCCTGGGAAGACAGTGTCTACGAGAAGGCCCTTTGACTGACCGAGGCAATCAGGCCCTCAGACGTGAGAGGAGCAGACTCGACTGGTGGGAGGATCACATTGATGAACAGTAGTAATGAACATACCCCGTCTGGAGCAACTGTCTCAGTCGAGGTATTGACCACAGATGACAAGGCAGAATTCCTGAAGATGGAAACCGGGCTCTCTAACGACTATGTGGCCATGTTCTTTGATGAACTGGTCAACACCTCCGAATTCATTAAGGCAGTGGATCGCCAGGGAGAGATGGTTGGAGTCGGTCGAATAGTCCCGGTAACGGACAAACATGCCTACCTCAGCAGCGCCCGGGTGGCTTTGAGTCAGCGGGGAAAAGGCATTGGCACAACCATGGCCCTACATCTCATTGAACGGGCTCGAAAAAGGGGCTTCCAATGGGCGGGGCTGTGCACCAACCACTACAACAAACCGGTGATCAGGATGATGGAAAACATCGGTATGAGAATGTACGGCCATCACCTGTCTGTGGATATACCTACTGATAGCCTGTCTAGTGCCACCACACCGGCCCCAATCACCCGACTGAACCTGGACAGGGACGACAAACTCAGCCTGATTAAGAGGGAATTCTCGCATCATCCGGTGTACGCCTACAGCCCCTACCAGCATATACCCTGGGATCCTGAGGTCTTAACCCCGGAGCACCTGGACCGCCTTAGCATCTACCAGTGGAACGACCGCATCATCGCGCACAAGGTCGACGACGACCACTTCATCCAGCTTCAGATCCCTGATCTCAAGGTCATAGAGGATTTGGATGCCCTTGGTCGGTTGCTGGCACACTGGAAGGTACCTGAGAGAAGCATTCTGCTGGAACTGCCTCTCTCCGGATCAGAGATTGGAAACCTGGCAATTGCGGAAGGAAGCATCATCGAAGATAATGAACAATGGCTGGTCTACGGCCTGTCGCTAGAGTAGACAGCCCGCCGGTTCTTTCACTTGCGCAGCCACACAAACCGCAGGCCGTGACGATTTATGCTGAAGGAAAGGAGGGTAAAGGCGCCTACTAGACTCCTAATCTCTTCGTCGGAATAATAGCGCCAGAGCATACCCTTGTAATCCCCGTCCAGGTAGAGGCGGGTGCCGTCTTCTAGCGTGGCATACTCCGCTGGGTCTCTCTCCTCAAACCCATCAAAAACCAGGAAGGCAACCCCTCCGGGCCGAAGAGCCCGGTGAATTAGGCCCAGGGCGTGTTGAGCGTCGTCAAGCGGCAGATGGTCCAGGACCAGCCGGCAGATGACAGCGTCAAAGACCGCCTCACCGGCGCCGTACTCCTGGATTGGAGAGACCACTGTCTCAATGCTCAGCCCCTGCTTGTGGGCCCACCCCCTCAGCTGCTCTATGGCATTCGATGAAGAGTCGACGGCGGTGACTGAAAGCCCTGCCCGGGCCATGGCAACACTGTAGCCACCGACCCCGCAGCCCAGATCCAGCACCTTTCTGACTCCCTCTGCCACGAGAAAGTCTATGTCTTCAGCGTAGTTGCCGACATCCAAGGCATCATAGTCAATCACTACACCGTCGAGGCGATCTTCCCAGAAGCCGGCCTCACCTGCTGCTGCCCTGTTAATCTTCACTTACATCACCACCCTCTTCACTTACATCAGCACCCTCACTAATCAACGGAAGCGACTCCAGCCTCCATCTGTTCCCCGCTAACCTCACCCCTTCTCCATTTGACCGTAAGGTAGTAGAGGGCTGCCCCGCTGAATAGAGCCATCAACACCGCGGCGACAGCCAGTGGCCCTTCAGGACCGTACCGATCTACTAGCGGCTGGACAAAGAGAACCACCGGCAGCACACCCAGTGCCATGCTTACGTTCATGAGGGCAAAGACCCTGCCTAGATGAGTGGGTGGGGTCAGCGTCTGGAGCGTCGTTGTTGAGAATATACCGGCGCTGTCAGCCAGCAAGCCGTTGAGAAACATGACAACAAAGGCCACTGCCGCCAACGGGTAGATCACTACCGTCAGAAATGGAATGCAAACCAGTAGATAGGTGAAGGCCAAAGCCACCTCAGTCCTGACGCCTCTCGCAATCAGCGGGGTTACGAAGCTCCCTGCCAGCCCGCCCAGGGCCAGGGTTGTGAAGAGCAGGCCCAAGCCCCGTTCATCCAAATGCAGCGGGCCTTCCGCCATGGGGATGATGGCAATCTGAAGAACCCCCCATACCATGGCCGCGGCGCCCACCAGCACTATCACCGTAAGTAGTTGAGGCATGGAACCAATGACCTTGAAGCCCTCTACCAGGGACTGCAGGAAGGGCGCCCGTTCCCTTTGTCCCTGCGGACCAGTCAGACTTCGGACGAATACAAGGAACAGAAAGGAAAGGAGGAAGCTTGCCGCGTTTGCCCCGAAGAGGAGAGCAGGGCCGTATGCCGCAAAGAGCACTCCCGCGAGAGCGGGTCCTAGCAGGGCTGCAACCCTGCCACTGATGAGCCGCAGGGCGTTACCTGATGGCAGCTCGTCTTTGTCCAGGACCATTGTCAGTCCGGCGTTCAATCCAGGACCGGTGAAACCCTCCACTGACTGTAGAATGAAGACCAGGACATATACAAGCCAGACTAACTCGGGCCGAGCCGCGTAGATCAAGGCCGCCGCCACTACGGCGTTGACGAGCTCTGCCGTCAGAAGCATTCGCTTGAGGTTAAGTCGGTCAACCAGTACCCCTGCCCCCAGCTGTATAAACAGGCGTGACGCCACGCGGGCTGCCAGCATTCCACCGAGGGCGGCAACGGAACCGGTGACCCGGTACACCACCAGGCTCAGCGCCAGCATGTTGAACTGGTTCCCGAAGGCCGACAGGGTCCGACCCACTAATATCAAGGCAAAGTCCCTGTTCCTCAGGGCTGGGTACCTCACAAGAATGACTTCCACTCAACCACCCTCCATCCAGCTACTCCCCGTAGGCCCAAACCACACTGCTGTACTGGTCTTTTCTTCCACCCCCAGCGTTAATTTCCTGCTGGCGCAGACCCAATGCCCCCTTCTCCGGCATGTGGCAATGTCCGTTCACCCCTTGAGTTTGCTCTTAAGGCATGTTAAGCTAGAATCTCTCGTGCGAGATTTCTCCGGAGTATCTCTGTTGTAATTCCAGCACGTCTATCCAGGGAGGTACCAATGTGAACCTACATGACCTGTATCCAGACATCGACTCTAACCCGCAACTGATGGCCCGGGCCCGGGAGATGGCTCCCGCCACCGACCCCTGCCACGACTTCTCCCATTCCCTCCGGGTGATCAACCTGGCCCTCCAGATTGCAGCGGTTGAAGGCGGTAATCGCGACATCATCTTCCTGGGGGCCCTGCTCCACGATATCGGGCGGGGCGCGCCGGACTCCGACCGCCCCCACGCAGAGGTCGGGGCCGAACTGGCCGAAGAGATGCTGGTTGAGATGGGCTACCCAGCCGACGTCGTAGAGGCGGTAGTGACAGTGGTTGCCGGACACAGCACTAACTCCAAACGCCCCCGCGACACAATTGAGGCTCAGATTGTCCACGATGCCGACAAGATCGACGCCATGGGCGCCATTGGCCTGGCCCGCAACTTCTCAACGGCAGGGCGATACGGCATCGCCCTCTACCGCTACGCCCCCGACATCAACCTGTCAATGATCGATGACCGACTCAGGGATAACCGCGGTTGGATCTCCGACATGCACACTGATACCGGAAGGCGCCTGGGCGAAGAGCGCTACCGTTTTGAGCTGGAGTTCTTTAAAGAGTGGGAGAAGAATCTGGCGGGTACAGGTAAACAGTGATGACCAAGCTTCTGGTTTCAGGCAGCACCATACTGTCTGACCCCCTTCGGCTAGCCGAACTATTCTGGGACGGCACCGATGGCGTTGAGATAGGATCGCTTCCATCCCCCTCTATTCTCCGCACCTTCTCCCTGGAAGTGACGGACCGGGGTCGGATCTGAGGCGGGCACTCCCCTGTCATCGCGGGCAGCGCCAAGTATGACCTCCTCCACCCGTACCGGGACCGGCGTGCTGCCGCCCTTGACCAGGTGGAGAGGGAGATGAGTCTCGTCCAAGCCCTTGGCGGGGAATACCTGGTGGTTCACTTCCCCTTCCTCGCCGACACGACCCAACCCATAAGCCAGGTTCAGGACCTCATCTTCGTGAGCCTGGATGAGCTCGCCTGTATTACCGCTGACACCGGTACTAGAATACTACTGGAGCCCAAGGTCGGCTTTCACGGCACCAATGCTGGAGAGGTCCAGGTAAACCCCGGCGGCATCTACTACCTGTCACAATTGGGCGCGGCCACTATCCAGGATCTCGCCACCGCTGCCGGGGAAGAGGTATCAATCTGCTGCGATGTCGGCGACTTCTTCCTGGCTGCCCAGTTGATGGACACCACCATCGATGCTCTCCTTGAGCCCCTCTCCTTTTGGATCAGGTCCCTGCACCTGCACCATGTACAGTTGGATGAGCTGGGGCGCCACATCTGGACTCCGATTCACCCCAGCCCAGATGATGCCACCATCTCAAAGAGCCTGGTTGACCTGATCCCAACCCTGATAAGGGACCTGGATCTTGACTATCTGGTCTTCGAGCACACTCCCCACCTGGCCCGAGATGATGCCCACATAAGAACCGGGTTTCACTGGATTAAGCACCTCCTTGAACGCTGCCCTGATGTCCTGCGGCAGTCATAGCAGAGATCTAGCAGCCATTAACAATGGTCCCACATATCCGCCCACTGTTCCCTAGTTTGCTCCTGCGTAAGCCTCTTCTTCCCAAGCCAATCATGCCTATTCGTTAACCCATGGTCACACCAGAATCCCGACATCTAGTGTCAAACGGTGTCGAGGACGAGGGAGACCCTATTCTCATTCCCACAAAACGTATATGCATATGTACATATTTAGATATACATGGACTGAATGAATATCAATGGATTTAGATATGTTTATATCTACATGCGTTTCGGGGGCCAAAAAGGGGGTATGCCCTGGAGGCGACGGATCTCGACAAAATGATCTTCGTTTTATGTCCCTGATTGTTCCATCTCTCCCTTGACACAGCAATACATTTGAAATATGCTTGACATACATTCGTAATGAGAATGATTATCACTTGCAAAGCTCTGGGAGGGGTTTATTTTGAAAAGAACCAGTTTAGTCGTGGGAGGGCTCATCGCAGTGCTACTGGTTGGTCTGGCCAGTGGCTGCAGCGGCACAACAGATGTGACTACTGATGGAGACGCCGGAGTTGTCAACCTCTACACAAACCGGCACTACGATACCGACCAGCAGCTCTTTGACCTGTTTACTGAAACAACCGGGATCAAGGTCAATGTAGTCAAAGGCGATTCTGATGAGCTGATTGAGCGCCTGGCACGAGAAGGCGAGGACACCCAGGCAGACCTCCTCATCACCGCTGATGCGGGCCGCCTCCACCGGGCCAAAGCCCAGGGGCTGCTTCAACCCGTGGACAGCGAGGTCCTCTTGAGCAGTATCCCGGAAAAACTGAGGGATGTTGATGGCCAGTGGTTCGGTCTGACGGTCAGGGCAAGGGTAATCGTCTACTCCAAGGAGAGGGTAGACCCCGCAGAGCTATCCACCTACGAGGACTTGACAGACCCCAGGTGGGAGGGCAAGATCCTCATCCGTTCCTCCTCCAACATCTACAACCAGTCCCTGCTAGCTTCCCTAATCGCCATCAACGGTGAAAACGCGGCCAGGGCATGGGCCGAGGGCATGGTCGCCAACATGGCCCGCGAGCCCAAGGGTAATGACCGGGCCCAGGCCACAGCCGTGGTGGCAGGCGAAGGGGACCTGGCTATCATGAACACCTATTACATTGGCAAGATGCTCCACTCCTCCGATCCTGAAGAGGTCCAGGTAGCTGAAGCCGTCGGCGTGTTCTTCCCCAATCAAGACAGCACCGGAACCCACATCAACGTTAGCGGCATCGGCCTGACCCGGCACGCCAAGAACAGGGACAATGCAGTCCAGCTCATGGAGTTCCTCGTTAGTGAGGAAGCCCAGAGCCTCTTTGCAGAAGCCAACTTCGAATATCCGGCAAACCCCAGTGTGGAGCCGTCCGACCTCCTGAAATCTTGGGGCGAGTTCAAGGCTCAGGATATCAACCTGTCACTGCTGGGCGAGTACAACGAGGACGCAGTCCGGGTCTTCAATGAATCAGGCTGGAAGTAAATCGGTGTAGGCTTGACCGGAACGCTTTGACCGGAACGCTGATGACCAGAACGCGCCGACTGAAGGGGCAGCCCCCGGCTGCCCCTTCCTCCCCATTAGAGGGCGTTGCAGACGGCGTTGTGGACGGTGTACAGATGGAGGGTGTTGTTAACGGGTGTTCATAAACAGCAGAGTCAGAGCCCTTCACTTTAATACCTGGGCCGCCTTGAGCATCATCTTTGTGGTGCTGGTGGTGCTGCCCAACCTCAGCATCCTCACCAACGCCCTCAAGCCGGGAAACGAAAACTGGGCCCACATCAGCCAGTACCTACTGAAGGACTACATCGTCAACTCAATGATCCTGATTGTCTTTACCGGCGCGCTTTCGGTCATTATTGGCATCAGCCTGGCCTGGCTGGTCTCAGCCTATGACTTTCCCTTCAGACACTTCTTCAGTTGGGCGCTGGTGCTGCCCCTGGCCATTCCGCCCTACATAGCCGCCTATACCTACCATGGATTGCTGAATTACACAGGGGTAATCCAGGCCTTTCTTAGAAACCACCTGAACCTTCGCGTCGACCAGGCCTATTTCGACATCATGAACATCAAGGGCGCCATCTTCATCTTCACCATGTTTCTCTTCCCCTATGTCTACATCATGACCCGGTCCTACCTGCAGAGACAATCGGCAACCCTGGTCGAGACCGCCAGACTCCTGGGGCGGAACCCCTGGGAGGTCTTCGTCTTTGTCGTGCTGCCCCTGTCCCGGGCGGCGATTGTCAGTGGGGTAAGCCTGGTGATCCTGGAGGTGCTGAATGATTACGGCGTCGTGAAATACTTCGGCATCCCCGCCTTTAGTACGGCGATCTTCAAGACCTGGTTTGGCATGGGCGATATCGACTCGGCGGTAAAACTCTCAGCGATCCTTATGTCCATCGTATTAGTCCTCCTGCTGCTGGAAAGACTGCTACGGGCGAACAGAAGGTTCAGCGCCACCACCACCCGCGGCAGGCCCATCGTCAGGCAGCGACTGACGGGGAGAAGCGCCGGGGCCGCCCTTGGCTTTGCTGCCGGGATCTTCGGCCTGAGCTTCATTATCCCGACTCTCCAGCTCCTGCACTGGGCTGTCCTGAGCTATGCCAATACCTGGCATGTGGACTTGAGGCCGCTGATAGTCAATTCCCTGTTTGTTGCCGGGATGTCGGCGGTGTTGATCACTGTGGTGGCAGTGGTTGTTGCCAACTACTCCCGGGTGAGTTCCGGCCCCACCGTTCAGGCCCTATCCCGCCTGATAACCATCGGCTATTCCATACCGGGGGCGGTGATAGCCATAGGGGTGATCGTCTTTGTCATCGGGCTCGATCACCGGCTGGCCTGGTTCTACCAGCTGTTGAGCATTGGCTCGGACAAGCTTGTACTCAGCACGAACCTCGTGATGCTGCTCTTCGCCTATCTCATCAGGTTCCTGGCCATCGGCTACAACTCTATCGATGCCGGCTTTGAAAAGGTGGGTACCAAGCTCTACGAGGCCTCGCGGACCCTGGGAAAGACCATGACCCAGACCTTCTTCCAGGTGGACCTCCCGCTGCTCAGGCTGGCGGTGATTGGCAGCTTCATATTGGTCTTTATCGACATCCTCAAGGAACTGCCCCTGACCATGATTCTGCGGCCCTTCAATTTCGACACCTTGGCCACCAAGGCCTTTGAGTACGCGAACGATGAGATGATCCACGAAGCGGCCCTTCCGTCGCTGGTTATCATCCTGGCCAGCGCCGCCGCGGTCTACGTCTTCAACCGGCTGATAAACGAGGAGGAGGTCTAGGTGTTTCTAGAGGTCAGTAACCTCAGGTTTAGATATGGCGGCTCTCAGGGGCTGACGATTAAGGACTTCTCGATGTCTGCGGCGCAAGGAGCTGTTGTCGCCATCCTGGGAGCAAGCGGCAGCGGCAAAAGCACTGTGCTGCGGCTAATAGCGGGCCTGGAGGTTCCCGAAAGCGGGTCAATTGTGGTCGACGGACGCACCGTTGTCAGCCGGGACACATTCGTGGCGCCGGAGCGAAGGGGTGTGGGGATGGTCTTCCAGGACTACGCCCTCTTCCCCCACATGACGGTAGCCGCTAACATTGCCTTTGGCCTTTCGAAGCGAGCACCGAAAGATAGGGCGAGGCGGATCTCAGAGGTCCTGCGGCTGGTGGGACTGGAGAAGTACAGGAGACGGTATCCTCACCAGCTCAGCGGCGGACAGCAGCAGAGGGTTGCTCTGGCGCGAGCCCTGGCTCCTGAGCCGTCGGTGCTCCTACTTGATGAACCCTTCAGCAACCTTGATGCCGATTCTCGCTCCCGGATCCGGGATGAACTCCATGAAATCCTGGTGGCCACGGGGATGACCTCTATTCTGGTCACTCACGATCAAGAAGACGCCAGGAACATGGCTGACCAGGTAATTATCGTGGAGGAGGGACGCGTCACTCAGGAGGGTGACCCGCTAGTGGTCCTGCCGGCCATTTAGACACTCATTGCCTTCACCTGTACTGATACCTGTTGTCAATCCGGATAAAGCCGTTTACCTTCTCGTGGTGGTGGCGCGTAAAGATGCCGGAGCGGTTATCGACATTGCCCTCAGCTGTAGTCAGAGTCTCGCCGTCAGAGCCTAAGACCACCCCGATGTGATCATGGGGGCCGCCAGACACGATATTATCGAAGATGACGATGTCGCCCCGCTGCGGCATGAATCCTCTGTCGCCTCTTGAAGTAAAGAAACCGGTTTCCGGGAGCTGAGCCCAGATCAGCCAAGCCTTCACCGCCGCGAACCGGCAAGGAACAGGGTCTGGATACTTGATGGGCAGCACAAAGCCCGCTTCCATACAGCAGTGGTAGACAAAGGACGCGCACCAGTCAAATCCTTGGGTGAGTGTGGCACCAGGGAAGTATCTTATGAGGGGGTAGACATCAGGACCGCTCTTGTTCTCATCGCCCCTTCGGGGCGTGCTGGCTAGGTCCTCGGCGATGCTTGCCAGGATGGCCCTCCTGTCGTCACCCTCTCCCGGAGCTGCGCTGCTGTCTCTGATACCGTCTCTGTCTTCTCTGCCACTTCTGCCCTCTCTGTCTTCTCTGCCACTTCTGCCCTCTCTGCCTTCTCGTCCGACCTCCGGGATTACCGCAAGGGTGACGGACATGCCTAGTTCCTTAAAGATACGCCGCAGTCTCAGGGCCGAGGACTTCTTAACCCTGGCCGGTAGGGCATACAGATAGTGCTGCAGCACATCGGCATCCTTGAGGAGCTCGTCGTAGGGGCCATGGTGCTCCAGGACTTTGTCGCTGTGGTTGAAGATAGCCGACCGGATAATCTGCTGTTCTTCATCAGTGAAATCTCCCGAGTTCTTGAGGATGACCCGGGCGTCTTCCTCACTGTTATGAGCATGGTAGCGGGTCAGACCTGTCCTATAGGCGTAGATATCGTGAAGCATTCCCGCGGCGCTGGCTACTTCGGGGTCAAGGCCCCTCCTCAGGGCCAGCTGGCCACAGATGATAGAAACCCCGTAGAGGTGAACAAAACCACACCGTCTCTCCCAGGGATCGTGCTGCCCTGATAGGATGTCACCCACTACCTCCCGTATCCTCATAGGTCTTGTCACAACCAACATCTCCCTTACTAGACACTGGAATCATATCTTAAGGCGATAGGCGAGGGCCCTATCCAGCAGATCCTTATCAATGGGGCGTCCTTGCTCTATATACTCGCTGACCAGCGGAAAATAGAGGCCGGTCAGCTCTAGCAGCCCAGCGTACCATTGATCTCCTCGCTCACGCGCCTTGACGGCAGCAGCAGTGTGATCCATCGGTTGTCGCCCCAAGTACGGGCTGAGGGCTCCGGCAGGAACCAGCGCACCCATCAAAGCCTCTCTGACTAACTGATGAGCGTCCCAGCCCTGGTTGCCTTTGAGCCTTTTGAGACCATGGCGACGGCTAGCGGCCTCAAACAGGGGGTCAAAGCGAACCTTCTCCATCAGGTGGCCGACCTCGTGAAGGAACAACTCCACCCCTCGACCCAGGTCCTCTGTCTCAAGGATCTCAAGGGTGATGCGGCCAGGGCCTTCGTTAGCTCCTCCGGCGGCGCTGGCCTTACCGCGACTGATCAAGAGATGGATGGTCACGGCAGGGAAATCAGTTCCAAAGTAGATTTCCATGACCCTGGTGGTTCGAGCGACCTCGCTGCTGGCCAAAGCCTTACTGAGGACCTGCTTACGGGCTTAAGTCCGTTCTGGTCCTGGGTCCAAATGCGGCCGAAGCGATGCTCAAAGGCTGCCAGGCATGACCAGAGACGGTCGGCCTTCGCGGTTCCCAGCATCCTTACAAGATTCTCGTGAGCTTCAGCCTCGGTTCGGGCAGGGATGATCGCCCTGCCCAGCCACTGTTCGCCGTAGGGGTATTCCCTGGCAAGGGCGGTGAAGCCGTCAAGAGCATTTTTCTCCAGGGGGGTCCAGGCTCCGGTCTCGTCGAGCCAGGCTTGATTATAGTGCCTCCTGCAAGAGAAATGCCAGGCAGCGAGGTTATTGACAAAATGAAACAGGTTCGCGTGCCGGCTTATCTCAATGGTAACGTTCACTGGCACTCACCCCATTTCTGTTCTGGAAGGCTCCTATCATCTGCAAAACGGGTACAGACTCACTGGAACACCCCCGGTACCCCCTGCTACTAGGTGCCACTTGAAGAAATACTCGGCGGAGCCCTGTGGTACGAGATCAGCCCCTATGGGTAAAGGTTTAACAGACTTGACGAAACCACCTGCTGCTACCAGCTGGTCCTGGCGCAGGCGGCCCCTGACTGCCATCAGCTCTACGGCTTCATCACTCAGATAAACCAGGGCCGGTATCTCCCCGGTTGGAACGGGTTCTCTGTCAGCAGCCCCCTGGTAGACCACGCAGAAGTAGGGGGTGGGGGGTACCCCGTCTCCCAAGGTGATTGGCCTCTCCCAAACGTATGTGGGAGCCGGTACCTCCTCCAACCTGTGCTTTACTGGCTCCTCATCTTCTGTGAACAGCCAAGTCCAGGGGGAGTCCATCAACACCGGAGTGATGCTGGCCTCTTCCCGTGCCTCCCTGCTAGCAGCCTCAGCAAAGGTTTCCCCTGGCTCCCGCTTACCGCCAATGCCAATGATAGGGATTGACCCATCCCGCCAGTACCTTTGCTGCCCGCAGGCGAAGACGAAATGCTCACCGTACGTCAGAACAAGCCCTGTACTCTGGGTGTGCCCCGGCTTAACCAGGTCAAGCACTGTTGTCACCGCCATCTCGCCTCTCCCCTTATATCTTTCGCTGACACACCAGCACCCCGGCACAACTCCCAATCTTCGTAAACTCACAGGCGAGCCCCAGGTCTGTTAAGCGCGGCAAGAGCTGATCTGCTACCAGATAGTGCTCCTCGTCGTCCCAGATACTGGCCCACCGCTCCCTGGTTCGCTGCAGGTCCGCCACATCCTCAAAGGCCACATCCCCTACCACCAGCCGTCCCCCCGCCGGTAGCAGATCATAGAGTATCTCCTGGACAAACCCGACTTTCTGAGCCAGGTCCAGGTGGTGCAGGGCGTAACTTGATATCACCTGGGTTGGTCCGTACTGTTTTACTTCAGCGGGCAGCGGTTTCGAGAAGTCATGAACCACCGTGATGAGCCCAGGCATCTTCTGTCGCGCCCGCTGCAGCATCTCACCGGAAAAGTCCAGTCCGACAAGCTTGCAGCCCGCCCGGTAGAGCGGCTCCGACAGTGTGCCAGTGCCTATGCCTATATCCAAGACTACGTCGTCAGGACTGATCTTGGCTCTGTTCAGTATGGTGGTTAGAACCTGGTAGTAACCCTCAAAGGGGTAACGGTCCAGGGAATTGGCAATGGTCTCATCGTACTCGCCGGCCCAGGCGTCAAACAGCAGGTGATCGTGCACAGCTACTCCTCCTTGATCCGTTGCCCTCGTGCAGAACAACCGGCTTGATGTAGGCAAGGTTTCTAACTCTTCTTCAACTCCTTACTCAAACCTCCTGCGTAAACTTCTCTTCGAAAAACTACTCCTGTAGCAACCGGTGTAGCAAATGGCTGACGGCCATGCGCACCGACCCTGACACCTCTCGCTGTCGACCGGTGTCGACGGCAGGGGATGCCCTCTTTTTCCCTCCACAAGCCATGTGCATATGTATATATCTTTATATACATGAGTTGCATGGATATCAATGGATTTAGATATGTTTATATCTACATGCGTTGTGGGGGTTGGGAACAGGGGTATGCCCTGCGGCCGACGGATTTCGACACGCTCTGCCTGGCGAGATGTTGCAGAGAAAGACGCCGATGCGGTATGCTGGTTGGGAAGGGCAACACTGTCAGCAGGGAAGAATCAACAGAGAAGCATACTATGGTTACGAAGGGAGGGATGCCATCGTTTGGCGCACACAAATCCATACTGTTGAGCTATTAACTTCAGTGGGAAGCAAGGTAGCATATCGAGTCAAGCAGCGAACATGCCCAGGAAAAGTGGGCGTCAAATAGGCCGTTTGACAAGCGCCAGGACTCATCTCGGCGGTGAGGAGTCGGATACGGACCGCGTACCGTCTCTTCTCTAGAAGGGCTTCAGGGCCCTGACAAGGACTGCCAAGGTGAGTTGACGAGGTGAGGGATCTCGGATTAATCGGCGGGTGACCTCCGGTTTTCGCCACAACCGTTAAAGGCCTGACAAATCCCAGGAGCGATCCTGGGGCCAATAGGGTCGGGTGGCTGGAGCAGTTCCTTAAGTGAGTTACTTCCAAAGGGAGCTGCTTCTAGAGGGTGCGTGCTTAATACGCGCCTGGAGTGCACCAACACTTTATGATACCTTGAGGCCTACCGTCGTAGGCCTCTGCGCTTTTAAAGGAGGACTGTAGCCATGTGCGGCATAGTTGGATACACGGGCGTCAAGGACGCCACTGAAATAGTGATAGACGGGCTGAAGCGATTAGAGTACCGGGGGTATGACTCGGCGGGGCTCTCCTTCGTTGACTCTGGCCTACCTGTAGTTAGGGTAAAGGGGAAGGTGAGGGATCTTGAGGTCGCCCTGAGGGCGAGGCGGCAGCCACCCGGGAAGGAAGATGAGAGCGTGCGGCTGGCTTCCCCGACCACAGGGATTGGACACACCCGCTGGGCCACCCACGGGGCTCCTTCTGAGCAGAACGCCCATCCCCTCCAGGGCTGCGATGACAGGTTTTCAGTTGTTCACAACGGTATCATCGAAAACCATCAGCAACTTAAGGACGAACTGGTGAGGGGCGGGCACCGCTTCCATTCTGAAACTGATACCGAGGTAGTGGCCCACCTCTTGGAAGAGCACTATGGAGGCGACCTGCTTGAAGCAATGCTAGAGGTGGTGAACCTGCTGCGGGGGGCATTTGCCCTGGTGGTAATGGCCCGGGATGAACCAGGCCGCATCGTGACGGCGCGGCAGGGCAGTCCCCTGGTGATCGGGTTAGGGAACGGTGAGAACTTCGTGGCCTCTGACATCCCCGCCATCCTGCCCTATACCAGGGAAACCTACATCTTGGACGATGGGGAACTGGCCGATGTCTCCGCCAGTAGTGTCAGGGTCTTCAGCGCCAGCGGCAACGCTGTTGACAAGAATGTCTTCAATGTCACCTGGGACCCGGTCCAGGCGCAGAAGGGTGGCTACCCTCACTTCATGCTTAAGGAGATCCACGAGCAGCCACAGGCTGTCAGGGATACACTGTCGGGGCGCATTATCCCTTCCGCCAGAAGCTCAGCCGCCTCAGAACTGGCCTCAGAACTGTCTGTCGCTTTTGACGGGCTTCAGCTCCCCCTTGAGGACCTTGCTGATCTAAGGCAGGTCTACTTCGTAGCCTGCGGCACCGCCTACTACGCCAGCCTAGTGGCGGCCGATATCTTCCAGCGCCTAACCAGGGTGCCGGCCCACGCGGCCATCGCCTCGGAGTTTCGTAACGGCAGCCCCATTCTGGGCAAGAACACCCTGGTGATCCTTGTGAGCCAATCAGGGGAGACCCTGGACACCCTGACGGCCATGCGTAAGGCCAAGGCGGAGGGGTCCTTCACCCTCGCCATTAGCAATGTCGTTGGCAGCACCATTGCCCGTGAAGCCGATGCCGTCATTTACACCTGGGCGGGCCCGGAGATCGCAGTAGCCTCCACAAAGGCCTACACAACCCAACTGGTCCTCACCACCCTCCTGAGCGCCTTCTTCACCCAGGAGATGAGCTCCGGTGGGCGGGAGTCACTGTATGGGGAGAAGGATCGCCAGGTCCTGCTACAGGACCTGCAACAGCTGCCGGAGAGGGCCAAGGCAGCCCTGGAGACTGAGGTTGGGCCCTGGGCCCAGATCCTCACTGAACACGAGCACGTCTTCTACCTGGGCCGGGGGCTGGACTACTTCGCCGCCCTGGAAGGGCAGCACAAACTGAAGGAGATCTCCTACATCCACGCTGAGGCCTACCCGGCAGGGGAGTTGAAACACGGCGCCCTGGCCCTGATTACTGAGGGAACGCCAGTTGTTGTCGTAGCAACCCAACCCGAGGTAATGGAAAAGACCGTCAACAACATCCAGGAGATCAAGGCCCGAGGCGCCTATGTGCTGGCCGTAACCCAGCAGGGGCAGCCCGGGGCCCCTCTGGTGGAAGGACTGGCCGACACCGTCATTTCGATTCCTGAAACCCATCCGCTGCTAGCCCCAGTGCTGGCGGCCATCCCGCTGCAACTGCTGGCCTACGAGACGGCGGTACTGCGGGGAACCGATGTTGACCAACCCCGAAACCTGGCCAAGAGCGTCACAGTAGAGTAGGCCGAGAGGGGAAGGGGCCAAAAAGGGAAGCGGCCAGTGGAAGACCCTGACAATAGGAGAAGCTGCCGCTTCCCTCCTTTGCTTGCCTCATGTCGGTACCAGCTCAGCGCGGGTCGTCTACGGCCTCAAGGTCACTCGGACCAGGCCCATGTACAAGAGCTCAACATAGGGGTCAAACAGACGGGTGCGCACGTAGAACTGGTTGTCTCCGGGGGCGACCGTTACCACGTAGGCAGTTAGATCCGTGCCTCCCCACAGGTTGATTTCACCTGTCAAGAGGTTGATTGATACCAGGCCCGGATGCTCACCGTCAAGGAGCACCGGGACCATGACCTCATCCTCTGAAAGCCACTGGGGGCGGCACCGACCTGGGACTACCGCATGTGACTCAAGCCCAAACCAGTGAACTTCGCCAGGCTCTGCTGCAGTAACGCCTAACCTGTTTTGCCGGGGATCAACAAAGGCAATCCTGTCCTCCTGGGGAGACCAGACGGGCCAGATCAGATTTGTCCCTTCAGAGGTCAGCTGCGTTGTGTCGCCGGAAGCAAGATCCATGCAGTATATCTCGGAGGATCCCGTTCTTTCAGACCGGAAGGCAATCCTGGTTCCGTCCGGTGAAACCGAAGCACCGGAGTCAAGGGTCTCGGCGACGAGGACTTCCGCGAGGGTGCCATCTCCGGATAAACTCACGGAATAGATATCATGGTCGCCATCCTCAGTAACTGCTCGAAACAGGATGCGCTCTTCGTCGGGGAACCAACTCAGGCAACCCAAAACAATACATCCAGGCACATCGTCGGCTGAGATGACTTCTCTAGTCAGGCCGGTGTTGACATTCAAGACCCTGATGGCGAGGCGGCCGCTGCTATCTCCGCTGACAAATGCGAGCTTCATGCCGCCAGGGCTTGCAACAAAATCACCACGCAGACGATGGCTGTACCTGGTGAGGACCGTAAAATCGGCGAGCCTGTAGTCTACGGCAGGATCCCCCACATTCCCGGGTGAGTTCAGGGCCTCTACCAGTAGCTCCATCTGGGTAAGACCAAAGAGTTCTTTAGTTAGTCCGTCTTCGTCACCACTGAGCCCCCGAGGGTGAGTCAAGTACCTGACAACGATCTCGTGGTCGTACTGCCCCAGCAAGTGGTCCATGATGACGCTCCCGAACTGGTAGAAGTTCGGGTGCTCATTCAGAAAGCCGGGATCCATATCAGCGCTAAAAGGCGTCAACCGATGGACCCCGGTCAGATTGAGGCTGGCGGACCCCGCTTCGAAGTAGATGGCGAGCCCTTCACTGGCCCATAGGGGCACGCTTCCAAAGTAGCTCTGGGGCAACAGCGCGGCGTTGTGCAGGGCGTGGGCAAGCTCATGCCTGATGAGTGGCTGCCAGTAGTGGTAGATGGCGGCTCTGCTGTAGGCTTCCGTCATCTCTCCATCGAAGCCCTTGCCGGCAAGCCTAAGGCCACTGCTTAAGGAAGAGGGTCCAAGGACAAGGTTCAGGGGTGGATCAAACTCCAGGCCAAAGAAGCCCCTGAACTCTTCGGCAGCGGCCTCGGCCAGTTCCACGACATCTACCCCCGCTAGCTTAGTCTCGCTCCACTCGTCGTAGACCCACACGGTGAGACCCCTCTCCGACACCGTAGTGGAGTATCCCGGCGAGGTGGCAACCATCAGTTGAGGTGGCTCAACAGCCAATCTCTCCAGAGTCAGCTGGTAGGCGCAGTCGGAACTTTCCTGCCCCGCTTCTTCTGCCATAATGTCCAGTCGGTACCAGTGACCCGGTTCGCCGAAACTGTAGCTCTGTTTCCTGAACATCACGGGAACGAATGCATCGTTTTGGGCGGCCATCTCTCTGAACAAGTCCTGCTCCTGGGTGGCCCAATCCCTGATGACCTCTCCATTATCCCCCTGGTAGAGAAGACCCTTAACCTGTGACCCATCGACATAGAGGCTCATGACCCGGCGGGTTGAACCGAAGTAGCCGACCAGGGGCACAAAGGCGTTGCGATAGGTCGACAGATACTTGTCGTAGCATCTCAGCGCAGGTTCGCTGGACGAGTTCACTGCTGAGCCAAGGCCCAGGCCGTAGAGCTTCTGCCCGTGAATCAGGAGGAGCTCCTTAGCCTGCTGGTCGTACCAGACATAGAGCTCGTCACCGCTGAATTCGTGGCTCCAGACCAGACCTTCCTCAACCCTGGAACACCCGATGGAGACCAGCGATAGCGCCGTCCCCACCAGAACCAGAACCACCAGAACCAGCGTCAGGCATCGTCTCGAAAGGGGCATGTAATCACTCCTCTGCCATCCGGATGCGCGGCTCGGCTGTCAGGATTTCATTGTCTCTATCCATTCATCCCTTGAGATCGAAAAGGAGAGGCCCAAGAACTCTATTGGCCTCCCCTGTTCATCGGTCCTGAGGGAGCTGATACCCTCGTCAATAATCTTCATACCCAGCCGCTCTGCCAGCCTGACAGAGGGCGTGTTGGCCGCTGCCGCACCTGTACAAATCTTATCAGCTCCCAGGTTACCAAAAGCATGGCCCAAGAGGGCCTGGCAGGCCTCAGTGGCATAACCATGACCATGGTAATCACTGTCAATGCAGTAGCCAAGGTTAAACTCCCTGACCTCTCCCCCACCCGAACTGCAGTTAAGGGCAACGAAGCCGATGAGTCTGTCTGTATCCCTCAGGGACACGGCAAGGAAGCTGTCTCCCTGGGAGAAGCCCTCCACAACAGACCGGATACCCTCTTCTGTGGTGGGCCACTTGTGGTCGTAAAGGGCGTATTCTGACTGCTGGTACTTGGCAATGATACCGTGTAAGGCCTTCCAGTCATCGATGCTGAAGTTTCGCACTGTCAGTCTATCGGTTCTAATAGGCAGCACTATAACCACTCGTCCTTCAATTTGGGATACGAGAATACACCTTCTGCCAGTCGCCGCGGTTCAGGAAACTCTCGGGGGCATCCTCTTCGAGTTCCAGGAACATATCATAGGGCACGGTGAAGGTCAGGATGTCCGCATCAACATGGGGCCGGGCCGAGATGTCTACCATCCCAACGATGGCCCTGAGCTTCTCCCTCTGGGCCTCCTGGTAAGGAATGGCGCAGATTGTGTGACAACCGGCGGAGAAGGGGATGGCAACGTTGTCCGCCCCAGTCCGGCCGTAGTTGGCCAACACCACCAACGCCGACAGCTGGTCTGGGTTGGCGTAGAGGATCACCAGCTCCGGCCTCTCCGCTTCAGGATTGACGTCACTGAGGGGCTTGAAGACCCGGTACTTCCCATCGACATCCATGACGGGGAAGCCGTCGATTAGCTCCTGGGCCAGCTCTGGTGTCTTCTTGTAGCCCTCACCCCGGGGGTGGCTCCCCTCACCGGTTCCAGTGGAGAGGAACTTGGCGAAATCCCCATCTGGACGCTGGGCAGCACCGAAGCCCAGTCCAATCCGGGCGCCGCCGCAGCCGTGGGTCTTGGCATCAAAGACCGCCGTCTGACCCTCGGATGCCACCGCTGTCAGTAGGGGCACCATACATCCGCCCTTACCCTCCTCAAACTGCAGCGCGTCATCGGGCTTATTATCGGTGAGAAAGACACCCACCGGTTCGTGACGAAGCTTGAGTTCCTTGGCGATTACACTCTTCACTGGCGCATCCCTCCCTATGGGTTCCGTCTGAAACCCAGTTGCATAACGTTGTTCTCCTCCGACCAGCCTTCTCCCCCAACCGTGTACTGAAAACCGGAGCCCTCTGACAGCCCTGGTTGCCGCAGCTCCACGACAACGTCAGTTACATCGACTACCAGCCCTGTCTCACAGGTTAGCTTTCGAGGAATGACCCTGATACCCTCTATCACCTCAGGGGCCGCAACCCCTGTCTCCGACAGGGCGCCCAGATCAACCTGACCGCCGTCGCCTAGCTCTCTGGCCAGGGCCTCCGATAGGGTGCAGTGGATCCGCGCCGTGAAGCACCTGCTATCAGGGTCATACATGGTCTCGGTGACCGGAAGGGCAACAGTTGCGGCGTGGTAGTCTGCCTCATACCCTGGCTGGGGCCCAAAGGTCAGCTGAAACCAGGAGGCAGGTCCTTCAGGGTCCTCGGGCGGCCCGGCGACAATCTCAATCATCCTCAGCTCCCCCGCCTTACGTCCAAAGACGGAGCCCGTCTCTACCGGGAGCCATGCCAGTTCAGGTTGAGACTGGTCCGCCTCAGTATCATATGCCTGAACGTGGGGCCTTTCATATCCAGGCACGGCATCTGGGTAGGCTGGGCCGTAGACCAGGTATCTGAGGATCCCATCCTCAAAACCCATGAAGGGGCCCTCTCCTATAAACCTTCTGTCTCTCTCAGTCAAATCATAGAGAAACAGGCTGTCCTTTAGAGGCGGATGCCTCACCTCAACCAGGACCTGTTTCTCGTCTAAGGGCCTGATCTTCACATCGCAACCGATGAAGCCGATGCGGAGGAGATCCACAGGACCAAAGTCCGCGCCGGCAGCCGGGGCATCAAAGGGACCATACTGCCAGATGGGGTAGTATCCCAAGGTGGAGTGGGCGCCTTCCTGGTAGTGGGCAAAGGGCTTACCACCAGGGAAGGTGCCGTCAGCGGCCATGCTCCCGTCCAGGGGCAGGAACCCATACTGGAAACCCGTCATTCTGAGAACGTGATCCTGGCTGGGGGCAAGGCACATGAAGGGACCACCGTGGTTGTCAAAGGACTGGTAGACTCGATCCCCAGGGTGGCGCAGCAGAACATCGTAGGGGTGCGGGGCATTCAGGGGCAGCGTTACGTCGAGTCCCACAACGGCTTCGCCCACAAGGCCCGTGGCCAGACCCAGCCCTTCCTCATCTTCATCCGTGTAGAAACGTATGGTTCGAGCTTCAGGGGTATCGTCTGTAGCAGTTGCTCCGTCGTAGACCAGGGTGCCGTTGATAGCCTCAAGTAGCTGACCCACAAAGGATGAAAACCGCTTGTCGGTTTCGAGAACTGAGGGCTCGTAAGCATAGGGCCTGAAAGTGGTATTATCCCCCTTTGGGTTTACAACCTCGACAACCATAACGGCAGCGGGATCAATGCCGGCCAGGTCCTGCGAGATAGAAACCTCCTTGGGCGGGGTCGCAGTGACCTCCAGCTTCGCAGTCCCAGAAAAAACGCCAGTGCCGCAGTGGCCTCCGACGCGCACCTCGGCCCTGACCCTGTGGCCTTCCCCGTCGGTGAAGGTGTAGACCAGGAGCTGGGGGCCCACCGGGCGGCCTTCATTGTCAACTCGGAAGCCACCAGACTGGACCTCTACGTCGTCGACGAACCAGGTAACCTCAATGGGGCCAGGTATGGCGTAGAGGGTATCAATCTTAACGACAAGTGCCGATGGTTCGCCTATGAGAACCTGACTTACGGGACTGAGATCAAGGGAGTAGCCCGCAATGGCATTAATGCGGTCAAGCCAACAGGCATAGGTCTCCGGGGGAAGGGGTTCCCCCTCTTCAAAGGCGGCGTCAAAGGCCTGTCGAAAGAGGCGGCTGGCCCTGACATCGGCCCCTGGGGCTCCTGACCTGCTCTCCTCGAGGGCAGCCAGGCCCTGTTCCAGGAGTTCCTGGGGATCAGGTGCCGGTTCTGGGTCTGGGCCTGTTTCAGAACCTGGGTCCACTTTGTCCCCTTCCCCGGAACCTCCCTCATCTCCCTGGCTGCCTTCCTGGCTGCCCTCAGCTTCCTGGTCCTGCCCCTGTTGCTCAGGAAGGCCCGAATGGGCAGTCTCATTGACATCGGTTCCGGAATGGTAATGGTGGAAAGCCCACACCCCGACCCCGCCGAGAACCAGCAGCAACACAAGGGCAATGACCAGTCTGTTATTCATCCGTCGCCGAACCGTCACATTGAGTCACCCCCAAAACCACCAGGCCTGATACGTCCAAACACCGATGTGACTTGCCCCCAGAAGTGTTAACCTTGGATTCTTCCCCCATTTGCCAATCCATTCCTGCCACCCCTGTCACAAAACGGATAATCATGGGATATGGCTCCTGCCTGGCAGGAAATAATCACCAGCCGAGAGAATAGACTGGAGAGAAGGGGAAGATGGCGAGGAGGGTTGCAAGAGTGCAGTTCATTAAAGACAACTTTCAGGCTCTAACCCTGATACTCTTGGTGGCCCTTGTGGCTACTAATGTTTGGACCATCACGAAGCTGCAGTCTCTAGAGTGTCGCGTCGAGCGACTTCCGACCAGCACTGGTAGCCCAACTGTGAATGTCCCAGCGCATGACGCCATAAGAAGCTCCCAGGTCACCTATATCCCCGAGAACTACCGGGTTAATGAGGTAGAGGCCGACATCACCTTTGAGATGCGCGAAAAACATCCCCAGTCTGAGACCTTGCTTCAGTATTCCCTAGGTCACGAGGGGCCATGGCAGACCATTGAACCAATTAGCAGGGACGAACCCCTCAGCTACCAGGCCTCGGTCTGGGCAAGGGTTGATACAGTCCTAAGATACAGGGCGATTGAGCGAATAGGAGGAGAGACCGTACGTGTTTCAAATACCTACTACGGCCGAGGGAACTACCTCGGTAGCGGCAGTGTCCTCTTCGGCTATAGCTTCAATGAGCCTACGAACCAGGTTTCGCTGTACTTCAGACAAGACCCGCTGCCCCGGATAGGGGATTGGCAGCTAAACGAGATCATGCTGCACGTAACCTACACCAACCGCGAGGATACGGTACCTATGCTACCTGATCCCCGCAGCGGTACCTTTAGAATATTACTGGACAACGCGTCAGACATAGTATCGGTGGATGTAAAGGCGCTCTTCAGAGATGGCGAAGAGCGAGAGGCCACTATCCCTTGGCCCCCGGGATTCCGCGAGTATCGAGAGAATGAGATCATTCAGCGCTAAGGGTTGGAACGAACACCATCAGGGGGTGACAACATTGTCAGTAAGCCAAAAGGCTTCACGTCGGAAGTCCATTGTTGTTCCCGTCATTGTGCTGATCAGTGTAGTATCGTCAGCACTTGCAGGGTTTTCATTTCTGGGCTTTTTCAACCAGGGAGGACCGGAGTATCTTGCCGTTATTGCCTCCGAGGGATTTGACGTTGTCATGAGCCAGATATTTGTCAACGGTCGCAATGTGGGGCTGAGCCAGGACGGCCGCACCATGGGGGGATTGATGCTCATCTGGACGGACCACACAATTATCGACCTTGGAGATCTGCCTGCCGAGGAAATCAGGGGTGACGGCTGGCGAATAGTCTGGCATGGACCATCCTCCGATGACGACGGAATGGCTCGGAGAACCTTTGACCGGCTCCTGACCCAGGTGGAAGAGGGTGAGCTGAGGGCTCCATCACTGGGCCAGAGATGGGCCTACCTGCAGACCATGGTTGTCCAGGACTTCCTACATCAGTACACAAACTGGAGGCACGCCGTCAACGAACTCGTGAGCCCACCCGCCAAAAACGACGCGCCCGCTGCCGTCAATCACAAGAGCTTCGTGGTCCGCCGCGTATTAGCCCTGCCCTTCGACTGCATCAAAGCAGCTGTACTCCTGCTCTGGGTCAACCTGTGGGCTCTATTTCCCTTGTCTGTGGCTGGTTACTTCATGTACCTGTGGTTTGCGCTGATGATTGTGGCGGCCATCGGGACTCTCCAATGGCTTTCAGTGGCAACTGCAGAGCACTCTGCCGAAAAGGCCTGAATTACTGAGGCTGGGTGAAGGTACTCTCGGCCCTGGGACGATGCGCCGCCGGTAGAGTCATATCACATACCTCTGTCCCGGCCAGGAAACCCAGGTTGTGATAGAGGGTCTCGGCGCTGTTGCCAACCTGAACCCACAGCCTGATGGCAGGATAGTGGCCGTGGAGGTCGCTCAAAGCCTTCTTTAGCAGTCTCTTCCCAAGACCGCGCCCCTGCCTGTCAGGCCGCACGGCCACATGCTGAATGCACGGCAGCTCCTCCCAGAACTCAATGGTGCAGAGACCCACCATTTCACCGGTGGCTGTGTCAACGAGAACTGTGGAATTCTCTCGCTGCCGTTCAGCGGTGGGGCCATCGCCAAAGAGTTGACTGATGTTGCCGCGGTAGTAGTCACCAGAAGCTGACGCCACTGACGGGACATTGACGCCGGCGAAGGCCTTGGTGCACAGGTCCACCATCTCATCTAACTGCCCTCCAACTGGAACGGCAACCTGTAGACCCTCATCCCAGAGGACATTAAACCGATCAGTGGGTCGAATCATGCACTTCTCGGCGGTGCCAAAGCCAAAGCCCAGCCGGCGGTAGTGGCTGTAGCTGTCCTTCTGGACCGACAGGGCAATGAGGGGCTTGTCTGGATTAACGCGGGCGTTGACGTAGGAGACCAGGCTCTGGACAATGCGCCGCTCATCGCTGAAGGGAGGGATCAGTGCCGTGAAACCAAACCTATTGTCGCTGATGCTCACCATGGCCACCCTGTCTTCGCCTGACCTAATCCAGAAGGGCACGGCGATGCTGGCAAACATCTTCCGGTATCGTTCCACAGTAGTGGGAAACCAGACGTTGCTGCGACCCAACAGGTAGATTGAGTGGTAAAGGCCGAACTCTTCTTTGTCAGCGGGTTCGATGACCAGCCCATCACCAAACTGTTCTCTTGCTGCGGTCATTGACACATCCTCCTGCCTTCGAAGCGGTGCGGTCCCAAGGACTTCTTACTGGTTCATGTGGTTCCAGTGGGCTCTTACTGGTGCATGTAGTATGCCAGGGCTTCCTCCATATCCCACCAGCAGAAGGGCGGAGTACCCTCTTCGGCCCGGTTCATCAGGAAGGACACAACGTCTCGGGCGGCGGCCACTACCTGGGGTGGGTACTGCAGCGCTGAATTATTGGCTTCGAACTCCTCTTCGTCCTCTATGTGAGGGGCTTCGCCACGCATCTGTACAACATCAAGGTCCAGATCCGCCCACTCCACCGCTCCCGGTTTCCTCTCCACCGGCAGGGACGCGTTGCAGTAGACCCGTTTCGGGGACCCATCCATGTCGAAATCCAGCAGCACGTTATACCATTTGGCGGCCTCGAATGCAGCCAGAATGTACTTGTCAATCTGGACTGAGAAGCCCTTGGTATGATGCAGGATCTCCGTTCCCGGTCTGGCCAGGGCCACGATGATCCCGTCACTGTCCCTTAGAATCTCCGCATCCCACTGGGCGTGAAGTTGGCCATCATACTTCAGGACCCGGATTGTGATGTTCTTCAAGATTACTCCCTCCACCCAATGGATGGTGGCTCTGTCAGTTGAGGGGAATTGACACCGAGTTGTCTTTCGAGGCTGCTATCCTCGGAGTTAACCTGGTCAGCACCGCACCCAACAGTAATCACCACTAGAGAGGTCATGAGTGTTGATATGAATATACCAGTAGTGCACCTGTACATGCCAGCCCCTCCTTTCATTGTGAGTCAGTACAAAGTTATTACTTCCCTTCGTTGTTTGCCAGTCCCTGCCACTAGTCCGATTAGGCGCAGGGTGTACAAAGTACATTCATAGTATGATTGCATAGTTTGAGTGCAACCATTACAATGACTGTAATGGAGGTGTTTCTATTGTCTGCCAAGAAGCGCGTTACCTTCTATCTGCAAGAGAATCTGATAGAGCAGGTCAGGAGCCTTGTTGCCACCGGCGATGCTGAGTCTCAGAACCTGGTGGTAGAGGAGGCCCTTGGGGAGTACCTGGCGAAAGTTAGGATTGAGAAGAGACGGGCTGAACTTCAGGAGGCTGCTAATGACCCTCGCTTTATGGAGGTTCTCCGCAAGGTCCACGAAGGTTTCCGCTATGCAGATGACCTGGCGGAGGATGAAGAATGAGGCCCCAGCGTCCCTTCAGATGGGGGGTCTTCCAGGCAGACTTAAACCCCACCAAAGGCTCGGAGCAACAAGGGGTCTGTCCCGTTCTGGTCATCAGCGATGAGGACTTCAACGAAGCGATGCCAATTGTGACGGTCCTACCCCTGACGAGTCGCGAAGCCAACCGAAAGCTCTACCCGGGAGAAGTCTTGGTGAGGGCAGGAACGGCCGGCCTTGAGGTGGATTCCATTGTCCTGGCGTACCAGGTGCGGACCATCAGCAAGAGGCGTCTGGGTGAACTCTACGGCTACCTGGAGGAGCCCTCCCTTAGACAGAAGGTTAAGGGGACACTGATGGAGCACCTGGGTATCCTGTAGATCATCCTGCTGCACTCGCCTCAACCCACGGTCATGCGAAAGGAGCTACCGGAAGATGAACCTGCAGATGAAACTGCGCGTCCTTGTCGATAACCACTCCTTGGGTCTGCCAGGCGAATGGGGGCTTTCCTTCCTGATTGAGGCAGATGGCCGGCGCATCCTCTTCGATGTCGGCAGGTCTGACCTGTTCATGCGAAATGCCCATCACCTTGACGTTGACCTCGCCAACCTGGACTGGGTTGTCATCTCCCACGGCCACTACGACCACACCTGGGGACTACCCCATTTGATTCGCAGCTACAGGGAGAGCAACACCCCCGTTGAGGAGCGCCCCACCGTTGTCTCTCATCCTGACGCCTTTCGGCAGCGGTTCAACTCCAAGGGGAAGGAAAGCGGCTCTCTGATATCCGCCCAGGAACTGGCGCGCCACTTTGAGCTCACCCTCTCCAGGGAGCCGGTGTGGCTTACCGATCGCCTGGTCTATCTTGGAGAGATCAAGCGCCACAACGACTTCGAAGCCCGGAAGCCCCTGGGCAAGATCCTGATTGACGGTCAGCCAGTCGATGACTTCCTCTTGGACGACACGGGCCTTACCTACCGGACGCCAGAGGGGTTGGTGGTTATCGTGGGGTGTTCCCACTCCGGCATCTGCAACATCGTGGAACAGGCGAAACGGGTCTGCCAGGATGACAGAGTCGTGGACATCATTGGTGGGTTTCACCTGCAGAAGCCCCCTCGCCAGCAGCTAACGGGTACCGTGGAATACCTGACGGCCCAGAAGCCGCGCGCCCTTCACCCCTGCCATTGCACGGACCTGGCCTCGAAGATAGCCCTGTCGAAGGCAGCCACCATCGGCGAGGTCGGCGTCGGTTTGACACTGGAATACTAGCACTAGTTTCGGAGGTGCCCTATTGAAGAAGTGGTACAAAGAAGATTGGAGCTTTAGAGTTACAGTTATTAGCGTAGGGGATGACGACAACCCCCGCTCTTGCCGCTTAGGCTTTGAGCCTGGTGACGAGTTTTCAGCCCAGTACGCCTGTCCAGAGGGATTCTGTCCCACCGCCATGGGCAAACTCGTCACCATTGAGGAGGTAGTGCGGGCAGGCGGGGATCTGACTCAGCTCGGAGGAGACAGTCCCACCTCCATCGAGTTTATCTGTCCCAGTGGAGTAGTGATCTTTAGCGTAAGGGCGGAGAGACAGTCCTGAACCTCCGCGATGCCACTCGGCTTTGACACTCTATCCTCAACCCCTGATCTACTCCTTCATGTGCGCGGTAACATTGGGGAGAGGTACAACAGGAATGAGTGTGACGCTGCTACATACTCTTTTTCACCAGTGTCACTCCAGTTCCAGTAAAACCACCCGTACCTCTGTCTCTTCCACTGGAACAGCATCTAGGCCAAATCCGGATAGAATCTTACTTTCGGGTGTTGGCATGTGGCGCACGTGCTCAAGATCCAGGAGAATGCGGCAGCGCCAACCTGCAGATTTCATGGCAGCCAACTCCTCTTCCAGACTACTGCGCATGCCAAACCTCTTGAAGATCTCCGCGTGAACCTCATCATCAGGGTAGTAGCTGATGTGGGTGACAAGAAATCTGCCGGAGGCAATCCGTCTCAACTCCTGAAGCAACGGACCTGCATCGAGAATGTTCGCTAAGCCAAAGTGAGTTGTGATTGTTGAAATGGACCCTATCTTGAAGGGGGTCTGGCGCGCGTCAAAGGCCAGCAAGCTCAGGGGATCCATCATCCCGTGAAAAGTGAACCAGTCTCGGTTCCTGCGTAGAACCCGTGGGCTTATATCGCTGCCAACCAACTGGCCACCCCTTTGACTCATGGTCTCGGCCAAACGACGCAGCAGCCCTCCCTCTCCGCTGGCAATGTCGACCACCAAACCGCCCTCGCTGACAGCGACTTCAGCTGCAAGGGAGGTTACATGACGCCCGCCGCGCTTCGTTAAATTCTGAAGTGTAGATGTCGTCCCACTCAATGCAGTCAGCAACGCTGGCTGCTGCGGCAAGATCGCCAGTCTCCTCAAGATACTTGGCCCGCCACCATCGATCAACGGACTTCAGGTTTTCCAGAGGGGTATGAAGCAAACCTGATCTTAACTCTGGGTTCTCCTCAAGGAGTCCCACCAGAGCCCCATGGGTCTCTTCCCACATATCCCTCCGGGCTGCATCATCTACAAGGAAAACACCGATGCCTTCTCGGACAGGGTAGTTCGAGGAACAACCTGCACAGGTAGCGTCGGCAGATAGCAGTCTTGATCCTTCCTCAGATTCGCCTTCCGCCCAATCCAACCGCCCGCCGCACTTTGGACACTGCAGGATATCAATTAGAGCTCTGTGCACTGGTAGTCCTCCCTACATTTGAACTTCCTTCCATGGTACTCTCTGCTGAGAATGCTCATGATCAGATCACTCTCCCAGCGGCCGTCAATGAGGCTGCCCTCGCGTTCAACGCCCTCTGGAACAAAACCGCACTTCAAGTAGCATCGGATCGCCCGTTTGTTGAAGTTGAGAACCCGAAGGTCAATTCGGTGCAGATCAAGACCTTCGAAACCATACCTGAGAACCAGCATAACGGCTTCGGTACCATATCCCTTGTCCCAACACCCGGGATCATGGATTCCAAGAGACATGCGCGCCCTCCGGTTCTGCAGGTCAATTGCCGCCAGCCGCACTACTCCAATGTAGTGGCCGTCGACCTCTATTGCGAACTCGTGCGTGTCACCGCTAGCGGCAGTTTTAGCCAGCCATCGAACCTGCGCCTCACGCGATGGCTGCCGACGCTCTGCCCTATGGCCACCGCCTACGGCATGAATGAAGTCGGGGTGGCCCAGAAGCCGGAGCCTGGCTTCGATATCTTCTTTTCGGGGTGGGCGAATGATGACCCTGTCCCCCTTGAGGGTTGGCAGCTTGACCATAGACGGTTACATGTCACCTCAATTCTGCGAGAGTCTGAATGAGGCTGTGGCCACTAGTCCGGAAACTATAAATGCGGCAACGAGAGTCGGTAGCATTTCTAGACTAAAGACCGACAGCGCCAGCAGGTTGAGGAGTAGTCCCAGCCCTACCAGGATGGGTACCAGGCCCTTAAGTGCAGATCGCCGGTACAGCCAGATAGCCATGCCAGGAACCAGGACAATCGCCGCACCCGCTGCAACAGCCAGTAGGAGGTTGAGGAAGGCTTCTTGAACGTCTTTCACAGACAGATGCAGATCCCCTTCAGGCAATCCTTCAAACCTCTCTTCATAGACGCCAGGGGCCTTCTCGTCCAAATGTGGCTCGGTCGCGACCTGGAAGCCGTCTGGCACCACCACACGGATGGTGAGGTCTCTGAAGAATGCCCACCGCTTCGCCGGCGATAGCAGATAGGTATAATGAAGGATGGGGGCGCTCCAACTACGAAGGTTCTCAAATCCCGAGGGCTCCTGGCGGTACTTCACAACAAGCTTCCCCTGGGAATGAGCTTGCACTGATACACTGAAGAGTACATACTTTCGATCCACATTAGCCACCTGTGTAACGGCAATTTCTCCCGTCTCCGGATTCAGCCAATGCATCTGTAGCCTCCCGATGTCGATGAACGCCCCCTCATCGAGGCGGGCCGGATGAGTCCTGGTTTCGATCTCATTCCCGTTCCAGAAAGCCATCAACTTGCTGTCGTGATATGCGCGGTTTGTCCCGCTGGTAGTGTAGAAGAAGGCTACCTCAAGGGTTTCGTCAAAGTCTGAGGGGTTCTCCAGAGTGTACTCAGCGGTGACAAAGGGGGCGCAGAAGGGCTTGTCGCGGGCCTCACGGAAATCAAAGGTCAGGGTTTCAGAGAGTACCCCGGTTCTGGCCTCTTCACCAGGCAAGACAATGCCTCCTGGCTCAAGAGTCATCTCAGCCGGATAACCATTGGCAGAAGCTACACCAACCCAACCAAAGACCAGTAGGGTCGTCAGCATAAGAAGATGAGACACACGCACAAGACAGACCTCCCTAGTGACTATGACTAGAGCAGCCTAGGGGGGTTACCCCTCCCCTGTCTGACCTGGGGCTGCTGCCGATGGTGCTGGCTCAATGGCAGGAGAGCTTCTCACCAGCTGACATAGGTAGGGCTCTCCACTCTGGGCTCTGCAGACAAGAAGCTCGAGAACCCCGTTGACATCGTAAAGGGCCCTGTGCGCCCTGGCCACTTCAACCCCATTAGCGGCCAGCAGGTTCTGGAGCCCCTTGGACCGGTAACCCTCCTTACGCCAGTTTATGCCGTTCATCGTGCAGTACCACGGCTTTTCGGCAGCATGGGCAAAGAGCCGCGTCACAAAGGCGTAGTCAAAGGTAGCGTTGTGGGCAATTAGTAGCTGGGCCCTAGCCAGCATGGTGGAGACTCTTTCTGAGTCCAGGGCCTTGCCGCGAACCTGCTCATCCCCAATCCCGTGAACCCTTGCTGCTCCGGGACTGATGGGCTTTGACGGCTCCTGGAGCCCGACATAGGTATCGATGACCTCAATGATCTCCCCGTGGCTTGGGCTGAATGAGAAGAGAACAAGGGATAACTCCACAACATCGTCACGGTATCTGTCAAGGCCCGTAGTCTCTACATCAATCAGTCCCGCCACCAGCAAGTCTGGCACCAGTCTCTCAGTTGGTTTCACAGCCGCAACCCTCCCTACCCTTGTCTTGGCTACAGTACCCATTTTCCCCAACTGCGCCAAGAAGTCCTTTTGGTGTTTGAGACAGAGGGGTTGCGATTATCGGGTGGAGGGGAGCAGGGATGGCCCCATCGAAAAAGAAAATGATAGAAGCGCTCCAGTGAACATGACGCTGATAGCTGGTGTTGCAAGAGGCACCGCTCCGCCCGGAGGTTGTTACATGCCCACGAAACTAATTCCGCGCCGAACTCTGATTGTGACGATTATCGGGGCCCTGCTCCTCATCTACACAGCGGCTGAGCCCTTCTGGGTGGAGGTGGCCGAATACACCATATCAGACCCAGATATCCCCGAGTCTTTTAATGGGGTCACCATTGCGCTTATCGCCGATGTTCACCACGGCCCTTTTTTCTCCCAGGAGCGATTGGCTCGCTTTGTGGAGCGGGTCAATTCCCTTGAGCCCGACCTGGTGGCTCTGGCAGGGGACTATGTGCACCGAAGCCCCATCTACATCGAACCAGCCTTTGCGGAACTGGCCAAGCTTCGAGCACCCCTTGGACTCTTCGGGGTGCTGGGCAATCACGACCACTGGGAGAGCGCTACCCTGACCCGGGAGCAGATGCAGTATGCAGGGATTATTCTTCTCGACAACCGGGCCCAGTGGGTTGAGCTAGGAGGCGAGCGCATCAGAATTGGAGGGGTCGGTGACTTCATTACAGATGCCCAGGACCTGGAGCCAACCATCACAGCAGTAGCTGCCACTGATTTCACTGTGCTGCTATCTCACAACCCCGACTACGTAGAAGAGATCGCCGCAGCTGCTGCGGAGAAAGTGGACCTTGTTCTGTGTGGTCACACCCACGGTGGACAGGTAACCCTCTTTGGGCAGTGGGCGCCCCTGGTTCCCTCTCAGTATGGCCAGAGATACCGGACCGGCCTGGTTGGCGTCAGGGGTATGACGACAATCATCAGTAATGGTGTGGGAACCATTACGCCCCCTTTGAGGTTCTTTGCCCGACCTCAGTTGGTATTGATACGGTTGGTCAAGTCGGAGTGACCTGGGCGATCTGTAGCTCCTAGCAGCCTCTGGCAGCCCCTACTCCGGGGACTCTGCCACATAGTGCTCAATAGCATCATCCATGTTCCACCAGCGGAAGGGCTCGCTGCCTTGCTCTGCCCTGGCCATCAACACGACCGCAGCCTCCCGGGCGGCGACAATGACCTCAGATGAATAGCCATAGGCCGCCCCGTTGTCCTCGAACTCATCTTCATCGACAACACAGGGGGCCTCGCCGGGCTCCATGATGACATCGAGATCAAGGTCAACCCACTCCAGGGCGCCCTGCACCCTCTTTATTGGCAGATCTACCGGCAGCGCCACGTTGCAGTAGACCCCTCTGGGGGATCCATCTGCGTGAAAGTCAAGCATGGCATTGTACCACTGGCCAGCCTCGAAGACCGCCAGCGAGTAGTAGTCAATCTGGACGCGCAGGTTCTTTGTGTGATGGATAAACACCGTTCCAGGATGAGTCAAGACTACAACCCTCTGGGCACTTTCGAGCAGCAGCTCCGCCTTCCACTCCACATGCGGCCTGCCGTCATACTTAAGGGCGCGGATTGTGATGGTGTTCAAGGACGATCCCTCCCGTGGTCCTCCAGTGGTCGTGCTGTGGTCTCCTGCGGTTCATCTGATGTCCACTAGTCCATCGGCGACCGTGTTTTACAGCGCAGTCGACCTTCTACAGACATCCACGAACTCCCTGCCATCTCAAGGAATTCCCGAGCTCTGTGCCGAATACAAACACGATTTGGATAACCTAGCATGGCCTACTAAGCAGGGACGTCACCATGACATTGGCTCCAGGAGAGGTGAACCCCATGTCTACAGCGGCGCAGCTTGCCCGATTTGTCCAGGAGGAGCTTAAGAAGGTAGCAGACCCCGAGAAGGCCCCGCAGATGCAGGCCTACCTCAAGACTGACATGCCCATGTATGGTGTTCAGAAGCCTGACCGGGTGCCCATCTATCGTGAGATGAAGGCCAGATTCACACCGCGCAACCAGGTTGAGTACGAGGAGAGGGTTCTGGCCCTATGGGCCCTACCCCACCGGGAGGAGAAGTACGCGGGCATTACCTATGCCTGCCAGCACAGAGACTTCCAAACCACCACCTCTGTCCCCCTCTACGAACGCCTGATCCGAGAGGGTGCCTGGTGGGACTTTGTCGATACGATAGCCATCGACCTCGTCGGCCAGGTCTTCCTGACAGAGCGCGCTGCCATGAATCCTGTTATCGATGGGTATGTTACAGACGACAACATGTGGATCCGCCGCACAGCCCTCATCGCCCACAACAAACACAAGGGTCAAACAGACGAGGAGCGGCTCTTTGATCATTGTCTTCGCCTGGCGCCGGAAAAGGAGTTCTTCATCCGCAAGGCCATCGGCTGGGCGCTCCGGGAATACAGTAAGACAGCCCCAGGGGTTGTCCGAGGCTTCCTTCAGGAGAACAGAGACCAGCTCTCCGGCCTCAGCTATCGCGAGGGCGCCAAACACCTGGTGCGAGCTGGAGACATGGAGAAGGGTTCCTGAGTAGTGGCTGGGCCCAGGGGCTCAAATCGGATAACGTTGGGGAGATAAAACAAAATGCATAGCATACTATCAGTTCTAATGAAGGGCCTTGAGCCCACTACAGACATAGAAGAGGGTGTTGTGAACCTCCTGAACAAGCACGGCCTGCCTGAGATTGCAGGTCACTGTGTTGATGTCGGTGAGGAGGCAGAGCGGCTGGCTCAAGTCTTTGAGGTTTCCCCGCTATCCGCCAAAACCGCCGGTCTCCTCCATGATATCGGTGCCGTCATTCCCAACGACCAGCGGGTAACAATAGCCGACGAGCTAGGCATCGAGGTCCTCCCCGAAGAGGAGAGATTTCCCCTGATCCTGCATCAGAAGCTCTCGAGGGTGATGGCCCGGGAGCTCTTCAGGATAGAGGATGATGAGATTCTGAGCGCCATTGAGTGTCACACAACCCTGCGGCCAGGGGCCACAGCCCTTGACAAGATTGTCTTTATCGCTGACAAGCTGAAATGGGATCAGAACGCGGTCCCCCCATATATGGAAAGGGTTAAGAAGGGCTTAGAGATCTCTTTAGACCGCGGTGTGTTTGACTTTCTAAGCCACATGTGGGAGCGAAGAGATGAGCTCGCTGTTGTCCACCCCTGGTTGTCCCAGGCCTATCATGAGGTCAACTACCCCGGACTGAAGTCCGAGGCTTGCAGGAGCCTCTAGTTGACCAGCCTAAGCCTTGAGATAGAGGCTACGTTAGCAGTAGAGCTTAGACGCCTTACCCGGAATGTCCGGATAGGTGACCTACCCTGGGGTGCCCCCTCAGCTCCAGGCTCTAGAACTCCCTGGTTAAACAGTCCTGAGAGGGTAGGGACAGTGCCTTGGAGATGCGCTGGCTGCTAACATTGGCGAGAGGGACCTAACTCCGAGAGGAGGTAGACTCTATGTTAGTCTACGTTATCAACAAGCACGGTAAACCGTTAATGCCCTGCAAACCAAAGAAGGCAAAGAGGCTGCTGCAAGAGGGCAGAGCGAAGGTCGTGAGGCGCACGCCCTTTACGGTCCAACTGCTTTACGGGTCGAGCGGTTACAGACAACGCGTCAGGGTCGGAGTTGACACGGGAGCCAAGTACGTGGGGGTTGCCGCTGTTCGAACAGACGAGAAAGGAAGAGCAAAGAATACTCTGCTGCAAGGCGAGTGTCATTTGCGAGCAGATATTCGCGGCAAGATGGACCGGCGCAGGGCCTATCGCAGAGCAAGACGTGGCCGGAAGACGAGGTACCGGAAGCCAAGATTTGATAACAGGCGGCGATGGGAAGGATGGTTGGCCCCCAGCATTCAGTCACGGGTTGACGGCACGCTGAAGGTAATGGAGTTGCTTCGCCAGTTGCTCCCGGTTGCTTCAGTAGAAGTGGAGACCGCGCAATTTGACACGGCAGCGATGGCAAGAGGAGTCTTGCGACTGAGGCCCTGGCAGTACCAACGGGGCGAGCAGTACCAGTTTGAAAACGTCAAATCATACGTTCGACATCGAGATGGATATCAGTGTCGCCAGTGCAAGGCTAAAGGTCGTCCGTTGGCGGTTCACCACCTACGACAAAGAGCTGATGGCGGAACAAACCGTCCCGCTAACCTGATCACGCTATGTGAAGAGTGCCACGATCGGGTCCATACGGGCGGAATCAAGCTGACTGCGGTTCCTGGAAGAACGAATCTCCGGTATGCCGCGCACACCCAGGCAGGAAAGACGGCGCTTATGACAGCCCTACGGGAACAACTCCCGACCTCTGAGACGACAGGCGCCGTGACCAAAGTCGATCGACTTGAGATGGGACTATCGAAAACTCATGCCAACGATGCGCTGGCCATAGCGGCTACAGGGGTACCCGTCGAACCCGTGGACACCCAGTTCTTTATGCGCTGTGTCCCAAAGGGAAACTACCGGCTGTTCAAAGGTGCTCGCAGCCATATTCGCAATCAAAGCGCCCGCGAGCTATTTGGCTTCCGGCGCCTGGACAAAGTATGCTTGCCCGGTGGTCAAGAAGGGTTCGTCAAAGGCAAACGGTCCTCTGGTTACTTCAATGTGAGCACGCTTGACGGCACTGTGATCAGCGCGTCGATTTCGTACAAGAGATTGCGTTTATTAGAGAAACAAACATCTCTACTTGTTGAGAGGAGGCAGGCCGTTTCCTCCCCGGACTGAAGTCCGGGGTTTCCACGGCCACGTATCTATGAAGGTCAACCATTCTCCTTCCAGGCGGTAATGCGTTCTATGATGGTCTGTAGTTGAGAAACGACACCTTCGTACCTGACGAGCCCGACCTCAACAGAGCTCTCCTTGAAACTGTGAGGGGTAATCCACAGAAAGGCAGTGCATTCTGACTTTGCCTCTGTAATGCCCTTCATTATCTGCGGTGTGAACTCTCCGCCAATGGCATATTCTTCACTGGCCACAACAACTGTGGCCCAGAACTGGTTTTGGTTCCGGTTCAGCAGTCTCCAGAGTCCCTGTAGGCGTTCAAACAGGGCCATCCACAGGGCAGGTGGAGTACCGCCATAGGTAGGAACGACCAGTATCACAACATCCGCCCCGTAGACTTCGCGCCAGATTGACTCCACATCATCGGACATTGCACAGGGTTCATGAGGGGCCTTCAAACACTCATAGGTACAGCCCTGGCAGGGACTTATCTTGCGGCTGGCAAGCTCTATCAACGACTTGCCGGAAGTCAGTTCGTCAGGGAGCGTATCCAGGATCCACTGGGCGATCTCGGCGCAGTTACCACCGGTTCGCGCTCCACCAGCAACAGCCACGCAGTTCAGCACGGCAGAATCTCCTCTCCACACCTAGCAATATCCACAACACTGTCTAGTACTTGGACATCGCCCGCGAGCCCTCCTCTCCGCCCCAACTCTCCAAAGGGACTTTTCACCTATATGCCGAATAAATCACTGACAAAGATCAGCACACGGGATTCTAGGAAGGCCCGGAAGATCAGGGGATCAGGAGAATTCCGTGAGTTACCAGGATTGGGAGGATCAATAGGCAGCATGGATCAGCGTATGTTCAAAGATGTCCTTGATAGCCTCTGTGTAGGGGTCTACATGGTTGACAGGGACAAGAAGATAACCTACTGGAACCGGGCCGCCACCGAGATCTCTGGCTTCTCCCCAGAAGAGGTTAGAGGCCAGCGCTGCTCCGATGGTATCCTGGTTCATATCGATAGGGCAGGTATGGACCTCTGCCAGTTTGCCTGTCCCTTAGAGAGGGCGCTTTCTAAAGGCAGGCAGTTAAAGGACGAGGTTTACCTCCGCCACAAGGACGGCCACCGGATCCCTGTCAGTGTCTGCATAGCGCCCCTGATCGACGCCGACGGCCAGGTCATCGGCTGCTCCCAGGCCTTTAATCGCAACACCCCCAGGGATGAAACCCTTGCCCGCCTGGAACGGCTGGAGGAAGAGGCACTACGCGACTCCCTCACCGGTCTAGCCAACCGCCGCCACACGGAACAGCGCATTGAAATCAAGCTTGGGGAACTCCTGGAGCGAGGCTGGTCCTTTGGGGTCCTCTTTATTGACATTGACGACTTCAAGGCAGTTAACGATACCTACGGTCACGACATCGGCGACAGGGTTCTCAAGATGCTTGCCGCAACCCTCAGGGACAATACCCGCGCTGATGACCTGGTGGGTCGGTGGGGCGGCGAGGAACTCATCGTTCTACTGGCCGATGTCACCGAGCGCTCCGTAACCAACATAGCCGAGAAGCTTCGCTACCTGGTGGAGCAGTCTGTCGTCTTTGTTGACGACTCCCGCCAGATCCGGGTCACCATCTCCATCGGGGCAGCCCTGGCCGAGAGGTCAGACACCGTCAACACGCTGATGGAGAGGGCCGACAGGCTCATGTACCGCAGTAAGGGCCTGGGGAAGAACCGGGTCAGTGTCGGATAGCCAACTCGAATCATGAGGCTGTTTGGGCCTTGTGCCCTGATACAGCAAGGCGCCGGCTCTACAGGCCGGCGCCCGCTTTTATCCACCCCTATGTTCTATGTCACATGTCTTATCTCACATGCCACATGCCACATGTCACATGTCCTATTTACACGTTTTGCTTCAGCCCTCTGTTCTGTTACCTCTCAACAACCAGGTGCTGGTTGGCGCCGTCGTCGGTGGTGGTGATGACCAGGATGTCCCTGTCGCCGCCAGGTGCCGCCAGGGCCTCGCCCGGGGCAATGCTGACGGTGGGGGCTTCGAAGCTGAGGCCGTTATCAGCGGTATCCACCGTGATCCAGCCCTTCATGTTAACGTCAACGGCGGAGGAATCCCTACCGTAGGACTGCACGAGGTACTGGAAGCTGCCCTCGGGAGCCACCCAGCTCAATGGTATCGGCAGGCCCATGGTGCTGGTGTTCCAGGAGCCGCCAACATCGATGAAATAGGCCGGGCGCAGCCTTCCTGCATCCAGGTCGTAACCAACACTGATCTGGATCCCGATGGGGTCAAGGCCATAGAACGCGTGCCAGTCATAGTTAAAGACGATCCAGTCGGGGGCCCCGTCGAAGTCGTTGTCGATGAAGACATCGAACTCCACGGTGTTGGGTGTGGCCCAGGGCCCCTGGGTAGCCACAGCGAACTCAGCGACGCCGCCGATGACGCGGGCGCCCACGGCCTTCAGGTCATACTCGTCGGGGATCGCCCGGTCCACCGGATCGGGACTGTCAAACCGGAAGAAGTCGGTCTGGGAGGCCATAACCCCGGCATTTGCCAGGAGAGCCTCTCCCACTTCCTCTTCCAGTTCCACGGCGCTGGCCTTCTGGACCACGACCTGGTAGGGAACGCGCAGCGTCTCGCCGGCCCCACTCAACAGGACATAGCCGTCGAACTCGTAAAACCCGACCCTATCGTGCAGGGCGGCGGCATTGATACTGAAGAGAACCTCCAGCTCCGCCTCTTCATCGGCGCCCAGGGTCAGGCTACCCGGCAGTGTGACGCTGACGGGCCCGGTGGCTGTGCCGTGGCGGTTTACCCAGCTGAGGGAGTACTGGACGGGCTCCGAGCCCTTGTTCTTGACTTCCAGTTCACAGCTGCGGGTGGTGATCCCTTCGTCCACCGCCACGTACCCCAGGCCCAGGGCCTGGGGCATGAACACTGTGCCTGTCTCAGCTGTCACATCGACCCGGACCCGTCCCGCTCCCTGCCGGGACAGCGGATAGACGGCCCCAGCCAGATCTTGGATTGGAGTGGCGGTGTTCATGATCAGTGACTTGATGTCAGCGGGACGCCAGTTAGGGTGTAGCTGCCTCAGCAGAGCGGCCACGCCGGCAACATGGGGCGCCGCCATTGAGGTGCCGCTCATCATGACACCACCGTCACCGCTGCCGAAGGCCGCCGACCGGATGTCCATCCCGGGAGCGGAGACCTCGGGCTTGAAGGCGGTGTCCGGGCGGCCCGGGCCCTTTGAGCTAAACCCGGTTATTGTGTCGGCCAGATGGGGCTTGGCGATGATCATGTCCGCCGATAGCGTCACATTGACGGCACCACCGGCAAGGGCAGACTTCATCGTGTTTCCGGTGTCCAGGCTAACCATGACGCCTGGGATATCTACACCAGTGCCCCCCATTGTGATGGGGTCGCCCGCCACGTTGTTGGCGACAATGGCCGCAATGGCCCCTGCCGCCTTGGCGTTGGTCAGTTTCAGGGTAAAGGCAGCTTCCCCCCGGTCGATCAGGGCAATCTTCCCGGCGGGGAAGCCTTCAAACTCGCTCATTGAGTTACCCAGGCCCACATAGAAGATGTCCTCTGTGACGGGGCCGGTCTCTGACAGCGGGGTGGTTATGGCCCCTTCCACCGCCTCGTAACGACGGGCAATGCTGGCCGGGCTGTTGATCTGGATGGCCCCAACGATAATGCCATCGTCAATAGATGCGGCAACGCTGATGGCCAGCGGGGCAACGGCCGGCGATCCGGTGATATAGGGGATATTTCCGGAGTTGCCAGCGGAGGCCACCACCACAATCCCAGCCTTGACGGCGTTATCAGACGCCACCGCCGAGGGATCGTCCTTGTGGCCGTAGGGGGAACCAAGGGACATGTTCACAACATCCACATGGTCTGAAATGTCACCATCACCATTGGGGTCCATTGCCATCTCAAGGGCCTGGACGGTAACGCCTGTTGACCCGGAGCGGCCGAAGACCTTCAGCGCGTAGAGGGAGACATCGGGGGCAACCCCGGGGCCTATCTTACCTTCAACCCCGAAACCGCCGATGGTTCCAGCGACATGGGTCCCATGGCTATGCTCGTCAAGGGGGTCAGGATCAGGATTGGGAATTCTCTTGGCTGGATCCCCAGAACGGGCGTTGTAGTCCGTACCCACTAGATCCCAGCCGCCGACAACCTTGGTCGTTGGGAAGGACCCGGGTTCCACGACATTGGGATCGTTGGCTGCGTAGGCATCAGCGGTGCCAGGGCCGCCAAAGGCGGCGTGAGTGTAGTCGATACCGGTGTCAATGACGGCCACGGTGATGCCGTGGCCCGTGACGGACAGTCCACCTGCGGTCTTCTCCCATACCTCCGGCGCGCCGATGAAGGGCACGCTGCTCTCGTTGGTGATCTCAATGGGATGAACGGCGTGGATCGCCGTCACGTTGGGGGCCTGTGCCAGCTGCAGAAGAGAGCCCCTCCTGACCTGGACAAAGAGGCCGTTGTAGGCCTTCTCGAAGCTGGCGATCACAGTGCCGCCAGCGGCGAGGACCTGGGAGCGCGCATCAGCCTTCTCCTGGATCAACCTGGCCTGGAGACCTCTCTGATCATCTCCAGTGAAGGGCTGTCCACTGGCCTTTGCTTCGGCATAGGCCTCTGAGGCAGAATCACTCTTGAACTCGATGATTACCTCGACAAGTCCGTCCACGTCGGCACCCTTGGGAATTAAACTTAAGTCGATGGACGCGCCATCTGGTGCATCGGGCGCGCTGACGGGGGTAAAGCTCCCCGAAGTAGCGGAGGCGACTACTGGTATGAATAGGGTACCAACAATGAACAGGGCAAGTAGACCTGATACTGCGAGGGTTCTGAACCACATTCGCGTTGGACGCATAACCTCAACCTCCTAATTAGTAGTAATAAAGGATTCTAGCAGAGGGTGAGGTATTACCTGCAGTTGGAAGAGGGAATCGTAGGCCAGAATCCGCCCCATTAATTGAGGTTTTGAGAGGGTTCGACATTCTATTTCCAGAGCTGTGGGATTTCAACGTCCTTGAAGTAGTGGTGGATGATCTCCTCGCCGCCCATGCCCTGCTTCGCCAGCTCCCGCGACCCCTTCTGGTCAAAGCCTACGCCGTGGCCGTAGCCGCGGCCGAAGAAGGTGACGCTGTCCTCTGACATTTCAATCCGGGTAATCAGAGTCGACTTGATCAGGGCGCGATCAATGCCGTTGCGGAGGTCAACGCCATGAATTGTGGCGTTGCCGATCTCGATCTTGGTGGCCCGGCCCGATGACCCCTTCTCCAAGATCTTGACGGTATCCACTGGACCGGCCTCATCCCAGCCAGCCAATTGGCGCAGCTTATCTTTGGAGACCTCGGCCTCCCACTCCACCTGGGTACAGGGGGACTCGACCACCTTGATGTAGGGGGGCTGGATGTTGGTGGGGAAGCTCTCCTCATAGGATGCGGTGGCGCCGCCGCTGCAGCTGGAGTAAAAGGCCCGGATAGGGCGGTCACCGTAGGTGATGATCTTGCCGCGGGTGTTGCGCACCGCCTCCCTCACAAGGTCGTTCACCCACTGGGGCCGGTAGTGGGGTGAGTGTTTGGGGGAGTCGCAGACATCGGTGCCATGGATCTCCCTGGCCTTCCCGCCCTCCATGAGGACGTTCATCAATGCAGTCCGGGTCGCCAGGGCCTGGGCTTCGGTGGCGGCTAGCGGAGAGGCATATCCAATCTCAACGGCCACAACCCCTGCCACATACTCCTCCAGGGGAAGCCACACCGTCTCCCCAGTCTCGTGGATGTGCATGGAGATGACGGGCTCCTCCCGGTACTTAACGGCCAGGGCAGGATCAATGCCAGCCGGGGGAGTCGGACTGGGGTCCCCGTCAATCACCGGGTCAGGCGCAGGCAAGGCCCTCAAGTCAAGGAAGGGGTCAGGCCCATCACCCAGCAATGGCGCAAGCCATGGGCCGCTCCCAACCTGCAGTTGTGGCCCAGGATCCGGCTGTTCCGTGGTTGGGCTGGTAAGGGCGTTCAGGGCCTGGTAAGCCCCGGGCGTCAGCACCAGCGCCAAAGTCAGAACCAGGACCAGTGCCAGCAGCGCCGCTGGACCTGGCAACCTGGGGTTAGTTGTCCATCTGCTCCAAGGCATGACTTTCCTCCTTGGAGTGAATCTTCGCCGCTATCAGCAAACCTCCTGCTAGAAGGGCCTTTCGTCCTGCGTTTCCCGCTCAAGCTGTTGCCTCTGCCAGTCATAGTCTACCGTTGGGTGGAAACGCTCTGGGTTTCTCAGAGCCCAGATCTGCTTGCGGATGAGGTAGCTATCGGGTTCGTACCTCAGGGCTTCCTGCCAGGCCTCGATGGCCTTCTGGGTGTTGCCCTTGACCAGAAACTCCTGACCCAGGTTATAGAGGGCCTTGGCGGCCTGGCGTAGGGCCTTGCCCAGCTCGCCCTCTTCTTCTGCCGCCGTGACCGCCTCAGCGCTCTGCCCCACCTGGATCGCCTCTTTAAGCCCTTCAATCTGGTTCTTGTCCTCCACGTTACAATGACTAAACTCCGCCCAGAGCAGCCTGCCACCTTCATCGAGGAGAACTCCGTTGGGTATGGCCTTGAAGCCAAAGATTTCCGCAAGGGTGTTGTCGGCGTCGAGAAGAACAGGATACTCGACTCCATATTCCTCTACATACCTGAGGGCCCTCGCGCCCGTTCCGGCCTCAACGGCCACAGCGGCGAAGGCCAACTCCTCTTCATCGGCTTTCATCTCATCGATAAATCGCTGCCACCCGGGCAGCTGCGCCCTGCACCCTCACCAGGAGCCCCACATGAACAGGAAAACCTTCTTGGCGCCGTGACCATCTGACTCCCAGCGCCCGTCCTGGTTCAAGTAAGGTAACTGGAAGCTGGGAACCTTTTCCCCAATCCTGATTATCGACATGCAACGAACTCTCCTTTCAGCCCACTTGCCTACTGGCTTAGCTGCTTTCAGAATCCTCAGGGCCGTGAGACTTCAGAAACCTGTCCGGGTCTTTCTCAAACATCGTCTTGCAGTTCGGGCAGCAGAAGTAGTATGTCCGCCCCTTGTATTCGGCGAAGGCGGTAGCGGAGTCCGTCTCCACCTTAGCCCCACAGACGGTGTCAATGACTTTGACCATTATCATATCCTCCTTCATTTGGCAGCCTGTCAATCTATCCTGTTGGCGGCCTGTTAATCTATCCTGTGTCCCTCACTATGATAACAGGAAAATGTAGACCACCTGTGAAGGCGGCGTGGGATTTTAGTGTTTTGTGAAACTGGAGGAGCTTAAGACAACGGATACGCTGGGCTGGATGGTCGCGTTTCCTTGCCGTAGGCATAAGCCGCCCTCACCTGAGCCACTACTAAGGTGAATGTGACTGAATCTGAGAGGTGAGCATATGAGCAGAGTTTTCAGAATCGCGATTATTGTCGTCCTTGTGGTAGTGGCTGGAGGGCTGCTCTTCCTGTTCTTCCCGCCATTCCAAGCGCGCCTGCAGCCTGAGCCGCGTCCCGGCGGCGACCCAGTGGAACAGTCCCTGTCGGAACGGGGCCGGGAGATCTTCAGGCATGACACCTTTGGCAGCGAGAACTACTTTACCGATACCCTTAAGCTTCCATTCACCACCCTCCTCAACACGCCGGCAACGATGAGAGAGAGGACCCTGGGGGTGATGACTGACGAAGACGGCAAGATAGTTGGGGTTGAGGAAGTAAAGGGTGATGACGGGATAACCCGTTGGGGCGTAACCTGCGCCCTCTGCCACAGTGTCGTCGATGAAGAGGGGATCAGGCAGGACGGTATCCCCAACATGAGGCTCAATGTCGGGGCCATCCTTGCCCTCTCACCGGAGATAGACGAGGATACCCGTTCCACCCTCCTGGGCTGGGGCCCAGGAAGGTTTGACTTTACGTTCATGCACGAGGCCGATGACGGGGTCAATAACCCCACCACCATCCAGCCCGCCTTCGGCACCAAGGAGATGAAGTTCTTTGACTGGGACGGCTTCTTCACCAACAACGAGGACCGTAACTACTATGTGGCGGAGTTTGCGATGCACGGCAACGGCGAGTTCGATGTCCCCGCCGATTGGGATGTTGAGAATGAGGACGCTGGCGACGGTGTTGACCTGATTGGACCAAAGATGCCAACCCTTCAGGCCTACCTTGACATCCTCGAGGCCCCAACACCGCCGCCAGGGAACATGGTAGACCCCGAGGCAGTGGCGCGGGGGAAGATGCTCTTTGAGGGCCAAGCAGGCTGCGCCGAGTGCCACACCCCGCCCCAATTTAGCAACAACAAGCTTGTGTCACCGGAGATCACCGGCACAGACCCCACCAGGGCAAATTCGCCTCTCTTCCAAACCGGTGTCTACAAGGTGCCCTCGCTATTGGGTGTCTGGGCCACAGCCCCCTACTTCCATGACGGCAGCGCCCAGTCGCTGACCGATGTCATATCTCACTATAATAGCCAGTTCAAGCTCAATCTGTCTGAAGACGAACTGGGAGACCTGCGGGCCTTCCTGGGGACTCTACCGCCACCCAAGCCGCCGGAGTAACGGGACAGAACAAGGGCCCGAGCAGTGTCAATGCTGGGGCCCTTTTTGGTGTCATTGTCTCAGATTATTATCCTTGTCTGGTCTAGTGGCTCCGTCGGTGGTCCGTGCCTGCCCCTCAAGCTTAGCGGAACGTAACCCGGGTAACTGTCAGAGCGGCGCTACCGCCTTCATCGGAGAAGTCCTCAGCAAGCCACCCAACCACCATCCTGAAGTCGCCAAAGTCCCCGATCTCCCAGGTAAATGTTACGGATTCGTCGCCTGTTATGGTTGCGTCATAGCTTACTGAGTAAGTGGCCACCTTGGCCCTGGTGTCTCCAAAGGTGCGGATCTCAACGTCACCAGTAACCGCTGACCAACCGCTGCCACTGGCTGCTGTGGTCAGGTTGGCAACCTCCAGGCCATCGGCAATCTCAAAGGCCAAGAATGCCCCCATCATGATCAAGCCAGACCAGCTGGACGCTGTCTCTCCCTCATAAATAGTTCCGCCAAGATCGAGCTTGACGACCTCTCCATCATCGGTAGACCAGACGATAATCTGAGATTCCTCACCGGCGGGGTCTACTGTGTTAATGACCATCTTGTTGGCCTCATCTTCGCCGATCTTCTCGCGGCCGTCGTTGACAATCTCAAACTGAGTGAGGCCCTCTTCATCTGAGTCCAATTCGAAACTGAGGTAAGCCAGTTTCTGGGCGAAGGCCGTTAAGTCGGCAGGGGTAAACCATTCACCCTTCATGTCGTCCAGGTTGCCTCCGCCACCAGAACCAGTGCTGCCGGTGGGGCTTGGGGTGGGGGTGGGACTTGGGGTGGGAGTGCCTTCTGTACCGGTACCCGCGTCCCCAGTTTGCGGCTCTTCTCCCCCACCACAGCCGTAGGTGACTGGGAGCATCGCAACAACCAGAAGAACGGCAATCATGATCTTCAGTGTCTTTGATCCACGCATTTAGAGAACCTCCTCAGGCAAAAACCATCTAAGAATTCATCAGGTTCAAATCAACAACTGCGGCACAGTATTCACAGTCTAACTTTTAATATAGTGGAAATGAGGGCCATCCACTGTTCCCTCATTGCTAAAGATGTTAGGTTTATTGCTGTTGTTCGCGAACACCTCCGCAGGCAAACCTGGAAGAATGAGGCAGGGGCTGCGGTGAGACAGCCTTTCCCATGGCGTGGTACAATGAATCAAAGACACTGCCCAAACAGCGGTCTGAGGGAGCAGTCACGCCCCCAGAGATCCAGGAAAGGAGGCGGCCCATGTCCGCCAATCACATTAAGAAGAATGCGCGGCATCTTTTGATCTTAACAGTGGTTCTTTTGATGGTATTCTCATTAACCCTTGCCGGCTGCGGCAACAACACCGGTCAGAATGGTAATGATGATGACCCACCCCCTGACTATACCGTCGCCAACACCGCCCTGGAACGCTACCTCCCAGACGATAGCGGCTTTACCTGGCGCTACGATGGCTCCTACGAGTATGGCCATTCAATGACCCTTACCGCTAGTGACCGTAACGACGATGTCGCCACCTATCAGATAACCGGTGAGGTGGATGACCCCTCTGGCGGTGAGGCCGGTGGGCCAGAACGCTATGTCATTGACCTCCGCTACGTCGTTCAAGAAGGGAAACTCATCCAACAGCTTGACTCCGAGATGATGCGTGACACCCCCTACAAGGACCTGACCCTCCTCCAGCACCCCGTTGAAGAGGGCAGCACCTGGGAGCAGGAGGTAGTGGATGAGGACGGCAACAGCACTACAATTAAGGCCACCGTGGTCGAGGTCAACAACGAAGATTCCCTTCTAACCACCGTTCGCTATGAGGACCTGAATAGCCGCTACTACGAGGAACGCGTCTTCCAAGAGGGGGCGGGCGTGGTCCGCTTCACAAAGCTATACATGGATGACAAGGACACCGGTGACTTTGAGCTGTCTTACTGGCTCTTCCGGCCCGAGTCGGAGCTGACAGCCTTCTTCCCTCCCGTCGGTGAGGAACTCCGTTATCACGGGCTGGCGGAGTACGGACATGTGGCCCAGGTCACCTCCGTTGACACAAGCCCGGGTAGGGATACATACCTCGTTGAGGGGACCTTTGAGGACGGATCTGGGCTGGGAGGCACCTTTGAGGTCTCCTATGTCCATGACCTTCTCACCGGCTCTGTCACGGAGATAGTGATCAGCAACAGCAGGAAGGACAAGGCCGAGATCAACTCCCTCCTCCACGACCCAATCATCCTGCAGACGCCTCTGACCGACGGCGCCCAGTGGCAACAAGCCGTCACCATCAATGGCGCGGAGTACACGATGACGGCAACGATTACAGACACAGCAACCGTAGAGGTCAACGGCGAGAGCCGCCAGGAAGTAAGGGTCGAGTACCGGGTACCAGGGGTACCGGGCTACTATGATACGACCTACATCGAGAGGCGCACCTTTGTCCAGGGCCTGGGCATGACAGGCTTTTCCAGCCTGTTCAAGGAGGACATGATGTTCCCCCGCCCCGACAACCTCACCGTTGAAGAGTGGATCTCCCAGAACATGTTCGGCTACGGCCTCAATGCCAACATCACCCGAACCCAGGGGGCAATCCTGGAGATACTCCAGGACAAGGAGGTTCCATACCGCCTTGTCTACATTAAAGACCCAAACACCGCAGAGGGCCCGGACGCCTCGGATAGCCACGACAACACGTCTAGCCTGCGCCTGGTTGACCCTGTCAACGGTCAAGATTTGGACATAGCCAGCGGCCCCATGCTGGGCAGCGTCACCGTCAACCCCGCTCGCCCCGCCGTGGCCTACCTGGTTGGCGACGAGGACTCTGTTTCCGGTATGATCTCTATTGCCGATGATAACGGCGGAGAGGATATCCAGTTCACCGACAGCGCCGCCGCGGAAATGAGTTATCTGGCCTGGTCCCCAAATGGCCGCTTCCTGGTCCACGACGAGGGCACTGACGTCTGGCGCACCATCACGATATACGATCTTGATACCCGCGCCGCCTATCAGTTTGACAGGCCCGTGGGGAGCATTCTCTGGTCGCCGGACTCCACAAAGATCGCCTACACCGTTCCCGAAGAGGTTGATCCCCCAATAATGATTCACAGTGGAGAGTCCATCTCAATCGAGGTTCTCGATCTTACCGCTGTCTTCGGGGAGCCGACAGGTTCTCAGGGCACCCCCGTGGCCGTTGCCACGGGAACAACTGATTACATGAATAATGCCGTGGCCTGGAAAGACGGGAATACCCTGATCTTTGTGAGGGAAGGGGTTGCCGATAGCAGTCAGGCCTATTTCGGCTTTGACCTGATTACCGGCGCCACCACCAGCCTGGAGGATTACACTCCCCCAACGCAGACTGGCTCAAATGACTACAGGGCAAACCTACCGGATTCGCTCCGGAACAAGCCGGTGGTCTTCAGCCCCGCTGGTGAGTTTGGCCTGATCAGTATCAGGGAGAAGGGCCAGGCGCATTGGAGCCTTCAGCTCTGGATTAGTGGGAGTGACAATATTGTCGATCTGGGGCAAGGACGCAGCGCCTACTGGCTGTCACGATAGGACCTGCCAGGTATTGTAGTTATGTTCTCTGAGAAGGAAAACCCCTTTTCACGGGCGAAGACCTCAACAAGGCCAATCTCATTTGGAAAGGGGGTTAGCAAATGGAAGAGTTGTACCTTGAGATCTGTTTTCAGGAGCGAGAGGATACCCTCATTATCGATGTCCCTGAAGAGCATCTTGAACTGATCAAGGCATGGATAAGGAAACTGGCGGAGGGCGAGGAGGACAACCTGTTCCTGGATGTGGAGGACGACTTCTGTCTGTTCGTTAACGGTGATGAGGTAGCCTACGCCCACCTGTTCTTCGACGATGGAATGGACCTCTTCGATGACGACTTTGACTACGATGACGAGTTCCTGGTTTCCTCTGATGAGGAAGACGACCTGGAGCAATAGAGAAACCTCGCTCCAATAGCGCGCTCCAGCAGTTGTATGTACCAAGAAGAGCATACCAGCATAGCAGAGCCCGCCTCCTCTTGAGGCGGGCTTCTTGCTTCAGGACTGTCTACATTTGGGAATCCCCTTGGTGATTAGCGGACCTCGCCTTCCGGGTAGATTACTTATCGAGGAGGCGTCTAAAGAAATCGATACCATTGTGCGTGGCTCCATCGCCGGAGTTATCGGGTCCACCGTCTATTTTGTCGTTAGCTGACTTGTCTTTATAACCGGGATCCTGCCAACAACCCCAATCCATTACGCCGGGAAGCTACTGACGGCTCCCGGTACCCCTATCACAGTGACGTCATTGGTCATCGGTACCATCGGAATTATGATAGCGGGAGCCTTTGTGGGGGTACTGGTCAGCTTTCTGCTGAGAACCACCGGGCCCGACTTCGCCTGGCTCAAGGGCCTGGGGGTAGGGGCGGTTCTGTGGCCTGTTCATGTCTCCTTTCTGCCGGGCCTCTTTGGCCCGCGAGTCTTCTCAGCCCTGCCACCAGTAATGGTCATTGGCTCCCTGTTTCTATCACTTCTGTGGGGGCTGACAACCGGGCTGATCCTGCAGTTGCTAGTCAGAGAAGAACTCCGCCCGGAAGGGTAGGGTGAGGCCATGCGCATTCGCGGCATCTACATTGCACTGATAGTTATGGGAATAATAGCGGCGGCCGGAGCCACCTACTGGCTCCTGTCTACGCCCTTTGAGACCAGGCTCAAACCCGAACCTCGCCCCGGCCCTCCTGACAGGGAAGATCAGCCCCTGGCAGCCCAGGGCATGGAGATCTTCAGGCATGACACCTATGGCAATGAAGAGTACTTTACAGAAACCCTCAATTTACCCTTTGAAGTCCTGCTCAACACCCCAGCTGCCGCAGTGGAGCGCGCCTTCGGCATAATGACCGACAAGGATGACGCCCTTGTAGGCATTGAAGAGGTAGAAGCAGACGACGGTACCAAGCGTTGGGGCCCAGCGAGAGTCGACATTACCTTCCTCAGTGAGGTCAACGACAGTCTCAACAGCCCCACTTCGATCCAGGCGGCCTTTGGAACCAGGGACCTGAAGCTGTTCAACTGGGATGGGTTTTTTACAGATATTGAGGAGCGGAACTACTTTGAGGCGGAGTTCACCATGCACGGGAACGGCGAATTTGATATCCCAGAAGACTGGGATACCGTCAATGAAGACAAGGGCGACGGCGTGGATCTCATCGGGCCCAAGATGGCCCCCTTAAAGGCCTACCTGGACACCCTTGAGCCGCCACCTCCACCAGCTGACCTTGTGAACCAGGATGCCGCCGTCAGGGGTGAAGCGATCTTCATGGGCAAAGCTAGCTGCGGCCAATGTCACCCCCCTCCCCTCTATACAAACCATGAGCAGGTCGCCTCGGGCCAGTTGAACCTGAACGGACTGCGTTCCCGCTCCCCCATCTTAAATGTCCAGGGCTACAAGGTGCCGTCCCTGAGAGGGGTGTGGGCAACAGACCCCTATTTCCATGACGGCAGCGCCCGGTCCCTGCCAGCGGTCATTAGCCACTACAACAGGCGTTTTAATCTGAACCTCTCCGATGAAGAGCAGGAAGACCTGCGCGAGTTCCTGACCTCCCTGCGCTATGCATAGAGGTGCTCGCGGGTCAGGGGCAGCTCATTATTGGAACCCTTTGAGAACAACTGCTGATGGATGTTGAGACATTAGATTCCAGTTACTGCCAACGACTATTCTGAAGATTCCCCTCCTGTCAAACAGGCATTTGTTCGAGAACCGAGAAATAATGATAGATTGACGCCCAACTGATGCGCAAACCCAAGATCGCGTACCCACACTCAGCAGCAGGAGATGATAGATCCCATGAAACAAGCCGACGCCGCCGCACCTACTCCAGGGACAGCACCAGTCAAAACCCGGTTCTTCTACGGCTGGGTGATCGTGGCCGTAGCGGGATTGGGCCTCTTCTTTTCAGGGCCGGGCCAGACCTACTCGGTCTCGGCCTTCATCGACTCCTATATCGCGGAATACGGCTGGAGCCGCTCCCTGGTCTCGAGCTTCTACTCGATTGCAACCCTCATGGCCGGCCTGCTCCTCCCCTTCGTGGGGCGCATGGTGGACCGGGTTGGGCAGCGAGCGGTGTCAGTTGCCATCGGCACCATGCTGGGCCTGGCCTGTTTCTGGAATAGCGCCATCTCCGGCGCGGTGATGCTCTTTGCTGGCTTCTTTATGCTGCGCCTCTTCGGCCAGGGGTCAATGTCCCTCCTGCCCAGTACCCTGGTGCCCCAGTGGTTTATCAGTAAGAGAGGAAGGGCCCTCAGTTTTATGGCTGTGGGCGGTTTCATCAGCTCAGCCTTCTTCCCCCCTGCCAACGCCTGGCTCATCGCCAACTGGGGATGGCGGACGGCCTGGACTACGTGGGGCTTCGCTCTTCTGGTAATTTTTGTCCCCCTGTCTTACTTTCTCATTCGCAACAAACCTGAAGACATTGGCCTCCTGCCTGATGGGGTCTGTGAAGACACTGCGGTGAAGCCTACGGACACCGGCCCTACCACCGCCGCCTTTGCCCCCGCCCGTGAGGTCAGCTGGACCCTGCCGGAAGCCCTCAAGACCAGGGCCTTCTGGCTCATCCTCTTCTGTGTTGGCGTTCCTGCGATGGTCGACACCGGCATGGTATTCCACCTGGTGTCAATCCTTGGCCGCCAGGGGCTGGACATCACTGCCGCCGCCCTTGTTCTGAGCGTTGTGGCAATGGTTGGGTTCCCCACGTCCTTCCTGGTGGGTTTCATGGTTGAGAGGGTTAGCGCCCGCTATGTACTTGCGGCAGGTTTTGCGGGGAATCTGGTCTACCTGATGCTGATCCAGCACATCAACACCCTTCAGCTTGCCATTGGCGTTGGCATCCTCTGGGGGCTTGTCGCGGGGATCTACCGCATTGTCTTCAACTACATCTGGCCTGATTACTACGGCCGTGAGCACCTGGGGAGCATCCGGGGGCTGGCCATGACGGCGGGTGTCATCGCCTCGGCCCTGGGACCCCTGCCCTTTGGCATCGCCTATGACTTCTTCGGAGGTTACACCGAGATCATCTACATCATGATGCTCTTCCCTGCCCTGGCAGCAGTGGCAGCCCTGGCGGCGTCAAAACCATCGGCAAGCCAGCTACAGTCTGATCGGGCCTCCAATGCAGACATGGCCGCTGGTCACTAGAGGCAAGCCAACAGGTGGCCAGGTGAACTTGGGGAATAGTTGGCGGAGAGGTGCGGCGCGCGGGCCCGGGGGTGGGATACCGGGAGGTATGCAGCCAAAGCTCCCTGATGTCTACACCACGTCCGCAATGGACCTCACCTATGGGAGGCTCTCTCTCCACCACAGCCATCAAAGAACAGATCCTCTATGGAGACACCGAAGAACCTGGCAATGCGCCTGGCCACCGCCAGGGATGGAGTCCGTTCACCGGTCTCATAGGCGGCAATTGCGCTCTGAGACAGCCCCACCTGCCTTGCCAACTGCTTCTGGGACAGCTGTCGGGCGGCTCTTTGCCGCGCAAGCCTGTTCTGCCCCACGTGTGCTCCCCCTCTCCCAGTGCCGAATGCCAGGGCCCATCCCCTGCTGAGTTTGAGCCCAATGCCCTTGACATATATAGGGTGTCGTGGAAATAGTATACCACAGTTCGTGTGGGTGTCAAGGGCTGAAAACACATTTTGTTGCCCAATATCGACAATAACCACAGGGAGTGGTAGACTTAGTACCAGAAAATATTGGGAAACGGTTGGGACGACGGTTGGGAGGACTGCGACCAGTGTCAGAGTTTAGTTCGCGACTGAAGGCCCTTCGACACGAGGCTGGACTGAGTCAGGTAGCCCTGGCCCAGAGCCTCGGCATCTCCGCCAGCGCTATCGGCATGTATGAGCAGGGCAGGCGCAAGCCCGACATTCAGACTGTGGTAGCCCTGGCTAACGCCTTTGGATGCTCCACCGATTATCTGTTGGGCGTCACCGACGTTCGGGCCCCCAAGCCGGACACAGATTGGCCCGAAATCATTGATATCCTCCACCGCAAGGGTGACTACACCCCAGAACAAAGGGAGCGCATCAAGCGCATCCTGGCCGATATCGTTGCCGAGATGGGGGCCAGCTGGGAAGTTGACTGACACGCAAAGTTGACTGACTATGTAGTTGAGGTTTGGCCGTCAGACTGGACTGGCCTGCTTCTGTCAAGCTCGCCCCTGGTGACGAAGGGCTCAAGGGCCCGCTCCAGAATGCCGTTGATGTGGGCAATGAGGACGCCGTAGTTGACAATGGGCACCCGGAATGAGCCGATCTGCCGCAGCCGCTGCAGCACCGCTGCCCGGCTCACCATGCAGGCCCCACAGTGGATAACGAGCTTGTAGTCGCTGAGGTCTGCCGGAAAGTCACCCCCCACACACCAACTGAAGTCGATCCCCTGACCGTAATGCTCTGTCAGCCACCGGGGGATCTTGATGCGGCCGATGTCCTCTGAGGATGGCCGGTGGGTGCAGGCCTCAGCAATTAGCACCCTGTCTCCCGGCTCCAGCCCTTTAAGGGCCCTAACCCCGACAACCAAGGTTGCCAGGTCCCCCTTGTAGCGGGCCATCAGGATTGAGAAGGAGGTCAGGGGAATGTGGGGCGGCGTCGTCTTCGCCACCACGTCGAAGGCCTGGGAGTCGGTGACAACAAGGGCAGGGTCGGCAGCCAGAGAGCCTAGAGCATTCTCCAACTCTGTCTCGCGAACCACAACAGTATTCAGGCCCAGATCCAGGGCGGCACGGATGGCCTGCATCTGGGGGAGGATTAGCCGTCCCTTGGGGGCGCCGGCATCGATGGGGCAGACCAGCACAACCGTTTCCCCGGCGGAGAAGAGCCCGTCAAAGATTGAGCTGAGTCTGTCTTCGTCGGGCTTCATTTCCTCAATGGCATCCTTCAGATCCTCAATTCCCACTCCAGTGGTGGAACTGACAGCAACGGCGGCAATGCCGTGGTCATCCAGCCAGCCCATGGCCACAAGGGCCTCAGTCTCGGAGGCATCGTCAATCTTGTTGACGACCCCGATCACCGGGGTCTGGTAGTCCTCAGCCCTGGCCAGGACCTCTTCTTCAGTCTCGTTGAGGCCTGCCGTGGGATCCACCACAAGCAGGACCAGGTCGGCCCGGCCCATTACAGACCAACTCCGCTCCTGGCGCAGGCGGCCCAGTTCGCCAATGTCGTCGACGCCAGCGGTGTCTATGAAGACCACCGGCCCCAGGTTACCCAGCTCCATCGTCTTGAAGACCGGGTCCGTTGTGGTGCCGGCCACCCTGGAGACCAGGGCCACCGACTGCCCCGTCAGGGCATTGATGAGACTGGACTTTCCAACATTGCGCCTTCCGAATATGGCTAGCTGAAGCCGTTCAGAAATAGGTGTCTTACGCAAAGCAACTACCTCCCGCTGATTCAAAAGCACATTAGAAATACAGGTCACGGACGCCCTGTCGGACCTCTTCGATGCGGCGCCTGGTCTCACGTCGAACCCTTTCGTTGGGGATCTCCTGCAGTTCTGCATCGATCAGATCCCATCCGGTTCGGGCAAGGGCGGGTGGGGCGTAATCCACCAGGTACTCGGCGAGGGTCAGGAGGGCGTTGGGCTGGCACACGTTCTGGATCTGCCCGCTCTTTGCAAGGCCCATAAAGCGCTCACCGGTCCGCCCTTGCCGGTAGCAGGCCGTGCAGTAGCTGGGGATGTAGCCGGAGTCCATCAGCGAGGCAATGATCTCCGCCGTTGAGCGCTGGTCATCAACAGAGAACTGCAGGATGCCCCCGGCTGCTTGCTTGGTCTGCTTGGTCTGCTCGGTCTGCTCGGTCTGCTCGGTCTGCTGCGTCTGCTCCGTCCCCTGCGTCTGCTCCGTCCCCTGCGTCTGCTCGGTCTCCTCCGTCTGCCCCACCTGCTCCCGGTAGGCGCCAACCCCGGTGCAGGACCCGGCGCTGATCTGCGATATTCCGTAGGCAATGACCTGATCGCGAAAGTCAGGTCTCTCCCGGGTGGAGAGGATCATCCCCGTGTAGGGGACCGCCAGCCGCAGGATGGCCACAGTCTTACGGAAATCTTCGTCGCTAACCAGGTGCGGAAACTCATCAAGGGTCACGCCCTGAGCCGGCCGCAGCCGCGGCACCGAGATGGTGTGGGGTCCAACACCCCAGGCCTCCTCCAGGTGGTGAGCGTGCTGGATGAGGGCTAGCACTTCGAAGCGGTAGTCGTAGAGGCCGAAAAGGGCCCCGATACCCACATCGTCTGTCCCCGCCTCCATAGCCCTGTCCATGGCCAGGGCGTGCCAGTCAAAATCCGATTTGGGGCCCTGGGGGTGAAGGCGGCGGTAGGTATCACGGTGATAGGTCTCCTGGAAAAGGATGTAGGTGCCGATGCCGGCGGCCTTGAGCCTCTGATATTCCTTCACGGTTGTGGCGGCGATGTTGACATTTACGCGCCGGATCGCCCCCTGGTCCTGACGGACACTGTAGATGGTCTCAAGGACCTCAAGGACATAGTCCAGGGGGCAGTTCTCCGGATCCTCGCCGGCCTCAAGGGCCAGGCGCTTGTGGCCCATCCCTTCCAGGACCCTGACCTCCTCCGCCACTTCCTCCATTGACAGGCGCCGGCGGCGGATGCCCGATGTCATCCGGTAACCGCAGTAGCGGCAGCCGTTGATGCAGTGATTGCTTATGTAGAGGGGGGCAAAGATGACAATGCGCTTGCCATACACGCGCTCCTTGATCTCGCTGGCGGCGGCGAAGATCTCCTGCAGCTGATCTCTGTTGTCGACGGCCAGGAGATGGGCGACATCCTCAAGGCTCAGGCCCTGGGCCTTGCGGGCACTGCCCATGATGTGGTCAAACTCTTGGTCCGTTGGGGCGTCGGTTTTTAACAGTTTCTGGAGGTGGCCCTCGTCGATGAAATCGGCCCTGGTCTCGGTCTCGTGCAAGGGGTCATACATTACTCTCTCTCCCTCCTGAGTCCTTCAGTTTGGGGCTGTGGCCATAACCAGGGGCAATGCTCCGCCCCAGGCCCCCGATAATCCCTTCGACGCAGGCGCGGCACTGGGCGGGTTCCTCGTCTGTGCAGATCTTGCCTGGGTAGAGCTGATACTTGGGACGATACTTGGCCGGGGTTATGTTAGGCATCAGCACGTTTGCCCCTGCCTGCAGCGCCATCTGCCTCCCCAGGGGATCCAGGGCGCCCAGGGCTGTTGTAGCTGGAAGATGCACCAGGGGCACCGCTAGGCGGGCGACGGCAATGGCGCTGATGGTCAGCTTCAGTTGACTACCAGCGGGGTCATTGGCCCTGCTGGCGGAGGCCAGCGGCGTCTCGGGATGAGGGATAAAGGGCCCGATCCCGGCCATCTCCACGTCCAAGGCCCGCAGGAGCAGAATGTCATCGGCCAGGTCTTCGATGGTCTGCCCGGGGAGGCCCACCATGAAACCGGCCCCCACCTGGAACCCCACCTCTCTCAGTTCTCGCAGGGCCCCGATACGGGCAGAGAAATGACTGTCAGGGTGAAGCTCATCATAAAGGCGAGGGTTGGCGGTCTCGTGACGAAGTAAATAGCGGTCTGTGCCTGCTTCCCACAGCCGCTGGTAGCCATTGAGAGTGAACTCACCGCAGGACAGGGTCACCGCCACATCAGAACCCGACTTAATCCGGCCGACGATATCGGCCAGGGTATCAATATCGTAGTAAGGGTCCTCACCGCTCTGGAGCACAACGGTCTTGTAGCCCAAGGCCTGGGCGGAGCAGGCAACAGCGACGATCTCCTCTGTTTCCATGCGAAAACGGGGCTGTCTGGCGTTGTCGACGCGGAGTCCACAGTAATGGCAACGGCGTCGGCAGTAGCTTGAGAATTCCAGGAGGGCGCGCAAGTGAACCCCATCACCCATCTGGGAGCGGCGGGCCTCGTCGGCAGCCTGCCAGAGCTGACGCCGCTGGCGGCCCTCTGTCTGCAGTAGGGCTACAATCTCAGCGCGGGTCATGCCCATATCGCTAGACCTCCACCGAGGCGGCCTTGGCCCGGACCCCATCTATGTTGCCCAGCTTCCCGGTGAGGGCGCCGATCTGATCGGCATCGCCGTCGACAATCACCGTTATCACCGCCACGTTGCGGTCACGGTAGGGAAGTCCAAGACGGCCAATAACCAGGTGGCCAAAGTCCGAGAGTACCTGGTTAACCCGGTCGGCGCTGGCCTCCCGGTCCTCAATCACAATCCCAACAAAGCCCATTCGATTTGACACCGCTGCTGCCTCCTTCTACCTTAGCCTCGTCTGCCTCAGCCTCGTATACACCAAGAAACCCGCCAGACCGGCGGGCAGAAGAAGACATGACATGGCGCGCAGTGGGCGCGCGTCGTCAGTATTACCCCTGTCCCGCGGAAACAGATCTGGTCTGGTTTCTCCTTCCACAGGCAACGGAACTGATCTCGACTGCTGACGCGGAGGCCCTTTACCGGCAATCCCCGTCGGCAGTTCCATACCGGTTATCACCATCCAGTCATTATTGCGCTATCGACTGGTGAGCGTGATAGTTGTGACGTGATGCTTGTGAACACTTTCACAATAAGCCTTGCCTTAATTATAGGGGGTTATCAGAAACATTGCAAGGGCAATCTTCTAGCAGGTTATCACCGTACCGATAGCGTATATAAGAGCAGAGCTCAGATGCCTTAAAGAGCTCCCATCCCTTAAGAAGAAGCACGGCTCGAAGGAGAGATCTTAGAGATGCGTCTGGAAGACCCCTGGCTTGGCGATAGCATTATACGGGGATTTGAATCCCTGACCTACCCCGCCTGGACCCACACGGTGACCCTACCCCCCTGGGCGCTGGCGGGAAAGCCGGTAAAGGGCGTAAGTATGACGATTACAATGACCGACACCGGTGAGAGCGAGGAGCGCGGTGGCGGCTGGGAGGGGCGGCAGAGGTTCTTTGACACCAAACTGAGAACCGCTGCAGGCACCATCAATGAACAGGCGCGGCTCTTCAGCGGATACGTCCCCAATCGCGCCAGCGCGGCAACGGGATTTCGCGATGAGCGAGGCCGCTACCTGGAGGCCGCCTTCGGCGAGGCCCCAGGGCTGCAGTTGGGCCTTCACTACGGCCAGTGGGAGGGCGCAACCATTGCCTACTGGCGGGACATGTCCTTCACCGGATCCGGCTACAATAACAACCTGAGGCGGTCAACAGCGGTGGGGATCCTGGACCAGTGGGGGTTTGAGGCGGCGGAGCGGATTGTCCGGGTCGGCGCCATTGAGCTCCAACGCTTCGAGGGCAGCGCCGTCAGGTTTGTGATCAACCTGTTCCTCGTTGCCCTGGTCCGCAGCCTCCTGAGGGCGGAGATATCCCTACCGGGCGTGGCCTTCGATGCCCTGGAGTCGGCAGACCGGGTTCCGCTAATACTGGATTTGAACGCCGATAGCTGAGGCCTCTGAGCTGAGGCTCCGGGGCTAGGGCTCTGGGGCTGAAGCAGTCTGAACAACCCCCGGCAGGAGGGCCATCCCTTGTCTGACACATCAAGAGGCACTGTATTCACGCTTTTTGCTTCAATAGCATTCGCCACAGAGGCTGTCCTGGTCAAGTTTGTTTACGCTGAAGGGGTAGGCCCGCTGCCGCTATTGGTGGCTCGCCTCTTGATGGCAGCAGTGGTGGTGGCTCCCATCTTCTTCCACTACATCATCAAGCATCGGCCTGGTTGGCGCACCCACCTTGCCTGGGCCGTTGTTGGCGGAGTTCTTAGCTCCGCCCTCTTCCTCCTGTTGATGCTGGCGCTGCAGCGGTTATCGGCATCAATCACCATCATCGCCCTCTTCATCTATCCGGCGATAACCACGGTGCTGGCCTCCTTCATCCTTGCTGAGAGGATAACGCCGCGCAAGGCCCTAGCCCTTATCGTCTCGCTGGTGGGGGTAGCCCTTGTCTCCTACAGCAGTGGCGCCGCCGTCGATCTTGTGGGCCTGACCATGGCCTTTGGCGCGGCCCTTGCTAACGCCTTCATCTTTGTCGCCATCAAGCTGTTCTTTTCCAATATCCCGCCCACTGTGACCTCGGCCGGAATCCTGACTTGGACGGCGGTGACCTATTCCGCCCTTGGCCTGGCCTCAGGGGTATCCCTGGCCATGACCCCATCGGCGCTGAGTTTCGTCGCAGCCCTGGCCATTATCCCGACGATTCTATCGGTGACCTTTTTGAACCAGGCCCTCGCCATTGTTGAGGCGTCGCGGGTCTCGATCGTGATGACCACTGAGCCACCGATCACGGCGATCCTGGCCGCCGCGTTTCTGGGGGAACGCCTCACAGCGCTACAAACCGTCGGCGGAACTCTCATCCTTGGTAGCGTGCTACTCCTGGCTAGCGCCGCATCCGCATCCTCATCCTCCTCTGACTGAGACTGATCATGAGCTGGCTCAGGCCATCCCTGAACTCAGTGGCGCCGCCGTGAGCAGGGTGGCGGACCCTGGCACAGTCATCGCCGATGATGCTGGCTGACTTCTCGCCAACAGCCACAACGGTGGCGGCGGGGACCAGCGCCATTAACTGCCTGAGGTAAGCCCTTCCCTCCTCAAGCTCAGCCGGGGTCGGGGTGCGGTTACTGAGTCGGCCGCTCCCAGGGTCGAAGGGATGAAAGGGGAAGATATTCCAGAGGATCACATCCAGCGGGGAGAGGCCGAGGCCCAGCAGGTGACCCCAGACAATCGTTGCCGTGGGCTCGGTAAAACCGTCGCGCTGAACCACCGCCGACAGGGAGGGATGGCTCTTACTTGTGCGCTTGAGTTCCTTGCAAAACTCGGCGCTGGGAAAGACGTGTTCGGGACGAACCCTGTGGTGGTGGCCCAACAGGATCCGCTCTGAGGTCATGGCAATGCCGGTGAACTTGCCACCCTGGTAGCCAAGGGCTTCCGCCACCAGGATCAGCCGTGCCCGCTCCAGGCGTGGAGCAAGATACTCGACCAGATTGCGGCCCCTGAGGCCCGGAGCGCTGGGGCCAATGTCATAATCTGGATCACAATGCCGCCAGGGATTAAAGACGCCATCGTTCATATTGTAGTCCCATAGAGACTGAGCAAAACCCTCTGCCTTGGGCTCAGACGCTAACGATGCCATACATCACCTACTGCGTGTGTAATTCCGTTGCCCCTCCTTCGGCATTCTACCTGATAGGGGGAACCCCTGCCCCAAGGGGCGAAACAGTTGATTCAGGCCCTGCCATAGATGATAACCTGAGAGGAGTGGTTACTTTGCTTCACGAGCTTTCCAATGATAAGCACGTCTATGCCATGTCCAGGGACAACCCACCAGCTTTAACCGTCGAGTCTGGTGACATCATTACCCTTGACACCCACGACTGTTTTCAAGGGCAGATCACCAAAGAGGAGCAGCTGCTCTCCGATGTCAACTTTGACCACATCAACCCGGCAACAGGCCCCATCTTCGTGACAGGGGCCAAGCCTGGAGACGCCCTCAAGGTCGACATCCTCTGCATTGACGTCGCTGACCAGGCGGTAACGGTGGCCGTTCCCACCCTGGGCCTCCTGGGTGACAGGGTCAGTGGCTCCCACACCAGGGTGATGAAGATCAAGGATGGGTACGCCCACTTTGCCCAGTTTGCCTTCCCCATCTCTCCGATGATAGGCGTCATCGGGACGGCTCCGGCCAATGGCGACGTCCCCTGCGGAACCCCAGGGCCCCATGGCGGGAATCTGGACACCAAGGATGTAAAGGCCGGCGCCACCGTGTACCTGCCTGTCTTTGTCAACGGCGGCCTCCTGGCCATGGGTGATGTCCACGCCCTCCAGGGCGACGGTGAGATCTGCGGCACCGGGTTTGAGTGCGCCGCCCAGGTGACGGTGAGGGTATCGGTGGTCAAGAAGGCCGGCATCAAGATCCCCTTCATTGAGAACGATGCCGAGATAATGGCCGTCGGAACCGGCATGGACCTGCGCGAAGCCGCCGCCAACGGCGCCGCCGCCATGGTAGACTGGGTCAGCAACAAGGCTGACCTCAGCTTCGAAGACGCCTACATGCTGGCCAGCGCCAAGCTAGACCTGCGGATATCACAGGTTGTCAATCCGCGGATGTCGGTGCGGATGGCCCTGCAAAAGCGGGACCTGACCTAGTCTCCACCGCCGGAGTCTTCGGACCCCTCGTCTGGGTCAACCTCATCTGGGTCAACCTCATCTGGGGCAACCCAGTCAACGAAGCGCAGTGGGACAATCTTATGTGTATAGAGCCCCGTGCCGATATCAAGCCGCCCCGTGGATGCTCGCGGGGCCTTGATTGTAATTACCGTCCGGAAGCTGCCATCCTCGCCCATGCTATCAATGGTGCCGTTAGCCAGGGGGTTGCCCATGTCGTCAAACACCTGGTAAGCGAGGTTAAGGAAGCCAGTGAAGGTGCCCTCAACCAGCATGCTCCTCCCGCTGATCTCCTGGTCTGGTAAAGGAGCGATTACCGTCAATATCCCCTCGAATGTCCTGAAGAGGGCGGGCTCCACCTCATAACCGGCGACTCTGTAGACCGCCACCGGCCAGGTGGGGACTAGTTCCCCTTCGCCTTCGGCTTCAGCTTCGACTTCAGCTTCGACTTCAGTTTCGGCTTCAGCTCTAGCTTCAACTTCAGCTATCCCCGACGGTCTCCTCTCATGGAAGACAATGTAGAGGGTCTCGGGCCCGCTGGCGGCGACCTCACCAACCTCAATGCTGTAGCCGCTGGTTTGGCGCTCTCCCAGGGCCACGATGATGTAGGTGTACCCATCTATTGACACCTGGCGGACACCGCCCGTTTGGCGAATCTCTTCGACGGCTCGGGATATGGCGTTGACGCCTGGCGCCTGGCCCGTGCCAGCGGTTCCCTGCTGCTCGGCGGCACCATCGGCAGCCGTTGTAACTTCCTCCGAGGACTGCGCCACTTCCTGTGACTGCGCCATCTCGGCCGCCATTTCCTGCGCTACCTCCAGCTCCGTCTCGTGTACCAATGCCGCCAACTGGTCGGGGCTCATCAGGGTGAGGTCCGCCAGACCGGTGTCCCACTGGGTAAAGGTCAGGGGTATCTGCTCAAAGTAGTTCCTTGTGGCGCCCTGGGCGCTAACAGCCATTAGTCCCTGGGGCGAGGTTGGCATGATGAGGGAGATCTCAGCTTCGAAGGCCCCTCCTTGGGGGGTAATACTCCCCTGGGCCAACGTAACCTGATTGCCATCCACCAGGCCGTAGAACACAACTACCCTGTCGCCTTCACCAAAGAGGTGGCCTCCAATGGTCAGGGGGGAGCCCGGCTGCACCTCCTGGCCGCGTCCAGGCCTGTCTACCTGCAGGGCGCCCTCAAAGGATGTCTCCAACTCTGCTTCGATGGAGATCTCAGGCGTGAGGCCTTCGACCTTGTAGACGACCACAGGGGCTGTAATGACCTGGGCAACCATCTCGTCATCGGCTGGTTCCTGCTCGACGAAGACAAGGCGCAGGGTCACCTCATCCTTGGCGGCGATCTCCTTGATGGCGATGCCGTAACCAGCCGTGGGCCGGGTACCCAGGGATGCAACAATGTAGGTGGTTTCCTCAACCCGAACCACCGCTGTACCGCCCGTTGCCTCAATCTCGCTGACGGCCTCCTGAAGGGCAGCTGTCGCAGGTATTTCGGACATCCTGGTAGCCAGTGACTTCAGATCCTCTGAGCTCATCTTGGTCAGGTCGGTGGAACACCCAGTTCCCACCACAGCGGTGGTGACCGCAATGAAAACAACAGCAAAAAGGGCGACTGATCTCGCCAACTGTGCCTCTCTAATTCGCACCTATTCCACTCCTTTGCCGCGACTCGTAGTCGCCTTGTGTCTATTTATTGGGCATCTGCCCGCAATTTGCCTCAATTTATCCTCTAGTTCAATATCGGAGGCCCTGGTTCCTCTCTTTAGAGGTACGGGGGACCCCCTCGGAACCCTGCTTGTGGTACCCACTTCCACGAACACATGTTCTGTGTTATCATGATGGTATGAAGAACGAAGCATGGAAGTCTGCCAGGAGGTGATCCAGCAGATGATGCTAACCCTGAAAGGGAAGGTGATTGCCAGTGGGGAAGTGACAGCGATACTGCTGGACGCCATGCTCTGCGCCACCAAGGTCTACAATGGCCTCATCTGGCACTTGCGTGACGAGTTGGAACGCACAGGCAAGAGCAAGGCTACGAGGAAGAACTTGAATGCTGTGCTGAAAACCCTACCGAGGGCAAAGGGGTACTATCCCCTGGCCGTGGCAAAGAGATACTGAGAGGTGATGATGATGGACAGGCACCGGCCAGGTGAAGAGGGAGATTGGATCCGGGGTCTGGATAGAGCTGTAGCCGACCTGTACCTGGAGTACGGGGGACGGGCTGCCTTTGAAGATCAGCTCTTCATACCCGAATTGAAGGCCATCGAGGAACTACGCCAGCGCGGCAGGGAGCTTCAGCGCCAACTGGACTGGGCAGTGGTTGCCAGTGCCGAAACCAGTTCCGTGTCCAGTTCCATATCCGATTCCGTGGTCAGCGCCGGGTCGCCTGAAACGCCGATTGTAGCTCACCTGCGTGAAGCGCTTGATACCTTTGATGCCAAACTCACTGACGACCCAGCCTACCCCTTCCGCTACCTGATGGGTTGCGCCGGGCGGCTGAACGGCCTGATTAACCTTGACAGGCGGCCCTGGGAGGAAAGGCAAGAACTATTCATTACAAGCGCCCACCAGGTTGGGGCGGTGCTTGATGCCGTCATGAACCATGCAAAACGGGTCTCCTCTCCTTCAGTCCTGGCCTCCGTCAAGGGCCAGTGGAATGCGATGATCAGATCAATGGAGCAGGTCCAGGCGACACTGGCCGACAACGGGACCTCGACAACACTGGACATCTCTCCCGATGCCGTCAGCGCCATTACCGGTGCCCTTGACGCTGCGCGGCGGAGACGCCCGCTGCTGGACTTCATCGAAGACACTCCTCAGAATTCCACGGAAGAAGAGGCTGGCGACGGCCTTAGGGCTATCTCTGGGCTGCCCTACCCGGAACTGCTGGAGCGAATCTACGGCTTAGACCTTGACTCCCTCAAAGAAATCGCAGCGGAGGAGGTCCAGGTAGTTCACGACGAGGTTGAGCGCATTGCCACCTCCATTGACCCTGACCGCGCTTACACTCACATCCTTGAGCAGGACTTGGGCCCTTGTCGGTCTGAGGATGAGATGTTCTCAATGATGGGTCAATACGTTGAGCTGGCCAGGGAACACAGTCTTGACCTGATCAGTCTGCCTGACGGTGAGGTATGCCATGTCTGGCCTGTTCCCGAGATGCTTCAGGATTCCTATCCCTGGGGTGGTTACTACGGCCCCGATGCCTTCCAGGGTTCCCTTGAGGGAGCCGTCTTCCTCAACCAGGTTAACTTCGAGTCAGTGACAAAGGGCTGGCTGCAAATGATGGCCATCCATGAGTGCTATCCTGGACACCACGCCCACCGGGTCAAGACCATCTCGGGAGACCTGCCGCTCACGATGAAGTTGGGAGGCCTGCAGGCAAAGTCGTCGCCGCTGACAGAGGGCATCGCTCACCGGGCAGAGGAACAACTGAAGGACATCTTCCCGGATAAGGAGTTTCCTCTCTTTGTGGCCTACAGGCGACTGCATACTGTTGTTCGCATCAGGGCTGAGATGGCGCTGTTTGTGGAGGGGAAGACCGTTGACGAGGTGGTGGACTTGTATGTGAGGTATCTTGGCTTCACCGCCACGGCGGCAAGAGGACAGGTCAGGTTCCAGGAGATGTGGCCTGGCTACATGAATACCTACTACTCAGGCTATTGTAAGCTAACCCAGCTCAAGAGACAACTCCCCCTTTCTGATGCCCTCTTTACTGAAGCCACCTTCTCCAATGGATACGTGTCATTGCAGGTTCTGAAATCACTTCTGCAACTCAGTGAGGACCAACGCAGGGAGGTCTTCGCCCCCTTCACAGTGTAAGAACCCGCCCTTGAGATCCACCCCCATGGAGGTCGACTTTGTCGAACCCTGTCGGGTGTCTGGCGACCCCCTGTTTTTCTAACCTGCAACGTATGTACATATCAAGATATATAGATATACTTGGGTCCATATTGGCACCCTTTCAAAGATATATAAATATGTACATATGCAGATGCGTTGTGGCAGTGGCGAACAGGGGACGTCCTGCTGTCTGACTCTTCTGATAATTAGCTTTAGGGTGCCTGCCATTGAGGATGACTAAGGAGGACTGCCCTTGAAGATAGCCAGTGAAGATAGCCACATAGTGAATAGTGCTGACCCTGCAATAGTGAAAGGGCCCGCCTGGTACAGCGGGCCCTGCGCGGCATCAATGCTTTACACTTTGACCGTGAGATCCTCCAGGCCCTTGGGCCACATGGTGACAACCTCTGGCTCATCCCTACCGACGATGACTGTATCATCGTGCCTGAACCCGCCAACACCGTATATGTAGATACCTGGCTCGGCGGACCAGACCTCCCCAGCCAGCAGGGGCCTGTGGTTGAAGGCAACGTCATCGGGCCACTCGTGTCCCGCGATGCCAATACCGTGACCCGTCCTGTGCCTAATGTGTTCGCCAAATCCAGCGGCCTCAATCACGGCCTGGGCCGCCGCGTCAATCGACGACACGAGGTTTCCTGCCACCATCTGCTTCGTCGCCGCAACGGTGGCTCCTTCGGCGGCCGCGAAGGCCCTGGCCTGCAGGTCACTGGGCTCCCCCACCATCCAGGTGCGCTCGTTTTCGATAACATATCCGTTTAGCCGCACAATGATAATGTTGACAATGCCGTGTCCGGCGGCGATGGTCATGTCAGAATCGCCGCCTGTCCCATGGGGCGAGGCCGACGCCGGACCACTCAGGCTGAAGACCCAGACATCAACCTTGTTCCCCGGAAACATCTCAGCGCCCTTGACCACCATCTGGCGCGTCGTCTCCGCGTCAACTTCGGCCATCAGCTTGCCGGGGGCGATGAGGCTGCCCCAGACCTCCTGGCCAAAGTCTGTCAGCTTGGCGCCCTCCCGGATGAAGTGCAGCTCTGCCTCACTCTTAACCATCCGCATGTCCTTCAGTAGCTGCGCCTCAATAACGAAGTCCAGCTTGGGCAGGACCTTCGTCACCGGCTCAATGGCGCTGAAACTAGAATCGCAGGCTATGGTCCCGCGGTCAATGCCCCGGGCCTTTAATTGGGCCGCCAACAGCTCCGTCCACTGGGGCCGGGTATAGGTGCGCAGGGTTGACGATGGATGTTCGTTCCAGAAACAGGTGTCGGCAACTGCCAGAGAACCACGCTCTTTGGCCATCCTCACATGGTGGGTCGACAACTCGTTCATCACCGCGAAGGGCTCGCCATCCCGCGGAATCACCAGGGCCACGGGCCGCTCCCAGGGAGCAACATCCAGGAAGAAGCCGGAGGCGTAGTAGAAATTGTCCGAGGTCAAGATGGCAAAGGCCTGGTATCCCTCGGCCTCAAGGAACTGGCGAATGCGCTGGTGCCGCTCAACAAATGCCTCTTTTTCGAGAAACTTGACTTCTTTCATCTGATCATCTCTCTTCTGCATTCAGCTATCTTCTCTACTAATCTAATCGCTGGCCTTGGTGTCCTTCCCTGGCCCTGCCGTCTCTCTAGTCGCTGGCCTTGGTGTCCTTCCCTGGCCCTGACGTCCCTCTAATCGCTGGCCTTGGCGTCCTTGGCATGGGCCATGAAGGCATCGTGGAGTTCCCGCAGGTGTTCCCGCACGGGGAGGTTCTGCGGGCAGACATCCTCACACTGGACACAGTCGGCGCAGACCTCGACGTGCTTGTTGTTCTCCACAATCCGTTTGACATAGTTCTCCGCTACCTTCTCAAAGGGGTGATACATAAAGGCCTCATTGTACATTGTGAACAGGTTCGGGATGGGGATCTCCTGCGGGCAGGGCACACAGTACTTGCAGCCGGTGCAGTTGATCTTAATCAGCTCGCGGTAGGCATCCCTGACCTCTCCAATGATGGCCATTTCCTTCTCGTTCAGGGTATTGGGATAGGCATTGGCAGCGGTATTGACATTCTCAACCACGTGCTCCATTGTACTCATGCCGCTCAGCACCGTTGCCACCTCGGCATGGTCGCAGACCCAACGCAGGCCCCACTCCGCCGGGGTGCGCTCAATATCGGCCTGATCCCAAATCTTCTGGACCCGCTCAGGCACATTGTTGGTCAGGCGCCCGCCCCGGAGCGGCTCCATGATCACAACAGCCAGGCCCTTGTCATGGGCATACTTGAGACCCTCGGTGCCGGCCTGGTACTCCTCATCCATGTAGTTGTACTGGATCTGGCCGAAGGTCCAGTCGTAGCCATCGACGATATCCCTGAATGTGTCAAGATCATCGTGGAAGGAGAAGCCGGCGTACCTGATCCGCCCATCCTTCAGGGCCCGCTCAAGGAAGTCCAGGACCCCCAGTTCCCTCGTCTTCTTCCAGGTATTCTTGTTGAGGGCATGGAGCAGGTAGAAATCGATGTAGTCGGTCTGCAGCCGCCGGAGCTCCTCGTTGAGAAACTTGTCGAAGTCCTCGTGCTCCTCGGCCTTGTATACTGGGTTCTTGGTAGCGATGTAGACCTTGTTCCTGAGGTTGGCCTCCTTCAGGAGCTTACCCAGGAACACCTCGCTCTGCTCCTTGTGATAGACATAGGCGGTATCAAGATAGTTGACACCGTTATCAATTGCGTAACGGACCATTGGAACGGCCTTTGATTCGTCGATCTGCCCCGCGTCGTCGTCAATGACAGGCATCCTCATGATGCCGAAACCAAGGGTTGAAACCTCTATACCCGTGCGGCCAAAGGTTCTCTTCTGCATAATGACATTCCCTCCCCTATCCATGTTTCTTACCGAGTGGTGGGATCCGGTTGCTGGTGGGATCCGGTTGCTGGTGGGATCCGGTTGCTGGTGGGATCCGGTTGCTGGTGGGATCCGATCTGTGTTGGCATCCGGTTTGCCAGCAGATATTTAGCTTAACGAAACAGTTAGCGATTCTCTAGCCTTTTTCCTGCATATTGTATGACTTAAGGGCCCATATCAAACACCTACAATCACAAAGCAGGGCGGTAGAGGAATCTCTCCTGGCGACGGCAAAGATAGCTTAGAGATAGCTTTGGGGTTGCGTCACCGGGACTGGCATCAAGTTCTCTACACCCCTCAACTGAAGCCGATGGCTGATCAACTGAGGCGGGATGAAACGGAGAAGAGGTAGCATGTTTAGCTTCAAGAAGTGGCAGTCATCTCAAGATGGGATCATCTTCGTCTCGGTGATCCTTACCGTCGCCCTCTCGTTGACCCTGGCCACCGCCGCCCTTTCCTATGCTGGGAATACGCTATTTATTATGCACCATGACGTTACGTCTATCAGAGCCTTCAATCTGGCGGAGGCCGGGATATCTCGGGCCTGCTCCGTCCTGTGGGATGACCCCTCATTTCGGGGCACAATCGCCGACGAACCCCTGGGGGGAGGCAGCTATACCGCAACGGTGGCTGACGCCGGCGGCGATGAGGTGCTAATTACGGCCATCGGAACCGTAGGGAGCGTTCAGCGGACCATTGAGGCCATCGCTGAGGTCGGTGCCGGGGACAACATCCGCTATGGGAATTACTTTAGCGGCGACATAGATCTTATCGGCAACATCCATATTAAGGGCGACCTCGTCAGCAGCGGCACAATTCGCAGTACTGCCAATCTCCACGTGTCAGGGTCTGTAATGGTATCGGGGGATTTCATCTACGATCAGCAGCGGACAAAGATTGGCGGCGACATCATTGAAGACCTGGAGCCTGTTCATCATCCCGTCCGCGACGTTGCTTACTACGAGCAGTTAGCCGGTGAGAATGTTTACAACGGCGACCAGACCTTTAACTCCAACAAGAAGAAGGACGCCTTCAGCTTCTCTGACCTCACCCTGGTGAAGGGCGATGTCTATCTCGCCGGATATGTGGTTGGCGAAGCGACACTGGTTGCCACGGGGGATGTCCACATAATAGACAATCTGGACTATGTGGACAGTGATAGCAAGCTTCTCATCATTGCCCTGGGTAGCATCTATCTTGAGGGCGGGCCGCAGATTGTGGGGATGCTCTATACGGGTAACTCGGTAGTAGTGGTCCACAACGTCTCCAACATCTTCGGCGGTATCGCCGCTGGCACCATCTCGATGGTACAGACAAGCCCCCTCCACATAGAGGTAGACCCACGCTTCAAGGAAGGAGCCCCCGGCATGCCGTCAATCGGTGTTCGACTAATCAGCTGGGAGGAGAAGTGACGAAGTGAACCCCGCAGCTCTCTGTCCGTGATAGGGCTGCCGTTGCCACCAGCTTCGCCGTTAACCAGAGGGATTCGTTCTCCAGGGCTACCAGGAGATCATCGCGCCTGTCTTCCAGGTGGGGCTTGACCTGCTCCAGATGGCGGATGGCCTGCTCGAGCCCTGGTTTAGTCCGGATTGGACCCAGGTATTTATCGGCAATCCCCTGGATGCGGGCCCGGAGTTCCCTGGGACTAATGGGGCTAATATCGTCTGGCGTGGATTCGGAGACCCCGACTACCGCCGGCTGATGGTGAGGCTCATCTGGTCGGCTATGGGTGACCGCTTGAGATCGGCTGTGGGTGACCGCTTGAGATTGGCTGTGGGTCACCGCTTGAGATTGGCTGTATGCGGCCGCAGCTTTCCCTGCCCGCAGGCCAAAGACGGCAACGTTGGTGAGGGCGTTTCCGCCAATCCGGTTGGCTCCATCAACACCGCCGGTGACCTCACCACAGGCAAAGACCCCCGGCACCGCGGTACGGCCATTGGTGTCAATGACAAGGCCCCCTGACATGTAGTGCTGAATGGGAGCTACCCGCACCGGCCCATCGGAGGGCTTCCTCCCCCGCGGGAAGAGCCGTTTCAGGGCAGCCAGGTAGGGATCCATATCCCACTCTTCATCAGGGATGTCCTCAACATGGAGCAGCGCCTCACCACCCTCAGCCCAGCGCCTGGCGATGGCAATGGCAGCCCGGTCCCGGCAGTAGAGGTTGGCCTCGCGCCCACTAGATATCCCCCACTCCTCATAGTAATCCCTCAGGAATTCGTGGCCCGACTCGTCGGTGAGGCGGGCGCTGTCAATGATGTGAAGGCCGATCATCCAGGTAGAAAACCCCTCATCCGCAAAACCCATGGGATAGAACTGGACAAACTCCATGTCCCTGAAGGAGAGGCCCAGCCGATGGCCCAGGAGGTATCCGTCGCCTGTGGTCCTGACGGGATTGTCGGTCCGGCTGTAGATGCGGCCACCGCCGCCGCAGGCCAAAACCACCGCCCCGCAGGCGATGGAAGCCATTCTGCCGGTCTTAACATCGACGAGAGCAACGCCGCTGCAACCGGCAGAAGCGCTGCCTTCAACGCTGCTGCCTTCAACGCTGCTGCCTTCGATGCTGCTGCCTTCAACGCTGCTGCCTTCGATGCTGCTGCCTTCGATGCTGCTGCCTTCGATGCTGCTGCCTTCGATGCTGCTGCCTTCGATGCTGCTGCCTTCAGCGCTGTCATCGTCGCCCCTGAGAACGCTGGTAACCATCCAGCCGCTGAGCATCTCAACCCCGAGTTTCCCGGCACGCTCCCGCAGGTTGGCGGTTATGGGCTCACCCCTCATCAGGGGCCTCGGGGCTTCGGTGACGCTCGCCCCGCCCTTACGGACTGCCAGGGGAACCCCGTAGCTCTGGAGGCGTTCAATTGCTGCCGCCCCCTCCTCGCTGAGGACAGTCACCAGATCCTTGTCGTTGATGTGCCTGCCGATGTCCAGGGTCATCTCCCGGTGCTCCTGGGGGGTAACCCCTCCCGCCGCCAGGGTGAACCCGCCTCCGGCATAGGTTGTGCAGGTACCCAGGCCCACCGGCGTCTTGCTAACCAGGGTGACGCTGGCCCCCTCCTCGGCAGCGGCGATGGCGGCGCAGAGTCCTGCGCCCCCGCCGCCAACCACAACAACATCGGCCTTCTTTGGGACACTCAACTTCAATCCACCTCTCCCATCAGGCGCAATTTCAGGCGCATTACCCTGGCCTACAGCTAGCTGACAATACCGCCCATCTTAATGACTTCAATTCCTTTGTCCTCGAGGGCCGCTGCAAACCTGTTGATGCCAACGGAGTCAGATCTCATGTGGCCGGCGATAACGATATTACCAATGCCCTGCTCCTTTACGGCCTTGAGGGCGTCTTCAGGAATGTGCATCATTACAAGAGTACCGACGCCGGCCTCAAAATATGCCTTCATCACGTCCGGGCCCCCGTTGGTGCCCCCAGCCATGCTCACGAAGACCCTGCCGGCGTAGTCCTGCTTGCCGCCGCAGCGAATGGCGGGCCCGGCCGGTTCACCAACATACTCGGGCATCTCCTTGAGGGCGTCGATGACATCTTGAACGGTGGACCTGGGGCAGAGGGCGCTATCCAGGTGCTCCTGAACGGCTCCCTCGCTGATGATGTCTAGCGGCAGGTGGATGTTCATGAAGGGCATCTCCAGCAGTCTTGCCGCCTGGGCGACCTTGTCAAAGTTGGAGACGTGTCCACCCCGCTCAACCTGGCCCTGACGCTTGCCCAGTACCTTCTGGGCCTTGTTGATGGGAACCCCCATCTTGACCATCAGTTCAATCTGCCGATCCATCACCCTGTAGAGGTCAGTCCGGGGGGAACCGGTGGCCGGGTGATGACCGATAATGAGATCAACGGCAAGTTCCCGGGCCAGGAGCAGGTCGGCGGTCTCAATGTCTACGCCCATCATTACCCTCTTGACGTTGTCAGTGGGAAGGATGACACCGGAATCCGCCGGCGTCTCGTCAATCCCTGCCATATTTAGGGCCATATTCATAATCTCGCTGGTGTTCACTAACAAGCACACCTCCTGCGCTAATCCTAGATCTGGACTGCGACTAAAGACTGGACTATGACTTTCGGACTGTAAATGGAAGCTGAGCTGAGTTGAGCTAGCTATTGAGTGTCTGCATTATCCGGTCGACTAATATGCCATAGTCCACCGGCTCGGGGACGACCTCCACTCGTGCCCCTGTCACTTCCCTGGGAAGGGCAGCGAGGGTATCGCCAGGGTTGTTCCCCCCTACTAGTACAAAGCGGATTTCTGGCCAGGTCTTGGCCGCTTCCAGAAGTTCCTTCGTGTCGCCATTGGGTGAGTCAGACACAAGGACCCTCGGCTCCAGCCTCGTGTAGAATCCGCTAAGGCCGTCAAGCCCACCAAGGGTGACAGCATAAAGGTTGGCGGCGCGCAGGGCCCGCTCCGCCGAATAGCGGAGGATGTCATCGGACAGCGCCAGTACCACCACAACCTGCTCCGTTCCGGCTTTGGTCACTTCATGGATGGGAAGGAGTATCTCAAAGACCGCACCTCCCTCAGGGGCATTGTAGGCCCTGATCTCGCCCCCGTGATTGTGCGCAATTGCCTGACTGATGGCCAGGCCCAGGCCGGTGCCGAGCTCCTTTGTGGTAAAGAAAGGGGTAAACAGCCGAGGCAAGGTCTTGTCGGGGATGCCAGGTCCGCTGTCTCTCACCTCAAGGAGGACATGGTCGTCTCGCTGCCTGAGACGGATAGTGACAGCTCCCTGGGGTTCAAGCTCGCCGGCGGCCACTGCCTCCACCCCGTTACGGACCAGGTTCAACACCAACTGGGTGAGCTGGCCCGGGTCGCCCATGATGGGGGCCACCGGTGCAAGGTCCAACCGGATCTCAATGCCGCCTCCGGCTGCCTCACCCTCAAAGAGAGGAAGAAGCTCTTCAAGGAAGCTCGCCACGTTCAGGGGCTCCGCGTCAACGTCCGCCGGCTGGCCCAAGAGAAGAAACTCGTTCAGGAGGCGCGTAACCCTGTCCAACTCCCGTACAATCAGATCCGAGTAGCTGGCAGCCCTACGCTGGTCCTGCCTGCGGCCCAGCAACTGCACCAGGCCCTTGGCGGCGCTAACGGGGTTTCTCAACTCGTGGGCAAGTGAACCCACCATTGCGGCGGTGGTGGCAAAGCGCTCTGCCCTGCGGGCGACCTCAACCCATCGCTGGCGCTCGGTCCGGTCAGAACCAACGACAACCCAACCCACAACCGCACCGTCCTCTTCCAGCGGGCTCAACTCCCAGTCAATCCATTTGCGGCCCGAGGGACACTGCAGCATGTCCATATGTCCTTTTCCATCATGAAGACCCTCGGCCCTCGCCCTGTCCCATGGAACCTGGAGGGTTCCGCTAAGAGGGTGCCCTACCAGGTCTTGCCCCCTACACTCCAGGAGCTCCTCGGCGGCCTGGTTGAGGTAGGTAACGCGCCAAGACCGATCCATCAACACAATAAAGCTGGACATAGAGCTGAAGACCCGGTTAAGCTGGCCCTTCACGAGCCTGAAAAGACGGTCAATCTCCAGGACAATGGCGCACTCCTCTGCCATCAGGAGAAGAAGCTGGCGGGCCTTCCCAGGGTCTTCCGGCGACAGAACCCCAATCTCCCCGCTGGCAGTGCCGCTTACCACGGGCACCATGATGGCGGTTTGATTGGGGGTTTCATTAGACAGATGCTCCTTGACGGCGCTCTCGTTGCCTCGAACTATCAGATGGCGATCATCTCCCCTTGTGTACTGGATCCAGCTGGCATCGGCATCCAGAAGAATGATGATGGCGCTGCCAATAAGGTCAAAGGCGTTGTCAACTGCGTCAGACTCGCCCTGGAACAGTGACAGGGCAATCTGGTTCATCTGTCTCATGGCCCTCAGCTCCACGGAGCGCTCCCCGCCAGCAAGTCCGTCCTTGAGGGCTGACTGGAAACTCCCGAGAAGCTCTCGCGCAGTTTTGCCTCGAGCAGCCAGGGCTGGATGAAAGTGTTCTGAGCATACCGGGCACTCCTGCACTATCACAGAGAGGCCCTCTTCAATCACAAAAGAGACAACTCCTTGCTTCTCCTCTGGATCAGAGCAGTAGAGGTCTGATGGGTTCCTATTAGCCCCTGCTTGGGCCCGGCTTATGTCAGCCGGGGTCAGAGATGGTAGAGGGCCCCTGCAGTTAGGACAGCATCCAGCAGGCGTCTTTAGAACCGGCCTGCCGTCAGCAAGGACAAGGGTGCAGACCAACTGGAGTCCAGCAGCCGCACTCTCGAAAAACCGTAGCCACCTGGAGGACGTATAGAGATCTATCGGTCCCTGTTGTTGCAGTCTCACCTTTGTCAGTCCTTTCAGAAATGCGCTATTAATCCCGGGCGTCAACCCCCGGGAGGTCGCCTAGGGAGATCCCCCCTGGTGAAAACACTAGCTCTCGCAACTGGGTATCGTGGTAACTGCCACGCATCTTGACAATTCGCACATAGCGCTTCATGTCCCACCCCTCCTGAAGAAACCGCAATAGAAGCAGGTTGTCGGCAACGTAGCTAATGCCGTGCTTTGTCAGGTGCGCGGGAGTAGCTCCATCATGAATCTCATGAGTCAAAAGGACATTAACCCCCTGGACCTTAAAGTAGTCAGTGAGGGCCCAGATGTAATCGGTATATTTCTCCTTATTCTTCATACCCACCTCAAAGGAAGAGATGGAATCGATGACAAGGGCGCTGGCGTCAAGATCCGTTACCAGACGCTGGACCCGGAAGATATGCTCATCAACGTCAAGCTCCATAGGAGAGGTATGCAGTAGCTTGAGCCTGCCATCTTGCTGGTAGTCAGCCAACGGTATCCCCAGGGACTCACCTGTCTGAAGCAGCTGACGTGGGTTCTCCTCGTAACTGACATAGACGGCAGCACCGCCGGCCTCAAGGGCGGCTCGGGTATAGTGCACGGCCAGAACGGTCTTCCCTGTACCCGATGAGCCGCTAAGAAGGGTTGTAGTCCCACTGGGAAGGCCGCCACTCATCATGTCATCCAGCGCCGCAATGCCAGTGGAGACTCGCTGTGAGAATTGGGTCTGATAGGACTGCTCCCCCACTACCGGGTTCAACCGGGGGAACATCTGCACTCCCTTGCTGCCGATCTGGAACAGGTTCTCTCCCCCTACATGGCAGGTGCCCCGCATCTTCAGCACCCTTAAGAACCGTTTCTGCTGCTTCTTCTCCTGGGTACCAGAGAGGTAGATGATGCCATCGGCGATGGCGCTTTCCGGCCTCAGGTCAATCTCTTCCTCACAGTACTCGCCGACCAACAAAATAGTACAGCCCCAGGTGGCCACCCGGACCGAGAGGTCCAGTAGAAACTCCCTTAACTCAATGAACGAGGGAATGATGTCAGCCATTACCTTGACTGTATCAACCACCAGGAGTCGTGGCTGGTGCTCCTTCAGGAGCTCCGAGATGGCAGCCAGGGCCTGAGCAGGGCCCTGGCCTCTGATGATGTATCCCAGGTCATGGTAAACTACATGTCGCTGGAATTTACTCATGTCGAAGTACTCAAACTGCTGCTGAAACCGGAGGATCTTGACCTGCGGCTCCGACAGGGTCGACAGGTGAATGACCTTAAAGTCGGGGGATGCGTTGGCGAACATCATCTGATGGGCCATTATGGTCTTACCGCTGCCGGGCCGGCCGCTGAGGAGAACCGTGGCTCCCTCAGGTATGCCGCCCTGTAATAGTTCATCCAGGGTATCAATCCCTGTTGTGATGCGGTCCATTTAGCCAGTCCTCCCATCAATGCTCAGCAGCTGTTCTGTCATCTTCTCCGCTAACTGCAGGCCAACTAGCTTGCCTAGAGTGCCAACAATCGCGGCAATAAACTCATGGGCCACACGCTGGGCCGTCTCCGTCTCAAGCTCACAGAGTTCCGTGAGGAAGATACCATCCTCAGAAAACCTGATCAGGGCAGCCTCTTCATACTCGTGCTTGGTCCTCCACATGGCGTGCTCAATGACAAGAAGCATTACCTGTATGCCAACGGCCTGCCCGATTGAGTGGAAGGTTTCATCAAGCATCTGCTGGTGCGTTGAGAGGACGCTCTCTGTTGAAGAGTCGTTCTTGTGTGAAGAGTCATTCTTGTGTGAAGGGTTGTTGTCGTTTGGGTTGAGATCAGGTGTTGCATCTATCATTTCATCATCCTCCAGCCCCAGGGTGTTCTAACTCTGGATTCTGAATTTTGCGAGGGTGAACCCTCGAACATATGGGCCTTGGGCCCACGGTGTCTCTGTCTATCTAGATTGTTCCCCTTCATTCCATCGGGTTCCTTCAAAACCCTCCGTTTTAAGACAAGTCTTGATGCATTGTCATACAAAAAAAGGGCGGCGCGGTAACCTTCAAGGTATACCTCGCCGCCCAATCGGAGGAGTGGAGACACCAACACTATGCACCGGTAGTCCGGGTAATCCCCTGCTTATGGCGTCTCCGGATGCAGGAGAATGCTGCAAATCTTGTCTAGAGGCTCAACCTGGGGGCTCAGTCTCTGCCCAAGTCACGGCCTTGAACCCTGACTACTGACCGCCAAGGCCAAGGGCCCGCATGGCCGTCAGGGCGCAGATCTGGGCCGCCTCAACCAACTCAGCCACGGTAATGTGTTCATTGGGAGCGTGACCATACTTGGGGTCACCAGGGCCAAAGATGACGATGGGGATGCCGTCTTCAGCGTAGAACCTGGCATCGCTTCCCTGCATGTAGCCTGTAAGCTTGACATCCTTGCCGCGCAGGTCCCGCGCCGCCCCCGCCATGGTCTTCACAAACCCGGCATCAGGATCGGTATAGACCCTGGCGCCACCGGTATGGAATACCCTGACCTCGCAGCTGATCCCCGCAATCCCTGCCAGGGCCGCCTGGGCCACATCTTCGATCTGCTTCCTGACCCCCTCGTAGCTCTCATCGGGATGGATGCGCCTGTCAATCCTGATTGTGCAGGAACTGGGCACAATATTGGTCTGCTCGCCACCCTCGATGGTACCAATATTGAGCGAGGATGGTGGCAAGTAAGGATGTTTTTTAGAGGCGAGGCGGGGCATAAGCTCCTTCTGTAGTGCGTCTATCACCCGTGCCATTCCGGTAATGGCGCTAACCCCATTCCAGGGCATGGCGCCGTGAGCTCCCTCCCCTTTGACAGTGAGCTCGAGCCAGCAGATGCCCCGCTCGCCAATACAAATCTTGTTTTCCGTCTGTTCTCCCACAACAATCATGTCAGGAACAAGGTGGCCTGCCTCTCTCAGCCACTCTGTTCCTGCCTCTCCATGACGCTCTTCATCGGCAACCCCCGCCACAATTAGGGTGCCGTCAAGCTCAACATTGGCTCGCTTCAAAGCCAAAGCCGCTATGACCTGCGCCGCCGCGCTGCCCTTGCAGTCGCCAGAACCCCTGCCGTAGATCCTACCGTCTACCACTTCGCCCCCAAAGGGTTCGTAGTTCCACTGATCAGGTTCCTGAATGGGCATTGTGTCGATGTGGGCGTGGAGCGCCACTGTGGGACCGTTACCGTTACCAAGATACCCCAGGGCGCTGGTGCGAATCTCCTCCAGGGCCAGGATCTCTGCCCTGATGCCATCGGCCCGCAGTTTGTCCGCATAGACCTGGGCAACCTCGCGGCAGTCTCCCGGCGGGCTGATGCTCTTGGTCCTGATCAGATCCTGCAGGAAGGCTATGGCTTCAGCTTCATCTATATGTGACAGCACCTTTTTCTCCAACTGCGACAGATCTTTCAATGCCATAATATCCTCAGTAGCCTCCTTGTCCATCAAAGCTTCCTGTATCTATCTGATACCTATCTAATATTTAGTCCATCTGATTTCTATCTGAGCTTCCTGCCGCCGACAAAGACGGCCTTAACCTGTTCGTAGGCCTTGATGTCCTCCAATGGGTTAGCCTGCAGCAAGACGCAGTCAGCGAGGTGGCCGGGTTTCAATACACCCAGACTGCCCTTCATACCGACGGCCTCAGCGGCCAGTTTCGTCACGGAGGTCAGCACCTGCTTCCTGGACATGCCGTACTTCGCCATCAACTGAAGTTCAAGGGCGATGTCATCGATAGGGTTTTGGCCAGTACCGGCATCTGTTCCCGCAGCTATTCGGGCCCCGGCCCTGACCAGCGCCTCGAAGCCCTCCATGGACTGGCTTACCAAGAGGCGCCTGAAGTCAAGGCGCCACTGCTGGTCCGGACCGACCAGCCCCGCCCGATCCTCTTCAATCATCTCCACCGTACCTCTCCAGGAGGCCGTCAGGGTGGGACAGACAAAAGATCCGCTTTCAGCTATCCGCTCAATCAACCGGGGATCAATCTCGTATGATGTCCTGCTTGTCAGGAACTCCACATGGTCCAGGGAGTCAACCCCTGCCTCCAGGCACCTGCGGGTCGACTCTGGTGTGGTGGTATGGGCCACAACCCTCAAACCCCAGAGGTGGGCTTCCTCCACAACCGCCTCAAGCATGTCCTGGGGGAAATAGGCCTCGTGGGGCTCAGTACCAGGGGTTCCGCCGCCGCTGGCCATGACCTTGACGAAATCAGCGCCGCTCTTCTTCAGCCAACGGACGGCCCTCACGGCTTCAGGTACGGTATCTACCTCCATCCCCCACTGGTTGCAGTGACCCCCCGTCACCGTCAGGGGCGCGCCGGAGGCCAGAACCCTGGGGCCTTCAATCCAGCCGTCCTTCACCATCTTGGCCACCGACTGGCCAAGGGTGTCGGGGGCGCCGCAGTCCTGGACAAGGGTGAGTCCGGAGTCCAGGGCCAACCGCAGGTTATCAGCGGCCACCAGCAACTGCTCCTCCCGGGAGAACTGGGGAAGGTTCCCTCCCCGCGCCTGCCCGGGATAGATCAGGTGGCAGTGGGCCTCAATCAGCCCCGGGATCAGGTACCCGTCGTCAAGGCGGTAGCGCTCCTCTTGTCCCTCTTCCTGGCCCTGCTGCCGGCTCTCAGGGCCCTGATCAAAGGAAACCCCTGTTTCCACCCTGACTAGCACCCCATCCTCAATGGTGAGGCGGGCATTATCGACAGCCCCCTCTTCGGGGTCAAGGATGGCCCTGGCGGCCTCAATCACAACTTGACGGGGCCTTGGCCGCATGGAAGGGGGAACGAATTCTGTTGGGCTCTTAAAGTCAATTGACACCTGTACCAACTCCCTGCTGCTGTCTAGCGGGCGGGGGCGACAAAGCGCCCGTGCCCCGCTGGACCAACAATACTCTCGCCGTCGAAAACCTGTGTACCACGGACATAGGTGGCTGTGATCTGGCCCTTGAGGCTCAACCCCTGGTAGAGGCGGCAGCACTCACGAGCCTTGGTGAAGAGCGAGTTAATGTCTACCCTTCGGGAAACGGTGGGGTCAAAGAGGATGAAGTCGGCGTCAAGCCCAAGGCGGATGTCGCCCTTCTGCTCCGCCAGCCCGAAGGCCCTGGCGGGATTGGCGGCCAGAACCGCTGCGGCGGCCTCTGGTGTGATCAGGCCGTTGACGGCCCCCGACAGCACCACGGGAACAACCATCTCAATGCCCGGCACCCCTGGGGGTACCTGCCAGATGGTGTCCTTCTCCTTATCCGCTGCCTGGAAGGGCCCATGGTCACTGGCCACGCTATCTACAACCCCGGACTGCAAGGCGTCCCAGAGGGTGTAGACGTCCTCATGGTGCCGCAGAGGGGGGTTCATCCGGGCATAGGGCCCAGCCCGTTCCTGGTCCCGGGCGGTGAACATCAGATAGTGGGGGCAGGTCTCCGCTGTAATGTCAACCCCCCGCTCCTTAGCGCCGGCAACCATCTCCACAGCCTCCCTTGTGCTGATGTGGGCGATGTGAACCCTGACACCGGTGTCCTCTGCCAGGGCAATGATCCTCGCTACTGATGCCGCCTCAACCACCGGTGGGCGGCTCTCAGAGTGGGCTGAGGGATCAACGCGCCCCGCGGCCTTGAGTCTCTCTGTAAAAAAGGCGGCCAGCTCGTCGTCCTCACAGTGAACGGCGACCCTGAGGCCCGTCGTCGCCACATCGGCAAAGGCCTGGTACAGCTGGGAATTCCCCTTGACCTCAAGGCCGACATAGTCGGGGGCCCGGTCTTCTGGCAGCCCAATCGTATATATCTTGTAGGCCGCGGCCCCGGCGTCGGCCAGGTCCTGGGTCACCCTCCTGTTAAGGATGGCGCCAGCGGCGTAGAGCCCGAAGTCCACATGCGACTCCCTCTCCCCTACCGAGCGGCGCATCTCCAGGGTCTCCACATCGGCGACAGAGGGGGTCGAGACCGGCATCTCGATTACCGTCGTGATGCCACCGGCTGCAGCTGCCCTGGAACCGGTCTCAAAGGTCTCCCAGTGGCTATAGGCAGGGGCCCTGAAGTGAACGTGGCCGTCAATGGCGCCAGGGAGCATCCAGAGGCCCTCAGCGGATACCCGCTGCCTGGCCTCGACCTGGGTTCCTGGAACCGCCATCGCCTCGAACCTGCCGCCCCTCACCGCCACATTCATCTTCCTGGAGCCAGCGGCTGTAACCACCGTGGCACCCTCGATAATCAGGTCATACACGCTAATCACTCCTCAAGGGCTCCGCTTACACTCCCCGTGTCCCACTCTCGATCCGCCACCGTGCCGGACAGCCCGGCTGCAGGGCGCCTCCCCCAGTCCCAGCGGCTAACCCGACCAAAGGCGGCCTCTGCCTCTTCCCGCGCTCCAGCCATCAGCGCCGCCATGTCCAGCTCTGACCCGGCCCCCGAACCCAGGATGCGGCCCTTCTCAACGACTAACTCCCCGCCCACAAAGACATGGCTCACGTCCTGGCCGCTGGCGAGATGGACCAGGCTGGCAACGGGGTCGTATACAGGCCCAATATGCAGCTGGTCCAGATCCACCAGGACCAGGTCGGCCCTAGCCCCTGGGGCGATCCGGCCCAGGTCGTCCCGGCCCAGGGCCCGGGCGCCCCCCAGGGTAGCCAGTTCAAGGATGTCCCAGGCGTTGCCGGAGCTGTAGTCCCTGTCTGCCAGCTTTGTCAGGCTCGAAGCCCAGCGCATCTCATTAATCATGTCCCGCGGAAAGGTATCGGTGCCAAGGGCCACCGGTATTCCCATGTCCAGCAGCCGCTGTAGCGACTGCATGGCCTGCCCCCGCCTGGCCAGGGAGAAGGGGCTGTGGATTACCGTTGCCCCGGACTCCCGGATCAGCTCCAGATCCTGGTTGCGGCGGTAGGGTAGCGAGTCGTGATTATCCGTGAAGACACAGTGTACAAGTTGGACCCTGCTGTTCAAGAAACCGTTTCTGTGGAGGTATCCAATGGGGGTACAGTTGTGCTGTTCCATAACCCTCAGGTAATCGAAGAGGCCCTGGGCGGCGTGGATCTGCACCCTGACGTCAAGCTCTTCGGCCGCGTCCATGGTGGCCCTGAGTAGCTCCGGCCCGCAGGTGTCTACCTGAAGGGGAAAGAGAAGGGCGCCCTCGTGGCCCTCCCCCAGCTCACTCCGCTGACGCCTGATCCAGGCCACCGCCTCCTCAAGGCCGGCGAACCCGCCATCAGGCCGGGGAATGTATTGAACCTGCCCTTCAGCATTGGTACGCCAATCGTACTCCCGGAAACCTGGCGAAGTGTATAGACGGGTGCCAAGGGTCTGGGCTGCCGTCAGCAGGTCTTCCATGGGAACCCCGGTCTCGCCCCCGGCCTCAACAATGGTTGTGGAGCCAAACCGGACACATTCCGCCAGGGTCAGGACGGCCTCAATGAAAGAGGGCTTAGCGCCTGGCGCCAGTCGCGCTGGCGCCGCGTACTGCATAAACCCGCTGGAGAAGTCCCCACGTTCGCCGTGATCCAGCATCATCCGGCCGTAGGCCAGGTGGCCGGCGTGGGTGTGAGCGTTAACAAACCCAGGCATCAGGAGGCTGTTGCCGGCGTCCAAGATCCGCCCACATTCCTCTCTGGCCCCCTGTTTCTGGGCTGGGCCTGTAAGGCGCCCGGCAAATAGCAGTCTGTCCCCCTCAAAGAGAACACTGCCATCCTTGATCAGTCGCTGCCTTTCACCATCATAGGCCACAACATAGCCTGCGTTTATCAGGGTCTTCCCCATATTGGACACCCTCTCTATACCGCGGTCGCCACCGGGCAGCCGCCACTAAGTCAGGGCTTCCCAGGGCATCTCACTCAGGGCATCGCTACTACTCTGCCCCCAAGACCCTCTGGGCCATGGATCTGAACTGCTGATCGGAAACGACGGCCTTCTGAAGGCGGCTCTCGCTCTTAACCAGCTCTAGCATCTCCTTCTTCTGCTCCTCTGTGGCTGTCAGCCCCAGGCCCAGGCGCTCCAGGGCAGACTCAATTGCCACAAGCCCGCTGCGCTTACCCAGCACATAGCTGATTCCCTCATGCCCGAAGACCTCTGGCTTGTAAGGGAGCATGGCGTTGCCGATCCCCGCCTTCTCTAGCTTGTCGCTGATAAAGGCCACAATCTCCGCCTCCATCTTGAAAAGGTTCTCGCCGGTAATGGCCTTGCCGGGGATGATGGGAACCTGGGAGATGTTTGCTACCAGTTGGGCCACCTGCCCCAGGCCGTCCAGATCTATCCCTGTCTTGATCCCCGCCTGGATCTCCAGGGCCGCCACAATCTCTTCTGTAGGGATGTTGCCTGTCCGCTCTCCGAGTCCGTTAAAGGAAGCCTGGATCCCGGTGGCCCCACCGAGGACAGCCCCAAGGGCGCAGGCCGTTGCCATGCCAAAGTCGTTGTGGCCGTGGAACTCCAGGTCGATCCCAGGGGCAACCTCCTTGACCCGCTCCGTTACCCAGCGAACCGCAAAGGGCGTCGCCACCCCCACGGTGTCCGTAAGGGACATTGCATCCGGCTTCGCCTCCCGGGCCACGGTCTCATAGACCTCAAGCATGTAGGGCAGTGGGGTACGGAAGGTGTCTGCCGCCATAAAGGTGGTCTGCAGGCCCTGCTCCTTGGCGTAGGAGAGGGTCTCCACCAGGCGCTCAATCAGCCCCTCAGGGCTCAGGTCAAAGGCATACTGGCAGTGATAGGGGTTGATGGTATGGACGATGATGATGGCGTCGGCACCGGTCTCCATCGTATACTTGATATCGTGCATCTCCGCCCTGGCCTGCGGTACTATCTTGGCATCCAGGCCCATCTCGACAAGCCTCTTAGTAGCCCTGAAGATGGAGTCGGACACAAGGGGCATACCCACCTCGATCCTCTGGATCCCGATCTCCGATAGGGCCTCGGCAATCCTGATGCGCTCGTCTTCTTTGAAGGCGACCCCAAGGGTCTGCTCCCCGTCGCGAAGGGTAACCTCATGGATGTAAACGCTGTCTGGCG